>Ga0187892_10000831_pt1 | contig 77091 bp, 78 predicted proteins | sample MA1701073metaG_FD_139345 | JGI IMG/M metagenome (GOLD analysis project Ga0187892, IMG submission 139345) | Bio-ooze microbial communities from a basaltic lava cave in the Kipuka Kanohina Cave System on the Island of Hawaii, USA - MA170107-3 metaG ... | reverse complement strand
CTTCCTCGTGGCTGGCCTCTCGGCGTGGCGGCTCCTCAAGGCGCCGCAGGACCCCTCGGCGCAGAAGACGCTGCGCTTCGGCGCGCACATCGCCGCGGTGCTGGTGCCGCTGCAGATCGTGGTCGGCGACCTGCACGGCCTCAACACCCTCAAGCACCAGCCGGCGAAGATCGCCGCGATGGAGGCGCTGTGGCAGACCGAACGCGGAGCACCGTTGGTCTTGTTCGCGGTAATCAACGAAAAACAACGCCGCAATGATTTTTCCCTGGAAATTCCCAAGGCCGCGTCGCTCATCCTGACGCACGAGCTCGACGGCGAGGTGAAAGGCATCGGCGCGTTCAAGGACCATCCGCCGGTGGCGCCAGTGTTCTGGATGTTCCGCGTCATGGTCGGGATGGGCGTGCTGATGCTGCTCCTCGCCTGGGTCGGGACTTTCGTATTGAGAAAGGCCACGCCGCGGTGGCTGCTGTGGGCCTTCGCCGGCTTCACTTTCTCGGGCTGGGTGGCGACGCTCGCGGGCTGGATGGTGACCGAGATCGGCCGCCAGCCGTGGCTCGTCACCGGGATCCTGCGCACCGCGGACGCGGTCGGGAGCGCGAGCGGCGCCGAGCTCGGCGCGAGCCTGACCGCGTATGTGCTGACGTACGCAGTGTTGCTCGTGTCCTACGTGGTCGTCCTGACCCACCTCGCCGGAAAGGGCTCGTCCTGATGGACCTGCCGGTGGTGTTCACGATCCTGATGGGCGCGGCGATCCTCGCCTACGTGGTGCTCGACGGCTACGACCTGGGGGTCGGCATGCTGATGCCGGCGGCGACGCGCGACGAGCAGGACCGCATGGTGGCGTCGATCGGCCCGTTCTGGGACGCGAACGAGACCTGGCTGGTGCTCGGCATCGGCCTGCTGCTGGTCGCGTTCCCGGCGGCGCACGGCGAGATCCTCGGCGCGCTCTACCTCCCGGTCGCGGCGATGCTGGTGGGCCTGATGCTGCGCGGGGTGGCGTTCGAGCTCCGCATCAAGGCCGAGGGCTGGCACCGCGAGCTGTGGAACTGGCTGTTCTGGGCGGGCTCGACCGCGGCGAGCCTCGCGCAGGGCTTCATGCTCGGGCGCTACATCACCGGCTTCGCGCCCGGCTTCGGCTACTGGCTGTTCGCGCTGGTGGTCGCCGGCGGCGTGTGCGGCGGCTACGTGCTGCTCGGCGCGACCTGGCTCGTGCTGCGCACCGAGGGCCCGCTGCAGGAAAAGGCCGTGGCGTGGGCGCGCTGGGGGCTCCTGTGGGTCGCGCTCGGCGTGGCGCTGGTCAGCCTCGGCACGCCGCTCGCGAGCGAGACGGTGCGCGACAAGTGGTTCGATTTCCCGCGTACCCTCGCCTTGATGGTTTTGCCGCTGGGGACTTTTTTCGTGTGGCTCTGGGTGTGGCTGACCCTGGGGAAATCCGAGTGGAAGCCCTTCGCCGGCGCCGTGGCGATCTACGTGCTCGCCTTCATCGGGCTCGCGTACAGCCTGTTTCCCTACGTCGTGATGGACCGGATGACGATCTGGGAGGCGGCGGCGCACCCGAGCGCGCTCGTGTTCGTGCTCGTGGGCACGGCAATCGTCTTACCGTTCATCATCGGCTACACGATCTACGCGTATCGCGTGTTCCGGGGGAAGGTCAGGACGGAGTACTGACGGAGAAGCCGCGCTCGCGCAGGCGTGGAAGCACGCCCCTGCAATGCGCGACGCCAATCACCACGCAGGCGCCGCCCTGCTCAAGCTCGGCGCTCATCCGCTCGGCGAGCACCGCGTCGCGCCGCCCGATCACCGGCTCGCAGTAGGTCGGGAAGCCCTGCGCGGCGGCGGCGAGCGCTTCGAGGTCGCCCGCGAGGTAGTGGCGCTCGTACGACGCGTTGTATTGCGACCAGCTTTCGTTCATGAATCGCAGGAAGCGCTCGACCGGCACCGCTTCCAGCGCGGCGATCTGCTCCTCGATCGCCTCGAGGCAGCGCACTTCGGCTCCGAGCCCGGCGGCGATCTGCGCGGCGTCGAGGTCCATCTTGTGCACCCATCCCTCGCGCGCGCGGTGGCGCGTCCAGATGCCGAAGAACGCCGCCCAGGGCTTGAGCTTGCGCAGCTCCTGTTCGAGCCACTGCTCCTCGCGCCCGAACACGACATCCTTCAGGAGTTGGTGCACGTCGAGCGGCGCCGCGTAGATACCGAGCTGCGCGTGGATCTTTTCCCGCGCCGCCTTGTAGAGCTGATCTCCGCCAAGACCGCGGCCCGCCTCGAGCACCTTGCGCGTCGCCGCCTCGTCGAGCGGACCCTCGAGCAGCACGACGCGCGCGTCGCGCGTCAGGCGGCGCAGGTCGCGCCGGAAGTGGCGCGGGAAGAAATGAGCGGCCCCGATGAGAGTCGAGCGGCGGCCCGGGTCTCCACCCCGGGGCTCGACCTCCCACACCATCTTCAGCCTATTTGATGTCGGGAACCGGGAAAATAACGCCGCCAAAGATGAGCCAGGCAAGGAGCAGCGTCCACAGGACGTTGACGGCCTGCGCGCCGAGGAACGCCATCGCCGGCCGCCCGCCTTCCATCGTCGCGAGGTCGACGAACCTCGTTTCCAGGCCGATGCAGACGAAGGCGAGCGCGAACCACCAGGTGCGCAGATCGGAGAGCACCGAGCGCGTGCCCTCGACCGTCGGCGTGGGCAGGAAGAACGAGAACACCGCGGAGGCGACCAGGAAGCCGAGCACGAACTTCGGGAAGCGCTCCCAGATCACGCCGGCCGAGGGTTTCTGCCCGGCGGCCGGGCCGCCGGCCGCGGCGGTTGCCTTATAGGTCCACCACACCACCAGGATGAAGGCCGCGACGCCGATCAGCGCGTTCTGCGACAGCTTCACGATGACTCCCGTCTTCATCGCCACGTCGCTGATGAGCGCGCCCGCCGCCACCACCGTGGCGCTGGTGTCGAGCGTGCCGCCGAGCCACGCGCCGGCGACGATGTCGTTCATGTTGAACGCCTTCGCGATCCACGGCATCACGATCATCATCGGCACCGCGACGATCAGCACCAGCGAGGTGACATAGGAGAGCTTCTTCTTGTCGCCCTGGATCGCGCCGCAGGTGGCGATCGCCGCCGACACGCCGCAGATCGCGACCGACGAGGACAGCATCGCGGCGAAGTCGTCGTCGACCCGCAGCTTGCGCGCGAGCCAGAAGCAGAAGTACCAGATCACCACCACCACCAGCACCGCCTGCAGGATGCCGAGCGCGCCCGCCTGGATCACCTCCATGAAGAGCAGCCCCGCGCCGAGGATCACGAGGCCGGTCTTGATGTAGAACTCGGTCTGCACCGCGGGCTTGAGCCACGCCGGCGTGCCGATGGTGTTGCTGATCAGGAGGCCCAGCAGCAGCGCGAAGATCACGTACTCGATGCCGTAGTCGACGAACAGGCCGTTCCCCGCGATCACGCGCGCGAGCCAGGCGAGGACGAAGACCAGCGGGAAGCCGATCAGGAAGGCGCGCACGTTGCCGCCGATGAAGGCGATGCCGAGCGCCCCGATCACCAGTCCGGCAACTCCGACATACAGGGCCTTGAGAAGGTTCTCGCCGGCGAACACCTTGCCGGTGGCCGCGGCCGCGTGGCCCCGGATCTCGGTGCCCAGCGCGCCGGGCACGGTGTTGCGGCCGCCCGTCTTGGCGAGCGCGGCGGCGGCCTTGTCGATCGCCGCGCGGTCGCCCTTGTCGAGCGCCGACTTCATGTTGTTCGCGCTCGCCGCGAGGTCCTTGCGGCCCTTCGCCGCGGCATCCTTGGCGATGGCTTCGAGCGACGCGTTCCAGCCCGGCGCCGAGGACTTGATCTGCGCGTCGGTGGTCCAGCGGAAGGTCGGCCGCAGCGAGCCGAGATCGAACCATTTCCAGCTGAAGGCCGCGAGGATCAGCGCGATGATGAAGGCGCCGAGATAGACCGCGACCCAGTCTTCGGTACGCCACTTGGCAGCCATGCGAGTTGCCCCCCGCTGGTTATCGTTGTGCGGCCATCTTACGCCGACCATGAATTCATATATTTATGCTGCGGTGCACCGCCGGGCATGCGGACGGGGCCACCGCCACGCGCCTGAGCGACGCGCGCTGCCTGGTCATCGGCCCGCAGGGGATCGGCCAGCTCGACCGCCAGGCGCTCGCCGGGATGGTCGGGAACCCTCCGCAGGAGCTGAAGAAGTTCCGCCTCGACGAGAACGTGCACGTGCGCACGATCGCCGACGGCGTCGCGCTCATCGCCTACAAGGTCAGCGAGGAGCTGCTCGTCGATGGCAAGCTGGAGAAGCTCGACGCGTACGACTCGAGCGTGTGGGTGCGCCGCGACGGCGGCTGGGTCTGCGCCGCGCACACCGAAGCGCTCGCCGACAAATAAAAAAGGGGCCGCAGGCCCCTTCTCCGGAACACGAAAAAGCTACGCCGCGCGCGGAATCGGGACGATGAAGTTTTCCCGCACCACGTCCTTGCCCGCGATCAGCTCCTCGGCTTCGCGCCGCTCCTCGTCGAATACCACCGCCGCGAGCTTCTGCAGCGTCTCGCGCGCCTCGTCGAGCGTGCGCCCGTGGGAATTCACGCCGGGCAATTCCTCGATGAAGCCGATATAGCCGTGGTTCGACTTGAGATACACCGCGGTGAACGCGAGCCTGCCTTGTTCCATTCGCCCTCCTGCTTGGGTAATGGACAAGGTTACGCGATCAAGCTTGCAAAAGTATGACTATCGGAAAGAATCTTTCCGCAGATTCATATTTCAAAATTCCTGTGGTCATTACGACGACAAGAATTTTTGCGACGCGGAATTTGTTGCGCTGCGCTAGCCGAATTGCTGCGCCGCTCCGCATTTTCCTCATTTCTCCAGCAGGTGCTTTTTCTCCTTGACCTTCGCCCACCCGTCGGCGTCGGCCGGCGCGGGCTTGCGCTCGATGATCGGCTTCCAGATCTTCGCGAGCTCCGCGTTCAGCGCAGTGAAGCTCTTCTGCGCGTCGGGCACGTCGTCCCCGGCGAAGATCGCCTCGACCGGGCACTCGGGCACGCACAGCGTGCAGTCGATGCATTCGTCGGGGTCGATCACCAGCATGTTGGGGCCTTCGCGGAAGCAGTCGACCGGGCAGACGTCGACGCAGTCGGTGTACTTGCACTTGATGCACGACTCGGTGACCACGTAGGTCATTAGGGCTTTCCGATCAAGAGTTTAGCATCTGCGCCGCTCGGCGCTTGGGAACCTCGCCCCGCGACCCCATAATAAAGACCTTCCCGCAACATCCCCCCCGAGGACCCATGGCAAGCAGCGCGTCCCCCATTCATCCCGTCACCGACGACACGTTCGAGCCCGAGGTGCTGAAGTCCGACACCCCGGTGCTGGTCGACTACTGGGCCGAGTGGTGCGGGCCGTGCAAGTCGATCGCGCCGATCCTCGACGAGGTGGCCAAGGAATACCAGGGGCGGCTGAAGATCGCGAAGATCAACGTCGACGAGAACCAGCTCACGCCGGCGAAGTTCGGCATCCGCGGCATTCCTACGCTGATGCTTTTCAAGAACGGCAATGTCGAGGCGACCCGCGTCGGCGCGCTGTCCAAGTCCCAGCTGACCGCGTTTCTTGACAGCAACATCTGAAGCTTCTAGTCTGTACCCGTAGGTGAGCCCCCCGTCCTAAGGGGGCGGGGTTCCAGCAACAAAATTCCCGAGCAAGGTTGTTCGCGCCGCAGAAACTCGGGCGCACATTCCCAAGTTATATGGCCAGACCTCAAGCGGTCCCGCCCGAAACAGCAACGCCTTCAGCGCCCCGTCCCGAATCCGACGGCACGCCGCCGGTCGTTCCGCTGCATCTCTCGGAGCTCAAAACCCACCACGTCACCCAGCTCGTCGAGATGGCGGCTTCCCTCGGCATCGAGAACGCGAGCCGGATGCGCAAGCAGGACCTGATCTTCGCGCTGCTCAAGAACCAGGCGAAGAAGGGCGCATCGATCTTCGGCGACGGCACCCTGGAAGTGCTGCCCGACGGCTTCGGCTTCCTGCGCTCCCCGGACACCTCCTACCTCGCGAGCACCGACGACATCTACGTCTCGCCCTCGCAGATCCGGCGCTTCAACCTGCACACCGGCGACTCGATCGAGGGCGAAATCAGGACCCCGAAGGACGGCGAGCGCTACTTCGCGCTGGTCAAGGTCGACAAGGTCAACGGCGAGACCCCCGAGGCGGCCAAGAACAAGATCCTGTTCGAGAACCTGACGCCGCTGCACCCGGACAAGCCGTTCAAGCTCGAGCGCGACATCAAGGCGGAAGAGAACATCACCGGGCGCGTGCTCGACATCGTCGCCCCGGTCGGCAAGGGCCAGCGCGGCCTGATCGTGAGCCCGCCCAAGGCCGGCAAGACCGTGATGCTGCAGCACATGGCGCACGCGCTGGTGGCGAACCACCCGGAGATCACCCTGATCGTGCTGCTGATCGACGAGCGGCCCGAGGAAGTCACCGAGATGTCGCGCTCGGTGCGCGGCGAGGTGGTGGCCTCGACCTTCGACGAGCCGGCCTCGCGCCACGTCCAGGTCGCCGAGATGGTGATCGAGAAGGCGAAGCGCCTGGTCGAGCACAAGAAGGACGTGGTGATTCTCCTGGATTCCATCACCAGGCTGGCGCGTGCGTACAACACGGTGGTTCCGGCCTCGGGCAAGGTGCTGACCGGCGGCGTCGACGCCAACGCGCTGCAGAAGCCGAAGCGCTTCTTCGGCGCCGCGCGCAACGTCGAGGAAGGCGGCTCGCTCACCATCATCGCGACCGCGCTCATCGACACCGGCAGCCGGATGGACGACGTGATCTACGAGGAGTTCAAGGGCACCGGCAACCTGGAAGTGCACCTCGACCGGCGCATGCACGAGAAGCGAATCTACCCGGCGATCAACGTCAACCGCTCGGGCACGCGGCGCGAGGAGCTCTTGATCGAGCAGCCGATCCTGCAGAAGGTGTGGGTGCTGAGGAAGCTCCTGTTCCCGATGGACGAGCTCGAGGCCGCCGAGTTCCTGATCGACAAGCTGAAGGCCACCAAGTCGAACGCGGAGTTCTTCGACTCGATGCGCAGGGGCTAAAGACAGTAAACTTCCCCCCGGTTTCCAGCGGGGGGAGGAAACGCTGACCGAAGCAGACAATCCGTATGCGCCGCCCCGGGCGGCGCTCGTCGACGCGCCCGGGCCGCGCAGCTCGAGCTCGCCTCGCGCGCCGCGCGCCTCGGCGCCGCGGTCAGCGATCTCTTCGCGGCCGGCGGCGTGATCGTCTTCTGCGCGCTCGTCCACCCGGCTGGCATGCTGGTGGGTGCCGCCGGCATCGGCGCGGCCAACCTGTGGACGCTGCACCGCGCCCGCGCCACGCTGGGCAAGATGGCGCTCGACCTGCGCATCGTGCGCGCCGACGGAACCGAGGTCGAGCTCTGGCGGATCGTCCTGCTGCGCTGGCTGCCGATCACGGCCGCCAGCGCGTTCCTTGCTCTTCTCGCCCTGATCGATGTGCTGTTCATCTTCGGCGCCGCGCGCCGCTGCGTGCACGACTACCTCGCCGACACCGTGGTGGTGGATGCCCGCTAGCCAGATGCTGGACACGACGCGCCGTGTCGCGACACCCGAGGGGATCGAGCTCACGCTGCGGCTCGCCGGCCCGGTGCCGCGCGCGCTCGCGTGGGCGGTCGACCTCGCGATCCGCGGCGGGATCCTGTTCATCGTGATGATCCTGGCGGCGCAGTTCGGCCGCGCCGGCGCCGGCGTGATCCTGCTCGCCGCGTTCTTTCTCGAGTGGCTGCTGCCGGCGTGGTTCGAGGCCGCGTGGCGCGGCCAGACGCCGGGCAAGCGCATGTTCGGCATCGCGGTGCTGAACGACGACGGCACGCCGCTGCGCTGGCCCGGCGCCCTGACCCGCAACCTCCTGCGCGCGGCTGACTTCCTGCCGCTGCTCTACGGCGTCGGCCTGGCGACGATGCTCCTCAACCGCGACTTCAAGCGCCTGGGCGACCTCGCCGCCGGCACCGTGGTGGTCTACCAGGCGGACAAGGCCGACCCGGTGCGCCAGATCCCGCCGGCGGCCCCGATCCCGCCGCCGGTTCCGCTGTCGCTCGAGGACCAGCGCGCGGTGCTCGAGCTCGCCGAGCGCTCGGCGAGCCTGACGCAGGAGCGCGTCGAGGAGCTCGCCGAGCTGCCGAAGCCGCTGGTCGGGCGCCTGGAGCGCGAGCACGCCGCGGCGCGCCTCATCGGCATGGCGAACTACCTGGCGGGGCGCCAATGAGGCAGTCGCCGTTCGAGGCCACCCACGCCCGGGAATGGGACGAGTTCGAGGCTTTTCTTGAACAAAAAAAATCATTTGATCCGGCCGAGATGCCCTCCCGCTTCCGCCGCGTGTGCCAGAACCTCGCGCTCGCCGCCGAGCGGCGCTACAGCGCCGACCTGGTCGACCGGCTGAACCGGCTCGCGCTGCGCGGCCACCACGCGCTCTACGTGAACCGGCGCCGCGAGTCGCAGCAGGTGCTGGAATTCATGCTCGCCGGCTTCCCGCGCCTGGTGCGCCAGGAATGGCGCCTGGTGGCGGCGGCGACGCTGCTCTTCTTCGGGCCGCTGCTCGGGCTCCTCGGCCTGCTGCAGGTGTTCCCGGATTTCGTGCACTACCTGCTCGCGCCCGAGCAGATCGCCAACTTCCACGCGATGTACGACCCGGCCAACAGGCGCATCGGCATGCGCGAGGCCGACACCAACGTGATGATGTTCGGCTTCTACATCTGGAACAACGTGCGCATCGGCTTCCAGACCTTCGCCGGCGGCATGCTCGCCGGCGTCGGCTCGGCGTGGTTCCTGGGCGCGAACGGCGTCATCATCGGCGCGGTCGCGGGCTACCTCACGCAGGCCGGCTTCGGCGACACCTTCTGGTCGTTCGTCGCGGGCCACTCGTCGCTCGAGCTTCTCGCGATCGTGCTCTCCGGCGCGGCCGGCTTCAAGCTCGGCCTGGCGGTGATCGCCCCGGGCAACGTCAGCCGCAAGGCCGCGCTGATCGCCGCGGCGAAGCCCGCGGTGCGCATCATGTACGGCGCCGCGCTCATGTTCTTCGGCGCCGCTTTCGTGGAGGCGTTCTGGTCGCCGCTCACGGAAGTGCCTTTCAACGCAAAAATAGCCGTCGGGATCGCCGGGTGGGTCGTGCTGCTCGCCTACCTCGGCTTCGCCGGGCGCGCGCGTGCAGCCGGCTGACATCGCGATCACGCTGCGCCGGCGCTCGCCGTGGGAGGCGATGGACCTCGGCTTCACCATGCTGCGGCGCTGGTGGCGCACCGCCTACGCGGCGCACGCGCTCGTCTTCGTTCCCCTGATCGGCGCGGTGCTGGTCGCGGCCTGGGCCGCCAACAAGCTCTGGCTCGCGATGCTGGTCGTGTGGTGGCTCGAGCCGCTGTACGACCGCGTCATCCTGCACGTGCTGTCGCGCGCGGTGTTCGGCGAGGTGCCGTCGGCGGGCTTCGTGAGGCATCCTTCGCAGTACCAGGCGGGCCTTTTCTGGGCGCTCACCTTCGACCGCTTCGACCTCGCGCGCTCGTTCAACCTCGCGGTGCGCCAGCTCGAGGGCAGCCGCGGAGCCGAGCGCCGCGCGCGCAAGAACGTCCTCGGCCGGCGCACGCGCAGCTACGCCGTCTGGCTCACCTTCGTCTGGGTGCATTTCGAGGCGGTGCTGGTGTGGTCGGCGGCCGGCATGGCGTCGCTCCTGCTGCCGGCGCAGGCCGAGCGCGCGCGCGGCGGCGACGCCGAGTCGTTCTTCGGCGGGCTGTTCGACGTCCTGGCCCGCACCGGATGGGACGACGCGCTCGTCTACGCCGCGGTGATCTTCGCGCTCGAGCCGTTCTACGTCGCCGCCGGCTTCGCGCTGTACCTCAACCGCCGCACGCTGCTCGAAGGCTGGGACATCGAGGTCGCGCTGCGCCGCATCGCCGAGAAGCACGCGGCAACCGCAGCGGTTTGCCTTGCTGTGGTGCTCTGCGTGCTCATGCTTCCGACTCCGGCCGATGCGCAAGAGAGAAACCCCAAGCAGGAAATTGCCGAAGTATTGAAGGCAAAGGAGTTCGGCTACGAGCGCACGGTCGAGCGCTGGCAGGCGAAGGACCGGCCCGGCGCCGAGCGCAAGACGCGCTCGGGAGACGACCGCGGCTGGCTCGGCGTCGGCTACGCGATCGCCAAGGCGCTCGAGGTGCTGATGTGGGTGGCGGCGGGCGCGCTCATCGCCTACGCGATCTGGTGGGCGGCGCGCATGCTGCCGCGCTTCCGCCGCGTCCCCTCCCCCGAGCCCTACCGCCCGCCGGCGGCGCTCTTCGGCATGGAGCTCGCGCCCGAGACCCTGCCGCCCGACGTGGCCGCCGCGGCGGCCGCGCTCGCGCGCGAGGGCAGGCTGCGCGAGGCGCTGAGCCTGCTCTACCGCGGCGCGCTCTCGGAGCTGGTGCACAAGCGCGGCGTGCAGCTGTTGGCAAGCCATACCGAAGGGGAAGCGGTGCGAATTGCGAACATCCCCTACTTCGCGGTCCTGGTCGATTCCTGGCGCCTGTGCGCGTACGCGCGGCGCGTCCCGCAGGCGCTCGACGTGGAGCGGCTCGCGCAGGACTACAAGGCGGCGTTCGCATGAAGACCCGCCTGTTCCTCGCCGCCGGGCTCGCCGTGCTGGTCGCGCTGGCCGTGATCTGGTGGCGCAACAACTTCGAGCGTGTCGAGGTGAAGGAACGGGTCGGCGCCTCGGGCGAGGCGCGGCTGCGCCAGTTCCTCGCCGCCGAGCGCTTCGCCCAGCGCATGGGCTGGAGCGCCTCCGAGCTGCGCTCGCTGCCCGAGCTCGACACGCTGCCGGCGAGCGGGGTGCTCGTGCTGCCGAACCGCAGGCAGGCGCTGCACCCGGGACGCCTCGGTGCGCTCGCGGGCTGGGTCGAGAAGGGCGGCCACCTGATCGCCGAGGCGGAGTACGGCGGCGTCGCCGACCCGCTGCTCGACCTTCTCGGGGTAAAGCGCATCGACGTGCCCTACGCGGGCAAGCCGATGCGCGTCGAGCTGCCGCGGACCGGCCGCACGCTCACCGTGTTCCTGCCCGGCACCTACGGCCTCGCCGTCCCCGGGGGCGACGTGCGGCTGAACGTCGGGCAGAAGCTGGTCTCGTTCGGCAAGGGCCGCGGCGTGGTGACGGTCGCGACCAGCCTGCACTTCGCGCGCAACCAGGCGATCGGCAGCCACGACCACGCCGAGCTCTTCTGGCACCTGATGACGCTCACGCCGGGGCGCGACCTCAGGGTCTACTGGGCGCCGGGGCGGCTTTCGCTGTGGGGCTCCCTCAAGGAAAACGCCGCGCCCGCGCTCGCCGCGAGCGTGCTCGTCCTCGCGCTGTGGCTGTGGAGCATCGTGCCGCGCTTCGGCCCGGTCACGCCCGACGCGCCGCCGGGACGGCGGCGGCTGCTCGACCACCTGCGCGCGAGCGGGCGCTACTACTGGACCAAGGGACTGCGCGCGCGCCTGGTGGTCGCCGCGCGCGACGCCGCGCTGCGCCGCATCGCGCGCGTGCAGCCCGATTTCGCGGCCGCGGCCGAGGGCGAGCGAATTTCAAGATTGTCGGCCCTGGCGGGAATCTCGAAAGAGGAAGCACACCGCTTCATCGCCGCGGGCGGCGCGATGCGCGGCGCCGATTTCATCAAGCTCGCGCAGCACGCGCAGCGGATCCACAGCGCCCTGGAAAAGGGAAGCAAAAAATGAACAAACCCACCGCAGAACAATTCAGCCAGGCCGCCAAGGTCGCGGGCGCGATGCGCGCCGAGATCGGCAAGGCGCTCATCGGCCAGCCCGAGGTGATCGACGCGGTGCTGTGCGCGCTGCTCGCCGGCGGCCACGTCCTGGTCGAGGGCGTGCCCGGCCTCGGCAAGACGCTGCTGGTGAAGGCGCTCGCGCGCACCATCTCCGGCACGTTCGGCCGCATCCAGTTCACGCCGGATCTCATGCCCGCCGACGTCACCGGGCACACGCTCTACGACCCGAAGAACCAGGTGTTCACCACGCGCCGCGGGCCGGTGTTCGTGAACCTGCTGCTCGCCGACGAGATCAACCGCGCGCCGGCGAAGACGCAGGCGGCGCTCCTCGAGGTGATGCAGGAGGCGCAGGTGACGATCGAGGGCGAGGCGCACAAGCTCGAGCCGCCCTTCATGGTGCTCGCGACGCAGAACCCGATCGAGCAGGAGGGCACCTACGCGCTGCCCGAGGCGCAGCTCGACCGCTTCCTCCTGAAAGTGAAGATCGACTACCCGGCGCAGGCCGACGAGCTCGCGCTGGTGCGCCACGTCACCGAGGGCAAGGTCGGCGACAAGCTCGAGGTCGAGCAGGTCGCGGCGCTGGTGAAGCCCGCCACCGTGACCTCGCTGCAGGCGATCGCCGCGTCGCTGCGCGCCGACGACGCGGTGCTCGACTACGCGCTGCGCCTGGTGCGCGCCACGCGCAGCTGGGCTGGCGTGGTCGCCGGCGCCGGCCCGCGCGGCGCGATCTCGCTCGTGCGCGCGGCGCGCGCCGCGGCGCTCATCGAGGGCCGCGACTTCGTCACCCCCGACGACGTGAAGCGCATGGCGCTGCCCGCGCTGCGCCACCGCATCATGCCCTCGCCGGAGCTCGAGCTGGAGGGCCAGAGCACCGACGGAATCCTCAAGGGGCTCCTGGAGAAGATAGAAGCACCGCGCAAATGATCCTCCCGTCCCAGCGCCTACTGTGGGCCGCGCTCGTCCTGGCGGCGGTGGCGATCGCGGTGTCGATCTTCCCCGGGTACCAGGTGCCCTGGACCGCGATCGGCGCCGGGCTCGCCGCGCTCGCGGCGCTCGACGCGCTCGCCGGGCTGCGGCTGCCCGCGCCCGCGCTCGCGCGCAACGTGCCCGCCTCGCTCGCGCTCGGCGTGCGCTCCGAGGTGCGGCTGCGCCTCGCCAACGCCGCGGGCGGGCGCGTGCGCCTCGAGGTGCACGACCACCACCCGGCGAGCTTCGAGTCCGAGGGCCTGCCGCGGCGCCTCGAGCTCGAGCGCGCGCAATGGACCGAGGTCGCCTACCAGGTGCGGCCGGTGGCGCGCGGCGACGCCGAGTTCGGAGCGGCGGAGGTCAGGCTTTTTTCGCCGCTGGGGCTTTGGCAGATCAGCCGCAGGGCCGGCCCCGTGTCCCCCGTCAGGGTCTACCCCAACTTCCGCGCGCTCGCCAAGTACACGCTGCTCGCGACCGACAACCGGCTCTCGCAGATCGGCGTGCTGCAGGTGCGCCGGCGCGGCGAGGGCATGGAGTTCCACCAGCTGCGCGAATACCGCCAGGGCGACGCGCAGCGCGCGGTCGACTGGAAGGCCACCTCGCGCACGCAGCGCCTGATCGCGCGCGAGTACGAGGAGGAGAAGGACCAGCGCGTGCTGCTGGTGATCGACTGCGGCCGGCGCATGGCCTCCAAGGACGACGAGCTGTCGCACTTCGACCACGCGCTCAACGCCTCGCTGCTGCTCGCGCACGTCGCGCTGCGCCAGGGCGACGCGGTCGGCATGATGACCATGGGGGGCGTCGAGCGCTACAGCGAGCCGCGCAAGTCGGTCGCCGCCGTGCACTCCATCCTCAACCGGGTCTACGACATCGAGCCGACGCTCGCCGTGCCCGACTACCACTTCGCGGCGCGCGACGTGATGAAGAACCTCCGGCGCCGCTCGCTGGTCATCCTGCTCACCAACCTGCGCGACGAGGACGACGAGACCCTGCTGCCGGCGCTCAAGCTCTTGCGCACGCGCCACCTGGTGGTCCTCGCGTCCCTGCGCGAGGCGATCATCTCGCGCGCCCTCGTGGCGCGCGTCGACAGCTTCGACCGCGCCGTCACCCACGCCGCCGCCGCCGAGTACCTGGCGAGCCGCGAGCGCACCTTCCGGCGCATCGGCGCCTCCGGCGCCGTGTGCCTCGACGTCGAGCCCGAGCGGCTCGCCATCTCGCTCGTCAACCGCTACCTGGAGCTGAAGCGCGAAGGCCGGCTATAGAAAAAGGGGTCAGGACCCTTTTTTCGCTAGCTGCGCGTCGCTCGGCGAAAAAAGGGTCCTGACCCCTTTTTCTCCTTTATAATTCGCGCCCTATGAAACCAGGCATCCATCCCGAATACCAGGCGGTGATCTTCCTCGACACCGCGTCGAACCATCCCTTCCTCACGCGCTCGACGATCGACACCAAGGGCCGCGAGACGATGAAGTGGTCCGACGGCAAGGAATACCCCGTGGTGAAGGTTGAGGTGTCGTCGGAGTCGCACTCCTTCTACACCGGCAAGCAGAAGATCGTCGACACCGCCGGCCGCGTCGAGAAGTTCAAGCGGCGCTACACCAAGAAGACCACCGAGAAGAAGGCGTAGCGGTCGGGGGCATGCTCCCCCGCCTCACGCTCCCTCCGAAGCCAGGTACGCTAGCGCTCATCGCGCTGGCGTTCGCGCTGCCCGGCCTCCTCGGGCACGACCTGTGGAAGACGCACGACGCCATCGGCCTGGGCATCGTGCACGACATGGCGACGAGCGGCACCCCGCTCGTGCCGCGCATCGCGGGCCAGCCCTGGCTCTACGACCCGCCGCTCTACCACTGGCTCGCGACCGCGTTCGGCAAGCTGTTCCAGAGCGTGCTCGAGTTCCATTCCGCCGCGCGCCTTGCGAGCGGCGCGCTGGTGCTCGCCGCGTTCTGGCTGATCTACGTCGCGGCGCGCGACTGGGCCGCGGAGCACGAGGACCGGCGCACCAGCGCGGCCGCCGCGCTGCTCGTGCTGCTCGGCTCGGTCGGCCTGATCCTGCACGCGCACGAGGCGCTGCCCGAGCTCGCCTCGCTCGCCGCGCTGTGCGGCGCGCTTGCCGTCCTGCCGCACGCCGCGCGCCGGCCGCTCGAGGCGGGAGCGCTGTTCGGCGCCGCGCTCGGCTGCGCCGCGCTCTCGGCGGTGTGGATCGCGCCCGCGTCGCTGCTCGTCGCGGTGATCATCGCGCACGTCGCCTGTCCCGAATGGCGCACGCGCGGCGCTTTGGTGTTCATTGCCGTTTCGCTGGTCGTTGCCTCGGTCATTGCCGCAAGCTGGCCGCTGGCGCTCGCCTGGAGGGCGCCGGACGCGTACGCGCTGTGGCGCACGGTCGCCTGGCAGCCGCTGGGCGAGCCGCTCGCCAACCTGCGCTACTTCCTCGTCACCGGCAGCTGGTTCGCCTGGCCTGCCTGGCCGCTCGCGCTGTGGGCGGCGTGGTCGCTGCGCCGGCGCTGGAGCGAGCCGCGCCTCTTCGTCCCGGCCGTATCGAGCCTGCTGATGCTGCTGCTGGCGGCATACTGGGGCCCGGCGCAGGACGTGAACCTGATCCCGCTGCTCGCGCCGCTCGCGCTGCTCGCCACCCAGGGCGCGCTGTGCCTTCGGCGCGGCGCCGCCGGCGCGCTCGACTGGTTCGGCGTGCTGGGGTTCGGCTTCTTCGGCGCGCTGGTGTGGTTCTGCTGGTTCGCCATGCTCACCGGCATGCCGGCGCGCCTCGCCGGCAACTTCACCCGGGCCGCGCCGGGCTTCGTGCTCGAGTTCAAGCTGCTGTACGTGGCGTTCGCGCTGCTGCTCGCGGCGGCGTGGGTCTATCTGGTGTTCTTCACCACGCGCTCGCCGATGCGCAGCCTCCTGCGCTGGGCCGCGGGCATCGTGCTCCTCTGGAGCACGGGCTCGATGCTGCTCATGTCCTGGGTCGACTACCAGCGGAGCTACCGCTCGGTGGCGCTGCAGCTGCGCTCGAAGATCCCGGTCGGCCCGGGCTGCATCGCGCAGAAGTCGCTCGGCGTGTCGCAGGCCGCCGCGCTCGACTACCATGGGGGCATCCGCGCGCGAGCGTTCGACCCCGTCAGGCCGAACGCCTGCCCGCTGCTCCTCGTCCAGGGCAGCCCGAAGCACGAGTTCGACGGCCCCGGCGCGGGCTGGGTGAAGCTCGCCGACGTCGGCCGGCCCGGCGACCGCGGCGAGCGGTATCGGCTGTATCGGCTTTCAAAGTAGATTCGCTTCCTTGAAGACCGTCTCCCCCACCCAGTGCCCCGCCTGGGCGAAGCTCGCGCAGCACGCCGAGAGCTGGCGCGCGGTGCACCTGCGCGAGCTGTTCGCCGGCGACGCGGCGCGCGGCCGGCAGTTCGCCGCCGAGGCGCCGGGGGTGCGGCTCGACTACTCGCGCCAGCGCCTGGGCGCGATGACGCTGCGCCTCCTCGCCCACCTCGCCGCCGAGCGCGGCTTCGCCGAATGGCGCGAGGCGCTGCTCGCCGGCAGCGCGATCAACTCGACCGAGAACCGCGCCGCGTGGCATACGGCCCTGCGGGCGGGCGACTCGGCGCCCGCGGAAGTAAAAGAGACGTTGGCGAAGATGCGCAGCCTGGTAGAGAAGCTCAGGGGCGAAAGAAAATACCGGCGCATCGTAAACCTCGGCACCGGCGGCTCGGACCTGGGGCCGCGCCTGCTTGCCGACGCGCTCGGCGACGGCACGCTCGACGTGCGCTTCGCCGCCAACGTCGACCCGCGCGACCTCGAGCGCGCGCTCGAGGGCGCCGAGCCGGCGGGCACGCTGTTCGTCATCGCCTCGAAGACCTTCACCACCCAGGAGACGATGTCCAACGCCGACGCCGCGCGGCGCTGGGGCGGAAAGGCCTTCATCGCGATCACCTCGAACCTCGAAGCCGCGAAAGCCTTCGGCGCCGACCAGGTCCTGCCGATGTGGGACTGGGTCGGCGGGCGCTTCTCGGTGTGGTCGGCGGTCGGGCTTGCGGCGGCGTGTGCCATCGGATGGAAAGCCTTTGAGAGTTTTCTCTCCGGCGCACATGACGTGGACAAGCACTTCGCCGAGGCGCCGCTCGAGAAGAACGTGCCCGCGCTCATGGGCCTGATCGGGGTCTGGAACACCAACTTCCTCGGCGCCGCGACCCACGCGATCGTGCCCTACTCCAACGCGCTGCGCCTGCTGCCCGGCTTTCTGCAGCAGCTCGAAATGGAATCGAACGGCAAGCGCGTGGACCGCGAAGGCCACGCCCTCGACTACGCTACGGCGCCGGTGGTGTGGGGAGCCGAGGGCACCGTGAGCCAGCATTCGTTCCACCAGCTCCTGCACCAGGGGACCCAGGTGGTGCCGGCCGATTTCATAGAATTGAATCTCGAGAAACACCTTACGGCGAACCTGCTCGCCCAGGCCGACGCGCTCGCCTTCGGCACCGGCGACGCGAGCCTGCCGCCGCACCGGCGGTACCCCGGGAACCGCCCCTCGAGCCTGCTGCTGGCCGAAAAGCTCGACGCCAGGAACCTCGGGCGGCTGATCGCCCTCTACGAGCACAAGGTGTTCACCCAGGGCGTGATCTGGAACATCAACAGCTTCGACCAGTGGGGCGTCGAGCTGGGGAAAGAGCTGGCGAAGAAAACCCTTACAGGAGGGCGATAGATGGACCAGGAAACCTTCAACCTGAGCATCCGCAAGTTCCTGAAGATGGTCGGCGTGAACTCGCAGCGCGAGATCGAGCAGGCGGTGCAGTCAGCGCTTCAAGGCAGGAAGATCTCCGGGAGCGAGACGTTCCCGGCCAAGGTGACACTCGAGATCCCGGCGCTCGGTCTCAAGGTGCCGTTCGACGGCGAGATCAGACTAAAATAGCTTCATGAACAAGGCACGCGAGCTCGACCAGACCGCGCTCGCCGAGCTGAAGGCGCTTCTCGGCGAGCGCGTCTCGACGGCCGCCGCGGTGCGCGAGCACCACGGCAAGGACGAGTCGTACTTTCCCTACGCACCTCCTGATGCGGTCGTATTCGTGAAAACGACTGAAGAGGTGCGCGACGTGGTGAACATCTGCCGCCGGCACCGCGTGCCGATGATCCCCTACGGCGTCGGCACCTCGCTCGAGGGCCACATCCTCGCGATCGCCGGCGGCGTGTCGATCGACCTCTCGCAGATGAACCAGGTGCTCGCGGTGCACGAGGAGGACCTCGACGCGGTGGCGCAGGCGGGCGTGACGCGCAAGCAGCTGAACGAGCTCATCAAGCACACGGGGCTGTTCTTCGCGATCGACCCCGGCGCCGACGCGACCCTCGGCGGCATGGCCGCGACGCGCGCCTCGGGCACCAACGCGGTGCGCTACGGCACCATGCGCGAGAACGTGCTCTCGCTCAAGGTGGTGCTGCCCGACGGGCGCATAGTGCAGACCGCGCGCCGCGCGAAGAAGTCGGCCGCGGGCTACGACCTGACGCGCCTCTTCGTCGGCTCCGAGGGCACGCTCGGCATCATCACCGAGGTGACGGTGAAGCTGCACCCGGTGCAGGAAGCGATGTCGGCGGCGGTGTGCGCGTTCCCGGACATCGAGGGCGCGGCGAACACCGTGATCCAGACCCTGCAGGCCGGCATCCCGATCGCGAGGAGTGAGCTGCTTTGCGCGACTACCATGGGCGCGCTCAACCGCCACAGCAAGACCTCGTACCGCGAGTCGCCGACGCTGTTCCTCGAGTTCCACGGCAGCGCCGCGGCGGTGGTCGAGCAGGCGAAAGCCGTGCAGGAGATCGCGCGCGAGCACGGCGGGCTCGACTTCCAGTGGGCCACGCGGCAGGAGGAGCGCTCGAAGCTCTGGGAGGCGCGCCACAACGCCTACTTCGCCTGCCTGCAGCTCAAGCCCGGCTCGCGCGCGCTGTCCACCGACGTGTGCGTGCCGATCTCGCGCCTCGCCGAGTGCGTCACCGAGACCGCGAAGGACATCGAAAAGGCGTCGCTGCCGATCCCGCTCTTCGGCCACGTCGGCGACGGCAACTTCCACCTCGTGATCCTGATCGACCCGGGCAACGAGGCCGAGATCGAGGAGGCGAAAGCGCTCAACGTCCGGGTGGTCGAGCGCGCGCTCGCCATGGAAGGCACCTGCACCGGCGAGCACGGCGTCGGCATCGGCAAGCAGCAGTACCTGCGCCAGGAGCTGGGCGAGGACGTGATTTCCCTGATGCAGGACCTCAAGCAGGCCTTCGACCCCGAGAACCTGATGAACCCGGGGAAGATCGTTCCGGGGCCGTCGTGAGCAGGGCGCCGGTACTCGTTGCCCTCCTGCTCCTGGGCGCCAGTGGCCCCGCGCCGTCCCAGGAGGCGCCGAAGCCGCCGGCGAAAGAGGAGCGCCCTTCCCTCAACCTCAGGCTGGACAACGCCGCCCGCTACACGCGCGAGAGCCCGGACGGCAAGGCCGCCGCGGACAACCTGCCTTCGCTCGGAGGCAACGCGGCTCCGCTGGAGCGCACGCCCAAGCCCGTTACGTATCCCGGCGCCTCGCCCTTTCCGAAGGACACGGAGCCCGGCCGATGAGCGCGGAGAGGCGGCTGAAGGAGCTCGGCATCCAGCTCGGCCCGGTCACCCCGCCGGTGGCGAACTACGTGAACGCGGTGCGCACCGGGAACCTGCTCTACCTCGCGGGCAAGGGGCCCGCCGGCGGCGTCACCGGGATCGTGGGCAAGGACATGTCGGTCGAGCAGGCCTACGGCCACGCCCGCAGCGTCGGGCTCAACCTGATGGCGGTGATGCGGGACGAGCTCGGCAGCCTCGACCGGGTGAAGCGCATCGTCAAGGTGCTCGGCATGGTGAACGCCGTGCCCGGCTTCGGCGACCAGCCCAAGGTGATCAACGGCTGCTCGGATCTCTTCGTCGAGGTGTTCGGCGAGCGCGGCAGGCACGCGCGCTCCGCGGTCGGCATGGGCTCGCTGCCGAACAACATCCCGGTCGAGATCGAAGTAATCGTGGAAGTGGGAGCAGCGCCCGCCAGGAAGCCGGCGAAGAAGAAGCGCCGCTAGCCGCTCAGCGCGGCTTAGCGGGACTTCGCCATCGGTACATCCTCGCCAAGCACCCGCGCAGCGTTGTACCACTTGAGCGACTCGGCGTAGTCGCGCGACACGCCGGCAATACCCTTGTCGTAGATCTCGCCGAGCCGCAGCGCCGCCTTGCCGCTACCGGACCTTGCGGCGCGCACGTAGAGCTTCACTGCCTCGCCGCCCTTGCCCTCTCCCTCCAGCGCCTGCGCCGGGTCGAACAGTTGTTGCGCCGACATCGGTACGGCTGAAGCGCGCTCGGCTGCGAACCTCTCGGCCCTCGCCCTCGCTTCAGCGGCGGCCCTTTGCGCGGCGGCACGCTCCGCTGCCGCCTTCTGAGCCTGCGCCTTCGCCTGCGCGACCGCGGTCTCCACCGCGCTCATGTATGCCGCCTTCGCCGCGGCGGCGGACGCGGCTTCGCGCTGGCTGGCCTGCTCGAGTTGCTTGCGAAGCTCGGCGACCTGCTGCTCGTAGCTCGCGCTAATGAGATACAGGCCGGTGCCGGCGAGCGCGGCGATGATGGCGAGGATCCCCAAGGCGGTCCTGTTCACCCGCCAACTATAGGCCGACGGCTTGGAAAACGGGAAGCTCCTCTGACGCTTTTTAGCTCCGCGCCTCGCGCGGCAGGCTCCAGTACCAGTTGCCGCGGTCGATCATGCGCCCCAGTCCCGTGACGTATTTCTCGGCCAGCTCGGTCGATGCCCTGCGCTGGAATTCCGGAAAGTAGGGCAGCTTCGTCAGGTCGGGGCGGTAGCGCAGGAGATCCGTGTTGACCACGCCGACGTGGCGGTCGCGGAAGAACTCCGCCGCCGCGTCCGAGTAAGCGAGCTCGAGCGCCGAGCGCGCCTCGTAGTAGATCCAGAAGCCGAGCCGGTTCACCTGCACCTGCAGCCAGGCCGACCAGGCGAGGCAGGCGATCGCGGCGGCCGCCAAGGCGCGCGCGCGCCAGGCGGGCCAGCGCTCGATCACCGAGTCGGCGAACACGATGGCGGGCGCCGACAGCACGGGAAGGACGAACAGCAGGTAGCGCGGGCCGTAGCTGAACTCTCCCGCCCACACCGGCAGCTTGCTGATGAAGAGCAGGAATGGCACGAACACCGCCAGCAGGACGATCGCCTCCAGGCGGTGCCTGCGCCAGAACTCGCGCGCGCCGAAGAGCGCGAGGAGGAGCAGCGGGAAATGCGCGAAGATGCTGAAGCGCGGCGAGAACAGGAACCCCCACAGCCCGTCGGCGAGCCGCCCCGTGGGCGCCACCGTCTCGGGCCGCCACTGGTGGTAGCCCGTCACCCAGGGCGCGCCGAACTTCACCTGGTTCACCCAGGCGAGCACCGCGAGCGCCAGCAGCGGCGGCGCGAGGAGCGCGAGCGCCAGCGTGGCGCGCGCCGGGCGCGGCTCCTGCCAGGAGCGCCGCCAGACGTACCAGCCGAGCAGCGCGACGAGCGGCAGCAGCAGGCCGTAGGACACCCGCGTGAGAACGAGCGCGAGCGCGAACAGCCACGCGCCGCCGAGCCAGGCCCAGGCGCGCGCGCGCAGGAAATGCGCGACGCACAGAAACAGCGCTGTAAAAAACAGCGCCTGGTAGAGCTCCGAGCTCTGCGCGCGCTGGTAGAACCACAGCGCCGAGCAGTACAGCGTCGCGGCGACGAACAGGACCCGTACCCCGATGCGGCGCGTGTACAGGCCGGCAACGCCATAGAGCAGCGCGGCAAGCACCGCGCTCAGCGCGATGTTCCAGAGGTTGAACCAGAAGAGCGACGGATAGGTGAGGCGCTCGGAGACGTCGCCGCCCGCGAGCCGCTGCGCCCACAGCGGCGGCAGCGCCATCAGCGAGTTCATCACCCCGTACTTCGAGTACCAGCGGCCGGTCGCCTGGTTGCGCACGAAGTACTGGCCCGCCTCGCCGAAGCGGCCGGCGGATTCGCCCGGCACGGCGAGCTCGCCCGCGAGGAGCAGGCTGCGCGCCTCCTCGCGCCACGCCGCCGGGTCGCCGTCGAGAAACTGGCCCGGCATGGCGGCGAAGTTGAAGGCCGCGACCGCAGCCGCGAGTATCACGGCCGCCCGCATGCCTAGATCGTCATCACGTTCTTGCGGTAGAACTTCAGCTCCTCGATCGACTCGAGGATGTCGGCGAGCGCCTCGTGCTTGCCTTCCTTCGCGAAGCCCTTCAGGTCGGGCTTCCAGCGCCGCACCAGCTCCTTAAGCGTCGAGACGTCGAGGTTGCGGTAGTGGAAGTGGGCCTCGAGCTTCGGCATCCAGCGCGCGAGGAAGCGCCGGTCCTGGCAGATCGAGCTGCCGCACATCGGCGAGACGCTCGCCGGCACGCGCGGCGCCACGAACTCGAGCGCCTGGCGCTCGGCCTCGGCCTCGCTCAGCGTCGAGGAGCGCACGCGCTCGATCAGCCCGGTCTTCGCGTGCGTGCTGCGGTTCCACGAGTCCATCGCGTCGAGCACCTCGTCGGGCTGGTGGATCACCAGCACCGGGCCGGTGGCGAGCACGTTGAGCTGCGGGTCGGTGACCAGCATCGCGATCTCGATGATGCGATCCGAATCCGGCTGCAGGCCGGTCATTTCCATGTCGACCCAGACGAGGTTGTTCGCGTCCGCCGCCATGGCTTATTCTCTCATGGTGTTTACTTGGATCTTCCTCGCCGTCCTGGCGCTCGCAACGGCGACTCGGCTCTGGCTCGCGCTGCGCCAGGTGCGCCACGTGCGCGCGCATCGCGACGCGGTGCCCGGCATGTTCGCCGACGCGATCCCGCTCGCCGCGCACCAGAAAGCCGCCGACTACACCGTGGCGAAATCGAAGCTCGGCATGGTCGATACGCTTGTCGATGCAGCGGTTCTGCTGGTCCTCACGCTCGGCGGGGTACTGCAGTGGCTGGCGAGCGCGTGGGAATCCGCGCTCCCGCTGCAGTCGATCTGGCACGGCACGGCGTTGATCATCGCCATCGTCGCGCTCAGGAGCGTGATCGGATTACCCCTCGCGCTATACCGCATCTTCGTGATCGAGGAGCGCTTCGGCTTCAACCGGATGACTCTGAGACTTTTCATCGTCGACGTGGTCAAGGGGATCGTTCTTGCGATCGCGCTCGGCGTTCCGCTGCTCGTGCTGGTGCTGTGGCTGATGGGTGCCGCGGGCGCGTACTGGTGGCTGTGGGTCTGGGCAGTGCTGGTGCTGTTTTCGATCTTCATGCAGCTCATCGTCCCGACCTTCATCATGCCGTGGTTCAACAAGTTCTCGCCTCTCGAGGACCCGGTGCTGGCGGACCGGGTGGAGCGATTGCTCGCGCGCTGCGGCTTCCGCTCCCGCGGCCTGTTCGTGATGGACGGCTCGAAGCGCTCCGCGCACGGCAATGCGTTCTTCGCCGGCGTTGGTGCCTCCAAGCGGATCGTGCTGTTCGACACCCTGGTGGACCGGCTCAATCCCGGCGAGGTCGAGGCAGTGCTCGCGCACGAGCTGGGGCACTACAGGCTCCATCACATCAAGAAGACACTGGGGTTCAGCTTCATCGTCACGCTGATATCGCTTTTCGTCCTCGCGCTCCTGGTCGGGGAATCCTGGTTCTACCAGGGGCTCGGCGTGCATTCGCAGACGCTCGCCATCGGCCTGCTGCTGTTCATGCTGGTGGCTCCGGAGTTCAGCTACTTCTTGCACCCTGTTGGAACATTGCTGTCCCGAAAGCACGAATTCGAGGCTGACGTCTATGCGACCAGCCATGCAAAAGCCTCCGACCTGGAGCACGCGCTGGTCAAGCTGTACAACGACAACTCTGCCACCCTGACTCCCGACCCGCTGCACTCCGCCTACTACGATTCGCACCCGCCGGCGGCGCTGCGCATTACCCGACTGAGGACAACATGAGTGATATGAGGAACTCGCTCGCCTCTCGCAAGTGCAAGCCCTGCGAAGGCGGCGTCAAGCCGTTCACCGCCGAGGAGGCGAAGCAGCTCTTGAAGGGCATGAAAGGCTGGGCGGTCGAGAACGGCAAGCTCGCCAAGGTCTACCCGTTCAAGAACTATTACGAGACCCTGGCCTTCGTCAACGCGCTCGCCTGGATCTCGCACCGCGAGGACCACCACCCCGACCTCGGCGTGCACTACAACAGGTGCCGCGTCGAGTACTCGACGCACGCCATCGGCGGGCTGTCCGAGAACGACTTCATCTGCGCCGCCAAGTGCGACGCGCTGTTCGACCTTTGAAGCGGGTTTTCAGCTCGTACGACCAGACCGCGGTTTATCACGCCAGGAACCTGCTCGAAGGCGCAGGCATCGAGGTCCTGGTCAAGAACGCCATCCTCTCCTCCGCGATGGGCGAGCTGCCGCCCGCCGAATGCCAGGCCGAGCTTTGGGTCCTCGATGATGCCGACGCCGCCCGCGCGGCAGTCATTCTGCAATCAACGGTTTCCGGTCCGGACTGGACCTGCGCATCCTGCGGCGAAACCTCCGGGCCGCAGTTCACGCAGTGCTGGCGCTGCGGCGCCGCGCGGCCCGGCTAGGCTCCGGCAGCGTTCAGGATGGTGATCTTCTGCCAGATCTTGCGCGAGAGGTCGGAGCTCAGGCTCTCGATCTCGCCGACCGCCTCGAGCACCACCGGGTCCTGCAGGTGCTGCGCCTGCAGGGCGGCGAGCTTGCTGACGAGCGACAGCAGCTCGGAGCAGTAGTCGAGGTAGCGGATCAGCTGCTCGCGGCCGAGCGTGCGCTCGGGCGAGGACGGGGTCGGCTCGACCTCGCGCAGGGCGTGGCCGGGATCCTTGGCGAGCTGGTGCATGTCGACCACGTGCGCGAGGCTGCGCAGGCGGTGCAGCATGCGCAGGGCGCGGCCGCGCTTGAAGCGCGCCTCGAGCGAGATCAGGAAGTAGAGCGCGATCGAGAGGAAGATGAGCTCGTTCGCGGCGGCGTCGATGCCCTGCAGGATGTCGGTGAGCGAGCTCTGGCCGCCGGCCGCCATGCGCAGGACCTGCAGCGCGGCCCAGGCCACGACGGTGACGAGCGCCGCCGCGCCGAGGACCGAAGCCGCGCGCAGCCACCAGATCGGCCGGCGCAGCTACCCGATCAGCGCCTCGTTCAGGTCCGCGGTGCGCGCCAGCTCCTCGGCCACGCCGAGCAGGCCCGAGGCCGGGAAGCGCTCGCCGATGCGGCGCGCGAGCACCGAGATCGTCTTGCGGACCGGCTGGGAATCAAGCTCGCTAAAAGAGCTCAGAGGCCGATCCGCGCGACGTGGGCCACGATCGCGGCGCCGACCAGCACTCCGACCCAGAGCACCACCGAGCGCCACAGCATGCCCACCGTGGTGTCGAGGAACGGCCCGTCGGCCTCCTCGCCCACGCCGAGCTCGGGACGCGGCTGCACGCCGTCGACGTCCTGCACCGGCATGCCGAGGCGCACGCCCATCGCGCCCGCGCCGGCGGCGAGCACGATGCCGGCGTCGGGGTCGTGCCAGCTGCGCGCCTGGGTGCGCCAGCAGTACACCGTGTTCTCGAAGTCGCCCACCAGCGCGAACGCGGCCGCGGTCAGGCGCACCGCCGGCCACTCGAGGACGTGGAACGCCTGCCCGGCGAAGCGGCCGAAGGCGCCCAGGTGGCGCCAGCGCGCGGCGAGGTAGGCGGCGAGGCGGTAGAGGATCGCGCCCGCGGGGCCGGGCAGCAGCAGGTACCAGAGCAGCACGCCGAATACGTGGCGGTGCGCGGCGACCAGCGCCTCCTCGATCGAGAGCCGGATCACCTCCTCGCGCGCGCGCGTCACCCCCGAGGCGCCGCGCCACTGGTCGAGGAGCGCGCGCGCGCGCTCGACGTCGCCCGCCTTGATCGCGAGCTGGATGTCGGTGAAGTAGTGGCTGAACTGGCGGAAGCCGAGCGTGAGGTAGAGCACCGCGATGTCGAAGGCGAGCGCCGCGAGCCAGCCGACGGCCGACAGAGCCGCGTGCAGCACGATCGCGACCGCCACCGGCGGCAGCACCGCCACCAGCCAGGCGACGGTGCCGTGCTGGCGCTCGCCGCCGTTGAACGCGCGCTCCAGGTACGCCGCCCAGGCCGACAGCGCGGCCGACACGCCGCGCCGCTCGCCGAGCGGCCGCCATTGCTCGATCACCAGCGCGGCGATGATCGCGAGAACGCTCATGCCAGCATTCTATAAAGGTTCACCAGCATGCCGGCGGTCGCGCCCCAGATGCTGCGGCCACCGTACTCGAACACGTAGTAGCCGACCTGCATGCCCTGGAACTCGCGCGTGCGGCGCTGGCGGTTGCCCGGGTCGAGCAGGAACGCGAGCGGCACTTCGAACACCTCGGCCACCTCGCGCGGGTCGGGGGCGAGCTCGAGCGGCGGCGTGACCGCGCCCACGACCGGCGTGACGCGAAAGCCGGTGCGCGTGCGGTAGTCCGGCAGCCGCCCCAGGACCTCGACGCGGCTCGCCGGCAGGCCGATCTCCTCTTCGGCTTCGCGCAGCGCGGTGAACTCGGCGCTCGCGTCCCCCGGCTCGACCCGCCCGCCGGGAAAGCTCACCTGGCCCGCGTGGCTCTTCAGGTGGGTGGTGCGTTGCGTGAACAGGACGGTCAGCTCACCACGGGAAATCACCGGTATGAGAACCGCGGCCGCGGTGCCGGCCGCGTCTCGCCCCTCCGTGCCGTCGTCGCCGAAGACCGCGAACTCCGGCGCGCCCCGGCTGGCGAGCCGCCGGCGCAGCTCCGCCAAATCGAGCTCCAGCGGTGCTGAATCCGGAATAGGGGACTTCACGTATGTGTTTAGACTTCGTTATCCACCAACCTGCGAGGGAGGCTCAATGAAACGCACCGTTCTTTTCGTCGCGCTGGCGTTCGCTTCTTCCGCCGCTTTTGCCGGCAAATGCCCGGCCGAGATCAAGGCGATCGACGCGGCCATGGGCAAGTCCAACCTGAACGCCCAGCAGACCGAGGAAGTGAAGAAGCTTCGCGCCGAGGGCGAGAAGCTTCACAAGGAAGGCAAGCACGCCGAGTCCATGGCCGCGCTCGGCAAGGCGAAGCAGATCCTGAAGATCTAGGGCACCAGGACGACCGAGCCGGTCGTCTTGCGTCCCTCGAGGTCGCGGTGCGCCTGCGCCGCTTCGGCGAGCTTGTAGCGCTTGGTGGTCTCGATCTTCACGCTTCCCGACTTGACCACGTCGAACAGCGACTTCGCCGTTTCCTCGAGGTCGGTGCGCGAGGCGATGTAGGTCGCGAGCGTGGGGCGCGTGACGTAGAGCGAGCCCTTGGACGAGAGGATGCCGAGGTTCACCGGCGCCACCGGCCCGGACGCGTTGCCGAACGACACCATCAGGCCGCGCGGCCGCAGGCAGTCGAGCGAGCCCTCCCAGGTCGTCTTGCCGACCGAGTCGTAGACCACCGGCACGCCCTTGCCGCCGGTGAGCGACTTGACCTTCTCGACGAAGTTCTCCTTGTTGTAGTTGATGACGTGGGTCCAGCCGTGGGATTTCGCAGCCGCCGCCTTCTCCTCCGAGCCGACGGTGCCGATGCCGGTGACGCCCAGCGCCTTCAGCCACTGGCCGGCGATGGTGCCGACGCCGCCCGCGGCGGCGTGCCATAGAACCGTGTCGCCGGACTTGACCGCGTGGGTCCGGTGGATGAGGTACTGCACCGTCATGCCCTTCAGCGTCATCGACGCCGCCGTCTCCTCGGTGACGCCGTCGGGCAGCTTCACCAGCCGGTCCGCCGGCACGAGGCGCACGTCGCAGTAGGACCCCGGCAGCCCGGTGTAGGTGACGCGGTCGCCGGCCTTCACGTTGGTCACGCCCTGCCCCACCGCCTCGACCACGCCCGAGCCCTCGTTGCCCGCGGTGCCGGGAAGCTGCATCGGGTAGAGGCCCGAGCGCTGGTAGGTGTCGACGAAATTCACGCCGATCGCCTTGTGGCGCACGCGCGCCTGGCCCGGGCCGGGCTCGCCGACCGGCACTTCCTCGAACTGCAGCACCTCGGGTCCGCCCTGCTTGTGATACCGGATGGCATTTGCCATGTCTTTCCTCCTCAGTGGAACAGGGTAAGCACGCCGGTATAGCCGTACAGCCGGTCGCGCGAAATCTCGCCGTTGCAGAAGAATCCTACCAGCGGCACCTCGCCCAGCGCGCGCCGGATCACACCCAGCTCGGCGCCGCGCGAGCCGAACATGTGCTCGCCGCGGGCAAGGCAGGAGAAGTAGAGAGCGCCGCGCGGACTCGGCACTTTCGAGCTCAATTCCTCGGAAATTCGCCGCAGATCCTGCCGCGCCGCCGCCTGGTCGCGCTTGCAGAACAGCAGCTCGCTGCCCGGTTCCACGACCTCGCCGATGGCGATCAGCTTGTTGCGCGGGTCGATGCCGACCAGGTTGCGCGCCGTGTAGTCGCCGGTGTCGGAACCCGGCACGGGAATGCCGACCAGGACCTGCCGGTCGGCTCCGATCACTTCCTGCAGGACCTCGAGCGCCGGCCGGTCGTCCAGCCGCCCGATGATGTTGTGCTCGCACTCGGTGACGCGAAAGCGGCCGGGATACGGAACGCAGCCTTGCGTGAGCCGCGTGGCCACGGCGACCTCGCGGGCGAGCGTGGCGCCGGAAAGCCCGCCCGAGAGCACGGCGTTCGCGATCTGCACCGTGCGCGAGCGCGAGCTCGACAGCCCGCCGACGAGAAAGCCGCTCGCGACCTTGGCGGAAAGATCGGCGATCAGCCCGGCGACGTCGGGCGCCGCCGGGTCGGCATGGACGATGGCGAAATGCGCGGCCTCTTTTTTCAAGGGCGACCTTCCGGAGAAGACCGAGAAATCCGAAATCTCCGCCACCATGGCAGCCATCGCCGGCTCTTCCTGGTACTCGGCGCCGGTGGCGAGGACACCCAGGCCGACGCTGCCGACCCAGTCCTGCACGCCGGTGCGGTCCTGCAGCTCTTCCAGAATCCTGGAAGCATCGTTCACCAGCGCGTCGCTGAAGTAGACAAAGCCCAACCCGCGCCCGGGCCGTCCGAGGCGCCCGGCGCAGGCTGAAACACACTCGCGCCACGTGGGCGCGGCGGCGTGACCGTACGCGAACATCTACTTTTCTTTCTTCGGCGGCTCCGAGGCGCTCTTCATGGCCTGCAGCGCCGCGCGCTGCAGCTCCAGGCCCTGGATCGAGAACTTGAGCATGTTGAGGTTCATGGTGAGCCAGGCCTCGACCGAGCGCAGCTCGGCGATGCGCTTCTCGACCTCCTTCGGGTCGAAGGTCGGCACCGCCATGCCCGGCAGCGGCACCCCGAGCGGCCCCCACAGGCGGCGGAACATCTCGAAGGGGTCCTGCGGCGGCGTTTCGTCAGCCATGGGCCCGATTCTCTTCGAGACCGAAGAACTCGCGCACTTCGGCTTCCCGCGCGGCGGTGTCGGCGTAGCCGAGGTCGATCAGCGCGCGGCAGAACGACTCCTCGAACAGCAGGTAGCTCGCCAGGTTCGACCCCGAGCGGTTGAGCGCGCCGGTGGGGCGCAGCACGAAGCGCACGGTGCGCGGCAGCTCGTGGATGAAGCGCGAGGCGATGCGCTCGAGCGGCTGCGACGGCGTGATGAACAGCACCTTGACCGCGCGCAGCTGCACGCCCGAGTCGGCGAGCTTCTCGGGCGGGATCAGCTTGACCGTGCGGTTGATGCGCTCGAGGCGCTCGATGTCGACCATCAGGCTGTCGAGGAAGATGCTGTTCAGCGCGTGGCCCGCGATCTGCGCGAGCGAGGGATAGGTGTTGGAGCGCGCGCGCGCGTCGTCGAGCGACTGCCGGCCGGTGCCGACGATCAGCACGCGCTCGGCGCCGAGGTGCAGCGCCGGGCTGACCGGGGCGATCTGGCGCATCGAGCCGTCGCCGAAGTACTCGCGGTGCACCTTGACCGCGGGGAAGATGAACGGCAGCGCGGCGGAGGCGAGCAGGTAGTCGAGCTTGATGCTCACCGCGGCGCCGATGCGCTGGTTGCGCTCCCAGCCCTCGATGCCGCTGCCGCCCTGGAAGAACGACACGCTCTGCCCGGTGGTGTAGCCCGACGCGGTCACGCACACGGCGTACAGCGCGCCCGAGTCGATGTGGAGCTGGATGCGGTCGAAGTTCAGGTTCTTCTCCAGCATCTCGCGCAGCGGCGTGTTGTCGAGCAGCGAGACCGGGTTGCGGCGCGAGATCAGCATCATCGCGGCGAGCCAGCGCGCGCCGGTGCGCATGATGTGCCAGGGATCGGTGCGGTACACGTGCTCGCAGCGCATGTGCTCCCACACCTCGAGCAGATTCGCCACGCCGCGCGAGAAGTTGTCGGCGAACACCGCGAGGGTCGCGGCGTTGATCGCGCCCGCGGACGTGCCACAAACAATCGGGAACGGGTTCTTGACCGGGTTGCCGAGGATGTCGCGCACCGCCTTGACCACGCCCACCTGGTAGGCGGCGCGCGCGCCGCCGCCGGTCAGCACCAGACCCGCGCGCGGGCGCATCCGGCTGGCCGGGAAAGCCGCTACATTGGAGGTGGCCGGTTCCACGCTAGAAGAGATTCTCCTGGACCCGCGGCGCGTTGGCGTCCGCCACCGCGAGCGCGGTCATGTTCACCACCCGGCGCACGGTCGCCGAGGGCGTGAGGATGTGCACCGGGCGCGCCGCGCCGAGCAGCATCGGCCCGATGGTGACGCCGCCGCCCGCCGCGGTCTTGAGCAGGTTGAAGGAGATATTGGCGGCGTCGAGCGTCGGCATGACCAGCAGGTTGGCCTCGCCGCGCAGGCGCGTGCGCGGGAACACCCGCAGGCGGATGTCCTCGGAGAGCGCGGCGTCGCCGTGCATCTCTCCCTCGATCTCGAGCTCCGGCGCAAGACTCTGGACCAGCGCGAGCGCGCGCTGCATCTTGCGCGAGGAGGCGATCGGCACCGAGCCGAAGTTGGACGCCGAGCACAGCGCCACCCTGGGCGTGATGCCGAAGCGGCGCACCTCCTCGGCGGCGAGCAGCGTCATCTCGGCGAGGTGCTCGGCGTCGGGATCCTCGGTGACGTAGGTGTCGCAGATGAAGATGTTGCGCCCGGGCGTCATCACCGCGTTCATCGCCGCGTAGTGCCGCGCCCCGCTGCGCAGCCCGATCACCTGGTCGACGTAGCGCAGGTGCTCGGCGTGGGTGCCGAAGGTGCCGCACAGCATGCCGTCGGCCTCGCCCTTGTGCATCAGCATCGCGCCGATGAGCGTGTTGCGCCGGCGCATCTCGACGCGCGCGTACTCGGGCGAGACGCCCTTCCTCTCGGTGAGCTTGTGATAGGTCTTCCAGTATTCCCGGTAGCGCGGGTCGGACTCCGGGTTGACCAGCTCGAACCCGGCCCCCGGGCGCACGCGCAGGCCGAGCCGCTCGAGCCGCTGCTCGATCACCTGCGGCCGGCCGATGAGGATCGGCCGCGCCAGCCCCTCGTCGACCACGATCTGCACCGCGCGCAGCACCCGCTCGTCCTCGCCCTCGGCGTAGACGATCCTGCGCGGCTGCGCCTTCGCCGCGGTGAACAGCGGCTGCATGATGACGCCCGAGTGGTAGACGAACTGGCCGAGCGACTCGCGGTAGGCCTCGAGGTCGGCGAGCGGGCGCGTCGCGACGCCGGAATCCATCGCCGCCTTCGCCACCGCCGGGGCTACGCGCGCGATCAGGCGCGGGTCGAAGGGCTTCGGGATGATGTACTCGGGGCCGAAGCTGATCGACTCGATGCCGTAGGCGAGCGCCACCTGCTCCGAGGTCTCGGCCTGCGCCAGCTCCGCGATCGCCCGCACCGCGGCGAGCTCCATCTCGGCGTTGATGGTGGTCGCGCCGACGTCGAGCGCGCCGCGGAAGATGAACGGGAAGCAAAGGACGTTGTTCACCTGGTTGGGGTAGTCCGAGCGCCCGGTGGCGATCACGCAGTCGGGCCGCGCTGCTTTCGCCTCCTCGGGAGATATTTCCGGCTCCGGATTCGCCAAGGCGAGGATCAGCGGGCGCTCGGCCATTTTCAGCACCATGGCCGGCTTGAGCACGCCGCCGGCGGACAGGCCGAGAAACACGTCGGCGCCGGTGATCACCTCGTCCAGCGTGCGCGCGCGCGTCTCGACCGCGAAACGCTCCTTGTCCGGATCCATCTCATCGCGCCGGCCCTTGTAGACCACGCCCTTGATGTCGGCGACGACGATGTTCTCGCGCGGCAGCCCCATCCTGACCAGCAGCTCGAGGCAGGCGAGCGCCGCCGCCCCGGCGCCGGAGGCAACGAGCTTGGTTTTCTCAATTCGCTTTCCCACGACTTTTAGACCATTGAACACGGCCGCGCCCACGGTGATCGCAGTGCCGTGCTGGTCGTCGTGGAACACCGGGATCTTCATCCGCTTGCGCAGCGCGCGCTCGACGGTGAAGCATTCGGGGGCCTTGATGTCCTCGAGGTTGATGGCGCCGAAGGTCGGCTCGAGCGCCGCCACGATGTCGACCAGCCTCTGCGGGTCGCGCTCGTCGATCTCGATGTCGAAGCAGTCGATGCCGGCGAACTTCTTGAACAGCACGCTCTTGCCTTCCATCACCGGCTTCGCCGCGAGCGGGCCGATCGCGCCCAGGCCGAGCACCGCGGTGCCGTTGGTGATCACCGCAATGAGGTTCGCGCGCGCGGTGTAGTGCACCGCCTGCGCCGCGTCGCGCTGGATCTCGTCGCACGCCGCGGCGACGCCGGGCGAGTAGGCGAGCGCGAGGTCGCGCTGGTTGGTGAGCTGCTTGGTGGGAAGCACCGACACCTTGCCCGGCGGATGGCGCCGGTGGTATTCGAGTGCGTTCTTGCGCAGCTGCTCGTCCACGCGGCGATTCTATAATGATCCATGCGGACGGCGCGGCGCGCCGCGGAAATCGAGCCCTTCGAGGTGATGGACGTGCTCTCGCGCGCCCAGGCGCTCGAGCGCGCCGGCCGCCGCGTGGTGCACATGGAGATCGGCGAGCCCGACTTCACCGCGCCGGCGCCGGTGGTCGAAGCCGGCGTGCGCGCGCTGCGCGAGGGCCGCACCGCGTACACCGCGACGCTCGGCCTCGCTGCGCTGCGGGAGGCAATCGCAGGGCATTACAAGACCAGATTCAAAATCGAAGTTCCCGAGTCTCGTATCGCCATTGCTTCCGGCGCTTCGGGCGGCCTGCTGACGGTGACGGCGCTGTACGTCGACGCGGGCGACGAGATCCTGGTGCCCGACCCCGGCTATCCCGGCTACCGCCACTTCGTGCGCGCTTTCGAGGGCACGGCGAAGACGCTGCCGGTATCGGCGGCGGATAACTTCCAGCCGACGCTCGAGATGGTGCGCGCCGCCTGGGGACCACGGACAAAGGGAATGCTCCTGGGATCGCCGTCCAATCCGACTGGAACGCTGATCTCGAAGAGCGAGCTGGAAAAGATCGCTCGCCACGTCTCCGAGCGCAATGGCGTCTTGCTGGTGGACGAGATCTACCAGGGCCTGGTGTACGGCATGGAGCCCTGGAGCGCTTTCGGCCTGCCCGGGGAGGTGGTGCTGATCAACAGCTTCTCGAAGTACTTCTGCATGACCGGCTGGCGCCTGGGCTGGGTGGTGCTGCCGCAGGACGCGCTGCGCGGCTTCGAGAAGCTCGCGCAGCACCTGTTCATCAGCGCGCCCGCGGCCGCGCAGCACGCCGCGATCAGCGCATTTGATGAAGAAACAGTCAAGATTCTCGAAGCCAGACGAAACGAGTTTGCCAGGCGACGCGATTTCCTGGTGCCGGCGCTGAAACGGGCCGGCCTGTCGATTCCGGCCGAGCCTCGCGGCGCGTTCTACGTCTACGCCGACTGCGGCGGCGATGCCAGGGCCTTTGCAAAGGCCCTTCTGGAAAAAGAGGCGGTGGCCGCGACGCCCGGAGTGGACTTCGGCACCAACGGCACGCAGCGCTTCGTCCGCTTCGCCTACACGCGCAGCATGGACGACCTGGAGGAGGCCGCTAGACGGATTGCGCGGTTTGCTTCCGCGCCTTGAAGCGCAGGGCGTCGAGGCGCGCCTTCTCGGCGAACACCTTGGTTGCGTACTGCGAGGTCGGCTCGTCGAGCGCGCCGGCGTACATCTGCAGCGCGGTCTCGGTGTCGCCGAAGCGGCGCTGGTACTCGCGCAGGATCTGCGCGCCCACCTGGATGTTGACCTCGGGGTCGAGCACCGCGTGCTCGCCGCCGTGGTCGGTCAGCTTTTCCAGGTGGTACTTGGGGATCACCTGCATCAGGCCCTTCGCGCCCATGAAGCTCTCCGCCACCGGGTTGTAGCGCGACTCGATCGCCATGACCGCGAGCACCAGCAGCGGATCGACGCGGTGCTCCGCCCCGGCGCGATAGGCGAGCGATACGAAGCGCGTGGCCGCGGCGTCCGCGATGCGGTAGCGCTTGGCGATGTATTCGCTTACCGCGCGCTGCTCGCGCTCGGCAGGGGACTCGGCGGCCGGCGCGGCGAGCGGCGCCTCGATGGCGGCCGGGCCCGCAGGCTCGCCGGCAAAAGGCGCCAGGGTGGCGACGGAAACCGAGGCATTCGGCTTCAACGGCAGTACGAAAAACGCCCCGAGGGCAGCAATGCCCAGGAGCGCGAACAGGCTTTTCAGTGCTGCATAGGTGCGGGCCAGATAGAGCGGCGTGCCGTTCATATCAACCTCCCTAGTACGGTGCCTCGTACGGCAGGAATGTTGCAGTGCAGCGTAGATCTTACCGTGGTAATTCTTAGAGGGCAATCAATAACTTGTGAAAATTCGAAACCCCTGTTTCGACGGAATAAAATGGGGTCGGATTTGCAGCAGGGAAGCCTCGCGGACCGGCCTAAGTCTCCGTTCTTGGGTCGAATGACCAAGCCGGTCCGCTGAGCTTCGGGCCGGGCGGGGGCTCGCGCCGCCGCCAGCTCCTTTTCGGTCCGGCCTACGGCCGGGAACCGGTGGGGAACGGCCATGCAGCCGCCGGATTCAGCGCGGTTCGCGCGCCGGGGGTCGCAGCGGTCGACGCAGGCGCGGCTGGCGCCGTCGTCGTGTCTGCCGGGCTGGCCGGTGGTGCGGCGGGTCGCATCTTCTTCTTCGCTTTTTTCTTCTTGCCTGCCGCCTTCCTAAGTTTCAGGGACTTCTTTTTCTTTTTTGATGATGCTTTCTTTTTCTTCTTCTTCTTGCCGCCCTTTTTCGCCTTTTTCTTCGCCATGCTCAATCTCCTTGAAGGTTGTTGAACAACGAAGCACCCGGCGTGCAGCCCGGGCTATCCAACCGCCGGCGGCTCGACGCCGTCGGCGGGCTGAATCCGGTTCGCCTTCACGTCATGATAAAGAATATCCGCGTCGAGGCGAATGCCCCCTTCCCACGTCACGGTCGCGGTCTCGGGGTCGACGCTCACCTTCTCGAACTCGCGCACGTCGCGCCACAACTGGAAGGCGCCGATCTCGAGCAGGTTGCCGAGGAACACCCGGCCTTCCAGGCCGTCCTCGAAGCGCAGCCACAGCTTATAGTCTTCTTCGGCCTTGCACGCCGTAATTCGCATGGTATCGAGCTCCTCAAGCATGTTGCTCCCCCTCTGTTCATTTGCCTTCAATCCCAGCTCAGCGCGCCGCCGGTCTGATACTCGATCACCCGGGTCTCGAAGAAGTTGCGCTCTTTCTTCAGGTCGATCATCTCGCTCATCCACGGGAACGGGTTGGCCGCCCCGGGGTAGAGCGCGTCGAGCCCGATCTGCAGGCAGCGCCGGTTGGCGATGAAGCGCAGGTACTCCTTGAACATCGGCGCGTTCAGCCCCAGCACGCCGCGCGGCATGGTGTCCTCGGCGTAGCGGTACTCGAGCTCGACCGCGCGCCGGAACAGGCCGCTCAATTCCTCGCGGAACGCCGCGGTCCACAGGTGCGGGTTCTCGAGCTTGATCTGGTTCACCAGGTCGATGCCGAAATTGCAGTGCATCGACTCGTCGCGCAGGATGTACATGTACTGCTCGGCCGAGCCGGTCATCTTGTTCTGCCGGCCGAGCGCCAGGATCTGGGCGAAGCCGACGTAGAAGAACAGCCCCTCCATCAGGCAGGAGAACACGATCAGGCTCCTGAGGAGCTGCTGGTCGGCATCCGGCGTCCCGGTTCTAAATCCCGGGTCGGTCAGGCAGTCGATGAACGGCAACAGGAAGTGGTCCTTGTCGCGGATCGACTGCACCTCGTGGTAGGCGTTGAAGATCTCGGACTCGTCGAGGTCCAGGCTCTCGACGATGTACTGGTAGGCGTGGGTGTGGATCGCCTCCTCGAACGCCTGTCTGAGCAAATACTGCCGGCACTCGGGCGCGGTGATGTGGCGGTAGGTGCCGAGCACGATGTTGTTGGCGGCGAGCGAGTCCGCGGTGACGAAGAACCCGAGGTTGCGCTTGACGATCCTGCGCTCGTCCTCGGTGAGCCCGCCGGGGTCCTTCCACAGCTGGATGTCGCGGCTCATGTTGATCTCCTGCGGCATCCAGTGGTTGGCGCAGGCCGCGAGGTACTTCTCCCAGGCCCACTTGTACTTGAAAGGCACGAGCTGGTTGACGTCGGCCTTGGAGTTGATGACCTTCTTGTCCTCGACCGTGACGCGGCGGAACGGGGTCTCGGCCTCGGCATCCTGGCGCCGGGGCGCCGGATACCCGCCGGCGGGCAGCGGGATGGTGTCGTCCTTGAAGCTGAGCATTTGTTATTCCTTGTTGTTCCGCATCGCCTGCGCGAGGAGCAGGGTCTTCAGGCTGGGCGCCTCGGGCCTAGTCATGGGCTTGAGCTCGGGCCGGTATTCGCGCAGCAGCCCCTTGACGATCGCCTCGCGCTGCGCCTCCGAGGAGAACGACATCTCGCAGGTCGCGACGTAAAGGTTCCACTCGGTGCCGACGATGCGCAGCCACTCGCCGTACTTGGGATGCAGCTTGAGGAAATCCTTCGCCGAAAGGTCCGCGGCGTGGTTGAAATCGAGCGCGCGGAACGTCAGCAGCCGCCAGCCGGGCGCCATCACCGCGTAGACCGCCGCGCTCCTGGGCGGCGACCACAGCGGCGCCATGAACGGGCCGGAGAAGCTGCGGCTGCCCAGCGTGATCACTGGCATGCCTCGCAATCGGGCTTGTCGATCGCGCAGACCTTTGCGGGTTCGGGACTGTCCATCGACACGGCGTTCAGCTCGCTCGACTGGACGGTGGACTTCTCGGCGTGGGTGGCGCCGAGGGAGCGCAGGTAGTAGGTGGTCTTGAGGCCGCGGATCCAGGCGAGCTTGTAAGTGTCGTCGAGCTTCTTGCCCGAGGCGCCGGCCATGTAGATGTTGAGGGACTGCGACTGGTCGATCCATTTCTGGCGCCGCGCCCCGCACTCGACCAGCCACTTGGGCTCGACCTCGAAGGCGGTGGCGTACAGCCGCCGCAGCGCCGCCGGCGCCCGGTCGATGCGCGCGAGGTTGCCGTCGAAGTACTTGAGGTCGGCGATCATCACCTCGTCCCACAGCCCGGCGCGCTTGAGATCCGCCACCAGGTACTCGTTTACCACGGTGAACTCGCCCGACAGGTTCGACTTCACGAACAGGTTCTGGTAGGTGGGCTCGATCGATGCCGAGACGCCGACGATGTTGGCGATGGTCGCCGTGGGCGCGATCGCGAGGCAGTTGGAGTTGCGCATGCCGTGCTTCTTGATGCGCCCGCGCAGCGCCTCCCAGTCCAGGGTTGCCGAGCGGTCGAGCTCGACATAGCCGCCGCGCTCGGCCGACAGGATATCGAGCGTGTCCTGCGGCAGGATGCCCCGGTCCCACAGCGACCCCGGGAACGAGGCGTAGCGGCCGCGCTCCTCGGCCAGCTCAGTGGATGCCCAGTAGGCCGCATACGCCACCATCTCCATCGAGCGGTCGGCGAACTCGACCGCTTCGGGCGAGGCGTAGGCGAGGCGCAGGCGGTGCAGGCAGTCCTGGAAACCCATGATCCCCAGGCCCACCGGACGGTGACGCAGGTTGCTGTTTCTCGCCTTGTCGACAGCGTAGTAGTTGATGTCGATGACGTTGTCCAGCATCCGCATCGCCGTGGAAATTGTTGTTTTTATTTTTTCGAAATCGAGGCCCAAGCTCGTACCCTGAGCCGTGAGGTGCGCGAGGAGGTTGATCGACCCCAGGTTGCAGACCGCGATTTCGTCGTGGGAAGTGTTGAGCGTGATCTCGGTGCACAGGTTCGAGCTGTGCACCACGCCGGCGTGCTGCTGCGGGCTCCTCAGGTTGCACGGATCCTTGAACGTGATCCAGGGATGCCCGGTCTCGAACAGCATCGAGAGCATCTTGCGCCACAGCTGCAGCGCCGGGACCTTCTTGTGGAGCTTGAGCTCGCCGCGCGCCGCCTTGTCCTCGTAGCGCAGGTAGGCTTCCTCGAACGCCCGGCCGAACTTGTCGTGCAGGTCGCGCACGTCCGAGGGGCTGAACAGCGTCCACTCCGCGCCCTGCATTACCCGCTTCATGAAGAGGTCGGGGATCCAGTTCGCGGTGTTCATGTCGTGGGTGCGGCGCCGGTCGTCGCCGGTGTTCTTGCGCAGCTCCAGGAACTCCTCGATGTCGAGGTGCCAGACCTCGAGGTAGGAGCACACCGCGCCCTTCCTCTTGCCGCCCTGGTTCACCGCCACCGCGGTGTCGTTGACGACTTTCAGGAACGGCACCACGCCCTGCGATCTTCCGTTGGTGCCCTTGATGTGCGAGCCGAGCGCGCGCACCGGCGTCCAGTCGTTGCCCAGCCCGCCGGCGTACTTGGCGAGCAGCGCGTTCTCCTTGATGGCGTCGTAGATGCCCTCGAGGTTGTCGGACACGGTAGTGAGGTAGCAGCTCGACAGCTGCGAGCGCTGCGTGCCGGAATTGAACAGCGTCGGCGTCGAGCTCATGAAGTCGAAGCTCGACAGCACGTCGTAGAACTCAATAGCCCTTGTTTCTCTGTCTTTTTCTCTAAGAGCTAGCCCCATGGCTACGCGCATAAAGAACGCCTGCGGCAGCTCGATGCGCTGGCCGGCAGCGGTGTGCTGGAAGTAGCGGTCGTAGAGCGTCTGCAGCCCGAGATAGCCGAACTGCAGATCGCGTCTTGCTTTCAGCGCTTTTCCAAGCTTCCGCAAGTCAAAACGAGCCAGCTCGGGGTCGAGAAGCTCGGCAGCGATGCCGCGCTCGACGAACTGCGGGAAATAGGTCGAGTAGCGCGTCTCCATGTCGGCCTGGCTCGCTTCCTCGCCGAGCACTTCCAGCCGGATGGTGTCGAGCAGCAGCCGCGCGGTGACGTAGCTGTAGGCCGGGTCCTTCTCGATCAGCGCGCGCGCCGCGAGCACCGCCGACTTTCTGACTTCCGGCATCGGCACGCCGTCGTACAGGTCGCGCAGCGTGGCCTCGAGGATCGGCTGCGGCGCGGCGTCGGCCAGGCCCTCGCAGGCGGCCTCGACCAGGCGCTGCAGGCGCGCGCGGTCGAGCGGCTTGCGCTGGCCGTTCTCGACCACATGAATTTCGTTTTCGTTCTTCTTGGCGAGCTTCTCCTGCGCCCGGGCCTTCGCCCGTTCCTCCCGGTACAGCACATAGGCGCGCGCCACGTCGTGCTCGCCCGAGCGCATCAGCGCCAGCTCGACCTGGTCCTGGATGTCCTCGATGTGGAAGGTGCCGCCCTGCGGCTGGCGCCGCAGCAGCGCGCCGACCACGCCGTCGGTCAAGCCGGCGACCAGCTCGCGGATGCGCGCCGAGGCCGCTCCTTGAGCGCCGTTGACGGCGAGGAACGCCTTGGTCATCGCCAGCGAGATCTTGCCGGGCTCGAAGCCCACCACCGCGCCGTTGCGCCGGATTACCCGGTAGTCGGCGTAGACGCCGCGCGCCGCGGTATTTGCCTGAGGAAGGGCGACGCCCAAGGCCGAAGCCGCCGTTGCGCCGCCCTGCGCGATCTGCATTGCCGCCTCCCGCCTGTTCTTGTTGACCGGGCCGTCACCCCGTGACGCCCACCGTGTGCCCTACTACTCTTAGTGTCGACGGCCCTGCGGGGGCCTATATCTAGTCGTTTTTGGACGACGCCTGCAATCTACACCATAGGTTTTTGACTTTGCAACTATTCTGTCATGCTGCGGCGCAGCGTGGACACAATATATAGTGGTTTTCGTGACATTTCTCTACTAGATCTAGGAATGCCGGAACTCGTTACTACGGGTAGTGTCAGAGGAGGTACAAGCGCGGCTATATAGTTGTGTTGCGGTTGCAACAGGAACGACGAGGTGTAGAGGAAACACGCGAGAAATCGCGTGTGGACTAAAAAACCCGAGACAGCCTTAGCTAGTTTCGGGCTCGGCACCAGCGAAGGTCTTGGTTCTGCGCCCCGAAGGTTAGACGCCCGTTAGTAACGTCTTTACGTATTTCTATTTGTGCTCAATGGAAAGGGGGTGAGAAGCGTGAACAAGGAACGTCAAAGCAGGCTCGCGGGACGCGATAACCGCAACGGCCAGTTCGTGCCGCTGCGGGAGACTCATCAGCGTCCGGGCGACCACGCGCGAGCATCTGCCGCTGCCCGGTTACGGCGACGTAAGGCCGGGCGAGAAGAAGAAGGGGTAGCTCAAGACCCTTCTTCAAACGGGAACCTCACGATCGCATTTGTTGGGGTCGTGAGGTTAACCCGTACAGAAAAACGATCGAGCGTTGCCCTAAGAACTCGCTAGATCCCTGAGCAGCCGCGCCCAGTCGAAGCGCGCGCCGGGGTCGGTCTTGCGCCCGGGCGCGACGTCGCTGTGCGCGGCGACGTCGCGGATTGGGAACTGCTGCTGCAGGCGGCGCAGCAGCGCCGCGAGGGACTGGTATTGCACTTCGGTGAAGGCGTCGTCCTCGGCGCCCTCGAGCTCGATACCGATCGAGAAGTCGTTGCAACGCTCGCGTCCGCGCCACGAAGAGACGCCGGCATGCCAGGCGCGCCGCTCCGGCTCAACGAACTGAATCACCTCGCCGTCGCGGCGGATGAGGTAATGGCTCGAGACCTTGAGACCGGAAATCTCGCCGAAGTACGAATGGTCGGAAGGGTCGAGCCGGTTGGTAAACAGCCGCTCGATCGAGTCCCCGCCGTACTGCCTGGGCGGCAGGCTGATGCAGTGGAGGACGACTAAGGTGACTTCGGTTCCGGGCGGTCGGTCATCGCAATTCGGCGAATCAACGATTTTCATCTTTGATGCCCAGGCGCTGCATTCGATAGCGCAGCTGCCTGAAAGTGATCCCTAACAAACGGGCAGCGGCGGTGCGGTTGAACCCGGTCTTGCCGAGCGCCTGCAGGATCGCCTCGCGCTCCAGGCGGTCGAGGTAGGCGGGCAGCGGCGCATCGATGGGCTCGGTCCTTGCCTCCCGCGGCGCTTCTTCCTCTTCGGGAGCGATACGGTGCAGCGCCAGGTCCTGCGGGCCGAGCTCCCCGGCCGGCGAGAGGGCGAGCGCGCGCTCCAGGATGTTCTCCAGCTCGCGCACGTTGCCCGGGAAGTCGTAGGCCATCAGCTCCTCCAGCGCGCTCGCCGGCAGGCGCGGCGTCGCCACGGCGTTCTGCGCCGCGAGGCGCTGCAGGATCTGGGCTGCGATCAGCGGGATGTCCTCGCGGCACTCGCGCAGCGGCGGCATCGTGAGGTCGACCACGTTCAGGCGGTAGTAGAGGTCGCGGCGGAAGCGCCCGGCCTCCACCATGCCGGCGAGGCTCTGGTTGGTGGCGCAGATGATGCGCACGTCCACCGCCTCCTCCTGCGTCGCGCCGACCTTGCGCACGCGCCGCTCCTGGATCGCGCGCAGCAGCAGCACCTGGGTGTGCAGCGGCAGCTCGGCGATCTCGTCGAGGAACAGCGTCCCGCCGTGCGCGGCCTGGAAGAAGCCGTTGCGGTCCTCGGTCGCGCCGGTGAACGCGCCCTTGCGGTAGCCGAACAGCTCGCTTTCCATCAGCGTTTCCGGGATGGCGCCGCAGTTCACCGGGACGAACGGCTGGCTGCGGCGCGCGCCGTTCTCGTGGATCAGGCGCGCGGCGAGCTCCTTGCCGCTGCCCGACTCGCCCGAGATGTGCACCGGCGCCTGGGTGCGGGCGAGCTTGCCGATCAGCTCGCGCACCTGCGCGAGGGGCGCGCTCGCGCCGAGGAGCTGCCGCCCGGAGGTCTCGGCGGCGCGGTCGGGCAGCGAAAGCGCGGACTTCACCAGCGCGCGCAGCTGCTCCAGGCCGACCGGCTTGGATACGTAGTCGAACGCCCCCGCCTTCAGCGCCGCGACCGCGTTCTCCGCGCTGCCGTAAGCGGTGATCACCGCCACCGGCAGGTCGGCGCCGAGCGCCGCGATGTGGCGCACGAGCTCGAGGCCCTCGCCGTCGGCGAGCCGCATGTCGGTGAGGCACAGGTCGTAGCGCTCGCCCTTCAGCCGCTCGCGCGCCTCGGCGATCGAGCCGACCGCGTCCACCCCGAGCCCCATCTTCGTGAGCGTGAGCTCGAGCAGCTCGCGGATGTCGGGCTCGTCGTCCACCACGAGCACCTGCGCGGCGCGCGGCGGCGCGCGCCTTTCGGTGCGCTTCATCATGCGGCCTTCGCCTGCCGGCAGCGCACGCGGAAATGCGCGCCCGGCAGGTCGTTCACGTATTCGAGCGATGCGCGGTTGGCCGCGCACAGCTCGCGCGCGAGATACAGGCCGAGGCCCGTGCCCTTCGCCTCGGTGGTGAAGAACGGCTCGAACAGCTGCCCCTGGATCGCCTGCGGCACGCCGGGGCCGTTGTCGATCACCGACAGCTCGACCCGGTCGGCGTAGCCGTCGAGCAGGATGCGCACGGCTCCCGGCTCGGCGCGCGCGTAGCGCACCGCGTTGCGCAGCAGGTTCCACATCACCTGGTGCAGGTGCTCGCGGTCGAACTCGACCCACGACTCGCGCCGCGTCTCGAGCACGAAGCGCTCGGCCGGCAGCGCCTCCTGCAAGGCGAACTCGGCGACGAAGCCGCCGAGCCAGGGCTGCAGGCGCAGCGGCGCCGCCGACACGCGGTCGCGCCGGTTGAGGCTCATCACGTCGGACACCAGGCGGTCGAGGCGCCGCGAGTTGTCGTGGATGATGCGCGTCAGGCGCTCGCGGTCCTCGCCGCGCTTCTCCTCGCCGAGCAGCTCGACCGCGTGGCTGATCGCGGCCAGCGGGTTGCGGATCTCGTGCGCGATGTTCGCCGTCAGGCGGCCGAGCGCGGCGAGCTTGAGCTGCTGCGCCTGCTCGCGCGCGCGCGTCGTGTCCTCGACCAGCAGCACCGAGAAGTCCTCGCCGGCGCGGTCGAGCGGCCGCAGGCGGATGTCGCGGCCGCCGGCCTCGAGCTCGGCGCCACCGTCGAAGCCGGGCACCAGGCTCGCGATGCGCGCGCCGAGCAGCCGGCCGGCGCCGAGCAGCTGCTGCGCCTGCGGGTTGTGCTGCACCACCCGGCCCTCGCGGTCGAGCACCAGCACGCCGTCGTGCATGTCCTCGATCACCAGCTGGTTGACGCGGGTCTGCGTCGCGAGCTCGCGCTCGCGCTGGCGCGCGAGGCGCTCGTTCGCCGCGACGCGGGCCGCGAGCCAGCTGGTGACCCCGCCGGTGGCGAAGTAGCCGATCGCCAGCAGCCCCGGCTGCAGGAAGCTCGAGCTGGGCGCGTCGTGCTCCAGCACCCAGTAGCCCTGCTCGAGCAGCAGCGCGATGGTGGCGAGCGCGGCGTACAGGAAAGTGAGCCGGCGCGGGGCGACCAGCGCCGCGCCGATCAGCGAGATCAGCAGCATCACGCCGAGGCCGCTGCGCATGCCGCCGCTCGCGTTCATGAGCAGCGTGATCGCGACGATATCGAGGCAGGCGTGCAGCGTGATCTGCAGCTCGAACCTGTCGCGCAGGTCGCGCAGCACGCCGTGCAGCACCACGCCGAGGAACAGGTACCCGGCGGCGACGTAGCGGAACAGCGGCAGGTTGTGCGAGCCGATGAGCGCGTCGTCGTAGACCAGCGTGGTGCCGAGGAAGAGGCCCGCCAGCGCCATCCGGTAGAGGTTGAAGTAGCGCAGCGAGATCCAGAACGATTCCGGGATGCGCTCTTCCGGCCGCAGGAACAGCTCGGGATAGCGGACCGAGGCTTCCATCAGCTCCCGCCCGACCCGAGGCGCGCGTGCTCCTCGCCGCAGTAGAGCCTGCCGTCGGCCTCGCGCGCCTCGCCGCGCGGCAGGTGCACGCCGCAGCGCGCGCAGCTCACGAGGTCCTGCTGCACGGCGCCTTCCTTCTGCAGCGGCCCGGCGCCGCGCGCCTTGCGCAATGCCTTGCGGATCAGCCAGAAGGCGATCACGACGATCAGGATCAGGACGATGAGCCGGCCCATCGCCAGATTATCTAACGGGAGGCGAGGGAGGGCCGAAAAGGCAAGAAGCGGATGGAATAGTGCCGGTCCGCACCCCAGCATCATGCCGATGCGCTAAGGAGGCGCCCGGGAGGGCCATGCTGGGAGTGTTCTTCGCGATAACCACCTTGGCTCCGCACACGTCCGCATGTCACGGCCACAGCGTGGACAATCGCGCAGGGCATCACGCTATTTCCAACAATCGTGTTGGCGGCAGCCCTCATGGGAGTAGCAGAGATCGACCCTGCGTTTCGCGACGCGACAGTCGCCCAGTGGTACAAATTTGTGATCGTCAGTCTGGTAGTGGGGATCGGTTCTACCTGGCTCGCGGCTCTGTGCTGGAGCCAGGCGAGTCGTTTGCTCCCCACTGCGCTCGCGGGACAGCTTATCGTCTTCGTGACCATCGCCGCCGTGATCTACGGCAGCATCTATCGACAGACGCTCCCGTCCGTGGCCGTAACCCTGGGAGTGTTACTCATCACTGCGGCGGTCGCGCTCGGTGCGCGGGCGATTCGGTCCGGCGCTGGTGGAATAACCCGATAGCGAGTGTGTTTCGGCAGTTAAGGAGGTACCCATGAAACATCTGCTGGTGGTGGCAGCTGCGACTCTTCTCGCGGTCACCGCTAGGGGGCAGCCCTTGGCTGCGGACAGTATCGAGGGGTACTGGCAAGACATTGCCGGGCGCATCACCTTCAAGCGCAATCCACTGCCCGCCGACCGGTACGGGGACTGGTACGGGCGCGCGCTCGACGCGACCTATCCGGCCGCCAAGCACATCCGCAGATCGGGCCCGTCGTTCGAGCTCTTCGATCTCAATTACGACGAGAACGACTATTCCGTGAAAGTGCTGAGTGCCACCGACAAACAGATCGACTTCGTCAGGTCAGCGGCATGGTCGCCATGCCGCGTGCATCACTCGTGCCGCCTCGCGGGCGCGGAGCTCGTGTGCACGATGGAGCACATCTGCCGCGACCAGGGCAAGGAGTACGTCGACCTGAGGGCGGAAGAACGGTTTGTTCGCCGCAACGTTTGTGCGCGAACGCAGGCACGGCCCGAGGCGCAGGGATTCCCCGTCAGCTGCAAGTAAGGATCTGCTCGGGAAGGATTGGTCGGGGCGACTGGATTTGAACCAGCGACACCTGCGTCCCGAACGCAGTACTCTACCAGGCTGAGCTACGCCCCGACTTGGGTAGATGAGCGGGTGACGGCGAAGGACGCCAATTCTAGCAAAGACCGCTTGTATCCGGACTCGGGCAGGCCGGCGATCGCGACTCCCGCGGCCGCGGCCTCGCGCTCGGCGGCGGCGCGTGCATAGTCGAGCGCGCCGCAGGCGCGGATCGCCTCGAGCACGCGGGCAAAGTCCCCGCGCCCGCCTTCCCGGATCGCCTTGCGCACCAGCGCGGCCTGCTCGGCGCTGCCGCGATGCATGGTGTAGATCAGCGGCAGCGTCGGCTTGCCCTCGGCGAGGTCGTCGCCGAGGCTCTTGCCGAGCTCGCCGCCGTAGTCGAGGACGTCGTCGACCAGCTGGAACGCCGTGCCGACGTGCCGGCCGTAGGTCGCGAGGTTTTCCTCGTACAGGGTTTGCTTCGAAAGAACCGCGCCGAGCCGGGCCGCCGCCTCGAACAGCTTCGCGGTCTTGCGGCGGATGACGTCGAGGTAGCGCGCCTCGTCCACCTCGGGGTCGTGGCTGCCCATGAGCTGCAGCACCTCGCCCGCGGCGATGGTGTTGGTGGCCTCGGCGAGCACCTGCATCACGCGCATGTCCTCGATCTCGACCATCATCTGGAACGCGCGCGAGTAGAGAAAGTCGCCGACCAGCACCGCCGCGGCGTTGCCGAAGGCGGCGTTCGCGGTGTTGCGCCCGCGGCGCAGGTCCGAGGCGTCGACCACGTCGTCGTGCAGGAGCGTCGCGGTATGGATGAACTCGATGACGGCCGCCAAAGCCAGACGGGCTTCCGATTTACTTCCAACGGCTCCACAGGAGAGCAGCAGCAGCGCCGGGCGCAGGCGCTTGCCGCCGGCGGAAACGAGGTACTCGGCCACCTGCCGCACCAGCGGCACGTCCGAGTCGAGGCGGCCGCGGATCAGCGCGTCGACGCGCGCGAGGTCCTCCGCGACCGGCGCCAGCGTGGACAGCAAACTCATGATTACCTTATAATTCCAGCCCTTTGCGGGCGCAAGACCTCAGGTAGGAAGACCTCCAATGTACGCAGTCATCAAGTCGGGCGGGAAGCAGTACCGCGTCGAAGCGGGCAAGCAGGTGCGCGTCGAGGCGCTGGCGGCGGACGTCGGTGCCGCGGTCGCTTTTGATGAGGTGCTGCTGGTCGGCAGCGGCGACGGCGTCAAGGTCGGCGCGCCGCTCGTCTCCGGCGCGAAAGTGAAGGCCACGGTGGTCTCGCACGGCCGCGGCGAGAAGGTGAAGATCTTCAAGATGCGCCGGCGCAAGCACCACCAGAAATCGCAGGGCCATCGGCAGAACTACACCGAGGTCCGCATCGACGATATCGTGCAGGGATAGCCAGATGGCACACAAGAAGGCAGGCGGCAGCTCGAGAAACGGCCGCGACTCGCAGGCCAAGCGGCTCGGCGTCAAGGTCTACGGCGGCGAGCGCGTCAACGCCGGGCAGATCCTGGTGCGCCAGCGCGGCACGCGCGTGCACCCGGGCGCGAACGTCGGCATCGGGCGCGACCACACGCTGTTCGCGCGCGTCACCGGGCAGGTGAAGTACGCGGTGAGCGGCGAAGAGCGGAAGAACACAGTGAGCGTAGTAAAGGAAAACTCGCCGGCTTAGCCGGTCCCTACCTCACAAAAGGGCCCTGTCGAGTTCGATGGGGCTTTTTTGTTTCCAGACCATGAAATTCATCGACGAGGCGAAGATCGAGGTGCACGCCGGCAAGGGCGGCGACGGCGCCGCGACCTTCCGGCGCGAGAAGTACATCCGCTACGGCGGGCCGAACGGCGGCGACGGGGGCAGCGGCGGCAGCGTCTGGGCGCGCGCCGACCGCAACATCAACACGCTGGTCGACTACCGCTTCGCGCGCATCCACCGCGCCGAGGACGGCGTGCGCGGCATGGGCTGGGACTGCGACGGCCGCGCCGGGCGGGACACCGAGCTGCGCATGCCGGTCGGCACCGTGATCCGCGACGAGGAGAGCGACGCGCTGGTGGCGGATCTCGCCCGCGACGGCGCGCGGGCGCTCCTTGCCCGCGGCGGCCAGGGCGGGCTCGGCAACGTGCACTTCAAGTCGAGCATCAATCGCGCGCCGCGCCAGTTCACCCGCGGCGAGCCCGGCGAGAGCCGCCGTCTCGCACTCGAGCTGCGCGTGCTCGCCGATGTCGGGCTGCTCGGCCTTCCGAACGCCGGCAAGTCGAGCTTCATCCGCGCGGTCTCGAGCGCGCGCCCGAAGGTGGCGGACTACCCCTTCACCACGCTCAACCCGTCGCTCGGCGTGGCGCGCGCGGGGAACGCGAGCTTCGTGCTGGCCGACATCCCCGGCCTGATCGAGGGCGCCTCCGAGGGCGCCGGGCTCGGGCACCAGTTCCTGCGCCACCTCGCGCGCACCCGTTTGCTGCTTCATGTCGTGGATTTGACTGAACCCGATCCTGTAACGGATATCCGCGTCATCGCCGGGGAGCTGAAGAAGCACGGCCAGGCGCTCGAGCGCAAGCCGCGCTGGCTCCTCTTCAACAAGATCGACCTCGTCGAGGATGCCGACGGCGCGATCCGCAGGGTTCTCTCCCGATTGCGCTGGAAGCGTCCCTGGTTCAAAGTCTCGGCGCTGACCGGGGAGGGTTGCAGCAACGTGACCAAGGCCGTGGCCCGCGAGCTCGCCAGGTGATCGGACAAGCGAAAACGCTGGTGGTGAAAGTCGGCTCGTCGCTCGTGACCAACGAAGGGCGCGGGCTGGACGCCGCCGCGGTCGCCCGCCTCGCCGCGCAGGTGGCCGAGCTGCACCAGGCCGGGAAGAAGACGGTGCTCGTGTCGAGCGGCGCGATCGCCGAGGGCATGCAGCGCCTCGGCTGGTCGAAGCGCCCGCACGCGATGCACGAGCTGCAGGCCGCGGCCGCGGTCGGCCAGATGGGGCTCGCGCAGTGCTACGAGAGCTGCTTCCGCAAGCATGGCCTGCACAGCGCGCAGGTGCTGCTCACCAACGCCGACATGGCCGACCGGCAGCGCTACCTCAACGCGCGCTCGACGCTGCGCACGCTGCTCGGGCTCGGGGTGATCCCGGTGATCAACGAGAACGACACCGTGGTCACCGACGAGATCAAGCTCGGCGACAACGACACCCTCGCCGCGCTGGTGACCAACCTGATCGAGGCCGACGCGCTGGTGATCCTCACCGATCAAGCCGGACTTTACGATGCGGACCCGCGGAAGAATTCACAAGCCAAGGTCATTCAGGAGGCGGACGCCAGCGACCCAAGGCTGGAGAAACTGGCCGGCGGCGCCGGCAGCGAGCTCGCCAGGGGCGGCATGCTCACCAAGGTGCTCGCCGCGCGCCGCGCCGCGCGCAGCGGCGCGCATACCGTGATCGCCTCGGGCGCCGAGCCCGAGGTGCTCGCGCGCCTGGCGCGCGGCGAGCGCATCGGCACGCTGCTCACCGCGCAGACCGTGCCGCTCGCGGCGCGCAAGCAATGGCTCGCCGACCACCTCGCGGTAAGCGGCCGCGTGCGCCTCGACGCCGGCGCGGTGAAGGCGCTGGTGCGCGACGGCAAGAGCCTGCTGCCGATCGGCGTCACCGAGGTGGCGGGCGACTTCCAGCGCGGCGAGGTGGTGGCCTGCCTCGACCCGGGCGGACGCGAGGTGGCGCGCGGCCTCGCCAACTACTCGTCGGCAGAGGCGCGCCAGATCATCCGCCGGTCCTCGGGCGAAATCGAGGCGATCCTCGGGTACGTGGACGAGCCCGAGCTCATCCACCGCGACAATCTGGTGCTGCTCTAGCGGCCGCGGTCGTGGCTGCCGAATTCCCTTCCCAGCGGATGGCCGCCGCGGCGCAGCGCGTCGGCGCCTTCGCGCGCGCTCGCGATCGGCGCCTTCTGCGGGCAGAAGTACTCGCGGTAAAGCGCGTTGTGCCAGCGCTGCACGCTGCGCGGCTGGATCGCGCGCCAGTCGCCGGGCTTCCCGCCCCAGCGGCCCTGCTGCCCCACGGCGTAGACGCGCACCTCGCCCGTGTTGCAGCGCATGCCCTCGAAGCTGACGTTCTCGGCGCCCGCGCCGCTGCGGGCGACCAGGACGTAGCGCACCACGCCGTCGGCGCCGATGCTGAGCGACGCGGCGTCGACGAAGAAGCGGAACTCGCTGGTCGCGGCGACGTAGAACTCGACCAGGTCTGCGCCCCGCGGGTACGGCGGCAGCGGCGCGGTTTCCTCGACGGGCAGCTTGCCCTCCTGCTGGCGCTCCCAGTCGCTCCTCGGGCTCTGGCCGCAGCCGGCGAGCGAAGCCGTTAGAACCAGACCCGCCCGAAGGAGCCAGCCCCTCAACGCAGATCGCCCAGCAGGGCGGCTCGCACTTCGGGCATGAGCTCGACGCTCGCGCGGTACTTGGGATGGTCGACGCCGACGCGCAGCGGCGCGCCGCGGCGCAGCGCTTCCCGGGCGCCGGCGTCGAGCTCGAAGCGCAGGAAATGCACCGACGAGGTCTTTTCCTCGGTCTCGCGCTCGAGGTCCTCGTCGGCGATGGCGTGGATGCGGCCGAGGTCGCCCACCTGCACCCACACCGCGCGCTCGATGCCTTTCAGCTCGCCGAGCATGCGGCGCCGCTCCTCCGCGTCGGGGTATTCGATCAGCATGGTCGCCTTCCAGTTGGCGCCGTCGGGAACCAGGGGGTTATAGGCGTCGAGCTCGCCGCGGATGCCCTCCTCCTCGAAGATGCGCTCGATGCGCAGCATCTCCTGCACCTGGTAGCGGATGGTGAGCTCGTCCTCGAACTGCAGCGTGACGTGGCCGCCGAGGCGGACCGTGCGGCGCTTCTTGTGCTCCATCACCTTCGCGCGGAACGCGCTGCGCTCTCTCGCGTAGGCCTCCAGCGAAAGCAATGAATCCCTGCTGATCACCGGATCGCGGCGCCGATCTCGGAGAAGGTGCGCGCCACCTCGCCGCCGGTGGCGACGGCGACGCCCAGCTGGCGCGCGATCTGCGACAGCGAGAAGATGCCGCGCACCATCGCGCGCCGCGCGGGCGGCGCCAGCGGCCGGCCCGACGGGATCTCGTCGAAATCGATCACCAGCGCGTGCTGGCGCCCGGCGCGGCGCAGCGTCTCGAGCACGTGCCCGACGCGCGCGCCCTCGACGTCGGCGAGCGCGATCACCTCGACGCGCTCGGCGGGAATCATGATGTCGGCCACGGTGAGCTCGTCGCGCCGCATGCCGCGCTCGGTCGCCGCCAGCATCGGCCGCTCGCCCAGGATGTCGGTGGCGGTGATGACGCCGAGCACGTCCTCGTGCTCGTCGACCACCAGCAAGAGGCGCACGCCGCGCGTGATCATGAACTGGTTGGCGCCGGCGAGCGGCGCCTGCGGCCGGATGGTGGCCGGGGTGGTGCGGCGCAGGTCGGTCATCACTTCCAGCGCCGCGGACTCGATCGAGACCTTGGCGGCCTGCGCCTGCGTCGGGCGGCGGAAGCCGGCGCCGGCGCCGAGCTCGCGGATCGGCAGCGCGTCGTAGTCGCGGTCCACGGTGCTCAGCTCGCCGCCGGTTGCGCGCGCTGCGCGCGGCCGCGGCCGTCGGAGATCAGGTAGCGGTGCAGCTCGACCAGCGCCTGGCGGTACACGTCGCGCTTGAAGTCGATCACCACGTCGAGGGGGACCCAGTAGTCGTGCCAGCGCCAGGCGTCGAACTCCGGGCGCCCGCTCGCGCGCAGCCGGACGTCGCAGTCGCGCCCGACCATGCGCAGCAGGTACCAGATCTGCTTCTGGCCGCGGTACGCGGCGCCTGCCTTTGTTCCTTCCCTTCCCTCGCGCTGCCGCCGCGCCCAGCGCTCGGGGACTTCGTAGCGCAGCCAGTCGCGGGTGCGGCCGAGGATGCGCACGTGCGGGCGCCCGAGCCCGATCTCCTCCTCGAGCTCGCGGTACATTGCCTGCAGCGGGGTCTCGCCCGCCTGGATGCCGCCCTGGGGAAACTGCCAGGCGTGCTGGTGCACCCGCTTGCCCCAGAACACCTCGTTCCGCTGGTTGGCGAGGATGATGCCGACGTTCGGCCGATAGCCTTCCTTGTCGAGCATGTAGAATCCCTCGAACGATTTTTTCACAGGCCAGCGGCAATGACAATGCCGGCGCGGCCCGGATGAAAACCTCGAGGTTCTTTCTCTCGACGCAGAAGGAAAGCCCGGCGGAAGCCGAGGTCGTGAGCCACCGCCTGATGCTGCGCGCGGGCATCATCCGGCGGCTCTCGGCGGGCATCTACACCTGGCTGCCGCTGGGCGCGCGCGTGCTGCGCAAGGTCGAGGCCATCGTGCGCGAGGAGATGAACCGCGCCGGCGCGGTCGAGCTCGCGATGCCGGTGGTGCAGCCCGGCGAGCTGTGGCGGGAGTCGGGGCGCTGGCGGGACTACGGGCCGGAGCTGCTGCGCTTCAAGGACCGCCACGAGCGCGACTTCGTGATCCAGCCGACCTCGGAGGAGGTGATCACCGAGCTCGCGCGCGCGGAGCTCAAGAGCTACCGGCGCCTGCCGGTGCACTTCTACCAGATCCAGACCAAGTTCCGCGACGAGCGCCGCCCGCGCTTCGGCATCATGCGCGGCCGCGAGTTCGTGATGAAGGACGGCTATTCGTTCCACGCCGACTACGCGAGCCTGGAGCGCGAGTACCGCAACATGCACGACACCTACACGCGCATCTTCACCCGGCTCGGCCTCAGGTTCCGCGCGGTGGCCGCCGACACCGGCGCCATCGGCGGCACCGGCTCGCACGAGTTCCACGTGCTCGCCGACTCGGGGGAGGACGCGATCGCCTTCTCGCCGCAGTCCGACTACGCCGCCAACCTGGAGCTCGCCGAGGCGGTGGCGCCCGGCCTGCGCAACACCGCGACGCAGAAGCTGCAGAAGGTGCCGACCCCCGGCAAGACGACCTGCGAGGAGGTGGCCGCGCTCCTCAGGCTGCCGCTCGAGAAGACGGTCAAGGCCGTCGCGGTGATGCACGACGAGCAGTTCATCCTGCTCCTCGTGCGCGGCGACCACGCCCTCAACGAAGCAAAGGCGCAGAAGCTCATCGGGGCGTTTCGCTTCGCCACCGACGCCGAGATCCAGCGCTCGCTCGGCTGCAAGGCCGGCTACATCGGGCCGGTGGGCGCGAAAGCGAAGATCATCGCCGACCGCACCGTCGCGGCGATGAGCGACTTCGTGTGCGGCGCGAACGAGGAGGGCTTCCACCTCGCGGGCGTGAACTGGGGGCGCGACCTGCCCGAGCCGCAGGTCGCCGACATCCGCAACGTCGTCGAAGGCGACCCGAGCCCGGACGGCAAGGGAAAGCTCGAGATCGCGCGCGGCATCGAGGTCGGGCATATTTTCCAGCTGCGCACCAAGTACTCCCAGGCGATGAAAGCGACGTTTCTCGCGGAGGATGGCAGCGCGAAACCCTTCGAAATGGGCTGCTACGGCATCGGCGTGACGCGCATCGTGGCCGCGGCGATCGAGCAGAACCACGACGCGCGCGGCATCGTGTTCCCGGCGCCGATGGCGCCGTTCACGGCCTGCCTGGTGCCGATCGGCTACCACAAGAGCGCGCAGGTCCGCGAAGCGGCAGATCGGTTGTACCGTGAGCTCATCGATTCCGGGGTGGACCTCGTGATGGACGACCGCGACGAGCGCCCCGGGGTGCTGTTCGCGGACATGGAGCTGATCGGCGTCCCGCACCGGGTCGTGCTGTCCGAGCGCGGCCTCGGGGCAGGTAACGCCGAGTACAAGGGCCGGCGCGACGAGAAGCCGCAGGACGTGCCCCTGGCGGGCCTGCTGCCCTTCCTCAAGGAGCGTCCTGGGCCGGCATGAAAGGGATCGTGCTGATGGGAATGCTTCTGGTCCCGGAGCTCGTTCTGGCAGGAGCCCAGATCTATGAGCCGCTGGCCGACAGCGTGCGCGCGCGGCTCTCGGGCATGGTGGCGGACAAGGCGCCGGCGACGATGCACTTCCGCTCCCCGTCCGACGGCCAGCGCTGGCTCTCGGAGATGGACCGGCGCCTGGAGAAGCGCATCCCGGACCGCAAGCAGCGGCTGGAGCTGCTGCGCACGGTGCAGTACGAGGCGACGCGCGCGCGCCTCGACCCCCAGCTCGTGCTCGGGGTGATCGAGGTGGAGAGCGCCTTCCGCAAGTACGCCGTGTCGCGCGCCGGGGCGCGCGGCTACATGCAGGTGATGCCCTTCTGGGTGAAGCTGATCGGGCAGCCCGGGCACAACCTGTTCCACCTGCGCACCAACGTCGCGTACGGCTGCGCCATCCTGCGGCACTATCTGGACCTGGAGAACGGCGACTACTTCCGGGCGCTCGGCCGCTACAACGGCAGCCTCGGCCAGGCGCAATATCCGGATCTCGTCCTTGCCGCGTGGAGAGGACGCTGGAAATACGACGGACCGAAGGCATGATCGCGCGCCTGCTCGAGAGGAACCCGCGATTCGCCAACTGGCTCTACGGCTACACGCCGCCCGAGCGCGGCACCGTGATCCTGGTGCACCGGCGCGTGTACATCGTGCCGGCGCGCCTGGGCCTGGTGTTCGCCGCCACGCTCGTGGTGCTCCTCATCGGCTCGATCAACTACTCGCTCTCGCTCGGCTTCGCCCTCACCTTCCTGCTCGCCGGGCTCGGCCTCGCGGGCATGGTGCACACGGCGCGCAACCTCGCGCGCATCGCCGTGAGCGCCGGGCGCGCCGAGCCGGTGTTCGCCGGCGAGTCGGCGCAGTTCCGCCTCTACCTCGACGGCCGCGGCGCGTTCGACCGGCCATCGATCCTCGCGCGCCACGTGGCCTCGGGCGCGCAGCTGGTGGTGGACGTTCCCGCCGGCGGCGCCGCCGAGGTGGTGCTGCCGGTGCCCGCCGCGCGGCGCGGCTGGCTCGCGCTCGGCCGCGTGATGCTCGAGACGCGCTTCCCGCTCGGCCTGTTCCGCGCCTGGAGCTACCTCGAGCCCGAGGCGCGCTGCCTGGTGTACCCGCGGCCCGAGCGCTCGCCGCTGCCGCCCTACACCGGCGAGGCCGCCGCGGGCGTGCTGCACGCGCCGACCCCGGGGAGCGACGACTTCGCCGGCCTGCGCGGCTACCAGCGCTCCGACTCGCCGCGGCACGTGGCGTGGAAGGCAGTGGCGCGCTCGGACAAGCTGCTGACCAAGCAGTTCGCCGGCGACGCGGCCGCCGAGCTGTGGCTCGATGCCCGGCTGCTTCCCCATGGTCTGAGTTTGGAACAAACCCTGTCCCGGCTGGCGGGCTGGGTGCTGGCGGCCGACCGAACCGGCGCGCATTACGGCCTGCGACTGCCCGGCGTCGAGCTGCTCCCGTCGCGTGGCGACATGCACCGCGCGGCCTGCCTGCAGGCGCTCGCCCTGGTCCAGCCCGCATGACGCCGCTCCCCCACCCGCTCGCACCCGAGCAGCGTGCCGCGAGCGTGCGCGACCTGTCGTGGCTCATCGCGGCGCTCGTGCTGGTGATCGCGCCGCACGCGATGCGCGCGCCCTGGTGGCTCACCCTGCTGACCCTGTGCCTGTACGGCTGGCGCATGTACTTCGCGCTCAACCGCGCGCCGCTGCCCTCGCGCTGGCTGGTGCTCGGCGTGACCGTGGTGGCGATGCTCGGCGTGTGGATCGAGTTCCGCACGCTGTTCGGCCGCCAGCCCGGCATCCTGCTGCTGATGCTGTTCTCGGGCCTGAAGCTGCTCGAGACGCGCAGCCACCGCGACGCGGCGATGACCGCGTTCCTCGGCTACTTCCTGGTGATCACCAACTTCCTCTACACCCAGACCATCCCGACCGCGCTGGCGATGGGCGCGGCGCTCTACCTGATCACCGCCACGCTGATCGGGTTCAGCGCGCCGCAGCGAGCGCCGCGCGCCAACCTGCGCACCGCCGCCGTGCTGCTCGCGCATGCCGCGCCGGCGGGGCTGGCCCTGTTCCTGCTCTTTCCGCGCGTGCACGGGCCGCTGTGGGGGCTGCCGCAGGACGCCTATGCCGCCATGACCGGGCTCTCGGACACCATGAGCCCCGGCAACATCGCGAGCCTCGCGCAGTCCGACGCGATCGCCTTCCGCGCCGAGTTCCAGGGCGCCTCGCCGCCCTCGGCGCAGCGCTACTGGCGCGGGCCGGTGCTGTGGGACTTCGACGGCCGCACCTGGAGCGTCGGCCCGGCTTTCATGGTCGAGTTCAACGAGCCGCGTGGCGGCCGCGCACGCTACCGCTACGAGGTAGTGCTCGAGCCGCACAACCGCCACTGGCTGTTCGCGCTCGAGACCGCCGCCAGCCTGCCCGAGCGCTCGCGCATGAGCTTCGACGGGCAGATCCTGGCGAGCGGGCCGGTGCGCGCCCGGATGCGCTACGAGCTCTCTTCGGTGATCGCGCCCGAGCCGCAGGTGTCGGAGAACCCGGGCACGCTGCGCCGCGCCCTGCGCCTGCCGCAGGGCTTCAACCCGCGCGCGAGCGCCCTCGCGGCGCAGTGGCGCGCCGCCTCCGGCGACGACGCCCAGGTGCTGGCGCGGGCGGTCGCCTTCCTCAGGCAGGGTGGCTTCGTCTACACCCTGGAGCCGCCCCTCCTCGGCACGCACGCCGTCGATGAATTCCTGTTCACCACGAAGCAGGGGTTCTGCGAGAACTTCGCCGGCTCGTTCGCGTTTCTCATGCGCGCCGCCGGCATCCCGGCGCGCGTCGTCACCGGCTACCAGGGCGGCGACCTGAATTCGGTCGACAGCATCATCACGGTGCGCCAGTCCGACGCCCACGCCTGGGTCGAAGCCTTCGTTTCAGGGCGCGGCTGGGTGCGGATCGACCCCACCGCCGCGGCGGTGCCCGGCCGCGTCGAGGCCGGGCTCGCGCGCGCCGTGCCGCAAACCAGCGCGCTGCCGCTGATGATGCGTCCCGAGCTCGAGTGGCTGCGCGCGGTGCGCGACCGCTGGGAGGCGATGGCGCACAAGTGGAACGTCTGGGTGCTCGGCTACAACCCCGACCGCCAGCGCGACCTGATGTCGAGCATCGGCTTCCGCGACGCCGACTGGCGCACGCTCACCGCGACGCTGTTCACCTTCCTCGGCGCGATGACGCTGGTGCTGCTCGCGTGGTCGCTCAGAAGGCTGTCGCGCCCGGACCCGGTGCAGCGCGCCTGGCGCGCCTTCTGCCGCAAGCTCGCGCGGCGCGGCCTGGAGCGCGCGCCGAACGAAGGCCCGCGCGACTATGCGACGCGCGCCGCGCGCGCCCTGCCCGCCGCGCGGCGCGGCATCCTGCGCATCGGCGCGCTGTACATCGGGCTGCGCTACGGCAGGCACGCCAGCGCAGCCGGCGTGGCGCGCCTGCGCCGCATGGTCCGGGAGCTTCGCCTCACATGACGAGAGTCTTCCTGCTCTGGGCTGCGCTGTGCGCCAGCGCGCACGCTTCCTACGCGGAACGCCCCGAGGTGCAGGCGTTCGTGGACGATATGGCGAAGCGGCACGGCTTCGCCAGGAGCGAGCTCAGGCGCGTGTTCGCCCAGGCGCGCCGCGCCGAGCCGGTGCTGGAGGCGATCGCCCGGCCGGCCGAGCGCGTGCGCTCGTGGGAGGAGTACCGCGCCCTGCTGGTCGGCGAGCGGCGCATCGCCGAGGGGGTGGAGTTCTGGAAGAAGTATCCGCGCACGCTCGAGCGCGCCGAGCGCAAGTACGGCGTGCCGCCCGAGGTCATCGTCGCGATCATCGGCGTCGAGACCTTCTACGGGCGCAACACCGGCAACTGGCGCGTGGTCGACGCCCTCACCACGCTCGCTTTCGACTACCCGCCGCGCGCGCGCTTCTTCCGCAGCGAGCTCGAGCAGTACCTGCTGTTCGCGCGCGAGGCCGGGATCGACGTGTTCTCGGTGCGCGGCTCGTATGCCGGCGCCATCGGGCTGCCGCAGTTCATGCCGAGCAGCACCCGCCAGTACGCCGTGGACTTCGACGGCAACGGCACCATCGACCTGCAGAGGAGCCGCTCCGACGCGATCGGCAGCGTCGGCAATTTCCTCAAGGTGCACGGCTGGCAGCGCGATGGGGGCGTGCTGCTCGCCGCGCGCGTGGGCGGCGAAGCGTGGCGCGCCTACGCCGACGGCGGCCTCGGGCCGCCGCGGCATTCGATGGAGACGCTGCGACAGGCCGGCATCGAGTTCGAGGCTCCGCAATCCGCCGACGCGGCGGGCGCCCTGATCGAGCTCGCCACGCCGGAGAAGCCGAGCGACTACCGGGTGGGCCTGCGCAATTTCTACGTGCTCACGCGCTACAACCGCAGCGCGTTCTACGCCACGGCGGTCGCCGACCTCGCCAGGGAGCTGCGCCGCGCCTACGACCTGGGCAGGTAGAGCAGCGGGTCGACCGCCGCCGCGCCCTTGCGGATCTGGAAGTGCAGCTTCTCGCCCAGCTCCGCGATCTTCTGCCCGCGCGCGACCGCCTGCTGCTCCTTCACCAGGGTCTCGCGGTTGTTCGCGTACACCGTGATGTAGCCCTGGTCGTGCTTGATCACGACCAGCTTGCCGAGGCCGGGGATGCCGCTGCCGACGTAGGTGACGCGCCCCGCCGCCGCCGCGAGCACCGGGTCGCCGACCCGGCCCTCGATGTCGATGCCCTTCTGGCGCGGCTCGGCGAAGCCGGCCGCGACCCTGCCCCTCACCGGCCATAGGAACTGCACCGGCTGCGTCTCGAGAAGCTTGGGCTCTTCACGAACCGCAGGTTTTTGCTCGGACGAGCCGAGCGGGCGCGATTCGATGCGGCCGGCGCTCGGCGCCGAGCCGATCTGCACCGGCCGCTCCGGCGGCGGCTTGACGCGCAGCATCTGCCCGACGCGCAGCTTGGTCGGATCGTCGAGCGAGTTCCACTGCGCCACCTCGCGGTAGTCATGGCCGTGCTCGAGCGCGATGCTGTAGAGCGTGTCGCCGCTCTTGACGACGTAGAACTCCGAGGGGACGCGCTGCGGGGTGGGCACCGGCGGCGTCGGAGCCGGCTTCACCGTCGCGCGCGGCGGCGGCCTGCGGTCCTCGACCGGCGCCGCCCCGCGCTGCGGCGCGCAGGCCGCGCCCAGCAGGACCATCAGCAGAGCGATCGCTTTCACGCCTTGCCCGCCTCCATCGGCACGAAGCGCACCGCGTCGAGCTCGGATTCGAGGAAGCCGCGGCCGCTGCGCTCGACCAGCAGCAGCCGCTGCGCGCCGCCGCCTCTACCAGCCTGCGCGAGCGGCAGCACCATTCTGCCACCCGGCGCGAGCTGCCGTAGCAGCGCCTGCGGCATGCTCTTCGCCGCGGCCGCGACGATGATCGACTGGAACGGCGCGGCGCTTTCCAGCCCGGCGTAACCGTCGCCGTGCGCGAGCCGCAGGTTGGCAAGGCGCAGGCCGAGGAGGTTCGCCCGCGCCCGCTCGAGCAGGCCCTTGATGCGCTCGATCGAGTAGACCTCGGGGAAGACCTTCGCCAGCACCGCCGCCTGGTAGCCGCAGCCGGTGCCGATTTCGAGGGTTTTTCCCGGAGATTTCCCCGCAAGGAGGGCTTGCGCCATTCTCGCAACCACATAAGGCTGTGAGATCGTCTGGCCGAAGCCGATCGGCAGCGCCGTGTCCTCGTAGGCGCGGCTCGCGAGCGCCTCCTCGACGAAAACGTGCCGCGGCACCGCCGCCATCGCGGCGAGCACGCGCTCGTCGCGGATGCCCTGCTCGCGCAGCCGCTCCACCATGCGCGCGCGGGTGCGCTGCGAGGTCATGCCGATGCCGGCGGTGTTCTTCTTCACCGGGCGAGCCACTCCCTGGCCACCGCGAGCTGGGCGTTGTGCGTGAGGTCCATGCGCAGCGGCGTGACCGATACGCGCTGCGCCTCGACGGCGTAAAAATCGGTTCCCGGCCCTGCGTCCGCTGCGCCGCCCGCCGGGCCGATCCAGTACGCCGTCTCGCCGCGCGGCGTCTTGAGCTTCACCACCGGCTCGGCCTTGTGGCGCCTGCCGAGCCGGGTGATCTCGATGCCGCGCAGCTCGGCGGGCGCGAGGTCCGGCACGTTGACGTTGAGCAGCACCGGCTCGCCGAGCGGCGCGCGCTTCAGCCGTTCCAGCAGCTCGAGCGCGACGCCGATCGCGCTCTCGAAATGCTCGCCGGTCTTGCTGGCGAGCGAAAGCGCGAGCGACGGGATGCCGAGCAGGTAGCCTTCCGCCGCGGCCGCGACGGTGCCGGAGTAGATGGTGTCGTCGCCCATGTTGGCGCCGAGGTTGACCCCCGACACCACCACGTCGGGCATGAACTCCAGCAGGCCGGTCACGGCGATGTGCACGCAGTCGGTCGGCGTGCCGTTCACCGAGTAGTAGCCGTTCGCCCCCTGGCGCACGGTCAGCGGGCGGTCGAGCGTGAGCGAGTTGGACGCGCCCGAGCGGTCGCGCTCCGGCGCCACTACCGTGACATCGCCGAGCCGGCGCAGGGCCTCGGCGAGCAGCGTGATCCCCGGTGCGAAGTAGCCGTCGTCGTTCGACACCAGGATTTTCATGCGGGCCGATTCTACAGCCCGCCCGGACTTCCTATCCCGGCTCCCGCGACAGCTCCTGCAGCAGCCAGCCGAGCGCCCGGCTCTGGTCGCGGAACGCGCGCACGTTCGCGCCCTGCTGCGCGGCGAGCACCTCGATGTACTGGTGCGAGGCGCGAACCTCCTCGGAGTCGGCGAGCAGCGCCACGCGCAGCTCCCGGTTCGCCGCGAGCTGCCTGAAATGATCCGAGATCCTGTACTGCTCGACCTTGAAGATCGGGCGCGAATTGCGCACCCAGATCAGGATGCGCGTCGCGCTCGCCGCGCGCGTCTGGGCGGCGAGCGCCTCGACGAAGCGCATCGTCTCTTCCACCGTCTGGCGGCCGAACAGCTCCGCGCGCAGGTGATCCCCCGTGTGCTCGAAAGTGAAGTGCATCCGGCGTGTTCTTGAGCCGGCGATTCTTGCACGCAACCCTTATAGCGCCGGCTTGTGAAACTCGGGTCGCGGAATGCACTACCCGCGCACGAACGGTGTGAACTGGGTCACTTCTTCAGCAGCGAGCGCAGCATCCAGGCGTTCTTCTCGTGCACCTGCATGCGCTGCGTGAGCAGATCGAGCGTCGGCTCGTCGTCCGCGCCGTCGGCGAGCGGCAGCACCTCGCGCGCGGTCTTCACCACCGCCTCCTGCCCGTCGATCAAGAGCTTCACCATCTGCTCGGCCTTGGGCGCTCCGGGCGTCTCCTTGACGCGCGAGAGCTCCAGGTACTCGCGGTAGGTCCCCGGCGCATAGTGCCCGAGCGAGCGGATGCGCTCGGCGATCAGGTCGATCGCGTTCCAGGCTTCCGTGTACTGGTCCATGAACATCTGGTGCAGCGTCTGGAACATCGGCCCTTCGACGTTCCAGTGGAAGTTATGCGTCTTCAGGTAGACGACGTACGTGTCGGCGAGCAGGCGCGACAGCCCCTTGGCGATCGCCGCGCGGTCTTTCGGTGAGATTCCGGTGTCCATGGCGGAATCGTAGACGGCCGCCACGCGATGCCGCCAATCGTATTTTCTGATCCGCCGGGTTGGCGGAAGCTATGAGGCGTGCCGTTAAACCGCAGCCGGAACCGCGCGGCGCACGGGCCGCGGTAGCTCAATCGTAGCGAAAAAGCTCCGTGGATATAGATAGTCCTCGCCCGACTCGTCGATCACTCGAATTTGCCGATGTCTGGCTGCACCGGGATCCGGCAAGACTTGGTAAATCTTTCGCAGTTCCAACAATTTCTTGGGCGTTTTCATTCGTCAATGCACCGTTTGATCTTGAGATCTCTGCGTGTGAGTGATCTCACCATCTCGAAATACATCAGACATCAATCCTCGCCTCGACAGGAAAGCCGAAACGGGCCGCGTGGCGGGGGACGACGCGATCTGACCTCATGCACCCTCAGCTGAGCTTGACGAACCCCTCCTGCAGCCCGATGAAAGGCCGCAGTGACTGCGCATCGGAGCCGAAGTTGGGCGCGCCGATCGACTGCTGCGCGGCGGCGATGCTGATGCCGCCAAGGCCCCGGTTCTTCGCGTACCAGTAAGCGAGGTCTCCGCCGAGCGCGAGGTCGTCCGCGCCCGAAAGATGGAACTGGAGCAGCGCATTGGTCACGTCCCAGCTCGTGAGGCCCGGGCTTGCTTTGCGCGCCTGGTCGAAAGTGCCCACCAGCCCCAGGAAGTCGAAGGTCTGCACCTGGCGGTTGTGCAGCGGGTCGGAGGAGTCGGGGTCGTAGTCGTCGAGCACGATCTGCAGGTTCATCACGCTGCGCTTGCCGCCGTACCAGTTCTTGAGCACCACCCGGTCGTCCTCGCCGGCGCTCACGATCAGGTCCTTGCCGCTGCGGGAAAGCCCAAGATCGCTGTAGCGGATGCCTCCGCCGAAGGAAAGCGTGTTGTTCCCTTCCCGATCGGCGATCAGGGTGTCGGAGCCGTCCCCCCGATTGAAGAGGATGACGTCGCTGCCTTGCCCTGTGCGGATGGTGTCGTTGCCGACCCCGCCGACGATCATGCTCGAGCCTTGGCCGCCGTAGATGAGGTCGTCACCCGAGCCGCCGTCGAGCAGGTTCTGCCCTTTGCCGCCGCGCAGGGTATCGGCGCCTTCCCCGCCCTGGAGCACGTCCTGCCCGGCGCCGCCCTTGAGGAGGTCGTCTCCCGCGCCGCCGAAAAGCGCGTCGTCGCCGCCCTTGGCCGTAAGGGTCTCGTTCCCGGAGCCCCCGTAGAGCGTGTCGTTCGCCTTGCCGCCGGTGACCGAGGAGCCGGCCACTGCGGTAATCACCAACCCGAAATCCGTCGACACCGCGCCCGCTGCATCGGTCGCGGTGAGCACCACGCGGGAGATGCCGTTCTGGGTCGCGACCGGGTTGCCGCTGAAGGCACCTGTTGCCGGATCGAAGCTCAGCCAGGCGGGCAGCGTGCCGCCCCCGAAGAGCCCCGCGGAGAGCAGCAGCGCATCCCCGTCTTCGTCGGCGAACGTATCGACCGGCACAGTGAAGGTAAACGGCGAGCCTGCCTCGAACGAGCGCTCGCCGAGCGGGTTCGCCACGATCGGCGCGTCGTTCACGTTCTCCACCGTGACGATGAAGTCATCGGCCGCCGAGAGCCCGCCCGTATCGGTCGCGGTGACCCGAATCTCGAACGTCCCGACGTCGGCCTGCACCGGCGTGCCGCTGAAGGTTCCGGTTTCTGCGTCGAAGGAAAGCCACGCCGGCAGCTCGTCGACCGAATAGGCCAGCGCCCCTTCCTCCGGGTCTGCGAAAGTTTCGGGCAGAATGAGAAGGCTGAACTCCGAATCTTCGGTCGCCGTCCGGTCCGCGATTTCGTTCGCGACCACCGGAGGCTGATTGCCGCCCTCGCCCGGCATGATCGGCTGCGGTTCTAGCCCGAAGCTCTCGCCGCCCAGAACGCCGCGGATATCGTCCGTGCCCAGTCCGTCCAGGGTCCCGGCGTTGGCGTACCGCCAGGCGAGCGCACCGCCGAGAGCGGCGGTATCACTGAGGCGCGTCTCGTGGGCCTGAAGCACGCCGTCCAGACCAAAAGTGCCCAGCTCCGGATCGGACGCGAGCGCCTCGTAGAACTCGTCTATTACGGCGCTGAAATCGAAGGTGTGGACGGACGCGAACAACTGTAACGTGATCTCGGGCCAGGCCTGCGGGTCCTCCTCGAACTCGCGCGAGAAGAGGATCGATTCGCCGCTTGCGATCGACAGGCGCAGGTACGCGTCCTCCTGAGTGAGCGAAAGGTCGGCCGCGGTAATACCCCCGCCAATGGACAGGGTGAGGGCGTGCGCCGCATAGAGGAAGTCGTTGCCGTCGCCGGGGTTGAACGCGACCACGGACCCTGGCCCGCGGCCGTCGATAAAGTCGTCGCCCAGCCCCCCGATTACGAAGGCATTGCCCTCGTGGTAGAGGTAGTCGTTGTCCGCGCCGCCATCCAGCAGGTTGGTGCCTTCCCAGTCCTCGACGTCGTCGTCGCCCTCTCCCCCGCGCAGGATGTCGTTCCCGGCGTCGCCCTGCATGTAATCGCCGTCCGCGCCGCCGTCGATCACATCGTCGCCTTCACCGGCGATGATGTTGTCGCTGCCGGCCAGCGCGTCGATCACGTCGTCGCCGGGCGTCGCGAAGATGACATCGTCTCCGTCGGTGGCCGGCGCCGGGGTGACGCGCGCCTCGATTTGGTCGGCGTCCCAGAACGTGCCGTCGGAGAACTCAAGCCCAGCGATACGCTGTGACGGATCGCTGAACCAGAACGGAAGGACGATGCGGTCTGCGCTGGCGGCGATGCCGACGGCCAGTTCATCCCATCCGCGCGTCAAGAGAATGTCGTCCGTCGTAAGCCCGCCGGCGACCTGGATGACATCGTCGCTGTTCGCCGGCCCTCCGAAGAAGGGTGCATCGACCTGGTCGCTTCCACCGCCCGGCTCCAGCAGATAGGTATCGGACCCCGGGCTGCCGACCAGGAGGTCGTCCCCCGGCCCGCCGGCCATGAAGTCGTCGCCTTCGCCGCCGTCGAGGGTGTCGTCGGCCTGCAGGCCGAACAACACGTCGTCGCCCCCAAAACCGGCGATGTAGTCCGCGCCCTCGCTCCCAACGAGCGTCTCGGCATCGTCGCTGCCGAAGAGGACCAAGCCCTCACCGATAAAGACGGAGCGCGCCTGCAGGTCCGATGCGGTCCAGACCGTGCCATCGTCGAACTCGACCCGATCGATGCGTCCGTCTGGGTCCGTAGCCCACGAGTCGAGCCTCACGCGCTCTTCGGTTTCCCTAACGCCGATGTAGAGATGGAAATCGTCGCGCTCGACCGCAACGTCGTCGAGCGAGATCCCCCCGGTGAGCCGGAGCGTGTCCACGTCGTCCGCGCTGTTTCCGACCCCGACAATGAGGTCGTTTCCGTCGCCCGCGCGATAGATGTACGAATCGCTGCCCGCCTCGCCCGCGAGCAAATCGTCGCCGGTGCCGCCGTCCAGGATGTCGTTGCCGTCCCCGCCCTGCAGGAAGTCGTTTCCCTCGAAGCCGAAGATCGAGTCGTCCTCAATGTCGCCGCTGAGGCCGTCGTCGAAGGGCGTGCCGAAGATCGGCTCGACCGGCGGAGGCGGAGCCAACGCCAGGAGCTCGGCCATCGAGAGTTCGGTGCCGTAGCCGAGCCGCACGATGTCGAAGCCCGTGCCAAAGCCGTCGCTTTGCTTGGGACGCACGAATCGCACGAGCGTGCCTTCGTCCCAAGACAGGTCGAGCGTCCTGTGAGGCTGACCGAGCTCTTGCCCGAGCTCCGACAGCGGGTCGAGCATCGACCACGAGAGCGACAGCGAGTCCAGGGTCGCGCCGCCGGGCAGCTCGATCCGGTCGAAGACATTATTGAACACCGGCTCGCCTTCCCCTTCTTCTCCGCCGCCCGAGCCGGTGCCGGCATCCCACAGGATCTTCTCGCCGGTATCTTCGGCGCCGATGCGCACCACATCGGTTCCGTGGCCTCCCACGACCAGGTCGTTGCCGCTGCCGGGGAGCATGAGCATGCCCTCGCCGTCGCCAAACTCCCTTTTCAGGACGTCGTTGCCGCTGCCGCCGTCCATTAGCCTGGGGAGGTAGCCACCGGCGGGAGACGTACAGGTCAGCCGGTCGTTGCCGTCCTCGCCATAGAGCGCGCCGCCGCCGGAGATCTCGTCGTTCCCATCGCCGCCGAGTGCGAGGCCCGAGCTGAAAATGACGTCGTCCCCCGCGCCGCCGTCCGCGATGTACGCGCCAATGATCTGGTTCGCGCCCGGGCCGGCGAGCACCTCGCGCACCGTGGTCCGGTGATGGCCGTCGCCGTGGCCGATGAGCCGATAGCGCGGGAAAAGCATGTTTTCCGGCGATACGAACCCTTCCGACGTCGGAAACGTCCGCGCTACCGCGGTGCCGCTCACCCAATTGTCCTGGTACTCGTGGATGATCAGACCGCCCATGAGAGGGAAGATGTCGGAGCGTTGCGACTGGAAGGAGGTGCTGCTGGTGGTCTGCCACACCATCTGCACCAGTTCCTGCCCCGGGGTGTTCTGGAAGATGGTGCTCGAAGGCGCGAAGATCGCCTCGTCGTCGCTGGCGATCGTCTCGAACCCGAGGTGCGCCGTGGTATGGACCACGGCATTGATGAAGGTGTAGTTCCAGTTCGACAGGACGAGGCTGCGAACCGTGGTGATCGAAGGGCCGCTGGCCGGCACCTGGGTCGTCGTGATGGTCTGAAAGTTCTGCGAGAACGCCGCGTGGAACTGCGGGTAGTCGTGCCGCGAGAGCGTCGAACCGTCCACCGGCGTGAGGCCACCTGCGATCCAGTTGCTGAAAAACCGGGCCCGCTCCGCGATGCGGAAGTCCTCCTTGAGCGATTCGCGGTCGAGCGGGGGCGACGACGCAAGGAGCTGATCGGCGGTGGCGGTTACCCCGCCGGCCTCGGAAACCGAGACTTGCTGCCCGGACGAAAAGTAGCCCTGCACCAGGAGCTCATTGCCTGTGCCCCGCACAGTAAGGACTAGATCGTCCCCGCTTTGCGAGGCTCGCAGATCGCTTAGCGTCAGCCCCCGATCCAGCTCGACGGTGCTCGCTTCCCCCGCCGCCTCGACAACCGTGTCGGACTCGGTACCGTAACCCAGCCGGTAGCGGTCATGGCCCGCGCCGCCGATGAGCGTGTCCGCCCCTTGGTCGCCGCCATTGAGCCAGTCGTGGCCGCCGCGGCCCTCGATCGTGTCATCGAGCGAACCGCCGACGAGGATGTCGTTGCCCTGGGTGCCGAGCACTACGCCCTGCGGCAGGGCCGCCAGCGCCGCGGCGTCGAGGAACGAGCCGTCGGCGAACTCGACGCGCTCGATGGCGTTCGAGCTGTTGAAATTGTACATTCCTGACACCCGCACCGTGCCGCCGTCGGCCATCCGCGCGAGCAAATCGCCGTTCTCAGTGCGGGTGAGCGCAACGTCCGCCATGTTCAGCTCGAACCGCAGCGTGTCGATGACAGATTCATCGACCTCGCCGGCGTCCGAGATAACATCGTTTCCATCGCCGAGGCTGTAAACGTAGATATCGGCTCCGGCGCCGCCGGTCAGCACGTCGTCGCCGCCACCGCCGGCGATCGTGTCGTCGCCGGCGTCGCCTTCGATCGAGTCGTTGCCGCCGCCGCCGAATGCTGCGTCGTTACCTGCGCCCAGCTTGACGACGTCGGCGCCCTCGCCCGCCCCCACCTCGTCGTCGCCATCGCCGGCGAGGACGAAGTCCACGCCGTCGCCGCCGTCCACCGTGTCGTCGCCCGAGCCGGCGTCTACGAAATCATCGCCGGCGCCGCCATTGACCGAGTCGGCGCCCTCGCCTCCCGTCAGCCTGTCCGCGCCATCCTCGCCGAAGAGGACGTCGTCGCCCGCCCCGCCCTGAGCTACGTCGGCATCGTCGCCGGCGTAGACCGTGTCGTTACCCTCGCCAGCATCGATCTCATCCCGCCCCGCGCCGCCGCGGAGCGTGTCATCGCCAGCTTTACCGATCAGCCGATCGTCGCCGCCCTTGCCGTCGATGCGATCAGTGACCGCCGTGCCGCTGAGGACGTCGTTGCCTTCCGTGCCATCCAGGTCGAAACCCTGGTCAAGCACGTCCTGGTACGTCATGACCTCCCCGTCCGCGAACTGGATCGCATCCAGCATCGGAGTGGCGTGCGGATCGTCCGGGTCGAAGCTGCTGAAATGGATCGCGTCTCCGTCGCCGAGATCGATCACCAACGAACCCAGGCGGAACCTCACCTGATCGCGGGTGATGTCCGGCCCGAGCGCGAGCGAGCTCAGATACTGGCTGCCCGTCCCGATGTCGGGATCCTGGACCGCGTCGACGCCGTCGCCCCGGTGGTAGATATACGTGTCCTTGCCTGGTCCGCCGGCGAGGATGTCGTTCCCGCGCCCGCCCCAGAGGAGGTCGTCGCCCTCGCCGCCGAGGAGCGTATCGAGACCGTCGCCGCCGATGAGGATATCGGCCCCCCCACTGCCCCACAGGGTGTCGTCGCCCTCGCCGCCGTCGAGATAGTCGTCGCCGTCCGCGCCGGTGGTGAGATTGCCCTTGTCGCCCATCAGCACGTCGTTGCCCGTTCCCCCGACCAGAATGTCGGCTCCTGCGCCGCCCGAAATCTTGTCGTCGCCTGAACCACCATTGACGAAGTCGTCGCCGCCTCTTGCGTAGATCCAGTCGTCGCCCGATCCTCCGTAGATGACGTCCGCAGCGCCCGCATCGACGTCCACCGGGCCGTCGGTGGTAACGCCTGCCAAAGTCGAAAGGAAATCCACCACGAGCCCGCCCTGCGTCACGACTTGGCGGGTTTCGGTCCAATTGACCTGGGTCGCGCGCTCCGGGAGGTCGCCGTCGATGGTGTCGGCTCCCGGGCCGCCGACAACGATGTCCCGTCCTTCGCCTCCGTTCAGTATGTCGTTGCCTGGTGCCCCAACGAGCCAGTCATCGCCTGTACCGCCGTAAAGAAACTCGCCCTTCAGATTCGTGGGGCTCTGCAGCTCGGCCTGGATGATTGCGTCGTCCAGGCTCGTCCTTCCTTCGCCGTAGATCGCGTCGTTGCCCGCGCCGCCCGCAACGATGTCGCCGCCCGCGTCGCCGTCGAGCGTGCCGTCGCTCCCCGCTTCGATGAGATCGTTACCAGCGCCAGCGTCGATGCTGTCGCGGCCCGCACCGCCCTCAATCCAGTCGTCGGCGCCCATTCCCGATGAATCGACTGGCGCCGGCCTCGGCCCGGCCTGCGCAAGCGGCGCCGTGTCGCCGAAAAGGATGTCATTCCCGCCGAACCCCTGAATGTGCTCGCCCCTGTCGTCGTGTCCGTAGATTGCGTCGTCCCGCTGCACAGACGGATCGGTGGTAAGTTCGTTTCCCCACGTGTCGTATCCGACCTGTACGCCCTCTTGCGCCGCGTCGGTATCGATTGGCGTCCGATCGCCGGTGAGCTGGGCCGCAGTGGCCGGTGTCGCGATCGGATCCACGAGCCGGATCCCGAGGTAGCCCTCGATCTGCGCCTTGGCGAAGTCGAAGCCGCGGATCATGATGCTGCCGCGAGCGTCGCCGTTGATCGTTACCAACAGGTCCGACCCCTGCTGGTCGTACCTGAATTTACCGTCTGGGCTTAGCCACAGCGTAGGTGACGCCCCGATCCCAAGGCCGCCGATGACCGTGCTCTTCGGGGCTGCTAGCGCCCCATCCTTGTAGGTGTACCGAATCAGGCCGCGGCCGTCGGTGTCGCGAATTTCGTCATCGCCATCGTTCGTAGGAATGGACGCCATCGTCGAGGCGTTGTACTGGTACAAATCGGTGCCTGCACCGCCTTCGAGATAGTCGTTTGCTCTGCCCCCCTCAAGAAGGTCAGCACCGATCCCGCCGTAAAGACGGTCGACATTGTTTCGGCCCTGCAGGATGTCGGCACCGTCGGTACCGAAGTCCAGAAGTGGTGTATTTGCACCCTGGAAGGCTGGAATTCCCACTGGAGAGACCAGCAGTTCAGTCGGTTTGCCGTCGTTACTGCCCGAGGAAATGCGCCTAGTACGGTCACGGTAGAGCAGCTGATCGCCTACCGCGTTCGTCGCGAGCCCAGTCGCGTCAATGGTATTTGCTGCATTCAAGAACGCGAGCATCCGAGTTCGGTCAACAAGATATTGCTCGGTCATGCCGGCCGGCGTAGCTGAAGCAGAGACGAATGGATTCAGTTCCCCACTATGGTTGTGCCGCGCGTAGAGTGCATCGGGTCCGATGACTACGAAGGGATTCAGTGCTCTAAGCGCGTATCGGTAGTGAAGGCCAATTTCCGATTGCGCTTGCGTCAGCAGTTCTGACGCGGAGATATCCACCAAACTTGATACGGCTAGTGCGCCGCCAGGAAGTGTTGGGCGCAGCTCCGCAAGGCGCTCCCAGTACCGCTCTCGGTCGTTCGGGGTGCTGTCCGTCGCGCCCGTGAAGAGTCTCCTCACCGCATCGAGCGCCGATTCCAGGCTCACCGTCGGATTATTCGCGGCCGCTTTAAGAATGCCTGTGATCTTGGCGAGTTCAAGCTGCGCATCGATCTGCGCAAATAAGTCGTACATCGCCAGGGCATCTGTATTAGAGATCTGCCGATGATCGCTCGGAGTGAAAAAAGAGTTCTCGATGAAGATGTCAGCGGCAGTCCCCAATAACTGATAAAGCGTCGCTGCGGCGGTTGGACCAATGCCTTTGACATGCGTCATGTTGTGCCATGGGAAGGCGCTTAAACCTCCGAGTGCGGCAAAGTACGCATCGATGCGGGCGTTATAGCTATTGAGGTTGTACCCTGGCGCGTTGTATGTTCTCACTTGACCTACCAGCCCGGGAAAGAGCCTAGCGGCGGCTATCGCGAGGTGCCCGCCCAATGAATGACCAACGACCGTGATTCCCAAAGCGTTAGCCAGAAGACCAGTACCGCCAACTGGATCAGTGTCTACAACCCGGTAGCTTCCAAACGGCTGAAGCGGTATCGTGTCCGGTGGAGAGGTGAACAAATCAACGATTGCTCTCTGAGGCGCAGCGTTCCCGAACTGCGTGTGTAGCCTCGACAACGTGTTGTACAAAGACAGGATCTGATTTCGGGCGTACCCGTTCCCCAAGATCCATGTCAAATCCTCGTACAGGTCACCGGTATCGAAGGTCTCCGTTCCACGAATGGCGAAATAGAGCGACTGGTCGGAGTTCCTTCTAAATAGGGTCGCGGAAAATCCACTTGCAGCGTCGACCCATTGCTGGACGATGGAATACTTGGCGACAAACTCATCTGCTTGGCTGCGCGTCATACTCGCAGCTCTGAGTGCGTCCCTGAATGCATCATCTTGCATTACGGGCTGCAGTGTCGCGTACGCAGCGAGTGATAGCTCACCGCAGTCTCTCAGCCTACTAAGAGATGTCGTCATGGGGTGCCTATCTGGAGGTGGCCTTCGAAAACACGGATTTGATAATCATGCGACCCCAATTTGCATCTTGGCTCGGACATGAACGTCGATTGATATGCCCACCAGTCGCATGCAACAGCCATCCGCGACCGGCCCAGAAATTGATGTGCACTGCTAGCCTATCCTTCGTCTGAAGATCAACCAATGCATTCTCGTCTTGGACGATCTCAGGCCATCCTGGCAGAGTTTGTCCTCCACTTTTTACTTGGTACCGTCCGTCGAGGAATGGCCTAAAGAAGTTACCTGCTTGAAAGCTGATGAATTTCGGCGATCCATCCTCGGTCCAATACTCCGGGCCAAGCGCCACGGTCCTATAAACCTTGATTCCGCCCTCTGTAGCGCAAAGATGCCGCAGATGCACGAAACCCCAAATCTCATCCCAGACAGCGAGCACGAGGAACGCGAAGAGGGAACCTAAGCCAATCGCCCACTTCGCGCGCGGAGTAGCTCCGAACTTAACGAGTGCATAGGTGACACCAGCGGCGAGCGCGACATACCCCGCGATGATGACGATTAACGCGATGCCAATCATCTCCTTACTCCAAACGTGACCCGGAATGCAGGAGCAAGGAGCGAGACCGCTGTGGACCACCTCGTGGAATCCCCTTTTCGTATGACGTCACGCATGCTTACCCCCGAGGTCATACCCTAGCGCAATGCCCTGAAGAGCGAATCCTCCGCCAGTTCTAGAACTCCTCGTTTTGGCGGCTAGAATCGCCGCGTGCTGGCCGAGGAATTGATCACGGTTCACGAGAATCCCCGCCTCGTACCCCCTTTCACCGAACGTTATTCAGGCCTGACACCCCACGCCGGCTACGCCGCAGCGCGCAAGCTCCACGAGCATCGCGTTGCTAAGGGTTGGAAGCCGGTCGGGCGAAAGATCGGCTTCACCAATCGCACGCTATGGGACCGCTACGGAGTCCACGAGCCGATGTGGGGCACGGTCTATGACCGCACGCTGATCCAGGCGGACAAAGACCGCGCGACGGTGAGCCTCGCGGGTCTGGTGCAGCCGAGGATCGAGCCGGAGATCTGTTTCAAGCTGAAGACGGCGCCGCGCGGGGCGGAGCCGGCCGAGCTCCTGGCGTGCATCGAATGGATGGCGCACTCGTGCGAGATCGTCCAGTGCCATCACCCCAACTGGAAGGTGACGATCGCGGACTGCACGACGGATAACGGGCTGCATGGGCGGCTGGTGGTCGGTACGCCGGTGCCGGTCAAGGACGTGCCCGGCCTCGCCGAGAAGCTGCCCCGCGTGGAGGCGAGGCTTTTCAAGGGCGACCGCCTGGTGGATAAGGGGGTAGGAGCCAATGTCTTGGGCAGCCCGTTGTTAGCGCTTGCTCACCTGGTACGTCTTCTTAAGCAACAGCCCCTTACCGCGGGTGAGGTCGTGACTACCGGGGTACTGACGGATGCGCACCCGGTTGCCGCCGGCGAGATCTGGCATACGGAGCTGGCGGGGCTGCCGCTAGACGGATTGCGGGTCTCGTTCGAATGAGGCCGCTCGAGGGGATCACGGTGGTTGCGCTGGAGCAGGTGATCGCGGGGCCGTTCGCGACGCGCCAGCTCGCGGAGCTGGGCGCGCGGGTGATCAAGATCGAGCGCCCGGACGGCGGGGATTCGGCGCGCGCCTACGACCGCACGGTCAAGGGTACGTCCTCGCATTTCGCGTGGGTGAACCGCTCGAAGGAAAGCCTCTCGCTGAACGTCAAGCACGCCGCCGCGAGGGAAGTTCTTGCGCGGCTGATCGCGCGCGCGGACGTGTTCCTGCACAACCTCGCCCCCGGGGCGGTGGAGCGCCTCGGCCTGGGCGCCGAGGAGCTGAGGAAGAAGCACCCGCGGCTCATCTGGTGCCGCATCTCGGGGTATGGCCCGGCGGGTCCGTACGCGTCCAAGAAGGCCTACGACCTGCTGGTGCAATGCGAAACGGGCTTGCTGTCGGTGACCGGCACACCAGAGACGCCGGTGAAGGCCGGAATTCCGGCGGCCGATATCGCCGCAGGGATGTACGCCTTCTCGTCCGTCCTGGCGGCGCTGCTGCGCCGCGAACGCAGCGGCGAGGGCGCGACGATCGACGTAACGATGCTCGAGGCGCTCGGGGAATGGATGGGCTTCCCCGCGTACTTCACCGCCTACGGCGGCGCCGCCCCGCCGCGCTCGGGCGCGCACCATTCCACCATCGTGCCCTACGGGCCGTTTCGCGCGGCCGATGGGGGCACCGTGTTCATCGCCGTGCAGAACGAGCGCGAGTACGCGAGCTTCTGCGAGCTAGTTCTGAAACGGCCGGATCTGGAGAAAGACCCCCGGTTTTCGTCGAGCCCCGCAAGGCAGCAGAACCGGCAGGCGATGCACGCGGAGATCGACAAGGTCTTTTCGGCGCTGACCGCTGAGCAGATCGTGGAAAGGCTCGAGGAAGCGGACATCGCCAACGCGCGGCTGAACGACATGGAGCAGTTCTGGCGCCATCCGCAGCTCGCCGCGCGCGGTCGCTGGGTCAAGATAGGCTCCCCGGGGGGCGAGGTCGATGCGCTCAAGCCACCGTTCAACTTGTCGGCTTTCGAGCCGCGCATGGACGCCATTCCCGCCGCCGGCGAGCATACGAAAACCATCCTCGCGGAACTCGGCTACGGCGGCGCCGAGATTGGCCGTCTGGCCTCCGACGGCGCTATCTGATTCGCTTCGAAGTAAACCGAATTCGGGCTCTGACCCAGAATTAGTTCGGCGCGCAGCAGTCGGAGCCGGTGCTGCGGCGGATGAATTCCCGGTAGCCCTCGACCCAGCCCGCCATGTAGTCGGGCTCGGAGGCGTGGACGCCGTGCTTCGCGCAGTGGAAGGCGTACTGGTCGATGTGCGGGCGCAGGCCGTACTGCAGCCCGTCGCGCTCGCCGAGCGAGTACCAGTTCGCGGCTCGGCATTCGGCGTCGGTCATCGATACGCATCCGGCGGCGAGGACGCCGGCCGCCGCCAGCAGGGCGCTAGTCCATCGATTCATTTCTGCGCTGGTCCGCTTCGTATTTGCCTTCGCGCCAGCCCTGGGCGTAGCGCGCGACGTCGACCTTGACCCCGTAGCGCTCGCACTGCTGCGCATAGGCGTCTTCCTGGCGCTGCAGGACGAAGATGGCGTCGCGGAAGCCGAGGTCGTACCAGTCGGCGCGGCGGCAGGCATCGGCGTCCAGGCCGGCGCAGCCGCCCAGGAGGATGACGAGAACGGGCCAGGGCCTCATTACCGCGCCAACACGCCCCCCGCAGGGGGTATTCCTGGGATCAGCCCTTCCTGGCCTCGATGCCCGCGGCGCGGGCGAGGTCCTTGTGGATGCGGGCGACGCGCTCCACCTCGCCCTTGGCGGGAAAGCGCTCGTAGAAGCCTTCCTCCTTGAACTGGCGCGCCATTTCGGACCACGGGCCGAGGCGCGCTTCCCAGCGCGCCAGGCGCCCGGCCTCGGGATCGGCGTCCTCGCGCGCGAGGTCGGCGCACACCCGCACCATCGCCTTGATGGTCACGGGCTTGGTGACCATGTAGTTGTCCTTGCCCCAGACCGCGTCGCCGAACACCGCGCGCGCCGCCTTGAAGAAGTCGCGGGTGATGGCGTAGTAGCGCGGCACTTCCTTGGAGCTTCCGCCGGCGAGCTGGATCGAGCGCCAGCGCCCGCGCACCCAGCGGTGCAGCTCGTTGAACAGCTCCGCCTGCAGCACCCACTTGTCGCGCTGGCTGCGCCCGCCGAGCCGGTTGATGCGGTAGCGCAGCGGGCTGTCGCCCTCGGTGTAGAGCTTCTCCACCAGGCGCGCGGCGAACTTGCGGTCGGGCGCCGCGAACGAGACGTGCTCGTACAGGTCGACCAGGTGGCTCTTGTTGATGCGCGTCGGCGTCGAGTTGATGATCACGAACATCTCGGTGGCGAAGTCCTCGCTGCGGCCGTCGAAGATGATGCACGGCACGTTGATCGAGCCGGCGTCGTCGGGGCGCTCGTGGACGTAGAACTGCAGCGCCGCCAGGCGGTGCTGGCCGTCGATGATCAGGTACTTGGAGCCGGGCTCGTTCAGGATGCCCGCGCCGCCCTCGCCGTTGGTGCGGAAGGTGAGACGCTCCGAGGTGAAGAGCAGCACCGTCCCGGGGATCGGCGGCTGCGAGATCGCGGTCTCGTAGAAGTTCTTGAGCTGGCGCACCTTGGAGCGCGACAGCGAGCGCTGGAACGCGTGGTCGTTGCGCTCGATCCTCGCGATGAACTGCGCGATGTCGTCGTCCTGGGAGATGCGGCTCGGGGCGATCTCCTCCCCTTCGCCGTAGAAACGGCTGATAAAGCGCACCTTGCCGAGCAGGTCCTTGGCGCGGTAGCTGACGAAGTAGAAGACGCCGTCCTTCTGCCGGATCTGCGTCGCTTGCATCGATGCTCTCTCCGTGTGCCCGGCTCCCCGGGGCGGGCAGGCTGAGGCGCGAATAGTAAAGGAAAATCGGGGCCTTAGCAGGAAGTTCGGGGACGGAGCCCTAACTCCGAAAGCTGCGCAGCCGTGGAGTTAGGGCTCCGTCCCCGAACTTCCTTCCCCCTAGCAGGAGGATCGTAGAAGCACTTGCAGGACCTCCAGTGTGCCGCGGTCCTGCACGAAGGCCACCACCCCGGAGTTGGCCAGTACCGCTCCGGGCAGCAGCGCGAGCCTGCGCCGCTCGGTAAGCCGGGGTCCGGGGATGCCGAAGGGCCCCTGCCACTCGAGAACCACGTAGTCGTGGGTGAGCGTGCGGCCGCGGTTCTCTCCCGCGGTGATGCGGCTGGAGAGGCCCTTCTCGTAGACCGCGAGGTAAAGGGCCGGGTCGCCCTTCCGACTCGCCAACTCGACTTGGGCCTCGACGTCCAGCCCATTCCCGTCGCCGCCGAGGATCGCCAGCCTGATTGCGGCCCTGGCCGGCTGTGCGTTGATGCGCGCGATGGCTTCGTCGAAGCCGCGGGAGCCCCAGCTCCTGAAGTCGCGGCCCTGCAGGACCACCTGCGGGGTGTAGACCATCGCCATGCGCTGCAGGTGCGAGAGCTTTCTCTGGCGCACGGAGAACTCGCGCTTTGCATAGGGATCCTTCCAGCCGATGTAGTCCCAGTAGTCGACGTGCAGCGCGAGGGGCACCAGGCTAGTGGGCTGGTGGCGCTTGCCGATCTCCGCCAACCAGCGGTCGGCCGGCGGGCAGCTCGAGCAGCCCTCGGAGGTATAGAGCTCGACCAGGGCGGTCGTGCCGGGGCCGGACTGGGCAACGCACTGGGCCCAGGCTTGGGCAGTCATGAAAAACAAGACAAGGGCAGCAAACCGCATGGCTATTGGTCGAAACGCCCGCCGCCAGCTTACCGGCCCGCAACCCATAATCGGGCGTGCCGCACCCGTTCTTCTTCCTGGCGGCGCTCGCCTGGAACTTCGGCCTGGGAATGACCTGGCTGGCCGTCCCGCTCTACGCCTATTCCCAGGGCCTTTCCAACGCCGAGATCGGGGTGCTATTCGCGGCCCCGGTCCTCGCGCAGTCTCCCCTCAACCTCGTCGGCGGCGCCTATACCGACCGCATCGGCGGGCGCCGCATCATGCTCGCGTCCTGCCTGGCCACGGGAGCCGGTGGCCTCTGGCTCATGATCGCCCAGGGCTTCTGGATGCTGATGGCCGGGCAGATCGTGCTGATCCTGTCGCGGGCCGCCTTCTGGCCGGCGAACTGGAAGATGGCGAGCGAGCTGCCCGGCGCGAGGGGGGTGCAGCTCGGCCGGCTGAACGCGGTCACCAACTTCGGCCAGATCGGCGGCACGACGCTGTGCGGCTTCCTGCTCGCCGCCGCCGGCTTCCAGGCCACCTTCGCGGTGCTCGCCTCGGCGGGCTTCATCGCGCTCGTCGCCGCGCTCGGCACGCAGGCGCAGCCGCCCAGGCCCGCGCCGGCGCGGCACGTGCTCGCCTCCTACCTGCCGCTGCTGCGCGAGCGGATCATCGGCTACTCGGTGCTGTGCGCCTACCTGTCGGCGCTCCCGATCTCGCTCTCGATGTCGTTCTACCCGCTGCTCCTCGCCCAGTACGGCTACGGCGAGGGCGCTTCGGGCGTGCTGCTCGCGCTGCGCGCGCTCGGCTCGATCCTCGCCAGCCTGCTCGCGGCGCGCTTCGTGAGCACGGGACCGCAGACCCTGTGGCCGGTGGGCTGCGGCATCGCGGTGGCCGCGGGAGTGGGCTTCCTGCCGGCGATCAACCACGTGGCGCCGATCGCCTTCTGGATGCTCGTCATGGGGGCCGGGACGGCGGCGATGACGCTCTACTTCCAGATCACCATCTCCGAGGCGAGCCGGGTCGAGGAGCGCGGCTCGGCGCTCGCGCTGGGCGGGCTCGGCTGGGGCGTGTCGCACCTCACCACGCCCCTGCTGATGGGCTTCCTCGCCGACCGCTACGACCTCGTCACCGGGTTCTACGTGATGGGAGGCTGCGCCCTGGCTTGCGCCCTGGCGATCGCCTGGGCGCGCCAGTGGGCGTTCAAGCGGCCTTGAAGAGGCTCGGCTCGAGGGCGTGCCGCTCGAGCAGCCGGTAGAACTCGGTGCGGTTGCGCCCGGCCAAGCGCGCCGCCTTGGTGACGTTGCCCCCGGTGATCTTGAGGATGCGCACCAGGTAGTCGCGCTCGAAGGCGCGCCGCGCCTCGTCGAGCGGCGTGAGCGCCGAGTCGCCCTCGTCGATGGCCTGCCTCAGCAACGAGTCCGGGATCACTTCCGTGGCGGCGAGGGCCACGGCCTGCTCGATCACGTTGAGCAGCTGTCTGACATTCCCCGGCCAGGGCGCCGACACCAGCAGCTCCATCGCCTCCGGCGACAAAGAAAGCCGGCCGCGCTGATAACGGGTCGCCAGCCGCGACAGAAACTCGTTGGCAAGAAGCGGGATGTCCTCGCGGCGCTCGGCGAGGGTCGGGATGTAGAGCTTCACCACGTTGAGG
>Ga0187892_10000830_pt1 | contig 77147 bp, 72 predicted proteins | sample MA1701073metaG_FD_139345 | JGI IMG/M metagenome (GOLD analysis project Ga0187892, IMG submission 139345) | Bio-ooze microbial communities from a basaltic lava cave in the Kipuka Kanohina Cave System on the Island of Hawaii, USA - MA170107-3 metaG ... | reverse complement strand
GCTCGCGCACCTCGCGGTCCATCTTGTTCACAAAGGTGATGATGGGCGTGTCGCGCTGGCGGCAGACCTCGATCAGCCGGCGCGTCGGCGCCTGCACGCCATTGGGCGGGTGGATCACCATCAGGGCCGAATCGACGGCGGTGAGCACGCGGTAGGTGTCTTCCGAGAAGTCCTTGTGGCCCGGCGTGTCGAGCAGGTTGATCACATGGTCGCGGTACAGCATCTGCATGACCGAGCTCGCGACCGAGATGCCGCGCTGCTTTTCGATCTCCATCCAGTCCGAGGTCGCATGGCGGCTGGCCTTGCGCGCCTTGACCGAGCCGGCGATCTGGATCGCGCCCGAGAACAGCAGCAGCTTCTCGGTCAGCGTGGTCTTGCCCGCGTCGGGATGCGAGATGATGGCAAAGGTGCGGCGGCGCCGGGTTTCGTTGGCAAAGGTCACGTTCAAAGGTCCAGATCAAGGTTCGAGGTGCGCCGGAATGTCCCGGGCCTGGTGCAACACGCGCACCACCACGATGTGATCCCCCTGGTCGAGAAAGAAGATCACGTATGGGAAGCGCTTCACGGGCAAGCTGCGCAGTCCGGGCATGCCGAGCTGCAAACCGTAGCGGGGCGAGCCCGTTGCAGCGTGCTGCCGCAGGTACTGCAGTTCCGCGTCCACGGTGCTGGCGAACTCGCCCACCATGTGGGGGGCTTCGTGCCGGTAGTACGCGCGCGCATCCACCAGCTCGCGCATGGCGCGACGCTGTAAAACCAGCCGCTTCATGCGCTGCGCCGCGGCGAGGTCTGTACGCCGGATTCCGCGAGGAACGGTCCGCGCAGATCATCCCAATCACCCGCAGGGCCGGACTGCAGACCTTCTTCGATGAGTGCCTTGAATCGCTCTTCCTTCGAGCGCTCCTCGTCGCGCCGCACCAGGTCGCGCACGTACTCGCTGTACGAGCTGTAGCCCCGCGCCCTGACGCGCTCGTCCACAAAGGTCTTGAGGTCCTCGGTCAGCGAGATGTTCATGGTGACGGTGCTCATGCCGTAATTTTAACGGGATTGGCAAAGATTGCCAAAAGGCGGGCGACTCACCCTGTTCCGGGAATGGGAAGCTTCAGGCCACCATCCATTCATAACCTGCGGTGCCGCAGGCGCCGTCTGGCATGCGCAGGGGGCCTTCACGAGCGAGCCCCAGCACCAGCCCGCTTGTGCCGGCCGGGTCAATCCCTTACGCTGTGCCTGGGCGCTTGGCCGGCTGACGGCGCAGCGCCCGTGAAGGCTCTCGCGCCTGCGGGCACGGGGGCTGGACGACGCAGTCGATCGACAATCAGCCACGGGTGCAGACCCTGCGCCCAAGGAGAGCGCCATGACCAGCAGTTCCTCCTCCGCGGTCGCCGCGATCCGCACCTTGGCCCTGGTCGGGCCGGCGGCGGCGGGCAAGACCAGCCTGGCCGAGGCCTTGCTTCACCGCGCTGGCGTGATCGGCGCGCCGGGCAGCGTCGAGCGCGGCAGCACGGTCAGCGACTTCGATCCGCTCGAGCGCAAGCTCCAGCATTCGCTCAATTCGTCTCTGATGCACTTCGCGCATGGCGGCTGCCGCATTCACCTGATCGACGCGCCGGGCTACCCTGACTTTGTCGGCCCGGCGCTGACCGCGCTGGAGGCGGTCGAGACCGCGGCGGTGGTCATCAACGCGGCGGCCGGCATCGAGCCGATGGCCCAGCGCATGATGGACTACGCGGCGGCGCGCCAGCTCGACCGCGTCATCATCGTCAACAAGATCGACGCGCAGGGCGTCGATCTGCCGGGGCTGCTGGCGCAAATCCAGGCGAGCTTCGGCCGCGAATGCCTGCCGCTGAACCTGCCGGCCGCGGGCGGCACCGAGGTGGTCGATTGCTTCTACAACCGTCGCGGGGAGTCCGACTTCGGCTCGGTCGAAGCAGCGCACCGCGCGCTGGTGGAGCAGGTGGTGGAGGTCGATCCGGCCTTCGTCGACCGCTACCTCAGCGAGGGCGACGTCGACCCCGGCGAGCTGCACGCGCCGCTCGAACAGGCGCTGCGCGAGGGCCACCTGATCCCGGTCTGCTTCGTCTCCTCTCGCAGCGGCGCCGGTATCGCCGAGCTGCTCGACGTGATCGTCAAGCTGCTGCCGCACCCCGGCGAGGGCAATCCGCCCGATTTCCTCAACGGCCAGGGCGAGAGCGCGGTGCTGGTGCATGCCGAACCCGACCCGCACAAGCATGTGCTCGCCCACGTGTTCAAGGTCACGGTCGACCCCTATGTGGGCAAGATGGGGCTGTTCCGCATCCACCAGGGCACGGTGACGCGGGACAGTCAGCTCTACATCGGCGATGGCCGCAAGCCGTTCAAGGTCGGTCATTTGTTCGTGCTGCAGGGCAAGAGCCTGGTCGAGGTGGCGAGCGCGCACCCGGGCGACATCTGCGGCGTGGCCAAGGTCGACGAGATCCACTTCGACGCGGTGCTGCACGACGCCGCCGAGGACGAGCATATCCACCTCAAGCCGCTCGCCTTTCCGGTGCCGGTCCATGGCCTGGCGATCGCGCCCAAGCGCCGCGGCGACGAGCAGCGCATGTGGGAAATCCTGCAGAAGCTGGTCGCCGAGGATCCCTGCCTCAAGGTCGAGCAGGTCGCGGCGACCAACGAGACCGTGGTCTATGGCCTCGGCGAGCTGCACCTGCGCACGTTGCTGGAGCGGCTGCAGGATGTCCACAAGTTCGAGGTCAGCACGCGCCCGCCCAAGATCGCCTACCGCGAGACGATCACGGCGTCCGCCGAAGGCCATCACCGCCACAAGAAGCAAAGCGGCGGCGCCGGCCAGTTCGGCGAGGTGTTCCTGCGCGTCGAGCCGCTGCCCAGCAGCGACAAGGGTGGTGCCAGCTTCGAGTTCGTCGACCAGGTCAAGGGCGGCGTGATCCCGGGGCAGTTCATGCCGGCAGTCGAGAAAGGCGTGCGCCAGGCGATGGACAGCGGCGTGATCGCCGGCTACCCGATGCGCGACGTGCGCGTGGTCGTCCATGACGGCAAGCACCACAGCGTCGACAGCAAGGAGATCGCGTTCATCATGGCCGGCCGCAAGGCTTTCATCGCCGCGGTGCGCGAGGCGCGGCCCATCGTGCTCGAGCCCATCGTCAAGGTCGAAATCGCCGCGCCCGAGGCGAACGTGGGCGACATCACGGGCGACCTGACGGCGCGCCGCGGGCTCATCAGCGGTACCCGCGGGGCCGAGCCCGGCATGCTTTCGATCCAGGGCCAGGCGCCGCTGTCGGAGCTGGCCAGCTACCAGTCGCGGCTCAACGCGATGACCGGCGGGCAGGGCCGCTACACCATCGAGTTCAGCCATTACGAAGCGGTGCCGGCGTCGGTGCAGCAGCAGCTGGTCGGCCAGTACCGGGTCGGCGAAGAGGAGTGAGCGCCGGGCCAGGCCCGCCCGGCGCAGTCTTGCCCGAGGTTTCGTATAATTGATGCTTCCGAGGAGCGTTGCAGCGCCCCCTGCCAATAGCGGGGCGTGAGGCTCGGATCCCCCCTTCGCAACGACGCTCAGCCACGGTTTCAGCGGGCTGAGATGCCGCCCCTCACCGTGGTTTTTTCAGAAAAGTTTTGGAGAAAACCATGAGCGCTGTTCTCAAATCCCTGCCCACCCAAGATTGGGCGATTGCCGACCTGTCGCTGGCCGACTGGGGCCGCAAGGAAATCCGCATTGCCGAAACCGAAATGCCCGGCCTGATGGCGATCCGCGAGGAGTTTGCCGCGCAGCAGCCGCTCAAGGGCGCGCGCATCACCGGCTCGCTGCACATGACGATCCAGACCGCCGTGCTGATCGAAACGCTGCAGGCCCTGGGCGCCCAGGTGCGCTGGGCTTCGTGCAACATCTTTTCGACGCAGGACCACGCGGCCGCCGCGATTGCCGCCACGGGCACGCCGGTGTTCGCCATCAAGGGCGAAACCCTGGCCGACTACTGGGACTACACCCACCGCATCTTCGAGTTCGGCCCCAAGGGTTCGGAAGGCGAGGGCCCGAACATGATCCTGGACGACGGCGGCGACGCGACGCTGCTGATGCACCTGGGCCAGAAGGCCGAGAAAGACCAGTCCTTGATCGCCAACCCGACGAGCGAGGAAGAGCGCTGCCTGTTCGCGTCCATCAAGGCCAAGCTCGCCGACGATCCGACCTGGTACACCCGCAAGGCCGCCCAGATCATCGGCGTGACCGAGGAAACCACGACCGGCGTGCACCGCCTCAACGAGATGAGCGCCAAGGGCACGCTGCTGTTCCGCGCGATCAACGTCAACGACTCGGTGACCAAGAGCAAGTTCGACAACCTCTACGGCTGCCGCGAATCGCTGGTCGACGGCATCAAGCGCGCGACGGACGTGATGATCGCGGGCAAGGTGGCGCTGGTCGCCGGCTATGGCGACGTGGGCAAGGGCTCGGCGCAGGCGCTGCGCGCGCTCTCGGCCCAGGTCTGGGTGACGGAGGTCGACCCGATCAACGCGTTGCAGGCCGCGATGGAAGGCTTCCGCGTCGTGACCATGGACTACGCGGCCGACAAGGCCGACATCTTCGTGACCGCCACGGGCAACAAGGACGTGATCACGCACGAGCACATGCTCAGGATGAAGGACCAGGCCATCGTCTGCAACATCGGCCACTTCGACAACGAGATCGACGTCGCAGCGATCGAGAAGTACCAGTGGGAAGAGATCAAGCCCCAGGTCGACCATGTGATCTTCCCCGACGGCAAGCGCATCATCCTGTTGGCCAAGGGCCGGCTCGTGAACCTGGGCTGCGGCACGGGCCATCCGAGCTATGTGATGAGCTCGAGCTTCGCCAACCAGACGATCGCCCAGATCGAGCTGTTCACCAAGCGCGACGCCTACCAGCCGGGCAAGGTCTACGTGCTGCCCAAGCATCTCGACGAGAAGGTCGCACGCCTGCAGCTCTCCAAGCTCGGGGCCCAGCTGACCGTGCTCAGCGACGAGCAGGCGGCCTATATCGGCGTGAGCAAGAACGGGCCCTACAAGCCCGACACGTATCGCTATTGACGTGTCCCTCCTCCCTCTCCCGCTGGGAGAGGGCCGGGGTGAGGGCTCTTGCATGCGTGCCGACCAACTCCTCGTCGAACGCGGCCTCGCCGCCTCGCGCTCGCAAGCGCAGCGCCTGATCGCCGCTGGCGTGCAGTGGCGCTTGGGGCGCAGTGGCTGGAAGCGCGTGGCCAAGAACGGTGACGAGCTGCCCGAGCAGGCCGAGCTGCAGCTGCAAGACCGCGCCGAATCGCGCTATGTCTCGCGCGGTGGCTTGAAGCTCGAAGGGGCTTTGCAGGCCAGCGGGCTCGATGTGAGCGGTGCGACCTGCCTTGACGTCGGCCAGTCCACCGGCGGCTTCACCGACTGCCTGTTGCAGCACGGTGCGGCCCGCGTGGTCGGCGTGGACGTCGGTCATGGCCAGCTGCACCCGCGCCTGCGCGAGGACGCCCGCGTCGTGTGCCTCGAGAGGGTCAATGCCCGCGCGCTCGATGCTACCGATTTGATAGCGGCCTGCGGCCGAGCGACGGGGGCTGAAGGCTGGTTTGGTGCCGGGTTCGACGCGATCGTGGGCGATTTGTCCTTCATCTCGCTGACGCTCGTGCTGCCCCCGCTGGTGCCGCTGCTCAAGCCCGGCGGCGCGCTGCTGATGCTGGTCAAGCCGCAGTTCGAGCTGCAACCGGCGCAGATCGGCAAGGGCGGGCTCGTGAAGAATGCCGCGCTGTATGCCGAGGTCGAGCAGCGGATCCGGGCCTGCTGCGCGGCGCTGGAGCTGGACGTTGCGGGCTGGTTCGACAGCGCGATCACCGGCGGCGACGGCAACCGTGAATTTTTTGTCTTCGCTCGAAAATCAGTGAATCTGGCTTGGGGCGGCCCGGCGCCAGATTCAAAGGAAGGAATCCACCAATGACACAAAGATTGCCCATCAGTCTTGAATTCTTCCCGCCCAAGACGCCCGAAGGTGCGGCCAAGCTGCGCGTCGCGCGCCAGGCCCTGTACGCGCTCAAGCCCGAGTTCTGTTCCGTGACCTACGGTGCGGGTGGCTCGACGCAGGAGGGCACCTTCGGCACCGTCAGCGAAATCCTGGCGGAGGGCGTGGACGCGGCCTCGCATTTCTCCTGCGTCGGAGCGACCCGGGCCAAGGTGCGCGAGCAGCTGGCCCAGCTCAAGGCCATGGGCGTGAAGCGCCTCGTGGCCCTGCGCGGCGACCTGCCCAGCGGCTATGGCGTGGGCGGCGAGTTCCATTACGCGAGCGACCTCGTGGCCTTCATCCGCGCCGAAACCGGCCGCGAGTTTCGCATCGAGGTCGCGGCCTACCCCGAAATGCACCCGCAGGCCAGATCCCCCGAGGCCGACCTGCAGGCCTACGCCATCAAGGTCAGGGCCGGGGCCGATGCGGCGATCACGCAGTATTTCTACAACGCCGACGCCTATTTCCGCTTCGTCGACGACACGCGCCGCCTGGGGCTGGACCTGCCCGTCGTGCCGGGCATCATGCCGATCACCAGCTCGACCCAGTTGATGCGTTTTTCCGACGCTTGCGGCGCCGAGATTCCGCGCTGGATTCGCCTGCGCCTGCAGGCCTACGGCGACGACTTGGCCTCGATCAAGGCCTTTGGCCTGGACGTGGTGACCCAGCTGTGCGAGCAGCTGTGCCGGGCCGGCGTGCCGGGCATTCACTTCTACACCATGAACCAGAGCGCGGCGACGCTGGAAATCTGCAAGCGCCTGGGCTGGGGCTGAAGACCTGATGCGGAGCACTTCGGGCTGGCGCTGGGCTGCGCTGTTGCTGCCGGCGGTTCTGGCTGGCTGTGCGACACCGCCGGCCCCCCAGGCCCCGGCTCGGACCGGCAAGCCAGCCCCGGCGCAACCCGTGGCGCAGGCCGTCGCGCAGCCTGCCTCGCCGCCGCCCACTGAGGCGCGCGCGGCCGAGCCGGCCGAGCCCTTGCTGACCGGGGCCACGCAGGAGATCGAGCAGGGCGCCGCCTCCTGGTATGGCCGGCGCTTCCACGGGCGGCGCACGGCCAGCGGCGAGCGCTACGACATGAACGCGCTGACGGCGGCCCACCGGACCCTGCCGTTCGGCACTGTGGTGCGGGTGCGCAGTCAGGTGACCGGGCGCGCGGTCGATGTGCGCATCAACGACCGCGGCCCCCATGTGGCCGGCCGCATCATCGACCTGAGCCAGGCTGCGGCCGAGGCCTTGGGGCTGATGGGCCTGGGCATCAAGCCCGTGGTCCTGCTGGTCTCGGCCGAGGACGCCGCAGCGAACGCCGACAGCGCGCCAAGCGCCGAGCTGGCCAAGCCACCCCCAGGCCGGTCGAAGGCCGCCACGCGCAAGCGGCGAACGTCACGATAGCGAGCTTGCGCGTTCGAGCGCCGGGGCGTCGAAGCCTGCCGACGGCCGTCAAGAACTCATGGACCAAACGTGAACGTCGCTGTGGCGTTGACGCTGGATATGTCCACGGTCTGGGTCTGGGTGATCGGCCCCGGAGCCTGGGCTGCGATGCTGTACTTGCCTGCGGCAGCCGTATCCGGCGCGAAGCTCAGTGGCGTCGTGGCCGAATAGCTGGCCCGGATCGGGGCGGCAGCCGGCAGCCGGAAGCCATGGCTCGCATCAAGCGCATCGACCGGGCGGTCGCTCAGTTCAACGCCGAGCCCGCCAGTCAAGGTTTGAAGCGCGCGCACCGTGGCATCGGTCAGCGGTGCCGACGTGGTGCCGCCGGGGGTGCTGGTGACCCGCGTCACGCTGCCCGTCACGTCCCGCATCGTCGCGGCTGCCGGCGCAATGCTCGTGGCCGTGCCGTTGACGACGGTCTTGCCCGTGCTGAGCGCCACCGGCACGCCCGTCACGACGGCTGTTTGCCGGCCATCGGCCGTGACGACGACGGTGTAGCTGCCCTCGGGCAGCAGCGACAGCACGAATTTGCCGGTGGCGTCAGGCGTCGTGGCTCTGACGGGCACGCCGTTTTGCTGGGCCGAGACCGTGGTGCTGCCGTTGGCAATCGTCGTGCTGACGAAGCCCTCGATGCTGGTGTTCACGCGCGGCAGCACCGCGATCACCGGCTTGAGGTTGTACTGCCCCGAGTTGCCGGCTTTCACGATGGACTTGCAGGCATCGAAGTCCAGGACCAGGTCGGCTGTCTGGCCGCTCGCGACTTCAAAATGGGCCTGCAGTTTCAGCCCGCTTTGCTGTGCACTGGGCGTGCCCAGCGCTATTTCGGCGCCGCCGGTCGGCCGGACCGTATTGGCGTTCGGTGTGGCGTTGTTGTCCGCGAGCACCAGCCGGATTTGGGAATAGTGGCCTGCGGGCAGCGGCGTGCTCCCGAGTTCGGCCAAGACGCCGTTGGTCAGCGTCAGCAGGTCGATGCGCCGCCGTGTCAGGCGTCCTTGCGGCGACCCAGTTGCAGCCTTGGTACAACATTCCCGGCACGAACGGAACGCCCGTCAACCTGGCAGGGATCGTGACCGACTTCACCTCGGTGAGCAGCTTCAAACTACTGGGCACCTCGATCGATGCCTCTGCCGCGCTGGTCACGGGAGGTCCTGGCAGTTCCGTCGGCAACGGTGTCAAGGTGGAGGTCTCCGGTGTCATGACGGGCGGCGTGCTGCGAGCGGCCACGCTGAAAATCCGGCACATCCCCGGTACGGGAGGGCCCGCATCGTTTACCTTGATCGGCGCTGTGGGAGGCTTCGCTTCCGCAGCAAACTTCCGGGTTCAGGGTCAGCCGGTGGACGCCAGCGGCAGCGGTGTTGTTTTCCGCAACGGCACTGCGAACAATCTGGCCAATGGCACCCGCGTGACGATCACCGGCTCACAGGTGGTCAACGGTGTGCTGCTGGCGAACCAGGTCACGTTCGATTGATGACACGTGGCCTTGCTGCCGGGACGGGTCAGCTACCGCGGGTCGCGGCAGACCATAAGCCCGGACGTCAAGGCCCGTCCGACCGGGTGTTTACACATCTGCTTACAGTCCCGGCGCATCGGCTTGCCTAGACTGGCCTGGACGGCCGCACGCCGGACCAGCGTGTGACGGCCGAAGGCTATGTCTGGCAGGCGATCGGCGAAAACCTCGCGGCCGGCTACACCTCGATCGACAGCGTGATCGCCGGCTGGCTGTCCAGCCCCGGCCATTGCCGCAACCTCATGGACGCCGTGTTCGCCGATGTGGCCGTCAGCAGTGTGCAGCAGGCGGGCAGCACCTTCGGCACCTACTGGACCATGGAGCTGGGAGTTCGTTGAACGACGGGGTTCAGCCACCGGCGTCCAGGCTGGAACCGGCGTTTCTGTCCTGGGCCAGGAGTTCCACCATTTGCGGCAGCGCCGCCTGCAGCGCGGGCTTGAGCGTGTAGGGCGGGTTGATCACAAACATGCCGCTGGCCGGCAGGCCCGGGCGCTTGCCTTGGGCGGCTGCCTCGGCCGTGATCTTGCTCGACTTGACGGTCAGTGTGGCGTTCAGCCAGCTCTTGCCGGCCCTGGTCGCCAGGGTCTTGAGCCGGCGCGGCAGGTCGTGCGCCTCGGGTCGCGGAATGATGGGGTACCAGACCACATAGGTGCCGGTGGCAAAGCGCTTGAGCGCATCGGTGGTCATCGCGAGCACGCGGGCGTAGTCGGTCTTGAGCTCGTAGCTCGGGTCGCACAGCACCAGGGCCCGGCGCGCCGGCGGCGGGATGAATTTCCTGAGGCCTTCGAAGCCGTCCTCGCGCAGCACGGCGACCTGGCGGCCGGCCTCGAGCTGGGCGATATTGGCCGACAGCGCCTTGCTGTCGGTGGGGTGCAGCTCGAACAGCTTGAGCTTGTCGTGCTCGCGCAGCAGCCGCTGGGTGATGAAGGGCGAGCCCGGATAGATTTTCAGGCTGGCGCCGCTGTTGAAGCCGGCCACCAGGTCCAGATAGTCCTGCAGCGCCGGGGCCATGCCGGATGCTATGTTTTTAATAGCTGGTGTCGCTTTGTCCGCCGGGGCCGGCGGCTTGCCGAGCAAAGAGGCCAGCCGCACAATGCCCTCGGCCGCCTCGCCGCTGGTGCCGGCGTAGTCGCCATCGAGCCGGTACAGGCCGGCGCCGGCATGGGTGTCGATCACGGTGAGCGCCGCGTCCTTTTCCGTGAGGTGCCGGAGGATGGCGATCAGCACGGTGTGCTTGAGAACATCGGCGTGGTTGCCGGCGTGGAAGGCGTGGCGGTAGCTGAACATGGCGGCATGGTAACCCGCCAGCGTCCTGGCAGCGCCCGGATAGCGTCCAAGTCCTTGATTTTTAATATAATGGCGGGCTTCGCAGCGCTTTTGTGGCTCCGCGGCGAAGGTTCCTGAGGTGAAACACCGAAGGGCAATCCCCACCTAAGAGGTTTCCATCAGAGAAACACCGACCGTGGAAAAGAGCCCGCCAAACCCTCTACAAAGAGAAAAACTCATGAAAACGTTCAGCGCCAAACCCGCTGACGTGAAGCACGAGTGGTTTGTGATTGACGCCACCGACAAGGTGCTCGGCCGGGTAGCCAGCGAAGTTGCCCTCCGTCTGCGCGGCAAACACAAAGCCATTTACACGCCTCACGTCGATACCGGTGACTACATCGTCATCATCAACGCCGCGAAACTCCGCGTCACGGGCGCCAAGCCCCTGGACAAGGTGTACTACCGTCACTCCGGTTTCCCCGGTGGCATCACGGCCACCAACTTCCGCGACATGCAAGCCAAGCACCCCGGCCGCGCTTTGGAAAAAGCCGTCAAGGGCATGCTGCCCAAGGGGCCCCTGGGCTACGCCATGATCAAGAAGCTCAAGGTGTACGGCGGTGCGGAGCACCCGCACACTGCCCAGCAGCCCAAAGTGTTGGAAGTTTAAGGAGCCTTGAGATGATTGGTGAATGGAATAACGGCACCGGCCGTCGCAAGTCCAGCGTCGCCCGCGTGTTTCTGAAAAAAGGCACGGGCAAGATCACGGTCAACGGCAAGGACATCACCGAGTTCTTCGGTCGTCAAACCTCGATCATGATCTGCAAGCAGCCGCTGTATCTGACCAACCATGTCGAAACCTTCGACATCCAGGTCAATGTGCACGGCGGCGGCGAATCGGGTCAGGCCGGCGCCACGCGCCACGGCATCACCCGTGCCCTGATCGACTATGATGCAGCGCTCAAGCCCGCGCTGAGCCAGGCGGGCTTCGTGACGCGTGACGCGCGTGAAGTCGAGCGCAAGAAGGTCGGCCTGCACTCTGCACGCCGCCGCAAGCAATTCTCCAAACGGTAATCTTTGCTACTGCGGAACCGCAATGCCGCGTTGCAAATCCCCGCAAGGCGCTTGCCTTGCTGTGGTTTGCGCCTTGCCTTGCGACTCCTCGCTACGCAAATCTCACCATTGGGTCAGCGCTTCGAAAACCGTCCCTGGGGCGGTTTTTGTTTTTCCGGCTGACAGCCTTGCCGTCCCATGCGATTTCGACTGCTCCGCCGCCGCCTGACCATCAGCGCTCCGCGCATGGCGGTGCGCAGCCACATGCCCTGGCCGCTGCGCTGGGCCCTGGCGGCCATCGTGCTCGGATTCTGCGGCGCGATCGCCCTGTGGGCCTTCGAGTTCGGCAAAAGCATCGCGGGCCTGGACCACGATGCCAAGGAAGAGCTCGTGGCCCTGCGCGCCGAGCTGGCCAAGCTGCGCGAGGAGCGCGACAAGGCGCAGTCGGTCGCCAACACCGCGGGCAGTCTGCTGACGGCGGAAAAGGCGGCGCAGGAGCATCTGAGCAGCAAGATACGGCAGCTGGAGCAGGACAACCGGGCCCTGCGCGACGACCTGGGCTTTTTCGAGAAGCTGATTCCGGCCGGCGCCGGCGAGGGCATTGCGATTCGCAGCCTGCAGGCCGAGGTGCTGGGTGGCACCCAGCTCAAATGGCAGCTGCTGGTGATGCAGCCGGTCAAGAACGCGCCTGAATTCAACGGCCAGCTGGAGCTGAGCTTCAGCGGCACCCAGAACGGCAAGCCCTGGATGATGGCCTTGCCCGGCGGCCCGCAGGCGCTGCAACTGCGCCAGTACCGGCGGCTCGAAGGCGTGGTCGATCTGCCGCCGCAGGCCGTGGTAAAAACCGTCTCGGCCAAAGTGCTGCAAGGCACGGCCACCCGCGCCGTGCAGACGGCCAAGCTCTAGATGACCAGATAATCGTTGAGGATCCCGCCATGTTCGCCAAGAAAAAACAGCCGCCCATCAAGAGCCTGATTGCCCAAGGCAGCCGGATCGAGGGCCATTTCATCTTCACCGACGGCCTGCGTGTCGATGGCGAGGTCGTGGGCGACATCCGCGCCAACGAAGACAAGCCCAGCATCCTGGTAATTTCCGAGACGGCCCATGTGAGCGGCGCAGTCTATGCCGACCATGTGATCATCAACGGCCGCATCCAGGGGCCGGTTTATGCCAGCGAGCTGCTGGAGCTGCAGCCCAAGGCCAGAATCGACGGCGATGTGCATTACAAGGCGCTGGAAATGCACCAGGGCGCCGTGATCGCGGGCCAGATGCGCCCCATGACCGGGGTGGAGGAAAAGCCCTTACTCAAATTGGCGGCAAATAACCATTGACTGAATTCCCGAGCGAGTTGCAGTAGTATTCCAAGCAGACAGTTAAACGGAGTCCCCATGAGCGCCGTCGCCGAAAGCATCCCGACCGAAATGCCCGCCCCCATCATCTTCACCGACAGCGCTGCAGCCAAGGTGGCCGACCTGATTGCCGAAGAAGGCAATCCCGACCTCAAGCTGCGCGTGTTCGTGCAGGGCGGCGGCTGCTCGGGCTTCCAATACGGCTTCACCTTCGACGAGATCACCAACGAAGACGACACCACGATGACCAAAAACGGTGTCTCGCTGCTGATCGACGCCATGAGCTACCAGTACCTGGTGGGCGCCGAGATCGACTACAAGGAAGACCTGCAGGGGGCGCAGTTCGTGATCAAGAACCCGAACGCCACCTCCACCTGCGGCTGCGGCTCCAGCTTCTCGGCCTGAGTACAATTTGCCCTGACAGAAAGCCGCCTTCGGGCGGCTTTTTGCTGGGCTCTCCTGTCTCGGACGCCTGTGCCATGATTGAAGGCCGCCGGCAAGCGAAGCAAGCCGGGCGATGCCGCCTGAATCCGCAGCTCAGGCAGGATAGACCGCCCCGAGCTGGCGGCTGCCGCGCGCCCCGGTCACGGCCGCCAAATTGCCCGGTTCGCGGCGCAGGGTCTTGCGCGCCAGCCAGGCAAAGGCTGCGGCTTCGACCTGCAGCGGCGGCAGGCCATGGGCCGCGGACGACGCCACGGCGACGCCCGGCAAGCCCGCCTGCAGGCGTTGCATCAGATGGCCGTTGAGAGCGCCGCCGCCGCAGACGATCAACGTTTTGCTCTCTTTTCCATAGCGCCTCACACCCTCCACACAAGGGCTGACGGTCAATTCGGCCAAGGTTGCCTGCACATCCGCCGGGTTCACGCCGGCAAAGGGCCGGAGTTTGGGCTCCAGCCAGGCCGGGTTGAACAGATCGCGGCCCGTGCTTTTGGGCGGGCTCTGGGCCAGATAGGGCTCGGCCAGCAGCGCCGCGAGCAGGGCGGCGATGGGCTGGCCGCTGGCCGCCCAGGCGCCGGCGGCATCGAAGGGGGCGCCGGTGTGGCGCTGGCACCAGTGGTCCATCAGCGCGTTGCCGGGGCCGCAGTCATAGCCCAGCACCGATCCATCTGCGCCCAGCAGGCTCAGGTTGGCAATGCCGCCGAGGTTGAGCACGGTCACCGCTTCGCCGGGCCGGCCGAACACGTCCTGGTGGAAGGCCGGCACCAGGGGCGCACCCTGACCGCCGGCGGCGACGTCGCGGCTGCGGAAATCGGCGACCACCGTGATGCCCGTGAGTTCGGCCAGCAGGGCCGGGTTGTTGAGCTGCAGCGTGTAGCCGGTGGCATCGAACTGCTGGGGCCGGTGCCGCACGGTCTGGCCGTGGGCGCCAATCGCCTGGACCGCCAGGGCCGCCGTGCCGCTGGCGGCCAGCAGATCGGCCACCACCTGCGCATAGACGCGCACCAAGGCGTTGGCCGCCAGCGCGGCGCGGTGCAGTTCATCGGCGCCGGGGCTGTTCAGGGCCAGCAGATCCGCTCTCAAGCCGGCATCGAACGGGGCCGAGCGGTGCAGCAGCACCCGCGGTTTGGAGCCGGAAAACTCGGCCAGCACGCCGTCCACGCCGTCCAGCGAGGTGCCGGACATCAGGCCGATATAGAGCTCAGACATGCTGCGATGTTAGCGCTGCAGGCCCGGGCGCGGCCGGGCTTACTCCGCGCTGGCCTGCTGTACCGAGGCGGCGGCCGCCAGTTGCAGGCGCGCCGATGCGGCCAGGCGGTCAAACGCGGGCTTGGCGGCGACCGACACAGGGACGGACTCGCTTTGCTTGGCGATCGTCATCGGGTCCTGGTGCTGGCCGTTGACGCGGAATTCGAAATGCAGGTGCGGCCCGGTAGCCCAGCCGGTGGAGCCGACGGCCCCGAGGTGGTCGCCCTGGCTCACGCTCTGGCCGCGGCGCACGCCGATGCGGCTCAGGTGCGCGTAGACCGTCGTGTGGTTGTTGCGGTGTTTGACAAACACCACATTCCCGAAGCCGTTTTGCACGCCCGCGAATTCCACGACGCCGTCGCCCACGCTGCGCACAGCCGTGCCGGTGGGGGCGGCGTAGTCGGTGCCCAGATGGGCGCGCCACTTTTGCAGGATGGGGTGAAAGCGCATCTTGAAGCCGCTGGTCACGCGCGAGAACTCGACCGGCGAGGTCAGGTAGGCGCGGCGCAGGCTCTGGCCGTCGAGTCCGTAGTAGCCGCCCTTCTTGCCGGGTTCCTGGAACCACATGGCCTGGAAGCTCTTGCCGTCGTTGACGAATTCGGCGCTCAGCACGCGGCCGCTGCGCAGCGGCTCGCCGTCGGCTTCCAGCGTTTCATAGACGATGGAGAAGCGGTCGCCCTTGCGCAGCGAACGGTGGAAGTCCACGTCGCCGGCAAAAATCTCGGCCACCTGGACGGCCACGGCATCGGGAATGCTGGCCTCGTCGGCTGCGGCAAACAGCGAGGAACGGATGGTGCCGCCCGCCAGGCGGGTCGAGGCCGTCAGCGCCGCGGTTTCGATCTGCGAAGCAAAACCCTGCGGCGTTTTCTCGATCACAAGGCGCTGGAAGCTGTCGCTGCCCTCGGTGGTCCAGCGGGCCGTGAGCTTGAGCAGCTCGTTGCCATCGCTGGCTTCGGCCGACACCATGCGTCCGGCCCGGCCCAGAATGGCCTGGCGGGCATTGGCGTCGCTGCGCAGGAAAGCCGCGGCAGCCGCGTCAGCGAGGCCCAGGCGCTTGAGCAGGGCCTCGGCGGTGTCGCTGGAGCGGGTGATGTCGGAGCGGTAGAGCTTGAACTGGTGAACGTCGAGCGCCTCGGCCGGAGCCCGCGGGGTCAGGGGCTGCACGGCCTCCAGCACTTCGCGCACGGGGAGATCGGAGGCGTCGGGCGCCCAAGAGGCGACCGCAAAGGCGCCGCCGCCTGCGCCCAGCATCAGGGTCGCCAGCGCAGCGCTCACCCGTCGGGGGTGGCGGCTCAAAAGGCTCAAAAAAGCTGTCCCGACGGTGATGAGACCGTGTTTCAAGAGAGGTAGTCCCCAGGGTAAGTTGGTTTTGATAGGCGCTGGACCCATTGCGGGCCCCGGCGACCGCAGCTGGCGGCAAGCCGGCCAACTAAAATCGTGCGCTACAAATTGCTGCCAAGTATATCCGCGACAGCGTCGTGGACATCTGAAAAAAACCTTATGAATCAAGCGCTTGTTACAACTTATCCCGTCACCGATCGTGTCAGGGAAGCGCTTGCCGTGTCCCTGCGCGGCTGCGACGAACTGATCCCGGAAGACGAGTGGGTGCGCAAGCTCGCCCGCTCCGAGGCCACCGGCGTGCCGCTGCGCATCAAGCTGGGGCTGGATCCGACAGCACCCGACATCCATGTGGGCCACACCGTGGTGCTCAACAAGATGCGCCAGCTGCAGGACCTGGGCCACACGGTGATCTTTTTGATCGGCGACTTCACAACCATGATCGGCGACCCGTCGGGGCGCAACAGCACCCGCCCGCCGCTCACGCGCGAGCAAATCGAGACCAACGCCCAGACCTATTACAGGCAGGCCTCCCTGGTGCTGGACCCGGCCAAAACCGAGATCCGCTACAACAGCGAGTGGAGCGACCCGCTGGGCGCGCGCGGCATGATCCAGCTCGCGGCCAAATACACCGTGGCCCGCATGATGGAGCGCAACGATTTCCATGACCGCTTCACGGCCGGCCAGTCGATCAGCGTGCACGAGTTCCTGTACCCGCTGATGCAGGGCTATGACAGCGTGGCGCTCAGGAGCGACCTGGAGCTCGGCGGCACCGACCAGAAGTTCAACCTGCTGATGGGCCGGCACCTGCAGGCCGAATATGGCCAGGAGCCGCAGTGCATCCTGACCATGCCCCTGCTCGAAGGCCTGGACGGCATCGAAAAGATGTCCAAGTCCAAGAACAACTACATCGGCATCAGCGAAGACGCAAACACCATGTTCGCCAAAACCCTGAGCATCAGCGACGAGCTGATGTGGCGCTGGTTCACGCTGCTGAGCTTTCGCAGCGAGGCCGAAATCGAGGGCCTGCGGCAGGAAGTGCGCTCCGGGCGCAACCCCAAGGACGCCAAGGTCATGCTGGCCAAGGAAATCACCGCGCGCTTTCACGGCGCGGCGGCGGCCGATGCAGCCGAGCAGGACTTCATCAACCGCAGCAAGGGCGGCGTTCCCGACGAGATCCCCGAGCTGTCGCTCGCCGGCGCGCCGCTGGGCATAGGCGCGCTGCTCAAGCAGGCCGGCCTCGCCCCCTCGACCTCGGAGGCCAACCGCCTGATCGACGGCGGCGGCGTGCGCGTGGACTCCGGTGTGGTCAGCGACAAGGGGCTGAAGCTGGCGGCCGGAACCTATGTGGTGCAGGTCGGCAAGCGCAAGTTTGCCAGGGTGACGCTGGCCTGAACCGGGACGCGGCTGGCGGCCTGCCGGCGCCAAGGCAGGTCCGCGTGGTATTTTTTATACATCGAATGTACAATTTTCGTCATGATCACCAACATCGATCTTGACGACGTCCTGGTCGCGGAGGCCATGAAGCTCAGCGGCGCGCGCACCAAGCGCGAAGTCGTGGATCGGGCCTTGCGCGAGATGGTGGCGCGGGCCAAGCGGCCGTCGATTCGCGAGCTGTTCGGTATTGGCGGGGTTGACCCGGACTATGACCCCAAGGCCCCCGGGGCGCGGGGTGACGAGGTGGGGCAGTTCCGGGTCGAGCAGCCCCGGGCCACCTACACAGCCAAGCCTGCAGCCAGGAAATCCTCCCCCGTCTCAAAGAAGGCCGGGATCAAGCCACCCAAGGCCAGACGAGCCTGATGCTGCTGATTGACTCGTCAGTCTGGATCGACTGGTTGCGCGGGGAAGACACCGATGCCGTGCGCTTCGTCCAGGCCCGTGAGGCGCAGGAAGAGCTGGCGCTGACCCAGATGATTTACCTCGAAGTCCTGCAGGGCGTGTCGTCGCGGCGCCAGTTTGCGGTCACGCAAAAGGTCCTCGGGGCCCAGACCATCCTGTACCCGCAGGACGACCTGGAAACCTTCGAGACTGCTGCGCACCTGTATCGCCGTGCCCGAGCCAAAGGCTACACCATTCGCAAATCCACCGACTGCCTGATCGCCGCGATCGCGCTGGAGCATGGCGCGCTGCTGGTGCACAACGCCCGGGATTTTCTGGCCTTGGCGCAGGTCGAGCCGCAGTTGCACATCTACCCGCACCGCCCGCTCGCTCCGGCGCAGTGAGCCTGCGGCCTACCTGGCCCCGGCCTGCTCGAGCATCTGCACCATCTCCTGGTAGCCGCGCGACCTGGCCAGCTGCAGCGGCGTGTTGCCCTGCCGGTCAGTGAGCTGCAGGTTGGCGCCGGCGTTGATCAGGGCGCGCAGGCTTTGCTGGTGCCGTGGTCCGCCGTTGCCGAGCACGATGGATTCGATCACCGCAGTCCAGTGCAGGTTGTTCACATGGTCGAGCGGCGCGCCGGCGGCGATCAGCTGCCGGACCACGCCGCCGTGGCCCAGATGGGCTGCGGCGATCAGCGCCGTGCCGTCGTAGCGGCTGGTCGTGAGCCTGGCGCTGGCGCCCAGCGACAGCAGCAGGCGCAGCGTTTCCTCGTCGTCGGCCACCGAGGCGATCGTGACCGCGTCGTAGCGGTCGTTGTCCAGCAGGTTGAGATTGGCGCCGGCCTGGGCCAGCGCGCGGATCGCGTCGCGCTGTTGGGCGAACGCCGCCACATGCACAGGCGTGCGGCCATTGCCGTCGCGGGCGTTCAGGTCGGCCTTGGCCGCGACCAGCGCGTCGATTTTAGCCAGATCGCCCTTTTGGGCCGCGGCATGCAGGCCCAAGTACCGGGCTGCCTCGCTGGCGCTGGGGCCGACTTGGGCCGCAGCGGGCCAGCCGGTCATGAGACCGAGCCCGCAGGCAGCGGCCAGGGCCAGGCCCTGAAGGGTTCGACGGGGGCGGTTCATGGCGGGGCTCCTTGCGTAGGGGCGTGATTACTTCAGCTGGTCCTTGACCTTGTCCAGCGCGGCGAGCGCGCACTGCTCGTCCAGATGGCCGCCGGGGGCGCCGCCGACGCCGACCGCGCCTATGGTTTCGTTGCCGACTTTGATCGGCACGCCGCCGCCCAGCAGCAGGAAGCCGGGCAGATGGACCAGGTTGGCGGCCGCGGGGTTCTTCTGCGCGCCTTCCATCATCGCCAGCGTGCTGTTCTTGGCCGAAGCCGAGGTCCAGGCCTTTTGCTGGCTGGAGCTCAGGGTGTGGGCACCGGCATTGTCGGCACGCTGCGCGGCCCGCACCACGCCGGCGCGGTCGACCACGGTGGCGGCCACCGCATAGCCGTTGCCGGCGCAGGCGGCGACGGTGGCGCCGGCGATCTGGTTGGCCAGCTCCAGCGAAATGTTCTTTTCGGTCCGCACGGCCTGGGCGTTGGCGGCGGCGGCGACCAGCGACAGGGCCAGGGCGGAAACTTTGACGAGGCTATGCATGGGTTTTTCTGAGGTCTTCGTTGAAGAGTCGACACAACGGTTCAATCAACCGTGGGAGAACTGTAAAAATGCGCAGCGATTTCGCCCATTCGTAGGCCTACGCGCGGGGCTCCGTAGAACTACGGAGCGCGGCTGCATCAGGCGTCTGCGTCGACCAGCGCCGCGTAGCGCCGTATCAGCTGGGCCAGCGAGTCGGCGCCGAGCTTGGCGAACAGGTTGGCGCGGTGGGTTTCCACGGTGCGCGGCGAGAGATCGAGCGCGCGGCCGATTTCCTTGTTGGTCAGGCCGGCCACGATCAGGCCCAGCACCTCGCGCTCGCGCTCCGAGAGCTGGGCAAAGCGCTCGCGGGCCTCTCGGTCGGCCTGGTGCCGCTGGCGCGACTTCACATGCTGGCGCACGGCGTTTTGCAGGGCCTCCAGCAGCTGTTCGTCGTTGACCGGCTTTTCCAGGAACTCGGCCGCGCCGGCCTTGAAGGCGCGCCGGCACATCTCGACCGTGCCATGGCCGGTCAGCATGATGATGGGCTGGTCCACGCCTTGGGCCACCAACTGGTCCAGCACCGTGAGGCCGCTGATGCCGGGCATGCGCACATCGAGCACGATGGCGCCTATGCCCTGCCGGTCAAACCCGGCCAGAAAGGCTTGCGGGTCGGCCCAGGTCTGCACGCGCAGGCCCACGGTGCTGATCAGCAGCGCCAGGCTGCTGCGCACAGCCTCGTCGTCGTCGATCAGGTGGATCAAAGGGGACAGCGGTGTGCTCATGGGGCAGGGACCAAAGGCAAGGCCAGGCGGAACTGCACGCCGCGCGGCGCCTGCGGGGCCGCGCTCAGCGTGCCGCCCATACTGGTGGCCAGGGTTTCGCACAGGCTCAGGCCCAGGCCCAGGCCGTCGCTGCGCGTGCTGAAAAAGGGCTCGAAGATGCGCGGCAGCAACTCGGCCGGGATGCCGGGTCCGCTGTCGCTGACTGTCAACACGCCCCGGCCGTCCGCGCGGCTTAGCGCCAGGGCCAGGCGGCGCTCGTTGGCGGGCACCTGCTCCAGGGCCTGCAGCGCATTCATCAGCAGGTTGTGGATGATCTGCTCCAGCGCGACCGGCTCGGCCAGCACGGTCAACGAGCTGGCGACCGCATCGAGCGCCGGGCTCACGTGGCGGCGCTGGCATTCGGGCTCGAGCAGGTACAGCGCATTGCGCACCGCCTCCTGCAAGGCGACGGCCTGCACCTGGGCGCTGAGGTCGGGTCGTTGCACGGCGCGGCGCAGGCGCCCCACGACGTCGCAGGCGCGGCGCGCCTGCTCGACCGCCTGCATCATGGCCCCGCGCGCCGTGGCGAGTTCAGGCGGGTCTTCATCGAGCAGGCGGCTGGCGGCCTGGGTGTTGGCGAGCATGGCGGTCAGCGGCTGGTTCAGTTCATGGGCCATGCCGGCGGCCAGCTCACCCAGCGCGTTCAGCCGCGCGACCTGGCCCAGGCGCAGCAGCTCCTCGGCGCGGCGGCCCTTGGCGCGCTGGCGCTGCCAGGACAGCAGAGCGGTCATGATCGCGGCCACCAGCGCCGCCCAGCTCGCCATCCGGCCCCAAGGCAGATCGCCCGGCCCGAGCTGCCGCACGGCCACCAGATCGAAGGGCTGGCTGCTGGCGGCCAGGTGCTTGCGAAACTCGAAACGCCAGCCGCCCTCGTGTCCCTGGCCCGGCTGCAGCACCAGGCTCTGGCCGCCATGCTCCAGCGTCACGCGGGTCGGGCTGCTGTCCGGCTTCATCGGCCACTCGCTCCAGGGCACCATGGCGCGCATGTCAATCTGCAGGGCGTAGCTTGCGGGGTCGGCGCCCAGCACGAGCTGGTAGCGGCCCCGCGGCAGGTCCAGGCTGGCGAGCACGGCGCGCCGGAGCCGGCGTGATTCGGCCTCGGCCGCGCGCAGCCGCTCGTCGGGCCAGGCGGCATCGCGGTCGCGCCGCTGAACGCCGAGGACCTGCGGGTAGACCGAAGGCAGTCTCTCTTCGGGCGGATCGCCGTCGCTGGCGGGCTGCAGCAGGGCCAGCGTGGCCATCACGGCCTCGTGTTGCAGCACGCGCTGGCTCAGCAGGCGGTGGGCGATGCGGGCGTCGGTTTCAAAGGCCTCGCGCTGCAGCGCCAGCTCGGCGCGTGCGATCCAGAGCGCGCCCAGGCCGCTCGCCAGCAGCCAGACGGCGATCCCCAGCGCAGGGCGGCGCAAGCTTTGATTCATGGGGCGATTCTTGCACGGGCACTGAAGCACAATGCGGCCATGAGCGTTTCATCTCCTGGCTCAGCGCTGTCGGCACAGGCTTCCGTCAAGACCCTGCTGTGGGCCTCGGCGGCCGTGGCCCTGCTGACCATCACGCTCAAGACCCTGGCCTGGGTCGTGACGGATTCGGTCGGCCTGCTGTCGGATGCGATGGAGTCCTTCGTCAACCTTGCCGGCGCGGTCTTCGCGCTGGCGATGGTCAGCATCGCGCAGCGGCCGGCCGATCTGGACCATCCCTACGGCCACCACAAGGCCGAGTATTTTTCGTCGGGCTTCGAGGGCATTTTGATCGTGGCCGCGGCGGCCGGCATTCTCTGGGCCGCGCTGCGCCGTCTGTTCGATCCGCAGCCGCTGCAATCGCTGGGCTGGGGGCTGGCGCTGTCGGTCCTCAGTTCGGCCTTCAATGCCGCGCTGGCCTGGGTCATGCTGAGGGTGGCGCGGCTTCGGCGATCGATTGCACTCGAGGCCGATGCCAAGCATCTGGCCACCGATGTCTGGACCTCGGTCGGCGTGGTCCTGGGCCTGGGCCTGGTGGCGCTGACCGGCTGGCTCTGGCTCGATCCCGTGGTCGCGATCGCGGTGGCGCTCAACATCGTGCGCGAGGGCACGCGCCTGGTCTGGCGCTCCTCGCAGGGGCTGATGGACGAGGCGCTGGAGCCCGAGGTGCTGGAGACGGTGCGCACCACGCTGGCCGAATTCGAATTGCGTCGCGGCGAGATGCTGATCGTGCGCTTCGACCATGTGCGCACGCGCCAGGCCGGCCAGCGGCGCTTTGCCGACCTGCACATGCATGTGCCGGCCGACTGGACGCTGGGCCGGGCCGCGTCCCTGCGCCAGTCGGTCGAGCAGGCCCTGATGAGCGCGGTGCCTGGCCTGCGCGTGACCATCCAGCTGCTGCCCAGCGATGTGGAGCCGCAACTGGACGACGACAAGGATTTGACATGAGTGGATTGAACAGAAAGAGCGCCGCATGAAGGCGCTGTTGCAGAGGGTCAGCGAGGCCCGCGTGCTGGTGGACGGGGCCGTGACCGGCGAAATCGGCGCCGGCCTGCTGGTGCTGGTCTGCGCCGAGCGCGGCGACAGCGAGGCCCAGGCCGACAAACTGCTGGCCAAGATCCTCAAGCTGCGCATCTTCGGCGACGAGGCCGGCAAGATGAACCGCTCGGTGCAGGACGTGGGGGGCGGGCTGCTGGTCGTGAGCCAGTTCACGCTGGCGGCCGACACCTCGGGCGGCAACCGCCCCGGCTTCAGCAATGTCGCCGCACCCGAGGAGGGACGGCGTCTTTACGACTATTTCGTGGCCCAGGCCCGGGTCGCGCATCCCGTAGTGCAGACGGGCGAATTCGCGGCCGACATGAAGGTGCAGCTGACCAACGACGGGCCAGTCACCATTCCCCTTCAAATCACGTAGAAGGGTGGGGAGCTCGCTGCCCACCAGCTTGGCGCGTTCAGTAGGGATTGGCGTAACCCAACGCGCCCAGCAGCAGGATCTCCAGCGCCTCCATCTCCAGCGCATCGCGTTCGCTGGTTTCGTGGTCGTAGCCCTGGGCGTGCAGCGTGCCATGGACCAGCAGGTGGGCGTAATGCGCCTCCAGGGTCTTGCCTTGTTCGCGCGCCTCGCGCTCGACCACCGGGGCGCAGAGCACGAGGTCGGCCGTCACGACCGGCTCGCTCGCGTAGTCGAAGGTCAGCACATTGGTCGCGTAGTCCTTGCCGCGGTACTGCAGGTTCAGCGCGCGGCCCTCGTCCTCGCCGACGATGCGCACCGCGATCTCCCCGGGGCCGGCCAGCGCATGGGCGACCCAGGCGGCGACCCGGGCGCGCTTGAGCAGGGCGCGGTGCGGCCCGGCGCCGGGGAAGGCGCCGAATTGCAGGGACAGCGTGGTTTTGTGAGTCATTTCCAGGTGGGGCCCAGGTGCTGCGGGCGCAGGATGCTATTTATTCTGTAGCGGATGCGGCGCGGCTGCGGGCGTCGTAGGCGTCGACGATGCACGCCACCAGCGGATGGCGGACTACGTCGGCGCTGGAAAAGCGGCTGTGGGCAATGCCCTTGACGCGCCGCAGCAGCCGCTCGGCGTCGATCAAGCCGCTGAGCTGGCCCTTGGGCAGGTCGATCTGGCTCACGTCGCCGGTGACGACGGCGCGCGAGCCAAAGCCCAGGCGGGTGAGGAACATCTTCATCTGCTCGGGCGTGGTGTTCTGCGCCTCGTCGAGGATCACGAAGGCATTGTTCAGCGTGCGCCCGCGCATGAAGGCCAGCGGTGCGATTTCCAGCGCGTTGCGCTCGAAGGCCTTGGCCACCTTGTCGAAGCCCATCAGGTCGTACAGCGCGTCGTACAGCGGGCGCAGGTAGGGGTCGACCTTCTGCGTCAGGTCGCCGGGCAGAAAGCCGAGCTTCTCGCCGGCCTCCACCGCCGGACGGGTCAGGATGATGCGCTGCACCGCCATGCGCTCCAGCGCATCGACCGCGCAGGCGACAGCCAGATAGGTCTTGCCGGTGCCGGCCGGGCCGATCGCGAACGTGATGTCGTGGTTGGCGATGTTGTCGAGGTAGACGCTCTGGTTGGGTGAGCGGGCCCGCAGGTCGGCGCGCCGGGTCTGCAGCACCATGCTGCCGTCGGGTGCCTCCAGCATCGAGGCATCGCTGGCCAGTACCAGCTGGACCTTGTCGGTGGAAATGGGCCGCCCCGCCATTTCGTAGAGCGCCTGCAGCACCTCGATGGCGCGCGTGGCCTGGGCCTTGGGGCCATCGACCTTGAACTGTTCCTGCCGGCGCGCAATGCTGACCTGCAGCCCCGCCTCGATGGTGCGCAGATGCTCGTCCATCGGGCCGCAGAGGTGGTTCAGGCGGTTGTTGTTGGGCGGAGAAAACGTGTGTCGGACAATCATGGCCTGTTCGGCGGAGTGAAGCTTTATTGTCGCCGCTTCGCAGGCCGGCATCCGCTAACATGGCCGGCTTGACAGAAGCGCCCCACCCAGAGGAATAAATCTTGATCGGACGATTGCATGGCACGCTGGCCGAGAAAAACCCGCCCCAGGTCCTGCTGGACTGCCATGGCGTGGGCTACGAGGTCGACGTGCCCATGAGCACCTTCTACAACCTGCCGGGCCTGGGCGACAAGGTCACGCTGCTGACGCATTTCGTGGTGCGCGAAGACGCGCAAATCCTCTACGGCTTCGGCACGCCGCCCGAGCGCGAGGCTTTTCGCCAGCTCATCAAGATCTCGGGCGTCGGCCCGCGCACGGCACTGGCCGTGCTGTCGGGCATGAGCGTGGGCGAACTGTCGCAGGCCGTGTCCCTGCAGGAAGCGGGGCGCCTGGTCAAGGTGCCCGGCATCGGCAAGAAAACCGCCGAGCGCCTGCTGCTCGAACTCAAGGGCAGGCTCGGCGCCGACATGGGCCTGCCGCTGAGTCCGGCCAGTGATGCGCAGGCCGACATCCTGCAGGCGCTGCTGGCGCTGGGCTACAGCGACAAGGAGGCCGCGGCCGCGCTCAAGGCCCTGCCCCAGGACGTGGGCGTGAGCGAAGGCATCAAGCTGGCGTTGAAGGCGCTGGCGAAATAGTTCTTGTCCACCGTCTGGGGCTCACATGATTGGCAGAAGGTTTTTCGTCAGCGCCTTCCTGGCGGCCATGGTGCTGCCGCTTGCCGGATGCGCGACCACACCCTACGAGGGCGTCGGGAAAAGCACGAGCGATGCGCTGTTGCGCAAGCAGTTCGAGTCGGCCGAGCAGCTTCGCCGGGTCCAAGCCGGGGGGCGGCTGATTCTGGCCGGCTTTGCGATGCATTCGCAATCCAAAGCCTTTCGCAACGACGTTGTGGCGGCAGAGAAGCTCGCATTGAAAATCGACCCGCATGCCATTGTTTTCAAGCTCGACAACCCCGCATGGGGGCAAGGCTCGCAATGGCCGTACGCCACGGCAGAAAACATCGCGCTGGTGCTGAAAAAGGTCGGCGCCTTGGCGCGGCCCGAAGACAAGGTCGTCGTGCTGATGACGACGCACGGCAATGTCGACGCGCTCGGGATCAACTTTGCCAACAAGGACTATCCCTCCCTCAACGCCCAATGGCTGAATCAGGCGCTGGCCGATTTGCGCGACAGGCCGACCCTGCTGCTGCTGTCGGCCTGTCACAGCGGCTCGTTCGTGGGGCCGCTCAGTGGCCCCAGCCGCGTGATATTGACCGCCGCAGCCAAGGACCGAAGCTCGTTCGGCTGTCAATTTCAAAGCACGAACACCTATTTTGTCGATGCCTTGCTGAACCAGCCCTCGGCATTGGACCGCTCGATCGCCGAGCTGATGGAGCAGGCCAGAATCGACATCGACCAGCGCGAACGCCAGCAAAAACTCTCTCCGCCCTCCCTGCCGCAAATGTTTGTCGGCCATGCTGTCGGGGCATGGGCCAACCAGCCGCTGAAACACTGGCTGAATTCTCAAAATAGTGGACTTGCCCGATGACCATCCAGACCGACGACTTCTCCGCACCCGCGCGCCGCGTCGTTTCCGCCGTGCCGGCCTCGCCGGGCGAGGAGGCGATCGAGCGGGCGCTGAGGCCCAAGCTGCTCGACGAATATGTGGGCCAGGCCAAGGTGCGCGAGCAGCTCGAGATCTTCATCGGCGCGGCCAGGAAGCGCAGCGAGGCGCTCGACCATGTGCTGCTGTTCGGCCCGCCGGGGCTGGGCAAGACCACGCTCTCCCACATCATCGCGCACGAGCTCGGCGTGAACCTGCGCCAGACCTCGGGACCGGTGCTGGAGAAGCCGAAGGACCTGGCGGCACTCTTGACCAATCTGGAGAAGCACGACGTGCTCTTCATCGACGAGATCCACCGGCTGAGCCCCGTGGTCGAGGAAATCCTCTACCCCGCGCTGGAGGACTACCAGATCGACATCATGATCGGCGAGGGCCCGGCCGCGCGCAGCATCAAGCTCGACCTGCAGCCCTTCACGCTGGTCGGCGCGACCACGCGCGCCGGCATGCTGACCAACCCGCTGCGTGACCGCTTCGGCATCGTCGCGCGACTGGAGTTCTACACGGCCGAGGAGTTGGCCCGCATCGTCAAGCGCAGCGCCGGTCTGCTCGGCGCGCCGATGGACGAGGAGGGCGGCATCGAGATCGCGCGCCGCTCGCGCGGCACGCCGCGCATCGCCAACCGCCTTCTGCGCCGCGTGCGCGACTATGCCGACGTCAAGGGCAGCGGCCGCATCACGCAGGAGATCGCCCACAAGGCGCTCGCGATGCTCGACGTCGACCCCCAGGGCTTCGACCTGATGGACAGAAAGCTGCTCGAGGCCGTGATCCACCGCTTCGACGGCGGCCCGGTCGGGCTGGACAACATCGCGGCCAGCATTGGCGAGGAGCGCGACACCATCGAGGACGTGATCGAGCCCTATTTGATCCAGCAGGGCTATTTGCAGCGCACGCCGCGCGGGCGCATCGCGACGCTGGCGGCCTACCGGCATCTGGGGGCGCCGCCGCCGCGCGGCAACGACGAGCTGTTTGGCGCCTGACGCCGCTCAGCTCAGCGCGCCGCGGGCGTCGACCCGGATGATCTGCTCCACCGTGCCGCGCTGCAGGCCGCCGCGCACGCCGATCAGGAAGTCATGCAGGTTGACGGTCGGGTCGCAATGGCCGGGGATCAGCCACAGCGTGTCGCCCAGCGCCGGCAGGCGCACTCCGGGTCGGGCCGCGCGCAAGATGCCGTGCTCGTCACCGCCGTTGAGGTAGTCGAGGTCCCGGCCTTGCACGCGCGGCAGGCCCGAGTCGATCGCGTGGCTCTTGTGGCCGGCGTCGCAGACCGCGTGGTCCGCAGCGGTGCTGACGACCTGGGTCTTGACGAACAGCGCATGCTCGAACTGCGGCTGGGCCGGGTCGCTTTCGTTTTGCGCATAGTCGGCGTCCATGAACATGAAGCTGCCCGCCTGCAGCTCGCCGTAGACGCCGCTGGTGGCTTCCAGCGCAAAGGTGCCCGTGCCCGCGCCCGTGACCAGTTCGACCGTCATGCCCGCGGCTTCGATCAGCTGGCGGGTGCGCGCGACATCGGTCACGGCCTGAGCGATGGCCTCGCGCCGCTGCTGCACGGTCCGAAAATGCTGGGCCTTGCCGTGGTAGGCCTGCAGGCCGGCCAAGTGCAGCGCTGAATGCCGGCGGATTTCCTGCGCCAGCACGACGGCGGCCGCGCCGGGCGGAACACCGCAGCGGCCCTGGCCCACGTCGATTTCGACAAACACGTCGATCAGCGCGCTGCGCCCGCCCATCGCGCTGGCCAGGCGCCTGATGCCTTCGAGGCTGTCGACCGCGATGGCCAACTGGCCGCCCAGCCCGGCCAGGGTCTGCGCCAGGGCCGCGACGCGCTGCAGCTTGGCCGGCGCAATCACCTCGTTGCTGATGTAGATGTTGGGCACGCCGGCGGCGGCCAGGCGTTCGGCCTCGGCGGTCTTTTGCACGCACACGCCGACCGCGCCGGCCTGCATCTGCAGCCGGGCCAGCGCCGCGCTTTTGTGCATCTTGGCGTGCGGCCGCAAGCTCACGTGGTGATGCTTGGCGAACTCGGCCATGCGCTGGAGGTTGCGCTCCATCGCGTCCAGATCGATCACCAGTGCCGGCGTGTCGATCGTGTCGACATGCTGGCCCGGCAGCGGGTTCAGGGGTTCAGGCAGCGATTTCGTCAAGGGATTCGTCGTCCAGATGCTGGGTGTCGGACCAGCCGACCAGGGTGAAACCTTCGGGGGTCCAGAGCAGGCGGTTGATCGCGGCGTTGCCGAGCTCCCAGGTGCGCGGCGCCTGCAGCTCCTGGCCGGTGGCCGCGCGGTAGAGCACGTCCATCACGCCGCCATGGCCGACCATCACGATCTGCTCGCCGGCATGGCGCGAGGCCAGCTCGTGGGCGGTCTGTGTCACGCGCTCGCGAAACTGCAGCAGCGACTCGCCGCCCTCGGGCGCGAATTCGGGCTCGCGCCGGCGCCAGCGCAGGGCCTGGTCCGGCCATTGGGCCTGGACCTCGGCAAAGGTCTTGCCCTGAAAAATGCCGAAGCCGCGCTCGCGCAGGCCTTCGTTCTTGACGACCTCCAGGCCCGTCGCTGCGGCGATCGACAGGGCCGTCTCGTGGGCACGCTCCAGGTCGCTGGCGTAGATGGCGGCCAGCGGCTCGCCGGCCAGGGCCTGAGCCGCCCGCGCGGCCTGCCAGCGGCCGGTCTCGTTGAGCGGAACGTTCAGGTGGCCCTGGATGCGGGTGTCGACGTTCCAGGCGGTTTCGCCGTGGCGGATGGCAATGATGCGGGTGGCTTCCATGTTCTCCCGATTTTAGGGGGACCACCCATCCCCCTGCAGGCACGGGAGAAGCGCGATTCAGCGCGGAATCTCGATGTTCACGCGGCGCACGCCCGGTGGCGGGTTCGGAAAGCCGCTGAGTGCTGCCTCGAACATCACGGGCCAGATGGCCGCGCTGTCGGCCCACAGCCCGTCGTGCACCGCATGGGTCTCATAGACGAGCTGGCTGGAGGCCAGGTCGCGCAGGACCAGGCTGACCTGGTGCTTGTACAGCCGCGTCTCCGAGTACGGCGGGAAGGGGTGGTGCCAGAACATCGAGCCATGGCCGCGCCAGCGCGGGCCCCAGCCCGGCCACCAGGGGTCGTAGCTGTAGCGGATCTCGCGCTGCGCATAGGCGCCGACCTGCACGCTGTATTTGGCCGCGCTGTCATCGCGCTGCAGGCCCACCTTGGCCAGGGCCTGCTGGGCCATGGCTTCGAGCTGGGCCTGCTGGTCGCCGTAGGACTGCTGCGAGGGCAGGCGCTCGAAGCGGTAGGCGGCGGCGGGGGCTTGCGCCGGCAGGCTGGAGAAGCTGCGCACGTCGCTGTCCACCAGCCGGCTCGTGGCACAGCCGCCGAGCAGCAGTACACCAAAAAGGAGAGCGCCCAACGTCCGTTTCATAGGGACCCCCGGCAGATTCCGTCAGGTTTTCAGCACTTGCAGGCCCGGCAGGGCGGCGGGGGAGAATTCCTCGGGGTCGAAGGCCTTGTCACCCTCCGCGCTGGCCACGCCCGTGGCTTTTAGACCCTTGAAGTCATGCTGTGTTCCGTCCATCAGGTGCGATGGCACGACGTTTTGCAAGGCACTGAACATGTTCTCGAGCCGGCCCGGGTGCTTTTTGTCCCACTCGCGCAGCATGGCGCCGACCTGCTTGCGCTGCAGGTTCTCCTGGCTGCCGCACAGCGTGCAGGGGATGATGGGGAAGCGGCGATGCTCGGCCCAGCGGATCAGGTCTTTCTCGGGCACATGGGCCAGCGGGCGGATCACGACGTGGCGGCCGTCGTCGCTGACCAGCTTGGGCGGCATGCCCTTGAGCTTGCCGCCAAAGAACATGTTGAGGAAAAAGGTCTGCAGCATGTCGTCGCGGTGGTGGCCCAGCGCGATCTTGGTCGCGCCCAGCTCGTCGGCCACGCGGTACAGGATGCCGCGGCGCAGCCGCGAGCACAGCGAGCACATGGTCTTGCCCTCGGGGATCACGCGCTTGACGATCGAGTAGGTGTCCTGGTTCTCGATGTGAAACGGCACGCCGATGCTCGTCAGGTACTCGGGCAGCACATGCTCGGGAAAACCGGGCTGCTTCTGGTCGAGGTTGACGGCGATCAGGTCGAAGTGAATTGGCGCGCGGGCCTTGAGCTTGAGCAGGATGTCGAGCAGGCTGTAGCTGTCCTTGCCGCCCGAAACGCAGACCATGACTTTGTCGCCTTCTTCGATCATGTTGAAGTCGACGATCGCCTGGCCGACCAGGCGGCACAGGCGCTTTTCGAGCTTGTGGGTCTCACGCTCGATCTTGAAATTCTTGCTGGAAGGGGCCGCGACCACTTCATCATCCATCCATGCGGCATTCATCTTGCTCACCACTGTCCTGTCTCGACCCGAATCGCCACTTCGCAGTCATCAAAAATTTCCAACTTGGCAATCTTCACCCTCACGCCCAGCACGCCCGGCAGCTGCATCAGGCGGTGCGCCAGCTTGCCGATCAGGCTCTCCAGCAGATTCACATGCTCGGCCGTGCACTCGGTGATGATGATCTGCCGCACCTTGCGGTAGTCCAGCACATGGTGGAGGTGGTCATCGTGCGGCAGCAGCGGCTGGGTGCCGAGGTTGAGCTCGGCATCGACCTGGATCGGCTGCGGCGAGGTTTTCTCGTGGTCCAGAATGCCCAGGTTCGCGTCGAAGCGCAAGCCGACGAGCGTCAGGATCTGATTGCCTTTGGTGTTGAACATGATTTTATCTGCGTCCATCGGCGCTCACATCACCGAAAAATCGCGGTCGAACTTCATCAGGTGCTGGCCCCCGTCGACCAGCAGCGTGGTGCCGGTGATCGAGGCGTTGTCCAGCGCGAACTTGACGGCGGCGGCCACGTCGGCCGGCGTCGACGAGCGGCCCAGCGGCGACAGGCGGTGCAACTGGTCGAACTTCTCGGCGCTGAGCAAATGGCTGGTCAGCGTGAGGCCCGGCGCCACGCCCACGACCCGCACCCGGGGCGCCAGCGCCTGCGCCAGCAGGGTGGTGGCGGCCTGCAGCGCGGCCTTGGACAGGGTGTAGCTGAAGAAATCGGGGTTGGGGTTCCAGAGCTTCTGGTCGAGCAGGTTCACCACGACGCCACGGCTGTCGTTCGGCCCGGTCGCGCCGGCGGCGCGCGCGACGATGTGCTCATGCAGGGCCTGGGCCAGCACGATGGCCGCGCCGGTGTTGCTGTGCAGATGCCGGTCCATCGCCGCGTAGCTGAAGCTCGCTGCGCTGTCGTACTCGAACAGCGAGGCGCTGTTGACCACCGCATCGACCTGACCGAAGCGCTCGATCACGCGCGGCAGCAGGGCGCGGACCGCGGCTTCATCCGCAAAATCGGCCTCGAAAGCGGCGGAAGCTCCCGCCAGACGGGTGCAGTCAGCTACCGTTTTTGCAGCGTCCGCGGCCGAGCTGCGGTAGTGCACCGCGACCTGCCAGCCGCCGGCCGCGAGCGCGAGCGCGATCTCTCGGCCCAGGCGCTTGGCGGCGCCGGTCACGAGCACGGTGCGGGCAGGGGCGGCGGTGGACATTCGGGGGACAATTCGGGCTGTGACGACAACATTTCATAGTTTAACGAGCGCCCTTCAAACCGAGGTGGCGCAGGCCATCGAGGCCGGCGGCGGCTGGATCGCCTTCGATGAATTCATGGCGCTGGCCCTGTACGCGCCGGGGCTGGGCTATTACACCAACGAGCTGCGCAAGTTCGGCGAACTGCCGTCGTCGGGCAGCGACTTCGTGACCGCGCCCGAAATGACGCCGCTGTTCGGCCAGACCCTGGCGGCGCAGGTGGCGCAGGCGCTGCAGGTCACCCAGACCCGCGAAGTCTGGGAGTTCGGCGCGGGCTCGGGCGCGCTGGCCCTGCATCTGCTCGACGCCCTGGGCGAGCAGGTCCAGCGCTACACCATCGTCGAGCTCTCGGGCAGCCTGCGCGCGCGCCAGCAGCAGACGCTGAGCGCCCACGCGCACAAGCTGGTCTGGGCCAACGAACTGCCCGTGGCCCTGCCGGGCGTGGTGGTCGGCAACGAGCTGCTCGATGCCGTGCCGGTCAAGCTGCTGCAACGCACGGCGGGGGTCTGGCACGAGCGCGGCGTGGTGCTGCACGAGGGCTCTCTGGCCTGGGGCGACCGCCTGACCGATCTGCGCCCGCCGCTGGACATCGGGGGCACGCACGACTACCTGACCGAGATCCACCCGCAGGCCGAAGCCTTTGTGCGCACGCTGGCCGAGCGGCTGCAGCGGGGCGCGGCCTTCTTTCTGGACTACGGCTTTGCCGAGAGCGAGTACTACCACCCCCAGCGCCACATGGGCACGCTGATGTGTCACCGCGGCCACCTGGCCGACACGGACCCGCTGGCCGACCCGGGGCTCAAGGACATCACGGCCCATGTGAACTTCACGGGCATCGCATTGGCCGCGCAAGACGCCGGCCTGGGCGTGCTCGGCTACACGAGCCAGGGCCGCTTCCTGCTGAACTGCGGGCTGCTGTCGCGGCTCGAACAGGCTACGCTCGCCGAGCGGGTGCAGGCCCACAGGCTGATCGCCGAGCACGAGATGGGCGAGCTGTTCAAGGTGATAGGCCTGTGCAAGGGCGCGCCCTGGGAGGCCATCGGCTTCTCGGACGGCGACCGCACGCATACCCTGTGAGAAGGGGAGCAGGCCCATGATCCGCTGGCTCATCGTCATCTTCCTCGCGCTGCTGCTGATCAATTGGTTCAGCCCGCTGCTCGACAAACTCGGCTTCGGCAAGCTGCCGGGCGATTTCCGCTTCCGGCTGTTCGGCCGCGACTGGTTCATCCCGCTGACCAGCACCCTCTTGCTGAGCCTGGCGGCCAGCCTGATCGCCAAACTGCTTTGATGCCGCGCGGCTAGGCGGCGCGACTGCACTCGGGCAGGGCCTGGGCCACCGCCTCGACGCGTGCGGCGTGGATCAGTTCGCCAATCTTCGGGCCTGTGGCCCCCGCCGAATGGGCGTTGCTTGCTATCGAATGTGTAGCAACCCGCTGCGCGGCCGCGAGCGCGGCGAGCAGGCGCTCGCGCTGCGGGTAGGGCGAGTCCTGGTGCCCGAGGCGGCCGCGCGCATCGCATTCGCAGGCCAGCAGCACCTCGGCCAGGCGCTGCGGCTTGCGAAACGCATCGCAGCGCTCCAGCTGGCGCACCAGGGCGGCAGCGCCGAATTCGCCTGCGCGGTGGAGGTTGCCGTGCTCGCGCGCCACCACCTCGGCCAGCTCGCGGCATTCGGTGGGCACGCGCAGGCGCTGGCAGACCTCCTTGAGCAGCTCCACGCTGCGCTCCTCGTGGCCGGTGTGGCGCGGCAATATGTCGGCCGGCGTCGTGCCCTTGCCCAGGTCATGCGTGAGACAGGCAAAGCGCACGGGCAACGAGGCGCCGAGCTGCGCCGCCATGTCCAGCACCATCATCAGGTGGATGCCGGTGTCGACCTCGGGGTGGTAGTCGGCGCGCTGCGGCACGCCCCAGAGCCGGTCGACCTCGGGCAGCAGCTTTTGCAGCGCGCCGCAGTCGCGCAACACCTCGAACAGCCGCGACGGTCTGGCCTCCATCAGGCCGCGCGCGAGCTCCTGCCACACGCGCTCGGCCACCAGCGCATCGACCTCGCCCGCCGCCACCATCTCGCGCATCAGCTCCATGGTTTCGGGCGCGATCCGGAAGTCGGCAAAGCGCGCTGCAAAGCGGGCCACGCGCAGAATGCGCACCGGGTCTTCGCGAAAGGCCGCCGTCACATGGCGCAGCACCCGCTGCTGCAAGTCGTGCCGGCCCCGATACGGGTCGATCAGCGTGCCTTGTTCATCCTGCGCAATCGCATTGATCGTGAGGTCGCGCCGCGCCAGGTCCTGCTCCAGCGTCACATCGGGCGCGCTGTAGAAGGCAAAGCCGTGGTAGCCGCGCGCCGTCTTGCGTTCGGTGCGCGCCAGCGCGTATTCCTCTCGCGTGCGGGGGTGCAGGAACACGGGGAAGTCGCGGCCCACGGGCAGAAAGCCCTTGGCAATCAGCGCCTCGGGCGTGGCGCCCACGACCACCCAGTCCCGGTCCTTCACTGGGAGCCCGAGCAAGACATCGCGTACCGCGCCGCCGACCATGTAAACCTGCATGGCCGAAGTGTAGGTCAGTGCTGCGCGGCAGCGGCGCTCAGGGTGCTACGCGATAAGGCTCGTCGAAATCGAGAAAGTCCTTCTCGGCCAGCGCATCGGCGACCCAGGCCTGCACGCCGGGCAGGGCGCAAACGCGCTCGATGTAGGCCATGATGGGGGGCGGCACCGGCAGCGCATAGGTGGTAAGTCGCATGCAGACCGGCGCGAAGCAGGCGTCGGCAATCGAGAACTCGCCGAAGAGAAAAGCCCCCACGCTCGACTTCGTTTCGCTGCCCCCCGAGGGGGCCTTCGCACCTTGGGACGGCCCGGCGGTGCTCACGGTCCCGCCGGACTGCTCCAGCAGCGCGGTCCACATGGCCACGAGGCGCTGCACGTCGGTGCGCACGCCGGCCTGGTCGCGCCAGACCAGCCGGCCGATCTCGGGCAGCGAGGCTTCGATGTTCATCGGGCAGTGGCTGCGCAGGGCCGCGAAGCCCGAATGCATCTCGGCGCAGACGCTGCGCGCGCGGGCCCGGGCCTTCGCATCGCGCGGCCAGAGGTTTTTCTCGGGGAATTTTTCCGCGACATATTCGGCAATCGCCAAGCTCTCCCAGACTGCAAAGCCGTCGTCGACCAGCACCGGCACCCGGCCCGCGGGGCTCACGACCTGGATCGCCTGCTTGAACTGCGAGTCGGGGCCGAACGAGTCAAAGCGCAGTTTGACTTCTTCGAACGCGATGCCGGCCTGTTTGAGCAGTACCCAAGGCCGCATGGACCAGGACGAGTAGTTCTTGTTGCCTATGTAGAGCTTGAGCATGGTGGTTTCCAAAGGCTGATGGGTGAATCCGCCATGCTACTTGGGCGGCGCCGCGCGATTGATGCGAAAAGCGCCGGGCATTGATGACCCAGCCGGCCGCTACGCCCTCAGATAAGAGGGCGCCACCGCGCCCAGCGTCGCCGGCGTGATGCCCAGCGCCTGCAGGCCCGGCAACGTGCCGCTGGCCACGTTGTCGACCTTCATCGAGTCCAGGTTGTCGCGGCTCATCAGCGGCTGGCCGGGCGCGAGCTCCATCAGCCGCGCCTGCAGCCGGCCCAGGACCATGGGCAGGGGGATGACCGGTCGCCCCAGGCCGTGCCGCACGCCGCTGGTGCAGCCGGCGAGCTCGACCAGCTGTTTGAGCGTCAGAATCTCGGGCCCGCAGATCTCGTAGGTCTGGCCTATCGTGCGCTCGTCCTGCAGGCAGTTGACCAGGGCCTGCGCCACATCCTCGACCCACACGGGCTGAAAGCGCGTGCCGCTGCCGGCCAGCGGGATCAGCGGGAACAGCCGCTGCAGCCGCGCAAACAGGTTCAGAAACTTGTCCTCCGGACCGAACATCACGCTGGGCCGCAGCACGGTGAGATCCAGCGCGGCCGCGCGCAGCGCCTCTTCACCGCGCGCCTTGCTGCGCTGGTACATCGACGGCGCCTGCAGCCCCGCGCCCAGCGCGCTGATGTGGAGCACGCGCTTGACACCCGCAGCAGTACAGGCGCGCGCGAGCTTGCGCGGCAGCTCCACATGGACCTGCTCGAACGCCCGCTCCGTGCCGTGCAGGATGGCCACGAGGTTCAGCACCGCGTCCTGCCCGGCCAGCAGCCGGCCCAGCGCGACCTCGTCATGCACATCGGCCTCGATCACATCCAGCCCCGGCAGCGCCTGGACGGCCCAGGCGTTGCCGCGCCGTCGCGTCGGCACGGTGATGCGCCACTGCAGCTGCGCCAGTTTGGCGCAGACATGGCGGCCCACGAAGCCGCTGCCACCGAGGATCAGGATCTGCTTCATGGAACTCAATGTAGTCGAGCTTGGGCCATGAGAAAAGGAGGGCGAATCCCGGCCAACCTCCGGCAAGCCCGCCAGCGTCGGCATGACAAGCGACCTATCGCGAGGCCTCGATCGCCCGCTCCACGTCCTCGATCAGGTCCTCGATGTCTTCGAGCCCGACCGACAGGCGCACCAGCGCGTCGGGCAGTCCCGCTTGCAGGCGCTGCGCGCTCGGGATAGCGGCGTGGGTCATTACCGTGGGCAGGCCGATCAGGGACTCGACGCCACCGAGGCTCTCGGCCAGCGCGAACAGCTTGGTCTGGGTCGTGAAACGGATGTTGCGCTCGACCCCGCCTTGCAGCTCCAGCGAGATCATGCCGCCGAAGGCGCGCATCTGCCGGCTCGCCAGCGCGTGGTAGGGGCTGGACTCCAGGCCAGGATAGGCGATCTGCCTGACCTCGGGGTGGGCGGCCAGGCGCCGCGCGAGTTGCAGCGCGTTGTCGCAATGCTGGCGCATGCGCACCGCCAGGGTCTTGATGCCGCGCAGCACGAGGAAGCAGTCCATCGGACTCGGCACCGCGCCAACCGCGTTTTGCAGGAACTTGAGCTCCTGGTACAGCGCTTCGTCATTCACCACAAGGGCGCCGCCGATCACGTCCGAGTGGCCGCCCAAGTACTTGGTCGTGCTGTGGACGACGATGTCCGCGCCGAGTGTCAACGGCTGCTGCAGGTAGGGCGAGGCGAAGGTGTTGTCGACGGCGAGCCGGGCCTGGTGTTCGTGTGCGAGTTGGGCGATCGCGGCGATGTCGCAGACGGTCAGCAGCGGGTTGCTCGGGGTCTCCAGCCAGATCAGCCGGGTTTGCGGCCGCAGCGCGGAGCGGATCGCGTCGAGTGAAGTTGCGTCGACGAAGCTGGTCTGGATGCCCAAACGCTCGAACACGCGCGTCATCAGCCGGTAGGTTCCGCCATACAGGTCCTGGCCGCACACCACGTGGTCGCCACTGCTGAGCGACTGCAGCACGGTGGACTCGGCCGCGAGACCGCTGGCAAACGCCAGGCCATGGGCCCCGTCCTCCAGCGCCGCCAGGTTCGCCTCCAGCGCGCCGCGCGTGGGATTGGCGGTGCGCCCGTAGTCGTAGCCCTTGTGGCGCCCGGGCGCCTCCTGCACGAAGGTGGAGCTCAGGTACACCGGCGTCATGATGGCGCCGGTGCTTGGGTCGGCCGGCTGGCCGGCGTGAATCGCCTGGGTGGAAAAGCGCATGGCTGCCTCGCTGGAGCTGAAGGTGACAAGGGTCAGGGCTGGGCCGGCGGCGGCGAGCCGGGCGGGGCGTCGAGGTAGCCGTGCTCGCGCATCCAGTCGTCGTTGTAGAGCTTGCCCAGGTACTGGCGGCCGCCGTCGGGCAGCAGCACCACCATCAGGTCGTTGGCGCCCAGCGTGGGCGCGAGCCGCAGCGCGGCCAGCAGCGCGGCGCCCGAGGAACCGCCGGCAAAGATGCCCTCGGCGCGGGCCAGCTGCCGCGCCATCAGAAAGCTGTCCTTGTCGCTGACCTGGATCACGTCGTCGATGACGCTCCAGTCCAGCGCCTTGGGGATAAAGTCCTCGCCTATGCCTTCGAGCCGGTAGACATGCGGCTGCACCTCCACGCCGCGGTGGAACAGGTCATGGAAGATCGAGCCTTCGGGATCGACGCCGACTACGCGCACGGCGGGATTGCGCTCCTTGAGGTAGCGGCCGATGCCGCTGATCGTGCCGCAGGTGCCCATGCCGCAGACGAAATGGGTGATGCGGCCCGCGGTGTCGTCCCAGATTTCGGGGCCGGTGCTCGCGTAGTGCGCCAGCGTATTGTCCGGGTTGTCGTACTGGTTGCACAAAAAGGCGCCGGGGATCTCGCGCGCCAGCTGCTGCGCGACCCGTATGTAGCCGCGCGGATCGTCGGGCGATACGTCGGTGGGGCAGACGATGACCTCGGCCCCCATCGCGCGCAGCATGTCGATTTTCTCCTTCGACTGCTTGTCGGCGATCGTGAAAAGTGTCTTGTAGCCGCGCCCGGCGGCGAACAGCGCCAGGCCCATGCCGGTGTTGCCCGAGGTGCATTCGACGATGGTTGCCTCGGGGCCGATCTCGCCGCGCCGCTCGGCCTCGCGGACCATGTACATGCCGATGCGATCCTTGACCGAGCCGCCCGGGCTCAGGAACTCGAGCTTGGCGTAGACCGCGCAGGACAGATGCCGGGTCAGCTGGTTCAGGCGCACCAGCGGCGTGTGGCCGATCGCGTCCAGGATGCTTTCGTATCTCATGGCAGCCCCGTGTTGGCGTGTTGCGACATGCGTGGGCCCGGCTGCGCGCCAGGCGTGCGCGCCGTTTCACAGGCTCGTTCACTGTAGTCGTTTCACGCCGGTTCGGGAAGCGGCGGGCTCAGCCCTGCTTGTCCAGCTGCATGGCGCGCTGGGGGATAGGTGTCTTGCGACGCTCTGTCCAGGCGGGGTGGGTGCGAGGTGCTATTGATCTTATAGCACTTGCCTGGCTCGCCGCTGGGGCCAGGTGTTGCTCGCAACGATCAAGGCAAATCCGGATTCACCTCCGGCAAGCTCGCATCCCTGGGCCCCACCGACCCCAGCCTCGCCTTCAGCGACTGCGGCTGCCCGGTCAGCATCGCGGCGTAGTTGGTGGTGTTGGCCAGGACCTTCTTCACATAGTCGCGTGTTTCGGTAAGCGGCACGTTCTCGGCCCAGATCGCGCCCTCGAGCACGGCGCCGTTGCGCCATCTGCGCGGGCGGCCGGGGCCGGCGTTGTAGGCGGCTGCGGCCAGCGGCATGGAGCCGCCGAAATCGTCGAGCACGAGCTTGAGGTAGCCGGTGCCGATGTGAATGTTGGTGTCGCGGTCGGTGATCTGGTCGGCCGTGAAGCCACCCAGGCCGATCTTGCGAGCCGTCCAGCGCGCGGTGGCGGGCATGACCTGCATCAGGCCCGAGGCGCCGACGCCCGAGCGCGCGTCCATCACGAAGCGGCTTTCCTGGCGGATCAGGCCGTAGACATAGGCCGGGTCGAGGTTGATCTCGCGGCTGCGTTTGACCACGGACTGTTGATGCGGCATGGGAAAGCGCTGTTCGTGGTCGGCGAAGGATTTGGTGCGCTCGCTGGTGTTGATGCAGCGGTCCCAGACCTCGCGCTGGCAGGCCAGCTCGGCCGCGGCCAGCAGCTCGCGGTCGCTCATGCCGCCGCGGTTGTGCAGGTTGGTCGCGTAGTTCCATTCGCGCACGCCTTCGCCGCGCAGGCCCAGCTCGATCGCGTACAGGGCGCGCTGCAGGGCGGGGTTCTGGCGCGCCGCCTCCCTTTCCTCGGGCGTGGGGGCGGCCGGCCTGGGTGGCACGTTGATTCGCTGGCCCAGTTCTTCGAGCGCGAGCTGTTCGTAAAAGCCGCGCGGCGAGGCGATCGATTCCAGCAGTCGCCTGGCCTCGGTCACTGTTTCCCGGGCAATCGGCCATGCGGCTGGGGCAGCCCAGCCGGGCACGACGGCGTTGAGCAGCGCGAGGCGCTGGCCATTGGATACGCCGGCGAGCAGGGCGCGGGCCTTCCAATAGACCCAGGCGCTGTCCTGCCGCGCCTCGTCGCTCATCGCGTTGATCGCGTCGAGCACCTGTTTCCATTGGCCGGCGCGCAGGGCGGCGCGCACTTTCCAGCCCAGCAGCTCGTCGCTGAGGTCGCTGTCCTTGCTCACCTTGGCAAAGTAATCTGAGGCGTTGTCGGCCAAGCGCAGCGCCGCCTGCTTGCCGATGACGCCCCAGGTCCAATTGCGCTCCTCGGCGCTCAGCCGCGCGCCCCACGGGTTGTCGAGCAGTGTGGCGGCGGCATCGGCATCGCTGGTGGCAATTTTGATCAGGGCCAGCGCCGCCAGCTCCTTGCGCACTTTGGCGCCGTTGATCTTGCCGGCGAGGAATCTCGCGGGGCTGTCGTTGAGGGCGTTGATCAGGTGCGAGGACTCGGGGGCCACGATTTCCACCGCGCTGCGCGCAACGCGCGGGCGGTTCGCCTCGATCGCCAGGCGCGCCTTGCGCCAGGCATCGAGCGCGGGCAGCTTTTTCGCGGCAATCAGCCGGTCGGCCGCCAGGGTGCAACCGTCGTCGGGGTCGCGCAGCGCGAACCAGTGCTTGCGGACCTCCTCGGCCCCGTTGGGCGCGGCAGCCGTGCCGTTACCGATTTTCAGATGATCGATCAGCACCGCGTAGCAGCGCACCTCGCGATCGTCGCTCATGCGGTAGTTCGGATGCTCGGTGGCAAAGCCGCTCCAGTCGCGCCGCTGGCCCAGCAGCAGCAGCCAGTCGTTGCGCAAGCGGTCTTCCTGGTAGGTGCCGGCGTAGCGGGTCAGGAATTCCTGCACTTCCTGCGCGCTGGCATCCTCGAGCCGGGCCTTCAGTTCCCAGTAGGCGGCCCAGGCCTCCAGCACATGACCCCGGGCTCGCGGCAGCAGGGCGCTGAGCTTTGTCTTGTCGCCGCGCCGGAAGGCCTGGCTCATGTCCAGCAGCGCCTCGTCGCCATGGTTCTGGGCCAGCGCGGAGGACGCGGCGCAGGTCATCAGGACTGTGGCCAGCACAGGTGTCAAAATGTTTGTGGAATTCATGAGGGGAATTATGGACAAGTCAGCTGTGCGCCGCGCCTTGATCGAGCAACGCCTGAGTCTGCCCGACCGTCTGGAGCGCGCCGAGCTGCTGCAGCGCGTCATGCGGATCTGGCTGGTGGGAAGGCCCGAGACGGTGATCGGCGCCTACTGGCCGATCAAGGGCGAGTTCGACCCGCTGCCCGCGCTGCACCGCTGGAAGGAAGACGGCGAACTGCTGGACGAGCCCCAGCCGCGGCGCATCGGCCTGCCGGTGGTGGACAAGCTGAACAAGACCCTGAGCTTTCACGCCTGGTACCCCGGCTGCCCGATGGAGGAAGACGCCTACGGCATTCCCAAGCCCAAGGACACGGAACTCATCGTGCCGCGCCTGCTGTTCGTGCCCTGCCTGGGCTACAGCGCCGGCGGCTACCGGCTGGGCTACGGCGGCGGCTTCTACGACCGCACGCTGAGCCAGCTGCAACCCAAGCCGTTCACGGTGGGGCTGGGCTACACCCACGGCTTTCTTGAGGACTTCGAGCCCGAGGACCACGACCATCCGCTGGACGCCATCCTCAACGACAACGGCGTGGTGTGGCCCTTGGCTTGAGGCTGTCGGGCAGAGGCCGTCAAGCTCAGCCGCGCGGCTTGTAGGCGACGACGTCGATCTCGACCCGAGCATCGACCATCAGGCGCGCTTCGGTGGTCGAGCGCGCCGGCTTGCCGTCGCCGAAATAGCTCATGTAGACACGGTTGAAGGCGCCGAAGTCGCGCGCATCCTGCAGCCAGACCGTCGTCTTGCAGACGTCGTCCAGGGTGCAGCCGGCAAGCGCCAGCACCTTGGACAGGTTGCTCATGACCTGGTGGGTCTGCATTTCGATGCCGCCGTGCACGATTTCCCCGTTGTCGTTGGCCGGGACCTGGCCCGAGACATAGACAAAGTCACCGGCGCGCACAGCCGGTGAAAACGGCCGGGGCTGGCGGTCGGACGCGAGCGGGGGATTGCCCAAATATTCGAGCGACATGAAGGACTCCTTTCAAGTTCGAAGAAATTGTTAACCGGACTTTGCAAGCTCGTTCAATGAAATGTATTTTCAGTTTTTTTGGCAATCACTAGGGTTTACCCCAGTAAAAACAGGAAATTTTTTGTCTATTCTTCAAAAACTGAAATTTACTTTCAATTTAGGAGATCGGCATGACGCTATTTCAGTGGATCAACCATCGCTCGGCAGCCCTGCTGGCCCTGGCCGCCGCAGCCGCCGTTGCGGCGCCTTCGGCGGTGCAGGCGCAGTCTGCGAAATCGGCCCTGAACCTTGCCATGGTGGCCGAGCCGCAAACGCTGGACCCGATGGCGACCACGGCCGATCTGGTCGGCACCATCATGCAGCATGTCTATGAGCCGCTGTACACCTTCGATGCCAAATGGAACGTGGTGCCCATGCTGGCCGAAAGCCTGCCCAAGGTGTCGCCCGACGGCAAGCATTACAGCATCACGCTGCGCAAAGGTGTGGCCCTGCACAGCGGGCGCGAACTGACGGCCGACGATGTGGTGGCCAGCCTCAGGCGCTGGATGGAGGTGTCGCCGCGCGGCAAGGCCGTGGCCAAGGAGGTGGCGGAGCTGTCGGCCAAGGGCGCGGGCCAAGTCGAGATCACGCTGAAAAATCCCTACGCGCCGCTGCTGCCGCAGCTGGCCCTGCCCACCGGCATGGCCGCGATCATGGCCATGGAATCGATCGCCCAGCCGCTCAAGGAATTTGTCGGAACCGGCCCCTACAGGTTCAGGGAGCGCCGGCCCGACCAGTATGTGCTGCTCACGCGGTTCGAGGCCTATTCGGCCCGCAAGGAAGCGCCCAGCGGCTACGGCGGGCGCAAGACCGCGCTGGCCGAGGAGCTGCGCTTTGTCCCGGTTCCCAGCGCCAATACCCGGGTCGAGGGCGCGCTGGCCGGGCAGTTCCACTTTGCCGACCTGCTCCCGATCGAAGCCTTGCCCCGGCTCGAAAAGGCCACGGGCAAGGTCGTGCCCATCATGACGGCCTCGTTTGGCTTCCCCTACCTGGTCTTCAACACCAGGGAAGGTGTGATGGCCTCGCAGCCCGCTCGCAAGGCGGTGCAGGCCGCGCTGGGCCAGGGTGAAATGCTGGCCGCGGGCTTTGGCGACACCCGCTTTTTTGTCGCCGAGCCGAACCACTTTCCCAAGGGCACGCCGTTTTACTCGACGGCGGGCGCCGAGAGCTACAACGAGCGCGATGCCGCCAAGGCCAAGGCCCAGGCCGCGCAGGCCGGCTACAAGGGCGAGACGATCCGTATCCTGACCAGCCGCCAGTACGACTTCCATTACAACATGGCCCTGATCATGGCCGAGCAGCTCAAGCGCGCCGGGTTCAAGGCCGAGCTCAATGTGGTCGACTGGGCCACGCTGGTGCAGCGGCGCAACGACGCCAAGCTCTGGGACATCTACATCACGCATTCGGGCCAGTTCCCCGAGCCCATGCTGTCGCCCCCGCAGCTCGGCGAAGGTGCGCCCGGCTGGTGGAGCTCGCCGGCCAAGCAGGCCGCGCTGACGGCGCTGAACCAGGAAACCAACCCGGCCAAGCGCGCAGCGCTGTGGGGCAAGGTGCAGCAGCTGGTCTACGACGAAGTGCCCTACATCAATGTCGGCAAGTTCAACAGCCTGTCGGCCCGCACGGCCGCACTCGACGGCTATACCCCGGCGACCTGGCCGTTCTTCTGGAACACCGGCCTGAAGCACTGACAGCAGCCCCTTCACTGGCAAATCCGGTATGAAACGTTATCTCCTGTCCCGGCTGGCTGGCACCCTGGTGGTGATGTCCCTGGTCGCGGTGCTGGTCTTCGTCCTGACGCGCGCCGCTTCGGGTGATCCGGTCGCGGTGCTGCTCGGAGACCAGGCCACGGCCGAAGACATCGCGCGCGTGCAGCGCGAGTACGGCCTGGACCAGCCTCTGGTCGTGCAGTTCGGCTACTGGCTCAAGGAACTGGCGCAAGGCAACCTCGGCCAGTCGATCTTCCTGCAGCGCCCGGTGACCCAGGCCCTGTGGGAGCGCGCCGAACCGACCACCCTGCTGGCCCTGATGGCGATGTCGATCGCGGCCCTGGTCGGTGTGCCCTGCGGCATCGTCTCGGCCGTGTTTCGCGGCAAGGCCGTGGACCAGGTGTTCACCGGGCTGGCGATGCTGGGCGCGAGCATCCCGAGCTTCTGGTTCGGCCTGGTGCTGATGCAGATCTTCGCGGTGTCGCTGGGCTGGTTTCCGGTGTCGGGCTATGGCGATCCGGGCGCGCCGCTGCTGCAGCGCATGCACCACCTGGTGTTGCCGGCCACGGTGCTCGGCGTTCTCAACTCGGCGCTGATCATCCGCTTCACGCGCGCCTCGATGCTCGATGTGCTGGGCGAAGACTATGTGCGCACCGCGCGGGCCAAGGGCCTGGCGGAACCGGTGGTCGTGCTCAAGCATGCGCTGCGCAATGCGCTGGTGCCCATTGTCACGGTGCTGGGCCTGACCGTGGCGCTGATGATCGGCGGCGCCGTGGTCACCGAAACCGTGTTCGGGCTGCCCGGCGTGGGCAACCTCGTGGTCAACGCCGTGCTGCGGCGCGACTACCCGGTGATCCAGGGCGCGCTGCTGGTGGTCGCCGTGGTCTATGTCGTCATCAACTTCCTGGTCGACCTGCTCTACACGGTGGTCGATCCGCGCGTCAAGTTCTGAGCGGACCCCTATGAAGATCCCTCGCGTTTTGAAGAAGCTGTTTGGCCGCCGCATCGTGCTGGCCGCCGCGCTGTGCCTGCTGGTCGTGGTGCTGGTCTCGCTGCTGGCCCATGTGCTCAGCGGCTACGACCCGAATGAAACGGCGGTGAGCCAGCGGCTGTCGCTGCCGACGAGCAGCCATGTGCTGGGCACCGATGAGCTCGGCCGGGACCTGTTCGCCCGCATCGCCCATGGCGGCCGCTACTCGCTGAGCATCGCCGCGCTGACCGCCGCGGGCGCCATCACGATGGGCACGCTGCTCGGCCTGTTCGCGGGTTTTTTCCGCCGGCTCGATGCGCCCATGATGCGCGTGGTCGACGCGATGATGGCGTTCCCGGACATCCTGCTGGCCATCGCCCTGGTGGCCATCCTCGGCCCTTCGATGCTCAACGTGGTGCTGGCCCTGGTGCTGGTCTACACGCCGCGCGTGGCCCGCGTCGTCCGCGCCTCGACGCTGGTCGTGCGCGAGCTGTTGTTCATCGAGGCCGCCAGGGCCGTGGGGGTGTCGACCTGGCGCATCCTGTGGCGGCACATCCTGCCGAACCTGCTGTCGCCCATCCTGGTGCAGGTCTCGTTCATCTTTGCCTATGCCATCCTCGCCGAAGCGGCCCTGTCGTTCCTCGGCGTGGGGGTGCCGCCCGAGATTCCGACCTGGGGCACCATGGTGGCGGGCAGCCAGCAATACGCGCACCAGGCCTTGTGGGTCGTGCTGTTTCCGGGCCTGGCGATCGTCGTGACGGCGCTGTCGCTGCAGCTGCTCGGCGACGGGGTGCGCGACCTGCTCGACCCGCGTCTGAAGAAGTCCATGTGAGGTCCCGCACCATGAACCTGCCCTCATCCGGACAGCGGCTCGAAGTCCGCAACCTCAGCACCTCGTTCGACACCGACGAGGGCCTGATCCGCTCGGTCGCCGACGTCAGTTTCAGCGTCCGTCCCGGCAAGACCACCGCGCTGGTCGGCGAGTCGGGCTCGGGCAAATCGGTGACCAGCCTGACGCTGATGCGGCTGCTGCCCAGGACCGCGGCCACGCGCGTCAGCGGCCAGGCGCTGTTCACCAACCGGGCCGGGACGACGGTCGACCTGCTGGCCCTGCCCGAGCCGCAGATGCGCGCGGTGCGCGGCAATGACATCGCGATGATCTTCCAGGAGCCGATGACCAGCCTGAACCCCTTGTTCACGGTCGGGGAGCAGATCGCCGAGTCGGTGCGTCTGCACATGGGCCTGGACCGCGCGGCCGCGCTGGCGCATGCGCAGCGCATGCTCGAACTGGTCGAGATCCCGGCTGCTGCCCAGCGCGTCAAGGAGTACCCGCATCAACTCTCGGGCGGCATGCGCCAGCGCGTCATGATCGCGCTGGCGATGGCCTGCAACCCGACGCTGCTGATCGCCGACGAGCCGACCACCGCGCTCGATGTGACGATCCAGGCCCAGATTCTGGAGCTGATGCACCGCCTGCAAACGGAAACCGGCATGAGCATCCTGTTCATCACCCACAACCTCGGCGTGGTCGCGCACCATGCCGATGACGTGGCCGTGATGTACGCGGGGCGCATCGTGGAGTCGGCGCCGGTGGCCGAGCTGTTTGCCCAGCCCCGTCATCCCTATACGCAGGGCCTGCTGGCCTGCCTGCCGGGCCAACAGCGCCGGCGTGAGGCAGCCGGCGGCAAGCGGCGCCTGTACGCGATCCGTGGGCAGGTGTCGAGCCCGCTGGCGCCGCCGCCGGGTTGCGCATTCGAGCCGCGCTGCGACCATGCGCTGCCCGCCTGCAGGCAGGCCATGCCGCCCTTGCTGATCGAGGAGCCGCAACGCATGACGCGTTGCATCCTGCCCCTGGCCACCCGTGTGGCCCATGCCAAGCTGGAGCAATCATGAGCACGCCGCTGATCGAGGTCAGGCATCTGCACCGCTACTTCGGCTCGCCCGCCAGGCCTGTGCGTGCGGTCGACGATGTGTCGTTCACCATCGCGCCGGGCGAGACGCTGGGCCTGGTCGGTGAGTCGGGCTCGGGCAAGAGCACGATAGGGCGCACGCTGTTGCGCCTGATCGACAGTACTTCCGGCCAGGTGCTGTACCGGGGCGAGGATCTCGGGGCCGCGACGGGGCGCCGCATGCGGGCCTTGCGCAGCAAGTTGCAGGTTATTTTTCAGGATCCCTATGCGAGCCTGAACCCGAAGATGCGGGTGCGCGACATTCTCGGCGAAGCCCTGCAGGTGCACGGCCTGGCAAGCGGCAAGGAGGCGCGCGAGCGCCGCATCGCCGAGCTGCTGGAGCTGGTCGGCTTGCGCGCCGAGCATGCAAGCCGCTACCCGCATGAGTTCTCGGGCGGGCAGCGCCAGCGCATCGGCGTGGCCCGGGCGCTGGCGGTCGAGCCCGAATTCATCGTGGCCGACGAGCCGCTGTCGGCGCTGGACGTGTCGATCCAGTCCCAGGTGGTCAATCTGCTGTGCGAGCTGCGCGACCGCCTGTCGCTGACCATGCTGTTCATCTCGCACGACCTCGATGTCGTGGAGTACCTGTGCGACCGCGTGGTTGTGCTGTACCTGGGCCGGGTCATGGAGGTGGCGCCGACGCGCGAGCTGTTTGGCCGGCCCTTGCATCCCTATACCCAGGCGCTGCTGGCGGCTTCGCCCAAGCCCGACCCGCAACAAAAAACCGTGCGCATCGCGCTCAAGGGCGATATCCCTAGTCCGATCGACCCGCCCTCGGGCTGCGTCTTTCGCACCCGCTGTCCCCATGCGATCGAGGCCTGCGCCCAGCAGCGCCCCGAGCTGCAGGACCTGGGCCAGGGCCGCTTCAAGGCCTGCCTGCGCGACGACATTCCGATACTGGCAAGACCATGAACCTGCAAGACCTTCTGGACCCCCTGATCGACGCCTCGTTCAAGGGCTTTCCGCACACCAGTGCGCCGCTGCGCCGCTCGCAGATCGCGGCGCAGCAATGGGGCGTGCTGCGGGGCGACCTGCCGCTGCCGCTGGCCGTGATCAAGCGCGCTGCGGTCGAGCACAACCTGTCGTGGATGCAGGGCTTTGCGCGCGACCATGGCGTCGACATGGCGCCGCACGGCAAGACCACCATGTCGCCCCAGCTGTTTCGGCGCCAGCTCGATGCCGGCGCCTGGGGCCTGACCTTTGCGACCGTGACGCAGCTGCGCGCGGGCGTGGCCGCCGGTGCGCGCAACTGCCTGATCGCCAACCAGGTTTTTGCGGCCGCCGACCTGCAGGGCATCGAGCAGCTCAAGCAGGAATATGCCGGCTTGCGTGTGGCCTTCCTCGTGGATTCGCAGGAGCAGCTGGCGCTGATCGAGGCCTGGCAGGGCCAGCACAAGGCGCGGCCGTTCGAGGTGCTGCTGGAAATCGGCGTGCAGGGCGGCCGTACCGGCTGCCGCGACCATCAGCAGGCCATGACGCTCGCGCTGGCCCTGCATGAGAGCGCGGCCGTGCGCCTGGTGGGCGTGGAGTGCTATGAGGGGCTGGGCGCGAGCGGCCAGACCCAGACCGATGCGCCCTATGCGGCCGAACTGATGGCGCGCGTGCAAGCTGTGGTGTTCGAGTGCGACCGGCGGGCCCTGTTCGAGAGCGACGAGGTCCTGATCACGGCCGGCGGTTCGGCGATTTTCGACCTGGTGGTGCAGGGCCTAAGTCCCAAGCTCTCGCGTCCGGTGCGCGGCCTGTTGCGATCGGGCTGCTACGTCACGCACGACCACGGGTTTTACAAGCGCATGATGGGCGCGGTCGCTTCGCGCCTGCGCTGCAGCGACGGCCTGCAGGCGGCCATCGAGGTCTGGGTCGATGTGCAGTCCTGTCCCGAATCGGGTCTGGCGATTCTGGCCGTGGGCAAGCGCGACATTTCCTACGATCTGGAACTGCCGGTGGCCCTGGCCCATTGCCCGCGCGGGCAGGCCCAGGTCCGCGCCGCCCCGGCCGACTGGAAAATCAGCGGCCTGAACGACCAGCATGCCTACCTGCGCTACAGCGGGCCGCAGCAGCAGGCGCTGCAGGTCGGCGACCGGGTCGCGCTGGGCATTTCCCATCCTTGCACCACCTTCGACAAATGGCGCTGGATGCCGCTGGTCGATGAAGACTACACGGTGTGCGACGCCATCGTCACCTGCTTTTGAGGGAAGGCATTCATGAACTCCGGAGTTCTAGGCAAGATCGCCGAAATCATCGAGCAGGCGCCGACTGCCCGGCGCAATGTGCTGGCCCTGATCCTGCAGGACCCCGAGCGCGTGCTCGACGAGAGTTTCGAATCGCTGGCGCTGCGCTCGGGCAGCTCGGTGCCGACCATCATGCGCACCTGCCGCGACCTCGGCTACCCCGGGCTGCGCGAGTTCAAGCTGGCGCTGGCACAGGAGATCGCGATCGGCGGCTCGCCGCTGCACCGGCGCGTGCGCCTGGACGACGACGCGCAGCAGGTGATTTCCAAGGTCATCAAGGGGGCGGCGGCCGCGGTCAACGCGGTGCAGACGCAGCTCGATGTGCGCTCCGTCGAGGCCGCGGCCGACGCGATGGCGCGGGCCAGCCGGGTCGACTGCTACAGCGTGGGCGCGACCTCGAGCTTCATGGCCTCGGACATGCAGGCGCGGCTGTTCCGGCTCGGCCTGGTGGCCAACGCCTACCTCGACATGCACCTGCAACTGGTGTCGGCCGCCACGCTCGGACCCGAGGGCGTGGTGTTTGCGATCTCTCATGTCGGCGGCATGCCCTCGCTGATCGAGGCCGTGGACGTGGCGCGCTCGCAGGGCGCGACCGTGATCGCGCTGACCCAGCAGGGCACGCAGCTCGCGCAGCATTCAGACATTGTGCTGGGCATCCATGTGCCCGACGACCCGGTCATGCATGTCGGCACCGAGGCCTACCTCGTGCATCTGACCGTGATCGAGATCGTCACGGTGCTGGTGGCGCAGCGCCTGGGCGACCATGCCGTCAAGCGCCTGGGCGGTGTGCGCGAGGTGTTGAGCACCCGCGGCGTGGACATGCGGCACTACCCGCAGCTCGACTGGGACCTGGGTGCGGGAGGCAGCGAATGAAGCGCGGCACCTTGCTCCAACGCGGGCTGATCGTCGACGGCACCGGCGCCGAGGCCTGGGTCGGCGATCTGCTGCTGGTCGACGACCGCATCGCGGCCTTGGGCCGGGATTTGCGCCAGCGCCTGCCCGATGGCCTGACGCAGGCCGAGCTGACGCTGGTGGACTGCAGCGGACAGGCGATCGCGCCCGGCTTTATCGACGTACACACCCATGACGACGCCATCGTGCTGAGCGCGCCGGACATGCTGCCCAAGGTCTCGCAGGGCGTTACCACCGTGGTGACCGGCAACTGCGGGATCTCGCTGGCGCCGCTGCGGCTCAGCGACCCGCCGCCGCCGCTCAATCTGCTGGGCAAGGATTCGTTCCGGTTTGCCTCGATCGCCGCCTATGGCCAGGCGCTGGCGCAGGCCCAGCCCGCCGTCAACGTGGCCGTGCTGGTGGGCCACACCAGCCTGCGCTACGCCTGCATGAGCGATCTGACGCGCCCCGCCAGCGCCGATGAACTGGCGCGCATGGCCGCGCTGCTGGAGCAATGCATGAGGGATGGCGCGCTGGGCATGTCATCCGGCCTGTTCTATGCGCCCGCGTTCGCCGCGCCTGCCGAGGAGGTGGTGCGGCTCGCGCAGGTGGTGTCGCGCTTTGGCGGGGTCTACGCCACCCACCTGCGCAATGAAATGGCCACCATCATCGAGGCCCTGCACGAGGCAGGCGACACGGCGTTTCGCGGCGGCGTTCCGCTGATCGTCTCGCACCACAAATGCGCGGGACCGGCCAACTGGGGGCGCACGCTGCAAACCCTGCCGCTGATCGAGTCCCTGGCCGAGCGCCAGTCGGTCGCGATGGATGTCTACCCCTATCTGGCCGGCTCCACCGTGCTGCGCGAGGACCTGGTCGACGGGGTGATCGACGTGCTGGTGAGCTGGTCGACGCCCCACCCCGAGATGGCGGGGCGGCTGCTGGCCTCGATCGCCGAGGAATGGGGCGTCGACCAGCGCCAGGCCTGCCAGCGCCTGCAGCCCGGCGGCGCCTGTTACTTCCAGATGAGCGAGGACGATGTGCGGCGCGTGGTCGCGCATCGCCTGAGCATGATCGGCTCCGACGGCCTGCCGCACGACCAGCATCCGCATCCGCGCCTGTGGGGCGCGTTTCCGCGGGTGCTGGCGCGCTACTGGCGCGAGCAGCGCCTGTTCTCGCTCGAGCAGGCGATCCACAAAATGACCGGCCTGTCGGCGCGCAACTTCCGCCTGCACGAGCGCGGCCAGCTGCAGCCGGGCTGGTACGGCGACGTCGTGGTGTTCGACCCCGAGCGGGTCTGCGACCTCGCCACCTACGAGAACCCGCATGCGCGTTCGCAGGGGATCGAGCTGGTGTTTGTCAACGGCCAGCGGACCTATGAATCGGGCGCCGTGGCCGTCGGGCAGCGCGCCGGAAGAATGCTGGCCCGGCGGCCCGGAGCTTGAGCGCGATGGAGGACTTGATGACCAAGACGCTGGACCTAGTCGCCATCGGCGAGCCCCTGATCGAATTCAACCAGCGCGGCGCGGGCGCGCGCGACTACCTGTTCGGCTACGGCGGCGACACCTCGAACTGCGTGATCGCCGCGTCGCGGCTCGGCGCGCGTGCGGCCTACATCAGCCGCGTCGGCGATGACGGCTTCGGGCGGGCGCTGATGGCGCTGTGGGCCAGCGAGGGCGTTCAGACCGAGGCGGTCACCGTTCAGCCGGGTGCAGCCACCGGCCTGTATTTCGTCAGCCATGGCCCCCGGGGGCACGAGTTCGAATACCGCCGCGCCGGCAGCGCGGCCAGCCAGATGGACTCGCCCGATGTGCCCGAGTCGCTCGTGGCCGCGGCGAAGTGGCTTCATTGTTCGGGCATCTCGCAGGCCATCAGTACCAGTGCCTGCGATGCCGTGCTGCAGGCCGTCGATCTGGCGCGCCAAAACGGCACGCTGCTCAGCTACGACCTCAACTTCCGTCCCCGGTTGTGGCCGGCCCCGCGGGCGCTGGCGCTCGCGCGGCAAACCCTGCAGCACTGCGAGCTGTTTTTCCCGAGCGTCGACGAGGTCGAACTGCTGACGGGCCTGAAAGACCCCACCGACATCGTGAAATGGTCGCACGATCAGGGCGCGAAAACCGTCATTCTCAAGCTGGGCGCGCGCGGCTGCCTGGTCTCGACCGGCCGTGAGCTCATCCAGCTGCCCGCCATGGCAGTGCAGGCGGTCGACGCCACCGGTGCGGGCGACTGCTTTGCCGGCGCCTGCCTGAGCTGGCTGGCCGCCGGCAGCGATGCCGTGCAGGCGGCCCGCCATGCGAATGTGGCGGCAGCGCTGAGCACCCGGGGTTTTGGCGCGGTCGACCCGCTGCCGCGCCGCGCCGAGGTCGAGGCCTGCATCAAGATCCAGGCTGCGGAGCCGGACCACCGCAGCTGAGGGCCGCCGCGCGGGACGCGCGGCTCAATCCAGCTGGTCCACGGTGTCCGGGTCCGGCACCTCGCCAACGCATTCGCGCGTGGCCTGGCTCTGGGCCCGAAGCCATTGGCAAAACGCCTTGATCTCGGGCCTTGCCGCGCTGCGCGCGCCGACGATCAGCCAGTAGGCCATGGGCGAGTCCATGCGCGCGTCAGGCAGGGCCTCGATCAAATCGCCGTTGGCCAGGCTCTCGGCCACCAGCGGCAGGCGCGCCAGCACTACGCCCTGGCCGGTGAGCGCAGCCTGCACCATCTGGTAGGCGTAGTTGAAGTAGAGCCAGCGCTTGGGCTGCAGCTTGGGCCGATTCTGTTCGTCGAGCCAGCGCCGCCAGGTCAGCCATTCCAGATGGGTGCGGTGGGCGTCGCCGGCTTCGATCAGCGTGAACTGCGCGAGGTCGTCGGGCTTTTTCAGGCGCGGCCCGCTCTTGAGCAGCCAGGGGCTGGCCACCGGCGTGAGCTGCTCGCCAAACATGCGCACGGCCTGCGCCGGCATGCTGGACGCGGGGCCATAGCGCAGGGCCAGGTCCACATCGGACAGCTCCAGGTCCACGGCCACATCGGTGGCGTCGATGCGGATGTCGATGTCGGGGTTGTCGCGTTGGAAGGCCTCGAGCCTCGGGATCAGCCACATCGAGGCGAACGACGCAAAGGTGGTGAGCGAGACGCTTTTGCGCCCCGCGCTCTGGCGGATTTGCCGCACCATGCCGTCTATGCGCGGCAGCGCCTGCGACACGGCCAGCAGCAGCTGGGCCCCGGCACTGGTGAGTTCGACCGCGCGCGTGTGGCGCAGGAACAGGCCGACCCCGACCTCGTCTTCCAGCGCCTGGATCTGGCGGCTCACGGCCGATTGCGTCAGCGCCATCTCCTCGGCTGCGGCGCGAAAGTTCAGGTGCCGGGCCACGGCTTCGAAGGCCCGCAGATGGCCGGCCGAAATCGGGCGGGTGCGCAGATGGGTTTGCGAGTGTTGCATGGGACGGCGTGGTGTCAGGAGACCGAGATGGATTGATGCGACTTGGGAATCAATAGCCTAGCCCGAATTCATTGGACTGCCAAGCGCTTCGCAATCATCATTCAGTTCCGAATCGCCGTTTTGGAGAAGGTCATGACCTCATCAAATGTTCTGTTTTTGCAACAATCCCCGCTCGACAAGACGCTTCCGGGTTGCTGGAAGCTGGGCTCGGGTCGTGCTGTCAGCCTGCGGCCGCGCGAGGACGGCGTGCTGCGCCTGGCGCATGGCCGCGTCTGGGTCACGATCGATGGCCCGGCGTCGGGCTTGAGGACCGACCTGGGCGACCATTTCCTGGGTGCCGGCGAGCAGATCACGCTGCAGGCCGGCCAGCGCGCGGTGATCGAATCCTGGGCGCCGGACGGCCAGGCGCCGGCCTATTTCCACTGGGACCCGCTGCCGGCGTTGCTGCGCAGCGAGCCGCGCATGATCAGCCGCTGGCAGCTGGCCGTGCTTCAGCCCTTGACCGATTTGCGCCTGGCGCTGGGTTTGGGAGTGGGGGCGGCAGTCCGCTTGCTCGGTGGCTTGGCCGGTTTTGCTATTGATTTGGTAGCACCTCGCGTCCGTTTTCCCTGGGCTGAGCATGCTTTCAATGCGCAGTCGAAGGCCTGCCGCGCCCACGGCGCCATGAGCTGAGGCGACTCCAGCGCGTCGGCCGGCGCGCTGTAGTAATTGAGCTTCATCGGCTTGCCCCTGGCCTCGTAGACAAAGGGCTTGCAGCCGGCGGCCGCCCAGCGTGGCTCGGACTCGGCATCGACCTTCAGGTACAGCGTGTCCCACGCGATGATGGCGATGTTGAGACCGCCCGTGCTGATGCCCCAGCCGCCAAACATGCGCCGCGCCACGCAGGGGCCGACGCTGGCGAGCAGCTCGCAGCAGAAGTCGGCGAAGTCAGCGTCAGGGGAGGCCATGGCTGCACGATAGCAGCGCGCCTAGGCAGTTCCAAGCATGGCAGGCCTCAAAGGCCGGGAATCCGCAAGGTCATGAATTTAACAATGCGTAATTCATTACGATTAGTTAAAATCCCGTGGTCTTGAACATCCCACGACGACCTTTCCAGGAGACCTCCATGTCCAAAGCCTTCGCCAGCCAGGCCGATCTGGCCGACAAGAACATCACCTTCGAGCAGCTGTCCGCCCACTGCTGGGCCTATACCGCCGAAGGCGACCCGAATTCCGGCGTGATCATCGGCGACAAGTTCATCATGGTCAGCGATGCCACGGCCACACCGGCCATGGCCCAGGACCTGATCGCCAAGATCCGCACCGTCTCCGACAAGCCCATCAAATACGTGCTGCTGACCCATTACCACGCGGTTCGCGTGCTGGGCGCCAGCGCCTATGCGGCCGAGGGTGCTACTGAAGTCATAGCAAGCCAGGGCACGCTGGACCTCATCATCGAGCGCGGCAAGGAAGACATGCAGTCGGAGATGGAGCGCTTCCCGCGCCTGTTCCGCAACGCCGAGTCCGTGCCGGGCCTGACCTGGCCGACCATGGTGATTGGCGGCGGCGACGCCACCAAGGGTGAGGTGCCCGGCAAGCTGACCGTCGATCTGGGCGGCGTGAAGGTGCAGATCTGGCAGCCCGGCTATGGCCACACGCGTGGCGACACCATCGCCTGGGTCGAAGAGGAAAAAGTGCTGTTCTCGGGCGACCTGGTCGAATACGAAGCCGGCGTCTACACCGGCGACGCCCAGCTCGAGGAATGGCCCGCCACGCTCGAAGCGCTGCGCGCGCTCAAGGCCGAGGCCATCGTGCCCGGCCGCGGCGAAGCGATGAAGGGCAATGCCGAGGTCAACAAGGCGCTGGACTACACCAAGCGCTGGGTCCAGACCCTTTTTGCCGCGGCCAAGGAAGCGGCGGCCGCCAACATGGACCTCAAGGCCGCCATGGCCCACACCCGCAAGAGCATGGACCCGGTGTTCGGCCATGTGTTCATCTACGAACACTGCCTGCCGTTCGACGTGAGCCGCGCCTACGACGAGGCCAAGGGCATCAAGAACCCGCGCATCTGGACCGCCGAGCGCGACCACGAAATGTGGAACGCCCTGCAGGATTGACCGGGCAGGTGCCGCAAGGCGCTGCGGTCTTGAGTCAGAGCAAGGCTTCACTCTCCCAGGGTTGAAGCCCTTTTTGGCTTTCGTGGGCGCCGGTCCGCGATCATGGGCGTGAATCGATGTCTGCCGCACGGCAAGCCGCGCGAGTGAACGCGTCAGGCACTTCGGATGGTCGATTCCATCACGCAGCGCGTGACCACCGGAGGCGACTCGCCAACGTGGAAGGCCAGCCTGCGGTCCCGCAGGGCGACGTCGGCCGCCATCACGCGGTCAAAACGGCGCAGGTGATCGGTCCACGATTCATCCACGATCTGCTCCACGAAGCGTCCCGGGTCGGCGAGGTCGCGCAGCAGTTCCCACGACAGGGCCCCCTGGCGCAGCCGGCTGCGACGGCTTTCCTGCATCAGGGCGCGGAAGTCATCGGCCCGCTTGGGGTCGATCCGGTATTCAATCGTCACCAGCACGTGGCCGGTGGCCGGCGGCTCGCTGGCCACCGGCACCTTGAACAGACGCGTGGGCGTCAGGTCTTCTTCGGTGCCGAGGTCGGGCATCCAGCGGCTGGCCGCAAACATGGTCAGAATGCCGGTCAACGCCGCCAGCCCGAGGCTGAACCGAACGGAGCCGATGGTCGCCACCTGCCCCCACAAGGCGGCCCCCAGCGCACTGGCTCCCATGATGGCCATCTGGTACATCGACATGCCGCGCGCGCGCACCCAGTCGGGCAGGCCCATCTGCGCGGACACGCTGAGCGAATTGGCCGTGGTGATCCAGGCCATGCCGGCCGCGAACATGGCCGGCGCCGCGACCCAGGCGCTGGGGGCCAGCGCCACCACGGCCATGGACGCTGACTGCAGCGCCGCGCCGCGCAGCACCAGCGCATCTCGCGCAAGTTTCTGGCGCAACCGGGGCAGGAACATCGCGGCCACGATGGCGCCTGCGCCCATGGACGCCAGCAGCAGGGTGAACGTGCCCGCATCGCCGCCGTGCAGGCCACGCGCCACCAGCGGCAGCATGGCCAGCAAGGCGGTGGAGTGCAGAAAGAACAGCGAGATGCGCACCAGCACGCCTTGCAGATGACTGGACTGGGCCACAAACTGCAGGCCCACGCGCATCGCGCTGACCAGCCTCTCGCGCCCGAGGGGATGAGGTGTGTGCACCCGCTTCCAGCGCCCGATGATGAAGGCCGCCATCACCGACAGCGCGGCGTTCAACATGAACACGTAGGCACTGCCGGCGCTGGCGATCAGGGCTCCCGCCGTCAGCGGGCCGATGATGCGGGATGCGTTCATGGACACGCCATTGAGCGCCAGCGCCGCAGGCAGCTGGGCGCGCGGCACCAGTTCGGGCACGATGGCCGCGAACACTGGCCAGCGCAAAGCCAGGCCGATGCCGTTGGCAAAGGTCAGGACCAGCAGCAGCGGGGGGCTCAACGCGCCGAACAGGATGGTCGCGCTCAGCAGCAGGGCCACCACGGCGACCCAGATCTGGGTCATCAGGAAATAACGCTTGCGGTCCAGGATGTCGGCCAGCGCCCCGCTGGGCAGACCCAGCAGGAACACCGGCAGCGTCGAGGCGGTTTGCACCAGCGCCACCCAGATCGGGGTCGAGGTCAGCGAGGTCATCATCCAGGCGGCGGCCACATCGTTCATCCACATGCAGATGTTGGCCATCAGCCAGGTCGTCCACAGCATGCGGAAGACCGGCCGCTTGAACGGCGCCAGGGGGGACAGCGGGTCGGGTTCGGCGGGTGTCGGTGACCCGGAGGATGAGGGGTGCGGCTCGGGCATGGAGCCGATCATAGGGCGGCGCGCGGGGCTCGCGCCTTCAGCGCGCCGCCAGCTCCGTCTCCTGCGCCAGCAGCCGGGCATCCTGCGCATAGGCCCTGAGCCGCTTCGCCGCCACGGCGCGTTGTGCCGCCGTCGTGCTGTTGTGAGTGGCAGCAACGCTGTGGCAGCCCTCTTGCATCAGCGTTTGCAGGTAGGCGCGGTACGCCAGGTTGGGGGAGTTCAGGCTGCGCTCGATAAAAGCGTGCAGCGCCGCCTGGGCCTGCGCCGGCGTGGCTTGTTCGGCCACCAGCCGACGCAGCGTCTGCAGCGCGTCCTGCTGGCGGCGCAGCCGCTCGGCATAGCTGGTGTGGGGGTCATAGCTCGACTGCGCCGCATGCTGGCGGATCACGTCTTTCTGGGGTTCGTCGAGCGGGCCATAAAACCGCTCGCTGCGCTCCAGCCACTGCTGGTAGCGCTTGGCCTGCTGCTCCTTCGGTGCGCTCAGCAGCCAGTCGCGGCGGTAGTCGGCATTGTTCTTCGCGTACTTGCGCTCCAGATGCTGCAGTTGCTCGGCACTCAGACTCAGCGCCATCGCCGCCGCAGCGGGCTCGGCCTGCTCCAGCAGGGCAGCGAGCCGGCTGCGCAGCTGGGCCAGCAGATGGCAGGCCTGCTCCGGCGTGATCGGGCCCGGGGCCAGTTGTTCCATTCCCTGCAGCAGCGCGGCGTAGTGCGGCAGTTCGGTGTGGCGGTGCCATTGCTGCAGCCGGGCCAGGTCCGCTCGCACGCGCGATGACTGCGCCTCGCTGAAATTCACATAGCCGTCGAGCCACCAGTAGGTCAGCTCCGGCGCCTGGTTGTAGGCGAGCCTGACGGCGCTGCAGGATTGCAGCATCAGCGCCACCGCGACCACACCGATAATTCGTAAAAGTGTTGAAGGACGACGCATGACGACAGAAGTGGATGTGGTGATCATGGCCGCGGGCAAGGGCACCCGCATGAAAAGCAGTTTGCCCAAAGTGTTGCACCGATTGGCCGGGCGCGCACTGTTACAGCACGTAATCGATACCGCTGCGGCTCTGAACGCGCGCCACGCGGTCGTGGTGACCGGTCACGGTGCTACAGAAGTTGAAGCAGCCTGCGCCCGTTCCACGGGGGCTGCTAGCGGTTTTGACGTGAAGTTCGTGCGCCAGGAGCCGCAGCTGGGAACCGGCCATGCGGTGCAGCAGGCCCTGCCCGGGCTGCCCGATGATGGCTTGGTCGTCGTGCTGTCGGGTGACGTGCCACTGACCGAGGTTGAGACCTTGCGCGCCCTGATCGGGGTCGGCGGCCCCGGCAAGCTGGCCCTGCTGACCATCGAGCTGGCCGACCCCTCGGGCTACGGACGCATCGTGCGCGAAGGCCCCCTGGTGCAGGCCATCGTCGAGCACAAGGATGCGAGCGATGCCCAGCGCGCGATCCGCGAGGTCTACAGCGGCATCATGGCCGTGCCGGTGCGGCTGCTCAGGTCCTGGCTGGCGCGGCTGGACAACCGCAACGCCCAGGGCGAGTACTACCTGACCGACGTCGTGAAGTTCGCTGTCGCCGACGGCGTGCCGGTGGTCGCGCACAAGATCGACGACGCCCTGCAGGTGGCCGGCGTCAACGGTCCCGTGCAGCTCGCCGAGCTCGAGCGCGCCTACCAGCGGCGCCAGGCCCAGGCCCTGATGGAACAGGGCGTGCGCCTGGCTGACCCCGCGCGCTTCGACCTGCGCGGCGAGTTGCTCTGCGCCCAGGATGTGGAGATCGACGTGAACTGCGTGTTCGAGGGCCGGGTGTCCCTGGGGCAGGGCGTGAAGATTGGCGCCAATTGCGTGATCGCGAATGCCGCCGTCGCTGCCGGGGCCGTGATCCATCCCTTCACCCACATCGATGGCGAAAAGCTCGGTGTCAGCGTCGGCGAGGGCGCGCTGGTCGGGCCGTTTGCCCGCCTGCGACCCGGAGCGCAGCTGGGCGCGGAGGTCCACATCGGCAACTTCGTCGAGGTGAAAAACAGCACCCTGGCCCAGGGCGCCAAGGCCAACCACCTGGCCTATCTGGGCGACGCCACGGTGGGCGAGCGCGTCAACTACGGCGCCGGCAGCATCACGGCCAACTACGACGGCGCCAACAAGCACCGCACCGTGATCGAGGACGACGTGCACATCGGCAGCAATTGCGTGCTGGTCGCGCCCGTGACCATAGGCCAGGGCGGCACCGTGGGCGGCGGCTCCACCATCACCAAGGACACGCCGCCCGGTGCCCTGAGTGTTGCGCGCGGCAAGCAGCTGAGCATCGCGAATTGGAAGCGGCCGGTAAAAAAGAAGGGCTGAGGCCAGCCGTTCAGGCCTGCCTCATCGGACGACGCAGGCCTCATTGACTCAGAATCCTCAGCCCAGCCGTTGGTGAAAGCCAACGCCCGACCCCTGGGTAAACCCTTGTTTTGGCCTGACCCCCCTGTCAAGTTTGACAGGGTCAGCCCGCCGTTTTTCGAAACTTGTGATGCAACACGCAAGTAAATCGAAGGTTCTAAGTTACTCTTCGTAACAATTTGAACAACAAGCCCTTCCCTGCAGGGGCGTCGCTATGGGACATCAGGACATCGAGTCACGGGACCTGCTCTGGGCCCTGGGTTCGTGCAGCGCGCTGCACGGCAAGCCGTTCGACCCCCAGCTGCTGCTGCGCCAGCACGCGCCGCCTTACAGCGCGGCGACCCTGGTCACAGCCGCGCGGGCCCTGGGCTTTCAGGCCCGCGCCTTGGCCCTGCCGCTGCACAGCCTGGCGGACCAGGCGGCGTCCGCCACCACCGTGCTGCTGCTCAAGCCCGACCCAAGCTCGGCCCAATCGGCCCCAAGCCTGGGCCTGATGGTCAGCGCCACAACTGCCAGCATCAGCTGGGTGCCCGCCGGCTCGCAGCAGCCACTGACCCAGCCGCTGGCCGACTTCGCCGGGAGCTACAGCGGCAAGGCCGTCGTGCTGGCACCCCGGCCCGAAGCCGTCAACGACCCTGACAGCCGTGCCGCCCGTGCTGCCGGCTTCGGTTTCCGTTGGTTCGCGCCCGAGCTGCTCAAGCACCGGCGCGTCTGGCGCGACGTGCTCGGCGCCAGCCTGGTGCTGCAGCTGCTCGCGCTCGGCCTGCCGCTGTTCACCCAGGCCATCATCGACAAGGTCATCGTTCATCGAACCGAGAGCACGCTGATCGCGCTGGCGGTGGGCATGGGCATCTTCATGATCGCCACCGCAGTGCTCACCTGGGTGCGCCAGTATCTGGTGCTGCACACCGGCAACCGGGTCGACGCCGTGCTGGCCGCGGCTGTGTTCGAGCATCTGTTCCAGCTGCCGCCGCGCTACTTCGAGCACCGCCCCACCGGCGTCGTGGCGGCTCGCCTGCAAGGCGTGGAAACCATCCGCGAATTCGTGAGTTCTGCCGCCGTGACCCTGGTGCTGGACATCCCGTTCCTGTTGATCGCCGTGGCCGTCATGTTCTATTACTCGGTGTCGCTGACCTTGATCGCTCTGGGCATCCTGGCCGTGATCGGCCTGCTGTCGGCCCTGGTCGCCCCCGTCTTCCAGGTCCGGCTCAACGAGCAGTTCATGCTCGGGGCGCGCAACCAGGCTTTCCTGACCGAATACATCGCGGGCTTCGAGACGGTCAAGAGCCTGCAATTCGAGCCGCAACTCAAGGCCAAGTACTCGGGCTATCTCGCCGGCTACCTGCAGTCCGGCTTCAAGACCAAGCAGATCGGCAACACCTACAACGTGATCGCCTCCACGCTGGAGCAGCTGATGACCCTGCTGATCCTGCTGGTCGGCGCCTGGATCGTGATGAACCCGCCGAGCGACGGCAAGGACTTGTTCACCATCGGCATGCTCGTGGCGTTCCAGATGTTTGCCGGCAAGTTGAGCCAGCCCATGATGCGACTGGTCGGCCTGTGGCAGCAGTTCCAGCAGGCCAGTCTTGCCGTGGCGCGGCTCGGTGACCTGATGAACGCGCCCGCCGAGCCCTTCAGCGTGACGCCCAGCCGCCACAGCGTTGGCCAGGGACGAATCGAGATCGAGCACATCGCGTTTCGCCATGCCGACGATCGGCCCTATCTCTACGAGAACCTGAGCCTTTCCATCGAGCCCGGCCGCATGGTCGCGATCATGGGGCCCAGCGGCAGCGGCAAGAGCACGTTGGCCAAGCTGCTGCAGGGCTTTTACTGGCCCAGCAGCGGGCGCATCCTGCTGGACGGCATCGACACCCGGCATCTGGGCGCCAACGAGCTGCGCGCGACCTTCGGCGTGGTGCCGCAGGAAACCGTGCTGTTCTCCGGCAGCATCTACGACAACCTTGCGCTGGTCAATCCGCACGCCACGTTCGAGCAGATCACCCAGGCCTGCAAGATGGCCGAGATCCACGCCAGCATCGAAGCCCTGCCGCAGGGCTACCAGACGCCGATCGGCGAGCGCGGCGCGGGCCTCTCGGGCGGGCAGAAGCAGCGTCTCGCGATTGCGCGCGCGCTGCTCAAGCGGCCGCAGGTGCTGATCTTCGACGAGGCGACCAGCGCGCTCGATGCCGAGACGGCCGAGCAGTTCGCCAAGACGATCAACGCGCTCAAGGGCAAGGTCACGATGATCTTCATCACCCATGCGATGCCCAGGAGCCTGCGCGTTGACGAGGTGATTCATCTGAGCCGGGAAGGGGCGAGGCAGTTGCATGCCATGCCTGCGCAGGCACATGCACCAACAGATACGCAAACACCCAGCCAAGAAAGGCAGCCCTGATGTCCATCCGCTTTGCCACACCGAACGACATTCCGGCCCTGGTGGAGGCCGGACGGCGCATGCACCAGCTCACCCGTTTCCGTGCCTTCGACTACAACGCCGCGAAGGCGGCCCACAGCCTGGGCCAACTCCTTGGGCAGCGCCACGGCAAATACGTCGCCCTGGTCGCCGACGATGCCCGGGGCCAGATCGCGGGGGCGCTCATCGCCGTGCTGGAGCAGCACATCTTCAGCGAGCAGCTCACCGCCAGCGTCATGCACTACGACGTGCTGCCCGAGAGGCGCATGGGCGGCTACGGCGTGCGGCTGCTCAAGGCGTTCGAGCAGTGGTGCAGGAACCGCAAGGTCGTGGAGATCAACCTGGGCATCAACAGCGCAACCGAGATGGACAGCGTGGCCGGCTTCGTGCGCAAGATGGGCTACGTCAAGGTCGGCGAGAACTTCGTGAAGAGGGCGGCGTGACAACCGCGCCTCATCCATCTCTTTCGCGTCCTGCCCAAGTCTGCGGCTCTGGCCGTTTCACCGTCATGGCACGTACTCAAGCGAAGAATTGATATGAACGTCAAAACATTTTCATCCTGGCCATCGCGGCGCTCATTGTTGCGGGCTGCGACAAGGGCGGCACGTTCGAATCGGCCGTGCTTGACGTCACGCTGTCGTTGTCAGGCTATTCCGACCCAAAGCGCTCGCTGTCATTCTTCCAGCGGTGAGCCAAATGATCAACGAAAGGCGCCGCAAATGAATGGTCCAAGCTTGAACCGTCGCGCACAGTCAAATGTGATCGCCAAGACGCTTATGAAAAGGTCGTACTCAATTTTGACATTTTGGTTGCTTATTGCACTTTCGAGTCACGCTTTTCAGTGCGAAGACATCAAACACGAGGTAGAACGCTTGATCTGTGAAAACCCGAAGTTGCAGTTGCTTGACGATTCCTTGCAAATGCTTCTGTCGAACTACCAATCTACGTACTGGAGGACAAATGAGTAGGATCTGGGTCTCTCTTGTTCTTGTCGGCGGGCTGATCAGCGTCAGTGCCTGGTCGCAAGCGACATCCTCGGCGGCGACCCATTGCAAGGCCGGTGAGCGTGTTGTGTTTTCGTGCCCGTTCAAACATCGTAAGACCGCGTCCCTATGCGCTAGTGCCGACCTCTCCCAGACGAGCGGGACGCTGCAATACCGCTACGGTGTCGTCGGCAAAACGCCCGAGTTGACATTCCCTACCCTAGACGAAGGAGCCGGGGCAAAGGATCATCCAAAGACTTGGTTTCAATGGTCCCACTCTGACAGAACCCCATGGGGCAAGCGGGTTCCCGGCCGTCTCGAGAGAAAGTGGTCCACTCGGGACGTTCCGCCCGGAGAAAGCGTGGCTATCAGGATGGTTTTTACGCCCATTGAAGGCCATCCGGAACTCAATTTCATCATTGAGGCGATGGCCGGGCCGGATTCCCGCTATCAGGGAAGTGTGCTCATGATCACGGAATCTGTTGGCAGGGGACGCATGATTGCGGAACACCGCTGCATCAAGGATGGCACGGTGGAAGACCTGTTCTCTCTGCAAGACATCATTAAACAGTAACCGCATAACTTCAAGAAACATTCATGGCTACCGCACCCAGCACGAACACTTCTCTCTCGTCCCCGTTGACCGTCGCGCCTGGGAGGCTGGCGAGCATCGCGTATTACAGCGTCGGCATCCAGACCGAGGCTGGCGCGGCGCCTTACTCTCGCGTTGTCAACGCAGGTGGCGCCAGCGGATTGAGCGTCGGCGTATTCCAGAACGATTTCAAGCAGCATCCCAGCACGGCGGCTTCCTATGCACAGGCCGTCTTCGACTGGATGAGCAGCCAGGGCACTACCCCGAACTTTACTGAGACTCAGTTCACTCAGGCCCTGAAGTCGGCGGGTCTGAGTGCGGACATGGGGGCTGCCGCCAGAGCCTTCGGAGAGTCTTCCACAGGTGCATCGTGGATTCACCAGAACTTCGACGTACCGCACTTGCAAGGCGCGATTCAAGCGGCTGAGCGTGCGTTTTCCACTCCCTATGGCCAAGCGCTCCTGCGCGAGGGCACCCACGTCGAGGAATTCGCGGCTTTCGCCATGAAGGTCTACAACCAATACGGCCCAGGCGTGGAGGGGGCTAACGGCACGGCCAAGAGCCCGGGTTTCGGTGCGCTGATGGACTATCTGAACAACGGCGCAGTCGTGCTGAAAGATAACCGGGTTGGGCATGAGGGACAAACCATTCCCGTCTTCGCGGGCTCTCCCGGGCAATTCAACCTCGAGGATCTTAGGAAATTTTCGGAAAGTTACGCCGAGACGCGCAAGACATTCAATGCTGAGGTTCAAAACGGTCCGATTAGAGCACTCAACAGCGGCAACCTGTACAAGACCATCCTCGATTCGGACAGCACGCTGACGGATGCGCTGCTGCGTCAGGAAAGCAAGGGCGACTATTCGCCCGGCAAGGTGCTCACCGATCCCGACGCTGCTGTGGCCCGCGCGATCTTCGGCGCGGATACCGCGCAGATGAAGCGAGCGGTAGGCACGATCAACGACGCCACCACCATCGATCCGCAGCAAGTGAATGCGCCGTTGGGGCAGTTCGGCGCAACGATCTGGATCGATCCTGTCGACGAGAACATCGCAGTGAGCTACAGGGGCACGAGCGGCGGGTACGTCGTTAGCAGCGACGGCTTCACGACGTTTTCGAGTAGCTCGATTATCAAGGAGGGTGGCATCAGGACGCTGAAGATCGCGCAAGGCGGCTCGCTGGTCGGTTTCGCTACGGCTGCGACACCAAACGCAAATTCCCCTCTGCCCATGACGGGCGGGGTTGCGGTACAGCAGCCGTCACCGGGGCAGGTGGCACCAACGGACTACCCCAGCACATCACGGACCATCGAACACTTGGACGGCTCGACTACCTACGAGTGGAAAGCCCGTGCAGACTCGATCGATGTCTCCATCAAGAAAGGCGATCTGGTTTCGGTGACCTACGACACTGACGGTCAGTCCGTGCTTAAAACCATATGGCATGCCGATGGTTCGGTTGAGCAGACCAGCGTCAGCGATGACCGCAAGAGTAAGACCTTCACCGAATGGGACAAATACGGCAACAAGCAAACCGAGTTGACCACCAGCCAAGGCGAAGACACCCCACACGTGATCGGCGAATTCATACTGAATGGCCAGCGCTACAGGGAGGACGGATCGCCCGTGCTCGATCCGGGCCAACCTGTCGCGCCGGCCGTCGATCCCATTACCGTAACTCCACCTCCCGACAACACGCCGTCGGAGACCAGCGCCAGGCAGGAGGTCGATGCCAGCCTGGCTGGCCTGAACTACGGCCTGGGCTCGATCGACGCCAGCCCGCTGCCCGAAACAGCTCTGGGATTCGTACCCGCCGGCAACACAGCGCAGATCCTCGACGACCTGCGCGCCCGTGGTTTCGCCGTTGAAGTATCTGGCGAGGCGATTTTTGCCCAGAAGGGCGACGAGTACATCATCATTTCGGATGGCACCATCGAAATGGGCAAGGGTGGGCGCTACGGTCGCATCGACTTGGTCAACGACTCCTTGGTGCTTCAGGACAGTGACTACGGTGAGTCTGTTCGCTATGTTTTGTCCGAATTGGCCGGCGCGAAGCTTTTGGTCAAGGGTACCGTCCAAGTGCCAACGGCCGACGATACCGACGTTGATCTTGATAGCCTTGCGGTCGACATGATCCAGCTTGATGGCCAACCGGCGCTTGAGCCCGGCGCCTACGCCTTCGACCCCCAAGACCTCGAAGCCTACGGCTTCACCTTCAACAACCTCACCAACGGCGCTTTGCCCAGGACAGCCACCAACCTCATCACTGGTCTGAACCCCGCCACCATCGCCGCCAACGGCTGGGCCAGCCCCCAAGTGATGGTCACCTCCACCGCTGACGGCGGCAGCATCCGTGCCATCGAGCTGGGTAGCGGCATCACACTGTCCACTGTGCGCGATTCGGATCGGCGCGTGCTCAGCGTCACAGAAACCCAAGACCTGGGCGCAGGCGCCAAGCTCGAGATCGTGCGCAACGGCGCCGGCCAGCTGGTCAGCCGAACGCACACCGACTACTTCTACGACGAGTCCGGAGTCAGTCGCACCGAGACAATCACGACCGCCGGCGGCACGGTGCGCAACACCTACGACAGCGACAACCAACTCTTCAAGACCGAAACTCTGGCTGACACGGTGAGCGCCCGGGCCAGCGTTGCCGCCCAGACCGCCAGCGAGCTCATCCAGTTCGGCCAGCTTCTGAACAGCCACGCCCCCGGCATTGTCAAGCTCGCCTCGGGCGCCGTGCTGCTCAACAACGTGGCCGCGCGCGCCAACCCCGACGGCAGCGGCCTGTTCAATACCGGTACAGGCCAGGTGCTGGGCGGTATGGTCAGCCTGTACAACCTGAGCAACGCTTGGAAATACGGTGACGGCCTCGCCAAGACCAGTGCCACGCTGAACAGCCTGAATTTTGTCAACCAGACGCTGATCTCCAACGGGCTGGGCAGCACGGCCCTCGGTACCAGCCTCAATGGCGGCGGCTTGGCCAACGGCACCCCCGGCGTGCTGCCCGCGCTGGGCCTCGCCAGCGCCATCAAAGCCAAAGACCCGATCGGCATGGTGCAAAGCGCCATTGGCCTGTTCAACCCGACCTTGCTGTTCAACCCGGCTATCGGCTTCACCCCGCTGGGCTGGGTGCTGCTGGCCGCCAGCGTCCTCAAGGCTCTGTCGGACAAAGGCCCGCCTGACGCCTGGGGCACGGCCAACGTCACCTTTGGCGAAGGCATCACCAATTACGGCACGGTCGTCAACGCCGTGGGCGAGAACTTCGGCCCGCAGCGCGTCAGGAACCAGCTCGCCAACACGCTGGACGCGCTCAACGGCCTGATCCACGAGCGCAACGCCGCCAACCCTGACAGCAGCCAGCATCTGGGCGTCATCCCGCAGCGCCTGCCGAGCCTGAACTTCAAGGCCGCCGAGTTCGCCGACCCGGGCTATGCGGTGGCCGACATCGACATGCTCAGCGGCGCGCAGCGCTTTCACGACCTGCGCTTTGACGACGACGGCCGCCCCTTCGGCAGCGCGCCCGAGCAGATCACGCCCGAGCTGCGACAGATGCTCAGCATCGAAGGCGCGCCCGGCTTCCCGCAGCTCAACGCCTACCTGCTCAACAGTGCGCTGCAGCGCGGCGCCATCGCGCCGCTGTGGGAAGTCAGGACCGCCAAGATGCAGCAGCTCGCCGGCGACCCCAATGCGGGCCTGAGCGAGCAGGAGCGCGCCGCCAAGGCAGGCCTGGGCGCTGCGGTGGACAGCGCGTATGCACAAAGCCACCCCGACGATGCGAACGCCAGCAACAAGCGCGTGGGCCACTTCATGCCCATCGGCATCGACCTGGACCGTAGCGGCAGCGTCGCTGCGCGCAGCATCGCGCAGACCGAAGCCCACGGCACGCCCATCAGCTTCGACTGGGATGGCCTGGGCTACCACAAGCCAACCGGCTGGATCGCAGCAGAAGACGGGTTTCTGGTCCTGGACCGCAACTTCAACGGTTCGGTGGACAACGCCAGCGAGCTCCTGAGCAACCCGCTGGTGGCCGATGCGGCCAAGGGCCTCAGAAGCCTGGCCGCGTTCGACGCCAACGCCGACGGCAGGATAGACGCCAGCGACCCGGTCTACGCCCAGCTCCAAGTCTGGCAAGACCTCAACCAGGACGGCAACAACACCCACAGCCTGCAGTTGTGGCCCGACACCGAACTCGCGCAGGACGAGAGCAATGGCGTCAGGGAGCTCAGAAGCCTCTCCGACTGGGGCATCACGGCGATCGACTATGCCAACAGCCGCTATGAATTCAGGAGCGCCTCGGGTCCAGATGGTGTGGGCTATGCGTCGATTTTGACCCAAACGCTGGAGGCCGAGCAGGAGGGCACGCGCTACACCCCCGTGGGCGCGGGCATTCGCATCGACGCCACCGACGGCAGGCCCGAGATCGTGATCACCCAGGTGCGGAGCGAGCAGGCGGTCTATGCGCAGTACACGCTGGAGGCCGCGGGCGAGACGATCGGCACGCCGCAGTCGCCGCTGTACGAAGACGGCGTGCCGCAGGCCTACAACCCCAGCACCCAGGGCGGGCCCATAGCGATCACGATCAGTGCGGCGCAGCTGCTGGCCAACGACACCTGGCATGGCGCGGCGGGCGCGGCCGCGGGCCTGACCATCACCAGTGTGGGCAACGCCAGCCACGGCACGGTGGGTTTGCGCGAGGACGGCAACATCGGCCTGAGGCTCGAGGCCAACTACCACGGGCCGGCGGGGTTCGACTACACGGTGACCTCGCCTGACGGGCAGACGCGAAGTGCGCGGGTGACCTTCAACGTGACCCCGGTCAACGATGTACCCAGCGTGGCCGTGCAGCTCGACCAGCGGAATATCTACGGCTATGGCGTGCTGGCAAAGGGAGAGTGGGTTGGCGGGAATGAGGACAGGCACTGGGGCATTACCGAGGTTGAGCGCAACGTGGGCTTGCCGCAGCTCAAGCCCTACCTCACTGTCCTCGGGCGGGAACAGGTCGGAACCCAGACGGTGGGCAATGGCGACGGCATCTCTTTCGAACCGGTGTTCGGCGATCTGGTCGATACCTTGATCCCGAAGACCTACTTTGACGAGCAATATGCCAGCGTGGCGGGGGCCTACAGCACTCCGGAAAGCGGACCTGCGCCGGCCTTCCTGCAGTTCAAGATGGACAGCGCCCTGGTCAAGGTCGACGTCGGCGCCGGGACTGTCTGGCATGACGTGCCGGTAGCCGTGGAAACGACCAACGATGGCTATGTTGGGGCGAGCGATCCCGATGGGCCAGCGCAATTCAGCTACGAGGTGGTCGCGCAGCCGCTTTACGGGTCAGTCGAGCTCAATGGCACAACCGGCCGTTTTGAGTACACGGGGCGGCGCTATGTCGACCAAAACGTGAAAGGCGAAAACATTGGCGGCAACGTCAAGACCGACGATGCTGCGCGCCTTGAACAGCGGTTCACCGATTACTTCACGGTGCGCGCCCGCGACGGTGCAGGCGGTTTCACCGACCAGCGAATTGGCGTCATCCACCACGGGCCGCCCGCCAATCCTGCCGTGGAAGGCTCCGGCGGCAAAAAGCCGATCGCGATCGACCTCGACGGCAACGGCTTTGCGTTCACCGACGTCGACGACTCCAACGTCTTCTTCGACGTCAACGGCGACGGCTGGAAACGCAGGATCGCCTGGACCCGGCCGGGCGATGGCCTGATTGCCTTTGACAAGGACGGCAACGGCAGGATAGAGAGCTTCGACGAGATCGCCTTCGTGGGCTATGCGCCGGGCCAGCAGACTGACCTCGCGGCCCTGCGCCAGGCCTTCGACAGCAACGCCAACGGCGTGCTCGATGCGGGTGACGAGAAATGGAGCCGGTTCGGTGTCTGGCAGGACGCCAACAGCAATGGCGTGACTGATGGCGGCGAGTACCGCACGCTGAGCGAGATGGGCATCAGCACCATCGGCCTGGCCAGCGACAGCCAGTTTCAGGTGATCGATGGGCAGACGGTGCACGGCCTCGCGCTGGCCACCAGGACCGACGGCTCGACACTGACGCTGGCCGATGTGACGCTGCGCACCAGCAACCAGGTGCAGCTGCCGGCGGCCAGCGGCTCCAGCATGGTCACCGTTTCCAAATACGGCCAGGGCCGGGACTTCGTGGGCACGGCCGACAAGGACCTGGTGTTCGGCACGGCCGCGAGCGACGCCTTCCACACGGCCGACGGTAACGACGTGATCGTCGACGATGGCGGCAACGATCTGGTGGAAGCGGGTGCGGGCGATGACCTCGTCTACAGCGGCATCGACAACGACATCGTCAACGCAGGAGCTGGCGACGACACGGTGTTTGCCGGCGCCGGCAACGACCTGGTGTTCGGCGACGGCGCGAACGAGGCGGGCGACGACCTGCTGATGCTCGAAAACGGCAACGACGTGGCCTTTGGCGGCGCGGGCAACGACTTCATCGATGGCGGACCGGGCAACGATGTGCTCAGCGGCAATGCCGGCGACGACAAGCTGTTTGGCGAAGACGGCTGGGACGCGCTGTTTGGCCAGGAGGGCGACGACGAGCTCTGGGGCATGGCGGGCAACGACCTGCTGTATGGCGAGCAAGGTAATGACCTGCTGGCCGGCGGTGAAGGCGATGACGTGATGGAGGGCGGCATCGGCGACGACACCTACGAGGTGGATTCATCGGGCGACACCGTGATCGAGCTGGCCGGCGAAGGCACGGACACGGTCCGCTCGGCCATCGGCTACACGCTCGCCGACACCCTGGAAAACCTCACGCTCACCGGTGAGCAGAACCTTAGCGGCACCGGCAACGCGGGCGACAACGTGCTGGCCGGCAACAGCGGCAACAACAGGCTCAGTGGGCTTGCCGGCAACGACCTGCTCGACGGTGGTCTGGGTGCGGACCTGATGCTGGGAGGCGTGGGAGACGACACCTACGTGATCGACCACGCCGGCGATCAGGTGATCGAAGTGGCGGGCGAGGGCCAGGACACGGTCCGCAGCCGCATCACCACCACTCTGGCACAGAACGTGGAGAACCTGACTTTGATTGGCATCAACGCGATCGACGGCGCGGGCAACGAACTGGACAATGTCCTCACGGGCAATGCCGCCGCCAACCGGCTCGACGGCGGCGCGGGCGCGGACCTGATGCGCGGTGGCCGCGGCGACGACACCTACCTCGTCGACAACGCCGGCGACGTGGTGGTGGAAATGGCGAACGAGGGCACGGACACCGTCCTGGCCTCGACGAACTACACCCTGTCGGCCCACGTCGAAAACCTGACCCTGACCGGCAACGCTGTCTCTGCCATCGGCAACCAACTGGACAACATACTCCACGGCAGCGCCCAGGCCAACCTGCTTGATGGCGCGGCGGGCGCCGACCAGATGGCTGGCGCTGCGGGCGACGACACTTATGTGGTGGACAGCGCCAGTGACGCCATTGAAGAGCTGGCAGGCGAAGGCACCGATACCGTGCTCGCGAGCGTGAGCTACATCCTCAGCGCCAATGTCGAGAACCTGACCCTGACTGGTGCCGCCGACATCGACGCTGTCGGCAATGACCTGGCCAACATCCTGACCGGCAACGCTGGTGCCAACCGCCTGGATGGACTCGCGGGTGCGGATACCATGGCCGGGGGCGCGGGCGACGACACCTATGTCGTCAACGACGCCGGCGACACGATCGAGGAACAGGCGGGCCAAGGCGTCGACTCGGTCATCTCCAGTGTGAGCCATGCACTGGCCGCGGAAGTGGAAAACCTTACCCTCACAGGCAACGCCGACTTTTGGGCCACTGGCAACTGGCTCGACAACGTCCTCATCGGCAACGCCGGCAACAATGCCCTGGCCGGCGGTGCCGGCAACGACACCTATGTCTACACCATGGGTGGTGGGCTCGACACCATCACCGATACCAGCGGCGTCGACACCGTGAGCTTCGGCCCCGGCCTCACCCTGGACAACATCGCCCTGCGTATCGCGACCGTGGGTGGCCAGAAGCTCGCCCAGATCCGCGTGCTCGATGCCACCGGCAGCGAGGTTACTGACCAGGGCATCGACTATGTCATGGGCATCGACGCCCAGGGTCGGTTGAGCTCCGCGCTGGAAAGCTTCGTGTTTGCCGACGGCAGCAGCTACCTTTGGAGCGATCTGCTGATCAAGTCGACCTCGTTGACGGGCACCCCTGGTGCCGATCTGCTGATCGGCGGGCGCAACGACGATCTCATCGACGGCGGCAATGGAAACGATGCGCTGTACGGTACCTCGGGCCATGACCGCCTGCTGGGCGGCAACGGCAACGACTTGCTGTTCGCCGGCGGTGGCAACGACAAGCTCTACGGCGGTAACGGCGACGACGAGCTGTACGGCGAGGCCGGCGATGACCTGCTCGACGGCGACAACGGCACGGACCTGCTGCTCGACCTGCAGGGCAACAACAGCTTCTACGCGGGCAACGACGACGATACCGTCATCGCTGGTGCCGGTAACGACATCGTCCACGCCGGCAACGGCCGCGACGTTGTCCAGGCCGGCGCAGGCGCGGACCGCATCGACAGCGGCAACGACAACGACCTGGTCGACGCCGGCATCGGTGACGACTTCATCGCCAGTGGCAACGGCGACGACTGGATGGCCGCCGGCCGCGGCAACGACCTGATCGACGGCGGCAATGGACGCAATCTTTACGCATTTAACCGCGGCGATGGCGCCGACATCCTCGGCAACAGTGGCAACGGCCGCGACACCATCAGCCTGGGCGGCCGCATCCGCTACGCCGACCTGAGCCTGGCCAAGGCTGGCAACGACCTGGTGCTGGGCGTGGGATCGGGCGACAGCATGACGCTGAAGAACTGGTATGTCGGCAATAACGCCAAAGGCGTCGCAAGACTTCAGGTCATCACCGTCGGCGGCGACTATGACGCCAGCTCCAGCGACAAGACCCGCAACCAGCAGGTCGAGCTGTTCGACTTCGCCAAGCTCGTGCAAAAGTTCGATGCCGCGCGCGCCGCCAACACGGCGAATGCCAACGGCTGGGCTGTGATGAACAGCCTGCTCGCCGCTCATCTGCAGGGCAGCGACACCGCGGCCCTGGGCGGCGACCTGAGCTTCCAGTACGCCACCACCGGCTCGCTGGGCGGCATCGGCTTGTCGGCCGCGCAGTCCAGCTTGGCCGCCGGCACCGGCTGGCAGACCCTGAAGCCCCGCAGCGAGCTGGAACAGGGCAGCGTTCGGCTGATCTGAGGGTGCTGCTGATGCCCATGTTTGCCACCGAAGCCGCCGACTTCGCCCCCGACCTGCTGAGCATCCAGGAGCGCCCCCCGGCGCGCCTGCCGCGCACCGTGGGCTATGTGACGGCCGCTCTATTCGGCCTGCTGCTGGCTTGGGCCGGTTTCGGCCAGCTCGACATCATCGCCAGCGCCGAAGGCCGGCTCGTGCCGCGCAACTACAGCCGCATCGTGCAGCCGGCCGAAGCCGGCATCGTGCGTGAGGTGCTGGTGCGCGAGGGCGAGGCGGTCCAGCCCGGCCAGCTGCTGCTGCGCATGGACGCCACCACCGCCAGCGCCGACCTCAGCACGCTCAAGGCCGACGCGGCGCTCAAGCGTTTAAGCCTGCGCCGCATCGATGCCGAGCTCAAGGGCCAACCCCTGCTGGTGCAGCCCGGCGACCCGCCCGATGTAGCAGCCCAGGTGCTGGCTCAGTATCGGGCCCGGCGCCAAAGCTACCTCGACGCGCTGGCGCAGGAGCAGGCCACGCTGGCGCGGGCCCAGCATGACCTGGCGGCCGCACGCCAGCAGCTGGCCAAGCTGCAGGCCACCGTACCGCTGTACCAGCAGTCGGCCCAGTCCTACGAAAAGCTGGTCAGGGAAGGCTTTGTCTCGGAGCTCGGCGCCAACGACAAGATCCGCGAGAGAATCGAGAAGGAGCAGGAGCTCAAGAGCCAGGATGCCAACGTAGCAGCACTGGCCGCTGCGGTGGAGCAGTCGCGCAACAAGCTTGCGCAGATCAAGTCCGGCTACGAGAGCCAGCTGCTCAACGAACGCGTCGAGCTGCAGGGCCAGCAGCAGCGCACCGAGGGCGAGTTGCACAAGCTGGTCTACAGGTCGGATCTGCTGGAACTCAGGGCCACGGAAGCAGGCACGGTCAAGGAAATGGCGACCTACAAGCCCGGCGCCGTCGTGCAGCCCGGCGCCGCGCTGCTCAACATCGTGCCCCGCAATGAACCCTTGTACGCCGAGGTCGCGATTCACAACGAGGACGTCGGTTTCGTCGCGCCCGGACAGCCCGTCAAGCTCAAGCTGCAGGCCTATCCGTTCCAGAAGTACGGCATGCTCGACGGTACGGTGGAATTGGTCAGCGCCGATTCATCGGCCAACGAGCCGCAGAAGGCTGCGGCCCAGGGGCAGAGCCCGCAGAGCTATCAGGCGATCGTGAGGCTGGCGGCGCAGGAGCTCCGGGCGGCCAGCGGCGAGCGGCTCAAGCTCGCGCCGGGCATGGTGGTGCAGGCCGAGATCCACCAGGGGCGCAGGACCGTGCTGGAGTACCTGCTGTCGCCGGTGCAGAAGGTGGCGCAGGAGGCGGGGCGGGAGAGATAGCGCAGGCGCCGCGATGAAGCGATGCCGGCTTCAATGCCGCCGCAAAGCACCAAGCTTGCGGGGGCGTTCGGGTGCCGGGCCGGCGCTCAGTTCCGGCTCGAACGCCAGGGGTCGGACGGGTCGGGCAGTTGCGAGTCCAGTGCCATCAATCCGGAAATGCCCATCACCTCGGATTCCCTGAATTCAGAGGGCCTGAACTCGCTGTCACGCCGGCTCAAATGCTCATCAAGTCGCTGGCGGATGCTGTGGCGGGGCTCTTGGGGTTCGGCCAAGGCCGCCAGCGAGAGTTTCTGGCGGAATTCATTGGGCGTGGGCAATTGGCTGGACCGGCCCTTGATATACACCAGGCGTATGCCGGCAGACTTGAGGATGCGGTTCTTGATGTCTGCATCGTTCTGGGCCATTGACTTGTCGCCAGTCCGGTAGGCTTCCACGTCGAAAGCGAACGCGGCTTTGCCGCTGTCGGCGCAAACCACGAAATCCACCTGAAACAGGTCCAGCTTTTCTTTGGCGCGTCGACGATTGGCAGCTTGGCGTATCGAGACAATCTGATTCAGCGGGACATTGGGCAAAACCACCTGCCCCGGAAAGGCTGTTTGCAGGTATTGAAGCAGGATGGCCTGGGCGGGGGTGAGCAGCGCTTCGGCAACGTACCTGTCATTGCCGCGTGGCGGTATGCGCACGAACTTCCAGAATCCCAGCACCGCTGCCGCGATGACCAGCCATAAAGCGACCCACATCCAGATTGACTGCATAACCGTCCCCATCCCTATCAAATCATGGGCCGATTCTGCTGTGGACTCTCACGCTTGGCAATGCGTAAATTGCCGGCGAAGCGCACATGGCGGGCCTGGGAATCGGCCATCTCCTCGGGATCCTGCGGCTTGTCGCGACTCACGCCCCCGGGGTCGAGCTCAGCTGCAGCTTGGGTTCGAACTTGCTGCGCTTGACGCTGAAGAAGGCTTTGACGTTGCGCACATTCGCATCGCTGGTAAACAGGCGCTGCGTCAGGGCCAGGTAGGCCGGCATGTCGGCGGCATGAACGATGAGCACGAAGTCCGGGCCCGGCGAGACGCGGTAGCACTGCTGCACGGCGTCGTCGGCCGACACGCGCGCCTCGAACGCGTCCAGATGCTCCGAACCCTGGCGGTCCAGCGTGATTTCCACCACCGCCGTGAGCCCCTGGCCCAGCAGGGGCGCCAGCTTGTCGGCGTTCAGGATGGCGACCTGGCGCTCTATCAGTCCCGCCTCGTGCAGCCGTTTCACGCGCCGCAGGCAGGTGGGTGGCGACACGTGGACGCGTTCGGCCAGGGTCTGGTTGCTCAGCGAGGCATCCCGTTGAAGCTGGTCCAGCAGGCGCAGGTCGACGGCATCTATGACTATTTGTTCCATAAAACATTGACAAATGGAATTTTTGTAAATTATCGAAACACTGTGAAATCAAATTCCAACTTTTAACAATATTCAACTAATTATTCTATGAGCTTCGCTTTAGGATGCGGGCCTGAATAAGGAGCATCACATGTGCGGCATCGTCGGCGCGGTTTCCACCCGCAATATCGTTCCCATTCTTGTGCAGGGCCTGCAGCGGCTCGAATACCGGGGTTACGACTCCTGCGGTGTCGCCGTCTACGCAGACGGTTTGAAGCGGGCGCGCAGCACCTCGCGCGTGGCCGAGCTGCTCAACCAGGTCAGCGCCGAGCATCTGGAAGGAAGCACCGGCATCGCCCACACGCGATGGGCCACCCACGGCGCACCGGCGGTGCATAACGCGCATCCGCATTTCAGCCATGGCCCTGGGGAGCAGGCGACCTCGCGGGCCGGTCGCGTGGCGCTGGTGCACAACGGCATCATCGAAAACCACGACCAGCTGCGCGCCACCTTGCAGGCCAAGGGCTATGTGTTTGCGAGCCAGACCGACACCGAGGTCATCGCCCATTTGATCGACAGCCTGTACGACGGTGACCTGTTCGAGGCCGTCAAGGCGGCGCTTCCGCAGCTGCATGGCGCCTACGCGATTGCGGTGTTCTGCAAGGACGAGCCGCACCGCGTGATCGGCGCGCGCGCCGGCTCGCCGCTGATTCTGGGCGTCGGTAGAACCGATGGCCTTTCGGGCCAGGCGGGTGAGCATTTTCTGGCCAGTGACGCCATGGCCCTGGCCGGCGTGACCGACCAGATCGTCTACCTCGAGGAAGGCGATGTGGTCGATATGCAACTGGGCAAGTACTGGATCGTCGACAAGTCGCACAAGCCGGTGCAGCGCGAGGTCAAGACCGTGCAGGCCCACAGCGGTGCGGCCGAGCTCGGGCCCTACCGCCACTACATGCAAAAGGAAATCTTCGAGCAGCCGCGCGCCATTGCCGACACGCTCGAAGGCGTGCAGGGCGTCGTGCCCGAGCTGTTTGGCGATGGGGCCTACCGTGTGTTCAAGGAGATCGACTCGGTGCTGATCCTGGCCTGCGGCACCAGCTACTACAGCGGCTGCGCCGCCAAATACTGGCTGGAGAGCATCGCCAAGGTGCCCACCCAGGTCGAGGTGGCCAGCGAGTACCGCTACCGCGACTCGGTACCCAACCCCAACACGCTGGTGGTCACCATCACGCAATCGGGCGAAACCGCCGACACGCTGGCCGCGCTGCGCCACGCGCAGTCCCTGGGCATGAGCCACACGCTGACCATCTGCAACGTGGCGACCTCGGCCATGGTGCGCGAATGCAAGCTCGCCTACATCACGCGCGCCGGGGTCGAGATCGGCGTGGCCAGCACCAAGGCCTTCACCACGCAGCTCGCAGGCCTGTTCCTGCTCACGCTGGCGCTGGCCCAGGCCAAGGATCGCCTCAGCGACGAAGACGAGGCCAGGCACCTCAAGGCCATGCGCCACCTGCCCGCGGCCCTGCAGGCCGTGCTGGCGCTGGAGCCTCGGGTCATCAGCTGGGCCGAGGATTTCGCCCGCATGGAAAACGCGCTGTTCCTGGGGCGCGGCCTGCATTACCCCATCGCGCTCGAAGGCGCCTTGAAACTCAAGGAAATCAGCTACATCCACGCCGAGGCCTATCCGGCCGGCGAACTGAAGCACGGCCCGCTGGCCCTGGTCACGAGCGAGATGCCGGTGGTCACGGTCGCGCCCAACGACGCGCTGCTGGAAAAGCTCAAGAGCAACATGCAGGAAGTGCGTGCCCGCGGCGGCGTGCTCTACGTGCTGGCCGACGCCGACACGAAGATCGAAAGCGGCGAAGGCCTGCATGTCATCCGCATGCCCGAGCATTACGGCGCACTCTCACCGTTGCTGCATGTGGTGCCGCTGCAGCTGCTGGCCTATCACACGGCGTGCGCCCGCGGGACGGATGTTGATAAACCGAGAAATCTGGCAAAGAGTGTGACCGTTGAATAACGGGCGCACTCTTTGAAGTCAACTCGAAGAGTTGTCAGATTTTCGGTTTGGGGGACACTCATATCGCGCAGCGATGTGATGTGGCCACCACAAGCCCAGAAACCTGGCAAAAAGCGTCACGGTGGAGTGACGTGTCTGGCGGCGCGCAGGGCGCCCCGCACCCTGGCCCTACACCCCCAGATACTGCTCCAGCAGCTGCGGCTGCGCGAGCAGCTCGGCCGAGCTGCCCTCGAACGCGACCTGGCCCTTGACCAGGATCACGTTGCGGTCGGTGATCTGGGTCACGTGGCGCCAGTTCTTGTCCACGATCACGCTGGAGATGCCGCCCTCGC
>Ga0187892_10000829_pt1 | contig 77170 bp, 64 predicted proteins | sample MA1701073metaG_FD_139345 | JGI IMG/M metagenome (GOLD analysis project Ga0187892, IMG submission 139345) | Bio-ooze microbial communities from a basaltic lava cave in the Kipuka Kanohina Cave System on the Island of Hawaii, USA - MA170107-3 metaG ... | reverse complement strand
TTCAATACGGCGAGCAACCGCGTAACGAGCACAAACTTCGAGTACGATCCGGCGGGCAATCAGACCAAAGCGGTGGTTGACGCCGGAGGCACGGTGCAGCAGTATCGCTACGACGCGGCGGGCAGGCTGGCGCAGGCGCTCAACGGCAGCGGCGGCGTGATGGCGACCTACAGCTACGGGGCGAGCAACCAGCGGTTGATGAGCGTCGAAGGGGCGGTCACGACTTACTACGGCTGGGACGGCGGGCGAGTGATCGCCGAATACGCGCCGTCCGGGGCGAGCGGGTTGTTGTGGCAAACCGGGTACGTTTACCTCGGCGGACGATTGCTGGCGACGATGAACGGGGCGGCGGGCAGCGGGACGCGATTCCACCACCCCGACCGGCTGGGAACAAACGTGGTGACCGATCAGTCGAACGGAGAGTTGGTAACGAAGCAGATGGGGATGCCGTTCGGGACGCAGCAGCCGATGGGAGCGTTCGGGGGAGACAACTCGTGGCAGCACTCGACGAAGGGCAACCCGTCGAAGAAGCGGTTCACCAGCTATGATCGGAGCGACGCGACTGGGTTGGATTATGCGGTGAACCGGTTCTACCAATCTGCGCAGGGGCGATTCACGCAGGTTGATCCAATTGGGATGGAGGCGACGAGTTTAGAAGACCCGCAGAGTTTGAACCTGTACAGCTATTGCGGGAATGACCCAATCAATTACGTTGATCCTGACGGATTGTTCTTCAAGTGGCTAGGTAAGGCCTTCAAATTCCTGTTCAAAGTTGCAGCCATCGCGCTCTTTGTAGTGGCAATGGTCTTGCTTCCTGGCGCGATAGCTGGATTTGTTGCCTGGAAGGGATGGTTCATTCTGATGGGCTTGGCTGGAGCCGCAGGATTGGCAGGGTGGCATAATGGAAAGCTTGGGACAATCGCAGGAACCTTACTCACTGCGGGGCTAGGTTGGAAGGGCAATGCCCGCACCCCTAACACCTTCCCAAAGGGGACAGGGGTTGGCGGAGTAAGCAACTTCATCCAAGACCGTAAGCCAGCAGAAATAAAGGCGGGCCCCCCGGAAAACTCTTCCTGGCTCAAACTATTTTGGGAATTCCTGACTGGGACAGGACCATATGAAAGGCAGTTTAACGCCGACAGCGACATGACAAAGGGGTTAAGAACTTCACCTGATGTAGATGTACATAGAGAGAAATTTTGCCAAGGGTTCAGGAGAACCAGGAGCGCGACACCATACCGTGGAGGAGCAAGATTTGGATTTGGCGCAGAGGATGGACCCATTACGGCTGGATTTAACATGCCGAGACAGTTCATTGGCTCGTTTAGTATCAAAATAACCGGCGACCCCAGTAATGGTAGCGCGCTCTTTGAGGCCGAAAATATCACCTCTCGTCAATCATTCCTATATCACCTGCCAGTAGGTAACACTAAGAGGGGGCCCATGTCAGACAGCAAGCAGATCTACTGGTGGCGAGAAGAAAGCCCTTGTTACCCCGTGATGCGGGCAGCGCCTTAAAGTAGAAACTACAGTGGTTTGGAGCTGAGCGTTCAGGTCGAATAGCCTTTTCGACCAATATTCATCGGACTTGCAGCCTGGACACGCAATTGCAAACCGCTGTAAGCTGTGCTTGGTGGTTCTTAGTCTGTTCAAGACGGACGACAGATCGTCAACTTGTAAACGAATCATTGTTAAGAGAAGGCTTCTTGACTAACAGCACGCTTCGAACTGCGCCGATGATAGTAAAATACCAGCTTTTTTACATCTCACTGATTTACAGGTACAGGTCATAGTAAGCAAATTTAAGGACGGAGAGCTTATAAATGAAGAATCATCTGCATAATGACAAAGTCGCCGCGGTGGCTTTAATCGCATTACTGTTTTCAGGTTGTATCCGAGGAGGTGATTTTTCTCAGCGGGCAACAAATAAACCAAACATAAATGATTTAAGCGGTGTATGGGCACCGGATAAAGCGACGTTAAAAGATATGGCGGAGAGAGGGAGGTACGATACCACACTCCAAACGAAGCTGATATTGCACGCTAACGGTAACCTTGAATTGGTGAATATGCCTGACTGGTGGGAAAATATGTCTGGTGAATCAGAGAGGAAACTTCATTCTTACTCTGGTACCTGGGAGATCGCAAAAAGCAGAGAATACTGGGAGATAGCGATTTTCTCTTCAATCATGCAAACCAGATTGGGGCTTTTGGGAAATCAGCCTCCGTATAAAATAGAAATAATTCTTGGCGACCCGGATTCTGGAAATGAAATGATTTTTGTGAAACAAGAGAGCCAATAGTGACGAGCAAACGACTAGCTAGCTTACTTACGCGATAGGCACAAAGCCATGCTCGGTTGGCCAAAGTACAAAACATCATACAAGAATAATATCAATGAAGACTTCTAGTCGTTATTTTACTTTTTCACTAGCCGCAACCCTCACCTTTATCTGTCTGGCAAGTTGGCGTGCGCCACTGCGTGAAGCAGCGTCATCTCCGGAAACGAGCGGCTCACCCACTGCGCCAAAAAGCATTGCGGATGCCCTGCAATGGCGGCAGTTGACCGGGCCGGGCCGGGTGACAGTCCGCGCATTTCTCGGCAGTGGCCAATACCTGTTCGCCGCGTCGGACATAGGGAGCGTCTTTCGCTCGGCTAACAACGGCGACAATTGGACGCGAGTCAGCAACGGCTTGCTGCAGTCCGACGGAGAGAAGGTCTTTTCGCTGGCCGCGAGTGGAACGGCGATCTTCGCCGGAACCGCCGGAGGCGTATTCCGTTCGACCAACAGTGGAGACAGTTGGACGGCGGCGAGCGCGGGGCTACCCAATCGTACTGTCGCGTCGCTTGCGGTAAGTGGGATAACGATCTTTGCCGGGACGACAGGCGCGGTGTTTCGTTCGACTAACAATGGGGATAGTTGGAGCGCGACGGGCGCGCTACAGACGGACAGCGAGGTTGTGGCGATGGCCGTGAGCGGGGCGGCGATCTTCGCGGGCACGGCGGGCGGCGGCCTGTTCCGCTCCACTAACAACGGCGATAGTTGGATGGCGGCCAATACAGGGCTGACCAATTTAAACGTCACGGCGCTTGGCGTCGCGGGAACGAACCTCTTTGCGGCGACGGTTGGCGGCGGCGTTTTCCTTTCAACCAACAACGGCGACAGTTGGACGGCGATCAATACTGGTTTGGCCAATCTGAACGTGCGCGCGATTGCTGTGGTTGGAGCGGCGGTGGTTGCCGGCACGGACGACGGCGTCTTTCGCTCGATCAACAATGGGCAGAGTTGGGTGGCGGCGGACACAGGATTGACCGGCCACGCCGTGAAGAGTCTGGGCGTGAGCGGAACGAGGTTGTACGTTGGAACCAACGACGGCGCCTTCCGCTCGAATGACAATGGGGCGAATTGGACCGGAGTCAATGCGGGGTTGACCAATTTGTCTATCGAATCATTCGCTGCCATCCGCGGGAATGTGTTTGCGGCGACGCCTGGAGGCGTGGTGAGAGATAGCTCAGGTAATCTCGCGTCCGGCGGTGTTTACGTCACGCGCGACAATGGCCAGAATTGGAGGGCGGTCAATAACGGTTTAACCTATCCGTACGTGCAATATTTGGCGGTGATTGGTGAGACGCTCTTTGGCGCGACAGCCTATGGCGTTTACCGCTCGACTGATCAGGGGGAAAGCTGGACGGTGGGCAATGCAGGTGGGCCTGAAATTCCTTTCGGGTTGGTCGCAAGCGGAACAACTCTCTATTTGCAAAACCGTTTCGGAGTTTTCCGCTCGACCGATAATGGAGACAACTGGACGCACGTCAGATCGCGCGAATTAGAAACAGGCCTGGGAGCCAGCGAGATGGCTGTTTTTGTAGGGACAGGTGACGGCGAGGTGTTCCGTTCAACTGATAGTGGGCAGAGTTGGCAGCAGGTTTACAGAGTGGCGAACTCCGTTTCTCCGAGGTCTATTGTGTCATTTGCCGCCAGCGGAACAACTTTGTTGGCTGCGGCGGCAGCCGGCGGCGTCCTTCTTTCAACCAACGGCGGCGCGAGTTGGAGACCAGTCAATACTGGATTACCGCTCGACCTGGGAGCCTTTCAGGTAGCGATCAACGGGAAGGACTTTTACGCCGCGACACGGAACAAAGTCTTTCTCTCGACCAATCAGGGGGCAAGTTGGGAAGCGGTAAGTGATGAGCTAACTCCCGATAGGGTCTCGACGCTCGCCGTCATCGGGTCGAAACTGTTTGTTGGGACATCGCCCAGAGCAATTTTTGGCGGCAGCATTTTAGGCGGGACTGGGGCGTTGGTCAGCGATCTTCCCAATGGCGCAGTGGCCAGCGTTTCGGCAGCCAGTTTTTCAGGCAATGAGATCGCCAGCGAATCCATCACCGCCGCGTTTGGCGCTAACCTGGCCACGCAAGTTCAGGCCGCGACCTCGCAGCCGCTGCCGACCGAACTGGCCGGGACGAGGGTGACGGTCAAGGACAGCGCGGGCGTGGAGCGTCTGGCGCCGCTGTTCTTCGTTGCGCCCCAGCAGATCAATTACCAGATGCCTGCGGGCACGGCCAACGGCCTGGCCGTTGTGACGGTCGCGAGCGGCGACAACAAAATTTCGGGTGGCCTGGTTCAGGTCTCCCGCGTGGCGCCCGGCGTCTTTGCAGCGAACGCGAACGGACAGGGAGTGGCCGCCGCGACGATCCTCAGAGTCAAGGCGGACGGGTCGCAGTCGTTCGAACCGGTGGCGCGCTTCGACGCGGCGACCAGCCGCTTCGTCTCGCTCCCGGTTGATCTGGGGCCGGAGAGCGACCAGGTCTTCCTCGTTTTGTTCGGCACGGGCTTCCGGTCTCGCACGATGCTCGCGTCCGTGAGTGTGACTGTTGGCGGCGCCAGCGCCGAGGCGCTCTACGCCGGCGTCACGCCAGGCTTCGTCGGTTTAGATCAGGCCAACATCCGATTGCCACGCGGACTGGCCGGGCGCGGAGAGGTTGATGTTGTGTTGACGGTGGAGGGGAAGGTGGCGAATGCGGTGAGACTGAACGTTCTGTGATCAACTGACAACCCGCCGGGTTTCTCGTTCACTTCGTCGAGCGAGTTTAGCGATCCGACTACGACTTGCGTCAGCGCATCAGTTGCTGAAGACTTGAGGAGAAGGCAAGATGAGTAGATTAAAGTCCGCAATGAGTGAACGAGATGCGCATACCTGGGATCAAGGAAAAGGTCACGTTTCTGAGCCAGCCTGAGAGCTATCCGGCGCCGACGCGCACGGTCGAGACGAAAGAGACTCACATGTCGTGGGTATTTCTGACTGACACTCAGGCCTGGAAGCTGAAGAAACCTGTGCGGCTCGATTATCTTGATTTCAGCGATCCCGAAGCGCGCCGCCGGAATTGCGAGCAGGAAGCGCAGCTCAACCGCCGCCTTGCGCCTGAGACTTATCTGGGCATAGCGCCTTTGATTTTAGACCAGCAGGGCAAGATGCGTTTAGGGAGCGCGGGAGAAGCGATTGACTGGCTTGTCGTGATGCGCCGGTTGCCGGCTGATCGGATGCTCGATCAAGCGATTGCCGATCAAACCGTCTGCGAAGCTGACGCGCGTAAAGTCGGTTCGCGGCTGGCCAGGTTTTACAAACAGGCTCAACCGATTGCAATCACCGCTTCGGAATACCAACAGCGGCTGGCTGCCGATGTGCGCGCCAATCGGCAGGAACTGGCGAAGCCTGAGTACGCTCTGCCCACGGATTTATTGGAGTCAATCACCAACGCGCAGTTGAACTTTCTGGACCGGGAGCCGGAGCTGTTCGACGCTCGCGTGCGAGCCGGTAAGATCATCGAGGCTCACGGAGATTTGCGCCCGGAGCACATCTGTTTGGAGAGTGAGCCGGTGATCATTGATTGCCTGGAATTCAACCAGGACTTCAGAATTCTCGACTCCGTGTCGGAACTCGCGTTCCTGGCGCTGGAGTGCGAGCGGCTCGGCGCGCGCTGGGTGGGCGACCTCATCCTGGAAACTTATCGTGACGAAACCGGCGACAGGCCGCCCCGACGGTTGCTGGTGTTTTACAAGAGTTACCACGCCTGCCTTCGCGCGAAGATCGCGGTCTGGCATCTCCAAGACCACGAAGATTGGGCGAAGTGGACGGATAAGGCCAGGCGCTATCTTCGTCTGGCCGGTTCAATCGTCTGAAAACGGAGAATCAATGATGTTTCCATAGTCGCCTACGGCTACGATTTCATCGGTCTTCTCCCAATGATTGCCCTTGATGACGAAATCGAATTTCTCCTGAAGCTCCTCTCCGGAGTCATATTCCAAGGCCTTGGCCCACGGTAAGCCAAAATTGAAGGGAAGCGGGATATTCGATTCCTGATCTTTTGTCCTGTTTACGAACCGATAGTACTGTCCCATATTTTGCGCCTCCTCACTTCAGAAGTTTATCCGGCAACGTCGTCTCGTCAATCCCTAATCCTGTCAGTTCAGCGATCGAGGAGTTCGACGATTGATCCGCCAGAGTGAATTCTTTTGATGGCCTCGGCAAATAACGTGGCCGCGTCCAACAAGATCAGTTTGTTGCGCGCGAGGTCCGGGTCGAGACGGAAGGGCGGGATCGTGTTTGTGATCACCACCTTCTCCAGCGCCGGGTTTGAGAGCGCCTGGCTGGCTTTGCCGCTGAAGACGCCGTGAGTAGCGGCGGCGTAAATTTGTTTTGCTCCGCGCGCCCGGCAGCTTTCGGCGGCGCGCGCCAGCGTCGTCCCGCTGCTGATCAGATCGTCAATGATGATCGCCACTTTCCCAGCCACATCGCCGACCACCGCCTCGCCACTCACCACTCCCGCGCTGCGGTATTTCTCCAGGAAGGCGCTGTGGACATCGCGGTCGAGCGCGCGGCTGAGCGATTGTCGGAATTCTTCCGCGCGCTTGACGCCGCCAACGTCCGGCGACACGACCACGACTTCTTCCTGCCGCAGGAGCGGAGCGAAGTGATCAATGAACAACCGCCTGGCTTCCAGGTGGTCTGCGCGAATCCGAAAAGCGTTCTGAAAAGCGGCGAGGTTATGAACGTCCATCGTCACTACGCAGTCAACGCCCATCGCCTCGAACAAAGCGGCGACGTAGCGCGTCGTCACCGGATCGCGCGGTTTGCTCTTCCTGTCCTTGCGCGCATAACAGAGATACGGGACGACAGCCGTGACGCGCCCGGCTGAAGCGTCGCGTAACGCGCCGAGAAAAAACAATAAGCGGCAGAGCTTGTCATTCACGCTCTGCCGCTCGTCGCCGTAGAGCGATTGGACGACAAAAACATCCTTGCCGCGCACATTTACCAGCGGCCTCATTTTATGCTCGCCGTCTTCAAACTCTCTCTCTTCGTGCGCGCTCAATTGAAGACCCAGGCTGGCGCAGACCTTTTCGCCGAAATCGCGCCCGGCGTCTGGGGCAAAGATCGCAATCTCTCCACGATTCATCGGAAACGCTCCCTTCCTGAACTCATCTCTATCCTGAACGACTGGCAAAAATTTCCATGCTATTGTCGTTTTTCTCTCCGTTCATTCGTCTACACGTCGGCAGACTACGTTCACTCAATTTATCTTTTAACCCGGAGGAACCGTCATGAACAAAATAGATGAAGCGACTCAGAACATGATTCGCAACCTGGAAGAGAAGACCGGTAAGTCGTTCGCCGAATGGCAGCAGATCGCGCGCGGCAGCAAGCTGGCCAAACACGGCGAGCTTGTCAAATTTCTCAAGGCGGATCACGGCCTGACACATGGCTATGCCAACCTGGTCGCGCACGAAGCGCTGCAATCCGCCGCCAGCCATTTTGGCGAGGACGATCTGGTCGCCGCGCAGTACGCCGGGGCAAAAGCGGGGCTGCGCCCGATCTATGACGCGCTGGTCGCCGCCATCAGCCAGTTCGGCGACGACGTGGAATTGGCGCCGAAAAAAGCGTATGTCAGTTTGCGCCGCCGCAAGCAGTTCGGCTGTCTGCAACCTTCGACCGCGACGCGTTTCGATGTCGGCATCAATTTGAAGGGCGTCGCGCCAAGCGGGCGATTGGAAGCCTCCGGCAGTTTCAATGCGATGGTCAGCCACCGCGTGCGCGTGAGTGACGTGAAGGAAGTGGACGACGAATTGATCGGCTGGTTGCGCCAGGCGTATGACCAGGCGTAGGTCAAATCAGTTGGCGGTGATTTTTCTGAGTTTCAGACTCCCTCTTCCGCGGCGATCAACGCCAGCGCGGTGAAAGCCGTGGCCGCATCCGACATAAACATCCTGCGCCAGGGTTCACCTTTGTCGCCGCCGCGTTCGCGGTCAAAGTTGAGCGAATGGGCGCGCCAGGCGGGCCAGGCGCGTTCGCCGACTTGAACCTCGCGCTGGTTGGTCCTAAGCCATTGCAATCCCCTGCTCACCGCCCGGTGGTCGGTTGGCAAGCCGGCCTGCCTGAGAGCGTACACGATCAACCCGGTCGCGTAGCCATCCGACTTGGCGAGGAGCGCAGCGTCCGGCGTTCCAGGCGCGCGAAACGGCCCGTCCATCTTGCTCCATCTCCAGGGGCCGAGCGAATCCAAAGCCCAGCCTCCGTCGTCACGTTGCCGGCTTTGAATCTCGGTGATCAGCGCTTCGCGCTGCGCTTTGGTCAGCAAGCCATTCAAACGGGTCGCCGCCAGCAGCAACCAGGCCCGATTGAAAAGGCTTTGCGAAGCGTACTTCTCCTTCAAATACCCGCGCAGCTTCTCTACCCCAACCTTCGTCTCGGCGGTGTGGCTGTTGAAGGAGCCAGGCGCAGTTCCGACAGCCAGTGCCGCCAGTGTGGCGCCATAGTAAGCTCCGTCAACGGTCTCGAACGGCTCAAGCCCGAAATCGAGCCAATCCCACGCCCCATCGGGCCGTTGTGTCTCCCACAAACGCTTGAGGGCTTGCTGGGTCGAGCCACCAGGCTCTCGCCAGTTTTGCGCGGCGTCGGCGTTTGCCAGGATCAGCGCGTTGAGCGCCGCCTCGGTCCCGCGCGACTCGGTCTTTTTGCTCTCGTTGTGGTCGTAGAGAAGCTGATGGGCGCCGTAGCTAGCGACGCGCCGTGTGGCTTCCTCGATGATCCTCGTCTCCTGGGGCGTGGCGGCGCTCACGCGCATCGCCCGTCTGAGAGCCGGCCTTGCAAGCGCGTAGTGGACAGTCATGTGGCAGGAGACACAGGTCGTCTGGGTTTGGCCCGTTCGGAGCTTTTTCGCTTTGGCGAACCAAACTTCCATCCGCTCGTCCAAGTACGCGGCGGCGCCTTCCCGATCCCAACCGCCGGACGCGGCCCGGTTATCCGGCGAAGCTCCCTGGCGAGCGGCGCCTCCTAAGACTGGCCCTGGTTTGAGCAGAGCGCTGGCCGGGTGAAGAAGAAAGCCAAAGCTGACGGAGCATAGAATCGCTATGAGTGATACGCCCGAGGGTCTCTTCGCTATCATAGTTTGTCCTTGCCAGCATTCGTTCGACGGCGCGTTCGACCAATGCGTGAAGACTGCCTTCGGCCAGTTCGCCGAAAAGCGCCGTGCGGTGTAAGGCAGTGATTTTGTCCGTGATCATCGCGCCGCATGATCACGCCATGACGAATGCAACTCAAGCCGAGCGAAAGCCAAATGCGATGAAGACAAGAAAGACCACTGATCAGCGTTGACCAGCAACAACACGGTTCCGAACTAGCCGAGCGGGATCAACCAGCGGAGCCGCCAAACCAGGATCATTCGAACACTTCATTAAGTCGGGCCAAGGATGTGAAGGCGCGCCGGGGTCGCATGCAGGGGTTTCTCAGGATAAAACACGGCTTGGCTGGGAATGATCTGGGCCGGGAACAGTTGTGACAGCTTTTGGAAATCAAAGAGAAGCGACGGTGAACGCGCCGACAGAAGGGTGTTGATACCATGGCCAACGATATTCCTGCGCTCCTCCGGCCGCAGCATTGATTCAAAGTCCTCCCTTACCGCCCCGAGGAGATCAGATTCGTTCACCCAAGCGCGCGAATAACTGTCGCCTTCGGGTCCGAACTCGATCCAAAATGGTTTTTGAAAAAGACGCTGAACCGCCTCTTGGACTAGTTGGTAGTCGGAGAGTTCTTTCCTACCTCGAACGTACTCAACCCAAAGTGAGAATCTAAGGGTTTCGGCTAATGCATGGGCAATGTCATCATCACTCCATGGCAATCGTGTCATTTCATCCCAGACGCGTTGAACAGCTTTGTTAATTTGATCAACATTCGCATTGTCATATTGATCAATGGTAATACTCCACAGGACTAACTTCTGCCGGATTGTTGGGTTTCCTGCGAAAGCGTTTAGCACATACTTGCCAAACTTCTCAGTCTCGGCCTCAATGGGGCCCGCGGAATTGACGGCATAGACGAGTGACGGCGTGCGTTGCACTTCACGCCAGTATTCACGTCGCAAATTGCACCAAGGCTCCAGCGCATCATCCGCCCAGGATTCATGTGCGGTTGGCGTCGTAACGAATTCCTCAGGCTTGTATAGTTCTGCGGTGATATGGAGTCTATTTTCTTCAGGTATAATGTGCGCAGGTATACCCCACAGCCGTTTAAACTCCTTCCCTCCTCTGCGGTTCTTCTCCCCTTCAAAGTATTCGCGTAGTCGTGCTTCGAGAGGGCTCTCGCGCTCAGGGTAGATATCTGCGTCTAGCGGAAAATCAATCGGGCCTTGATAGGGAAACACGATCCGATCAATTGGATATATCCAATTCAGATTAGCAGAAGGGCAAAAAACAAAAACGCCCTCTTGCGCCTCTAGTCGCCAAAGATTCGTGACATCGAGTACAAGCCGCTCTGGGATCGGGTTTCCATCCTTTGGCAGGTATCCCCAGATATCGTCCGCCTCCTCGGTATTGAGGTAATAGATACAACTTTCATCGCCGTGAGGAGGCGGCTCTTTGCTTGCGGATGCAAAGTATCCCGCTACGCGGGGGTTGGTCGTGAAATCAAGAAATGAGGTAGGTAACCCATAGTGTTGGGCAACCGCAATGAGCGCATCTGTAGATTGGGCAATCTTCTCAAGCCCTGGCTCGTTCTTTGCCCAGTAAAAGAAACGATTAAGTTCACTAAGCGCTTCATTAAAATCTACGGAATCACGATAGACAGTTGGGACTAATTTCGGCCAATTGCGGATCTGCCCGCGAAACCATTGCGCATGCCCCATATCTCGCAGGCGTTCCATTGCCTTGACGGCATCTTCCACATTATCTGCCCTTACCGTGTCTTTGCGGCTGACCAGTGCTTCGACTAACTGCTCTATTTTATCCATTGTTGCCCCTAGCGATTATCAAGCTTATCCGAGTCATCCTTGCTGTCTATATTTCGGGGCTCAGGATATTTCGAGGCCCAATATAGTTTATGCGCGATTGTTCGGGAAGGAAAAAGTGGGCTCGGCGGTTTTTAGTTTGTGGCTAAGGCGAGAACCCGCCATTGTCATATCCCGCGCGCATCTGGCAGTATTCGCTGCGGTTTTGGGTAGCGTCAATGACCGGCGCGCGGAGTTTTTGCGAGATGACTTACCTTTTCATTCTCATCGGGTACTCGGTTTTGATGATCGGTTTGGGGGCCATCGCTGCGCGACGGGTGCGGGCGACCAGCGATTTCTTCGTCGCCGGGCGGAGCCTCAGCGCAGGCTTGGTCTTCTCAACTCTGCTCGCGGCTAACATCGGCGCGGGTTCGACAGTTGGCGCTGCGGGATTGGGTTTTCGCGACGGATTGTCGGCTTGGTGGTGGGTGGGGTCGGCGGGGATCGGCTCGTTGATCTTGGCCTTCACGGTCGGACCAAAAATCTGGCGGGTGGCGCGCGATCACAATCTTTACACGGTCGGCGATTATCTTGAGTTTCGCTACAACCGGGCGGTGCGCGCGTCTGTGGCTTTGTTGCTGTGGGTGGGCACGCTCTTTATTTTGGCCGGGCAGTTGATCGCGGTGGCTTGGATTTTGAACGTGACCGTGGGCATTAACAAAACGGTCGGGTGTTTGATCGGAGCGGCGGTGACGACGGCTTACTTCGCCGCGGGCGGGTTGTTCGGGACAGCGCGCGTCAACGCTTTGCAGTTGGTGGTCAAACTCGTGGGCTTCGGACTGGCGCTGGCTTACTTGCTGCAGTCGAACGAAGTGATGCAATCTATCGCGCGGCTCGGCGAAACTGGGGCGATAAAAGAGCCGGAGAAATATTTCAGCCTCACTGGGGTCGGCGCTGCGGGCGTGTGGAAGTACATCGCGTTGCTCGCGCCGTCGTTCATCATCTCGCCGGGGTTGTTGCAGAAGATTTTCGGCGCGCGTGACGAGCGGGCTGTGCGAAGCGGCGTGGCGCTGAACGCGGTTTGCCTGCTGGCCTTCGCCATCGTTCCGGCTTTTATGGGAATCGTCGCGCACGGTCAATTCCCGGATTTGGACAACCGCGAATTGGCGCTGCCGACTTTGTTGACTCAGACGCTGCCGCTCTGGCTGGGCGGCTTGCTGCTCGGCGCCATTTTCGCCGCGGAGGTGAGCACGGCGGATGCCGTGTTGTTTATGCTGAGCACTTCGTTGAGCAAGGATTTGTACCAAACGTTCATCAATCCACAGGCTGATGACCGGCGTTTGATGTTTGTCGCGCGGACAACCGCAATCGTTTGCGGCGCGCTCGGCGCCTGGTTGGGCATTCTGCTGGAGACCGTGATCACTGCGTTGACGATCTTCTACACCCTGATGAGCGCAGCGCTGTTCTTGCCGCTGGTCGCGGGGCTTTACACGAAGCGGGTGACGGCGCGGGCGGCGATGGCGACGATGTTGGTTTCGGTCGCCGTGACGTTGGCGATTGACAGGTTGACCGGAGGGCAGGGGCTGTGGGGCGTGCCTTCGTTGATCTGGGGGGCGGTGGCTGGATTGGTGGTGATGGTTGTGGTGAGCTTGTTCGAGAGGACGAAATCGAAATCCGGGATTTGAGATTTGAGATTTGAGATTGGAGATTCGGAATTGAGATTGGAGAAAGATGAACTACGAGAAACTGTTTCGACTTGATGATCGCGTCGCTATCGTGATCGGCGCGGGATCGGGAATTGGTCAGGCTGCGGCGAAAGGTTTGGCCACGCACGGAGCCTTCGTCGTTTGCGCCGACGCGAAGATCAAATTGGCGCAACAGACGGCGAATGAGATCGGCGCTGGCGCGGAAGCTCGCGTGGCGGATGTCACAGTGAGCGAGAGCGTCAGGCAGTTGTTTCAAATGGTGAAGGGCGAACGGGGACGGATTGATGTCGCCGTGACTACGCCGGCGATCAACGTGCGGAAGCCGATTCTCGATTACGCGGACGAAGAGTTCGACCGGGTGATCGAGGTCAGTTTGAAGGGGACGTTCCGCGTGTTGCGCGAAGCCGGACGCGTGATGGCGGAACAGTCGCGGGGCAGCATCATCGCGTTCTCTTCGATCCGCTCACTGGTGGTCGAACCGGGGCAGGGAGTTTACGCTGCGACGAAATCCGGCGTCGTGCAGATGGTTCGCGCGCTAGCGGCGGAGTTGGGGCCACGAGGCGTGCGCGTCAACGCCATCGCGCCCGGAGTGGTTGACACGCCACTGACGAAGCCAATCAAAGATCGTCCCGATTGGTATCAGGCTTATGCGGCCAAAAGCGTCTTCAACCGCTGGGCCAGTGCGGACGAACTGGCCGGGCCAGTAGTCTATCTGGCGTCCGACGCTTCGAGTTATGTCACAGGCTCCGTGCTTTTCGTTGACGGGGGCTGGACCGCCGTTGACGGAAGGTTCGAGCCGCTGTTGTGAGAACTGCGCACCGTATAGTTATACTTCTTCCATGTCCTTCGCAAAACTCATCGGCAATCAGCGTAACAAAGAAATCCTCCAGCGGTTGCTCAGCCGCGGGCGCATCAACTCGACCTTGATCTTCGCCGGGCCAGACGGCGTGGGTAAACGCCAGTTCGCGTTGACCCTGGCGAAGGCCGCGAATTGCCGGAAAGCTCCGGCGACAGGTTACGCGCTTGACAGTTGCGATGAATGCCCGGTCTGCCGCCGCATTGACGCGGGAACTTACGGCGACGCGACGGTCATTCGACCCGACGGGCAGTTCATCAAGATCGCGCAGACGCGGGAGCTGGCCCGAGAGGTCTACTCCCGCCCGCGCGAGGGACGCCAGCGGTTCTTCATCATTGACGAAGCGGATCGTTTGCGTGAAGAGGCCGCCAATTCACTGCTCAAAACTTTGGAAGAGCCTCCGCTGACTTCCACGCTCATTCTGTTGACGGCGCGCCCCGACGCGCTGTTGCTGACGATCCGTTCGCGCGCTCAGCGATTGAATTTCGCCGCGTTGTCCGTGGCGGAGATGGAGAAGTTTCTGGCGGAAAATTATCCGCGCCCGAAGCCTGACACCGCGTTGCTTGCGCGCATCACCCAGGGGCGGATCGGACAGGCCACGGCCTTCGACCTTTCGGTCTACCGGCAGGAACGGCGCACGCTGATTGAACTGCTTGAACTGCTGGCGGCGGGCGAGAATCGCTTTCGTTTGCTCAAGGCGGCGGAATATCTAGGCAAGAAGGAACGCGAGGATTTCGAGCGAGAGCTTGATCTGCTGAATTCACTGCTGCGCGATCTGTTCCTGCTGGCTGCGGGCGGAAGCGGCGAAGCCATCGTCAACATTGACGTGGTGGATCGCCTGACGCCGCTGGCGCAAAAGATCGGATCGAGACGGTTGACGGCCTGGGTGGAGAAGTTCAACGAGTTGCGCGCCAGGTTGCGAATCAACATCAATCGCCAGGTGGCGACCGAAGCCGCGTTGTTGAGTCTCGGCGAATCGGCGCGGTAGGAAATTCTTATGCTGCCGCAAGCATCAATGCTTCTGCCACTTCAGGAACGACATTTATAAAGACAAAATATTCGGCAGGATAGAGATAATCCTCACCTGTCTCATCAACGACCCTGAGGTAATTACTTTTTGCCGCAGATTCGTCCGGCAAGACCCGGTAAACGGTTCTGACCTTCAAATCGTCCTCATACCCGTCATTGTTTAAGCAGATCACAAAACGTGGCTGCGTATTTTCGGCTTCCATAGAGCTTCAATCCTGTAAATCCTGTCTGCTTCACCCAAAGTGTGCGGTGGCGAAAAATTGCGACCCCAATTCGGTCAAATGCGTTTGCACGTAACGATGCACGTCAGCCGGCGTTTCGAGCGCGATGGCGTGCGCGGCGATCTTTTCGGCGTCTTCAAATTTTATCGAACGAACCAGCCGGCGAATGGCTGGGATGGCGCTCGGCGTCATACTCAGATCGGTCAATCCCAATCCGAGCAGCATAATCACCTGCGCCGGGTTCGACGCCATCTCGCCGCAGACGTTGATCGGGATGTTGATCTTCTTGGCTGAATCGGCCACGTATTTGATCGCGCGCAGAACGGCGGGGTGCATCGGGTCGAACATCTTGTCCACGTTCTCGTTGCCGCGATCCACGGCGAGCATGCTCTGGGTCAGATCGTTCGTGCCGAGGCTGAAGAAATCGGCTTCGCGCGCCAGTGGTTCGGCCATCATCACTGCGGCTGGCGTTTCGACCATCACGCCTATCTCGACATCCTCAGCGTGCTCGATATGACGGGCGCGCAAATCCCGTTCGACTTCGGCGATGATCTCTTTGGCCTTGCGCACTTCGTCGAGGTTGGAAACGAACGGCAGCAGGATTTTCAATCGCGCTTTGCCGTCGGGATGCAAAGCGGCGCGCAGAATGGCGCGCACCTGAGTCCTGAGGATGTGGTCAACCGCGAGCGAGAGCCGGATCGCGCGCAGCCCCAGCGCGGGATTGCGTTCGGGTTTGAATCCTTCCAGATGAAGTTTGTCGCCGCCCAGATCGAAGGTGCGGATGATCGCGCCGTCTTCGCCGCACATCTCGGCCAGTAATTTGTACGCCGCGTATTGCTCCTCTTCGGTCGGCAGCCCTGAGGCGGCCTGCGAATAGAGGAACTCGGACCGATAAAGCCCCACGCCGGCGGCGTTGAAACGCTTGAAGGCTTCGATCTCTTCGATCAATTCGATGTTCGCGCGCAGCTTGACCCCGCGCCCATCGCGCGTGACGGCTGGAAGCTCACGCTCTTCGAGATAGTGGAGTTGTTGCTCCTGCTGGCGTTCGCGCAGTTCGGCGTAAAAGCGGAGCGTTTCGGGCAGCGGGTTGACGATGACCGTCCCGGTCGTGCCGTCAATGATGATGGTTTCACGCGACCGGACCTGGTGTGTGAGGTCGCGCACGCCGACCACGGCTGGGATGTTGACGCTGCGCGCGATGATCGAAGTGTGGGAGGCCCATCCGCCGACGGCGGTGACGAAACCGAGCACGCGGCGTGGGTCCAGATCGGCGGCGACCGAAGGGAGCAAATCGTCGGCGACGATGATCGAATCCGCCGCCAGTTCATTCAGATCGCGCGTTTTCGTGCCCGAAAGGATTTTGATCACCCGGTTAGACACGTCCGCGACGTCGCTCGTGCGTTCGCGCAGGTTTTCATCGGTGATCTGCGCGTAAATGTCCAGCACGTGGTTCGATACGTCGCGCACGGCCCATTCGGCGTTGATGCGCTTGTTGCGGATGCGATCTTCGACCTGGCGGCCCAGGTTGCGGTCTTTGAGCATCATCAGATGGGCTTCGAGGATGTAGGCGCGTTCGGAGCTGAAGGCTTTGCGGAAACGCTCCATCGCCTGGTGGACCTGGCGCTGGGCCAAACGGATTGAATTGCGGAAGCGTTTGATCTCGGCCTCGATCTGCTGCTTCGAGATGAACATCCGCACGATGCGCCCGCGCGGGTCGTCAACGAGGAACACCGATCCGATGGCGACACCCTGACAAACACCGATGCCTTCGTACCTGTGTTCGGTATTTTTTCCGGCTAAGACATGCATCTGTTCACCAATTCATTCTTCGCCGAATTTGTCTTCAATCAGTTGGCGTAACGCTTCCGCCGCCTCGTTCTCGTCCGCGCCTTCAGTGGTTATTTCAAGCGCCGTGCTCTGTGATGCGGCGAGGAGCAGAATGCCGAATATGTTTTTTGCATCAACCTTTTTGCCCTGCGCATCCGCGCGCGCCAGCCGCACATCGCACTCGAAAGAATTCGCCAGCTTGACCAGCTTCGCCGCCGCTCGCGCGTGCAGCCCTAAACGATTTGTGATGGGGAGGGTAAGTTGTCGCATCACTCACGACTGCTTGTTCGGTGTGAGCACTTCGCTGGCAAGATAGATGTTCTTCTGACCCTGGTCGCGCACCCGCCGCGCGATCTCGGAGAGCGTCTCATCGGGCTGTTGATCAACGAGTTTAAGTATCATCGGCAGATTAACTCCCGTGACGACTTCAATCGGAGCGTTTCCCAGAAAGGTGCAGGCGAGGTTGGTCGGAGTGCCGCCGAACATATCGGTCAACACCACCACGCCTGCTCCTTCGTTGACCCGTTCGATGGCTTTGCCGATCTCGTCGCGGGCGACATCAACATCATCGTGCCAGCCAATGGTGATGGCGGTGATGTGACGGATGTCTTCGTTGACAATCGTTTCCGCCGCGCTGACCAATTCTGTCGCCAGATTTCCGTGCGTGACAACCACGCCTCCGACTATTGGCATAAGACCCCTTACTTCTTCACATCCCGATGCGTCACTCGCGCGTGAAGACCATGGCGATTTAGATGTTTGCCAATCGCGTTGGCGACGGCGACCGAGCGGTGTCTGCCGCCCGTGCAACCGACTCCGACCGTGACGTAACTTTTACCCTCGCGTTGATAAAGCGGCATCAGATAATCGAGCAGATCGCAGAAGCGGCTGATCGTCCCGCGCGCTTCTTCGCTTTTATCCAGATATTCGATCACCGGCTGGTCGTTGCCGGTCAAGGCCTTCAACTCCGGGACGAAATGCGGATTGGGCAGGAACCGCACGTCGAACAGCAGGTCGGCGTCGAGCGGGACGCCATATTTGAATCCGAAGCTGATGACGGTGATCTCGGTCTGGACCTCGGCGTTCTCTGGCGCGAAGCGGTTCTTGAGCCAGGCGCGCATGGTGTGGACGGTGTGATCGGAAGTGTCCATCACCACGTCGGCCAGCTCACGGACCGGTTCGAGTTTCCGGCGCTCTTCGTTGATCGATTCGAGCACGCGCCCTTCGCCGAGCGGGTGCGGGCGGCGCGTCTCGCTGTAGCGGCGCTGCAACGCCGCGTCGCTCGCTTCCATAAATAAAACCGTCGTTTCGATGTCGTCACGGCTGCGAAGTTGCGCGTAAATCTGCGGGAAGCTTTTGAGGAATTCTCCTTCGTGGATGTTGATGCCGATGGCGGCGCGCGTAATGCCTGATTCCTTGCGCTCGAACAAATGGACGAAGCTCGGAATCAATTGCACCGGTAAATTATCGACGCAGAAGTAACCCAAGTCCTCGAAGACATTCATGGCCGACGACATCCCCGAACCGCTCAGACCTGTGATGATGATGAGTTGAGGAATCATAGTTGGGAGCGGGAGAGAGGGGGACAGGGAGACAAGGGGAAGGGGGGACAGGGAGAAGTTGCGCCTTGTCCCCTTGTCCCCCTGTCTCCCCGTCTCCCCCTCTCCTCATCAGGGTTCAATCAATCCGTAATTCCCGTCCTTTCGTTTGTAGATCACGCCGATGCGGTCGGTGTCGGCGTCGCGGAAGACCAGGAAACTCTCCGCCTCCTCCTGGACCTGCATCATCGCTTCTTCGGCGGTCATCGGTTTGACCGGGTGGCGCCGTGAGCGAATGATGCGCGGGGCTTCTCTTTCGGGCTCGATTGGAGGCACGGGGCTTGGGGCGACTTCGCTGGTTGACGGGGAATTATGTTTGCGAGTGATGATCTTTCCTTTGACCTTGAGCGCCTGTCGCCGCAACCGGTCAATCGCCTGCGAGGCCGAAACGTACATATCCGTCGTGTCAGATTTACTGGTCAGCGCGTGATCGTTCCAGTTGATCACGATCTCAGCCAGATGGCGGTGATGCTTTCCGACGCTCAGGATCACGTGGGCGCGGGTGGCGCCGTTGAGCACTGTATCCAGCTTTCTAAAGTGGTCGGTGACGTGTTTTCTAATGGCCGGAGAGACAGAGAAATTGCGACCTGTGAATTCGATTTTCATCCCAATGCTCCTTTGTTAAGGCCGACTGTCGGGGCAAAAAACAATCGGGCGGTCTACGGTTGGTAAAGAGCTATCGAAACGGGTGGGAATTCGGATCGAGGATCGAAGATCGAGGATCGAAGATCGAAAATAGCCTATCCACTATCCTCGATCTTCGATCCTCGATCCTCGATCTTCGATCCTCAATCAAACAACTTGCCGCCTTTCGCGCGATCCCGGAATTTTCATCTGGTCGCGGTACTTGGCGACGGTGCGACGAGAAAGTTTCTGTCCTTCGCTGGCCAGAATTTTGGCGATCTCGTCGTCGGTCAACGGGCTGTGCGAGTCTTCGGCTTCGATCATCTTCTTGATTTTCAGCTTGATGATCCGGGTCGAAACCTCCTCACCGTCGTCGTTGACCATGCCCTCTGTGAAAAACCGGCGAAGTTCGATCACGCCCTGCGGGGTGTGAGCGTACTTGCCGTTGACTACGCGGGAAACTGTCGAAAGATGCATGCCGATGTCTTCGGAAATATCTTTGAGCATCATCGGCTTCAAACATTCAACGCCTTTATCGAGAAAATCGCGCTGGCGTTCGACGATGCGCTCGCAGACTTTGTAGATCGTCTGCTTGCGGTGCTCGATGTTTTTGAGCAGGTCAACCGCCGAACGGAAACGATCCTTGATGTAATCGCGCGTCTCCTTCGATGTCTCTTTGTTTTCCATCATCTGCCGGTACTGGCGGTTGATGCGCAGTTGCGGCAGTCCGTCGTCGTTGAACCTGATGACGTATTCGTCTTCGATCTTTTCGATGTAGACCTCAGGCTCGATGTATTGCGCTTCGCGCGGAGCGAATTTGCGTCCCGGTTTGGGTTCGAGTTGGTGGCGGATCAACTGCAACTCCTGCGCCACCTGTTCAACTGTCACGCCCAGCGACTTGGCGAGTTCCGGCAATTTGTGCTGCTGCAATTGTGAGAAGTGCTCGCTGATCATCTTCGCCGCCAGCCGGTCGCCGTATCCGAGGTAATTCAACTGCAACAGCAAACACTCCTGCAGGTTGCGCGCGGCGATGCCCGTCGGATCGAGTTGTTGCACCACCTCCAACGCTTTCTGCACCGTCTCCATCGGCCAGGGGCCGAGCGCGGCGATTTCTTCCAGTGAGCAATCGAGGTAACCGTCGTCGTTGAGGTTACCGATGATGGCTTCGGCGGCGTCGCTCACATCGGGCGCGGTGATCGTCAAACGCAATTGCCAGTTGAGATAATCGGCTAGGCTGTCTTCCGAACGAAGGAATTGTTCAAATGAAGGCGTCTCTTTGACCTCGGTCTCGCGCGTGCGGTAACCGGGATCGAGGTATTCTTCGAAGGTCGAGCCGAAATCAATCTCCTGGAAAGAATCGCGTTCGCCTTCGCCGATCTCAGCTTCGCGCGCTTCGCCGACCTCAGCCTCGCGCATGGTTTCGCCCGGCGGCTGAACGAAGTCGGCGGAACCGGGAGGCGAAGTCGAATCGTAGCCTGGATCGAAGTCGCTCGCTTCGTTCGCCGAATAAGTCGAATCGAAACGGTCGAAGGATTCGGCGCTGCTCGCCGGATTGGCGGCCTCCGCTGTACCGTTGAGCGCCGCGCCGGAGGTTTCGGGATAATCAATATTGGCTAAGTCGGGAGAAACAGACACTTCATCCGGCGCCAACTCCTCAAGCACCGGATTTTCGGCCAGTTGTTGCGAAACCAAATCGCCCAATTCGAGCTTGGTCATCTGCAACATCTCGATGCGCTGCCGTAACTGCGGCGTCAAAACCAGACGTTGCGACTGATTGATGACGAGTTGTTGTTTATACGACATAGCAGACTCGGTGGTTGGCGCCCGGTGGCCGCCAACTTACATTCTAAATTTCTCTCCCAGATAAACCCTTCTTACTTCCGGATCATCGGTCAGTTCGCGCGGCGTTCCGGAACGGAAGAGCCGTCCGTCGCTGATGATGTACGCGCGGTCAGTGATTTCCAACGCTTCGCGCACGTTGTGATCCGTGATCAAAATTCCGATCCCGCGCGCGCGCAGGCGCGCGATGATCTGCTGTATATCATCTATCGCAATTGGGTCAATTCCCGCAAACGGCTCGTCGAGCAAAACGTACTTCGGCTCCATCGTCAGCATCCGCGCAATCTCAGTCCTCCGCCGTTCGCCGCCTGACAATGCGTAACCTTTATTTTTCCGGACGTGGCTCAATCGAAACTCCTCGATCAATCCTTCGAGCCGGGCGTGACGTTCCGAACGCGTCATCTCCAGCGTCTCCAGAATCGCCAGGATATTCTGCTCGACCGTCAGCTTGCGAAAGATCGAAGCTTCCTGGGGCAAGTAGCTGATACCAAGTCGAGCGCGTTTAAAGAGGGGCAACTTCGTGATCTCTTGCTGACCCAACCGGACGCGGCCTTCGTCGGGTTCTTCCAATCCGACGACCATGTAAAACGTCGTGGTCTTTCCCGCGCCGTTCGGGCCAAGCAATCCAACGATCTCGCCGGGATGAACTTCGATGGAGACGTTATTGACGACCGTGCGGCGGCGATAGGATTTTTTTAAATTCTCCGCGCGCAAAGTTCCGGTATCCGGCGCCGAATTTCTGTGAGGGTGGTCGAGCTTAGCGTCTTTGATCTCCCGATCAAGAACTTCGCTTAGCATCTCTCCCATCCCTCCTGTCTCGTCAGAAACTTCTCCATCGGTCTATTTTTTACCTCTCCATTTTTATCCGGCTTGAAAATCGGCTTGACCTACTGATGGCGCCGTGCTGCTCAATTTTGGATCCGATGTGTAGTCTTTACACGCCGTTTTGTGCCGCTTCCATCGTTGTTGTCATCATTGGCTTCGATCCTAGCATCGCGTAAATGCAAAGTCAATTTTGGGCTTTTTGTCACTGCTTCACGCTCTCGATCTTCAATGATCGCCAGGTTGCCGGTGAGCACAGCCACGTCTGTCGCGGCAGTGTAAACGACCTGATCTCCCGTCGCGCGGCGCGAAGGCTGCGTCATCACCACGTCCTTCGACGCCGTCAAACTGACCAGTTTGTGCTCTTCGTCCATCACTGCGTCGGCCACCGCGGCGTCAATTCGATCAGTGCCCTGGCGGATTTTTACCGCGCCCTCGTAATGCGCCGTGCGATTGGCGTCGGTGTAAACGATGCGGTCAGCCGTGGCGAAAACCGGCACGACCTGTTTGCGTCCTTTCTCGACCTCGCGCTCGAAATCATAAAAAGCCGATTGCGCATTGCCCCACGCGGTCATCACGCGCTCGCCTTTGTCCAGCTCGAGGTTGTCGGCGCGGATGAAATCGTCATCCTGCCACGCGCGCGCGTTGCCGATGTAACGCGCCGCGCCTTCGTTGTGCTTGGCCAGCGCGCGGTCGGAGGCGATGGTCACCGGCGCCTTCTTGTTTTTGAACGGCGCCGATCCGCCCGTCGAATCGCGGCTGAACCAGGTTGTGCGCACGCGCCCACGTAAATCGCTCTCGCCCGTGTCGAGATTGGCGTCAATCTCTTCGGCGTTCGCGCGCGACGACGAATCCCACAACTGCGGTTTGCCGCGCATTGCCACCATTCTGTTCGCCGCCGTGTAAACGCCGCGCGCCGCCGTCGCGGTGCGTTCGCCATCGGTGAATTTGGCGTCGCCTTCGACCGTCAGATCGGCGATGTCCTGTGTCTGTTGACTGAAATTCGCAGTCAGTTTTTTACCGCTCAAGGTTTTCTTCAACCGCTTGCCCGCTTTGCCGTCTTTGCCGTCGGGTTGCATCGGCTCGAATTCGGCGACGGCGTTTGGCTCGGCGACAAATGCTTTCAGCGCATTGCCCGTTTCAAAAAACTCCGCGTTGAACTTCGCCGCCCGCAGACTCCTCTTTTCGGCGGTGGGCGTGACGCGCTTCGGCGTGACGGTCAGAACGGCATTGCCGTTGGCTTCCGCGCGCGCCAGGTTTTTGCCATCTTCGCGGAAGAACGCCTGCACGCCATCGGCTTCGATCACGCGCTCCGACCAATCGCTCTGGTTCGTCGAGCTTTCAATCGCCTCCAGCTTCATCACCGTGCGCCCTTGTGTGATCACCGATTGAAGGTCGCTGCCTTTCTCGTGCGGCTTGTAGGCGAGGTCAATCCGTTCCGCAGTGATTTCGCGCGGAGCGTCTTTTTCCAGCGAACGCGCGCGCGCCGCTCCGTTGGCGATCACGGACTTCAACTGCTGCGCTTCATCGAAAAAGAAGTCCATGTCGCGCGCCTGAGCTTCGGAGGCCTTGCTCTTCTCCTGTGATTTCAGAAACGAATTGCCGCGCAGCTCGATGCGTTCGATCTTTTTCGTCTGCGAATTGATGAAACCGGTCATCTGATCAGCGCGCGCCAGACGTTCGCCCTGCGTGACGCCGACGTTGCCCTCGAACCGCAGCAGGCCATCCTTCTCAACGTAGTTCGCGCGGTCGCCGCGAATTTCCACCGGCGGCGCGCCTTTCTTGTTCGGATCGGGATTGGAGCTGACGACGACTGGATTTTGAGGCAGGGTCAGATTGCGATCTTTGGCGTGAAGCGACGCGCCGATTGAGGAGCCGCTGATCTCCCCCCGGCGGAACTGCACCGCCTCGTCCGTGCTGGCGATCTCGCTCTGCTGATCGTATTTGAGCGATTCGGTGGTGACTTCAAGCCCGTCGCTGCTCGTCACTTTGACGTTGCCCGTGAACGTGACCTGGCTCTGGTCGCGCAGGTAAGAGCCGCTTTCGGCGACGATGCGAACGCTTCTCCCTTGCTCGACGCCGAAGGCGGTCAGGTCAACCTTTTCAAGCTCGTGCCGTCCGTCTTCGTAGGCTGTGTCTTTCGCCGCCAGCAACCGCAAAGTCTCGCGCCCGTTTTCGGTCTTGATGTACTTGTAACCTTCGACAATCGAAGTCACTTTGCCCTTCAACACGGGCGCTTCTTTGACGAAACCTGTCTGCGGAGCCTGCTTGCGGGCGCGAATAAACGCGGTCACGATCACGACAATTGCGCCGATCAACAGCAGCAGTGAAACTATTCGCCCAATCGTGGGGATTTTCTCTTTAAGCATAAATGATTCCTGCGCCACTTGAACTGTGGGGGATTATAGCATCTTCGACGGGCGCGCGGAGGTTGGGGGGAAATGAAATCGCGAATGGCTAATAACGCGTATTCGGCGATTTTGATTTACAAACCGCGCATCAATGAGATGTTGCTGTACTTCCCCACATCGCTAAGCTAAATTACGCATCGCTTTCGGCAGGCGACTCTCAGCCGCCAGCCGGATTCGAGGGCTGATTCTGAGATTGAGGTCACCATAATGAATAAAGACAAAACCCGCTCCTGGCGCTTGCTTGCCCCGATCTTCACCCTCGCCTTTCTGATCGCCTGCGCGCCGCTGGCAACCGCGCAAAGCGTTGATCGCGCGGCGCGCGCCTCTCAATGGGATAGTTACCAGCTTCCCTCCGGCGAATTCACACGCTTCATTGACCGGCAAAAAGGCTTCTCATTCTGGCGCCCGGCGGAATGGAAAGATTCGTTACAGCCCGACGGCAGCCGCCTCTTCAAACCCGCCTCGGATGGCGTCAATCTGATCGCGCTGGTTGAAGACGTTCCTGATGGCTTGGGCGTCGCCAGTTACGTGAGCGGCGTGATGCAGAGCTTCCGCAACGAACCGATCAAGCCCGAATCCGTGGTTGTGCGCCGTGTGATGATGGGCGGATTGGAATGGCGCGAGGTCTCGCACGACATCGAAGCGCAACCCGGCGCGCTCGTCCATCAAACGATGTGGTTCACGGCGGTCGGCCCCCGCGCCTACGGTTTTGCACTGACAGTTCAAAACGAAGAACTGGAAAAATACGAGCCAATCCTCAAACGCGTGGTTTTATCAGCCCGCATCGGCGCGGCTGGGCACTGGAGCGAAGAGTTTGAAAACCTGCGCGCGGATTTCGCGGCCAATTCAAAGCCTCTCGCCGGGCGTGAAATAGAGGCGGCCAATATCGCTGAGGCTTTGCGGACGGGGCGCGAACCTTTTGCCGGAGCGGTTGAGCGCATCACCAAACTCTTCGCTGAATCGCCCGACGCCGCAATTGATCTGATCACCGACACCGATCCGCAGGTGCGGACGGCGGCAATCGCCGCCCTGAGCAGATCGAATCGGCCACAAAGCGTCGAGGCCTTGCTCTGGGCTTTATCTGATAAAGACCTTTACGCGAGCGTCGCGGCGGCGCAGGCATTGGCTTCGCGCGGCGCGCCGGCGCTCGCAACGGTCAAGAGCAAGCTGCCGGCGCTGGCCGAAAATCCGTCGAGCGTCGTGCGCGCAGGCGTCGCGTTCGGCCCGTCCGCCTCGCGCGAATTGATCGAAGAGTCGCTGCGCGGCGAGGACGTCAAACAGCATCTGGCCGCATTGCAACTGGCGCTGACGCTCGAAAAACTCGATCCGTCATTGCCTTGGCCGAAACTCCTCGCCTCGAACGACCTCGGAGTCCTGCACACCACAATCGCCGTGTTGCAGCGGTATCGCCCAGCCGGAGCCGCCAACGAACTCGTCAAGCTTTTAGGCGGAGAAAATGAACTGTGGGCCGCGCGCGCGCTGGGCGAAGTCGCTCCGATCGAAACCGCTCAGGCGCTCAGCAAACGGATCGCCGAAATTGACGCGCGGCTCGACCAGCTGGGCAAAGCCGTCAGCCGCGCGAGCGCAGCCAGAAAGAGCAAAACGAAACCGGATGACAAGCAGAGCGAACCAACCGAAACTTTCTCGCTGGTCTCTGCCGCCGAGTTGAAGGTGAAACCGGAAGACGCGCGGCTGGCTCTGACGCGCGGCGAATTAGACATGTCCGCGCGCAAGATCAGATTCCGCGACCGGTGGAATCAGGCGAAGAGCGAGGCCGAGCGAAACCGCATCATTTCCGAAATCGACAAAGAGCACGGCGACCTGTCGGAATGGGCGCAGGTTTCGCTGCGGCGCGCTCCCGACCCCGAGGCAAACGTCGCGAGCTTCGATCCGGCGAAATTGAAAGACGCGACGACGACTGGGGAAACGATCTTTCCGAAAGAGACGTTCAGTTATGTGATGGCGCCGGATTTCGCCGCGACGATGGACAAGATTGACTCTGCGCTTTCGGGCGTGCAGATGGCGACGGTGCGCGATCAGATGACGTTCACGCTGATCCTGAAGGCGTTGAAGGCCGCGCTCGCGTCGAAACTTGGCGTTGACGTGACGGGCGACGCCAGCAAGGCCACAGGCGTCGATCTGAAATCGCCAATCGCGCTGGCGTCGTGGCCGGCGTTGGAAAACAAAGCAGCGGACAAAACGCGCAACGCCGTCGTCGCGCGCATCACCGACCGCGCGCGCTTCGAGCGATTGCTGGCGACTTACCAGGAAGAGTTCGGCGATTTCGACCAATTCTTCACCGTGACCGCCGCGCTCGCGCGTTTTGCCGGAATCATCCCGGCGGCGGTGCCCGTGATCTACGCCTCGATCGCTTCGGATGAAATGAGCGGCAAGGTCGTCAACCGCGTTCGCTCGTCGCCGGAATCCAAGCTGCCTTCGCTGAAGCCATTCGCCTACGCGCGGCAGGAACGCATCGGCGATCTGCCAGTGACGGTCATCGTCAAACTGATCATTTCGGAAGCAGGCGGGGTGAAATGGGAAACTATCTATCTGGCTTACCTCGGCGACACCGCCATCGTTTCGCCGTCGCGCGCCGCAATCGCCGACCTGCTCAGAGCCGGAGTGTCAGGTCAGACGATTGCGCAGAGCGAGGTCTTCGCTCGCGCTCGCAGCGAAAAAGGCGAGATGATCTTCTTCAGCCAGTTGAACACGCTGCTCAAACCGCTTTTCGATCCGGCCGAGTCGAAGGAAGAAGGCGATCAAATCGCCGCTTTCATCAAAGCGTTCGGCGCCGAAAGCGGCGCGCTGCAATTGACCCAGAGTTCGTGGGAGACGGTCTTCAAGATCGGTCTCGCCGACAACGAATTCGTCAAGTGCTTCAGGCCATTCAAAGTTGACGCGCTGGCCGCTCCGCGCGACCTGCTTCCTCGTTCGACGATCCTGTACGCGGGCGCGATGGTTGATCCGCCGAAGCTGCTCAGCGCGATCAAAAGCCTCGAAACCGAAAGCGACCGGAAGAAGAAAGCGGACGATCCGCGCGACCGGGAGATTGACGAAAACATTGAGAAGCTGATCGTCCCCGCGATGCAGGGCGAAATCGCCGCCGCGATCGTCAGCTTGAAACCGATCTTCGCTAACGCCGAATGGCCCGCGTTGGCGTTGGCGTTGAAGTTGAAGAACGGAGACCTGAGCGAGGCCAACCGCGCTGGAAAACTGTTCGCCAGCTTCCCGCGCGCGCCGAACGCAACGGCGCTGGGTTCGCCCATCGTCGCGCTCGGCGAAGATTCCGATGCGCCGTTCGTGGCGGTGACCGGCGATTACTTCATCCTCGCTGACAGCGTCGAGACGCTGAAATTGCTCGAAGCCAAAGAGAAATTCTCTTCGTCGCGCGATTTCGCCCTTTCGACGAAAGACGTGCCCGACAACCTGGCGCTGTTTGCGACTTACGGCCTCGAAGCGGCGTTCGACGAAACGAGCAAGGTTTTGACCGACACTTCGTCGCAGCAGATGCTCCCGTTCATCAGCGCGGTCATCCACGCGTTCCACAGTCAGCGCGCCTACGTCACCATAGAAAAAGAGGGACTGGTCGGGCGACTGGCCGTGGCGTTCGACCGTGAAGGGCGTTATTCGGTCGGCGAACTGGCTTCTCGCGTAGGCGATTTCGATCTCGCCAACGCGATCATCACGCCGAAGGGATTGAGTGTGACGGGGTCTACGCGCGTCGAATCAATGACGCTGCGCGTGAGCGCCAAACAACCCGGAGTCGCGCCGCGCGTCCGCGACGATCTGGCCAAGTTCAATTTCCAGCGCATTGAATCGAGCAGTGACACAACGGTCGTCGTCACCACGGCGGCGCGGCGCATCCTCGAAAAACAGACAATCCATCTGCCAGTGACCGGCGCCGAGTTCGCGCCTTTCCTAAACCCGACCTCGCGCATCAATTCAAAAGACCAGCAGATCGTGGCGTTGGCCAAACAGATCGCCGGCGCCGACAGAGACGGGCACAGCGTCGCGCGCAAGATCGGAGAGTGGACATACAGAAATCTGAAATGGAAGAAGGTCGAGAGTGACACAGTTGACACGCTGGCTTCGCGCGAAGCTGATTGTCTGGAACATTCGGAGTTGTATGTCGCGATTGCGCGCTCTCTCGGTTTGCCAGCGCGGGTCGTCACCGGCGCGGCGCTCAGCGGCGGATCGTTCGGCGCGCACGCCTGGGTTGAAATCTATCTGGGCAAATGGGTAGAGATCGACCCGACCTGGGGATTGATGGATCGCGTTGACGCCACCCACGTGCGCTTCGACGGCGACACGTTCATCAGTTACGCGATGCTCAACCAGCTTGAGCTGGAGATCACCGCCGCGCGCCGCACCGTAGCCGAATACCAGCGCGATCCGCTCCGGCTGGTCAAAGAGTTCAGTCTGAACAAAGCGACGCGCGACCTGGCGTTCGACCTGTCGTTGACCGCCGAAGAATCGCTGGGCGCGGGCCGTTGGGCTGAGTTGGACGAAAAACAGCGGACGGCGGTCATCAACGCGTTTGAAAAGACCGTGAACGAGATGTGGGAGACGTGGAACCCGGACGTTCCGTTGACGCCGCGCGTGTTGCAGAGCGAGATCAAAAACAATCGCGCCACCATCACGCTGCTGCGCGGAGAGGCGTTGCTGCGTTTCACCCTGGCGTCGCGCGACGGCGCGTGGTTCATCACCGAACACGAAGTGGTTGATGACGCGCTACCGGAATTCGCCGACGCTTTGCGCGGCGCGCTGCAACCCGACAGCCGGCGCGGGATTGTTTTTGAAACGTCAATCGAGGCCGCCGCCCGCCACCTTGACAAACTGATCACCCGCGAAGGCGAAAAGGCTGAGTTGTTGCTGCTCAAAGCGCGCGTGCTCAGCTCGCAACAGGCCGAAGAGGCAGTGAAATCCCTCGATCAACCTGAAGCTGGCAAAAACCAGCCGAAGCCGGATCAGCCGGCGCCCGATCCCGTCGTCGAAGTTTTGAAGATGATTGCCACGCGTTGGCCCGATTTCGCGCCTGCCCATCTGGCGCTGGCCCGCGAGCTTTTGTATTCGGGCAACGGCGAAGACGCCGTCAATCCGCTGAGCAAAGACGCCGAGCGCGCCATCGCGGAATTGCATCGTTACGCGCGGCTGGCGCCTTACGATCCGCGCCCGTGGCGCGACCTGGCGTTCGCCTACGAACAGTTCGATAACTTTGAAGACGCGGAGTCGGCGCTGGCCAAGGCCATCGAATTGGACCGCGAACACCTCGATCACCGTTCCGCGCTGGTCAGCCTCCATCTCCGCTACGACAACCTGGAGAAGGCCAAGCCGGTTTTCGCCGAGATGCTGAAAATCGCGGACGAGCCTGACGACGCCTTCGCGCAATTGATTGACGAAGAAGACCTCGATCCCGACTACGCGAAACTGCTCGAGCAGTTGCTGCTCGCGTTTCCGAAAGAGCTGGCGGCGAGCAAGGAAGGTCTGGTCCTGCTCGCCGACGCGCAGGAGACCCAGAACAAGCTCGCCGACGCGATCAAGACGATGCAGCGCGCCATCGCCATCGAGGCCGAAGCCGGCGATCACGAATATCTTTCGCGCCTGTACCGCCAACAGCGCCGCTTTACCGAGGCGTTGAGCGCGGCCAACGAAGCGATCAAGCTGGACGACCAATCGGTCAACGCGCATTTCGAGCGCGCCTGTTCGCTGGCGCAACTGAATCGCAAACGCGAAGCGCTGGCCGCGTTGAAGCAGATAATGGAGATTGACCCCGAAACGATCTTCGATCCCGAAGAGCCTGATCTGCAGCCGCTCCAGGCTATGCCCGAATTTAAGGCGATGAAGGATAAGATGAAGGAGGCGATGGCGCCCGTGAATGAAACGGCGCCGGAGAAGACGGACAAGCAGAAGAACACAAAACCGTAGGAGGCTATACCATATTTCATATGCGATATGGGATATGAAATATGGCATATGGCATATCGCCTCCCGAACACGACTTTAGCCCTGAGGGCGCAAGATTCGGAGATGCGTAAGCTCCCAGGGTTGTGTTAGCATTCCGAAAGCGGGATGACGAGAGTCGTCTCGCTTCCGCATTTGCGCTATGCCGACATATCACTCCCAACCCGACGAAGCGGTGTTGACCGAAAGTAAGCGGAAGCTGAAGAAGCCTCCGCTCTACCGGGTGCTGCTTCACAACGACAATTACACGACTATGGAATTCGTCGTGTACGTCCTGGCGCATATCTTCAACCATCCCGAAACTGAAGCGTTTCGCATCATGCTTCAGGTTCATACCCAGGGTGTCGGACTGGCGGGCGTTTACACTCGCGAAATCGCGGAAACAAGGATAGCTAAAGTCATGACCCTGGCGCGCGAATACGAATATCCATTGCTTTGTACGATGGAAGAGGAATGAGGATGGTGGTTGGATGCGCAATTAGCCGGCCAACCACTTATCACCGACCACCAACGCTATGATTACCAAAGAACTGCAAGCCACTTTGAACTTTTCGGCCACCGAGGCGATCAAACGCCGTCACGAGTTTCTGACGCTCGAGCATCTGTTGTACGCGATGCTCTACGACGTGACGGCTGGTGACGTGATCAACAATTGCGGCGGCGATCTGGACCTGCTGCGGCGCGATCTGGAAGATTTTTTCCGGGAGAACATGCAGCCGCTACCGCGCGGCGTTGATCGTTACCCCGAACAGACGGCTGCATTCGAGCGGGTGCTTGACCGCGCGATCCAGCAGGCGCAGGCCTCGGCGCAGGAGAACGTTGACGGCGGCAACATCCTCGCGTCGCTCTTCGAGGAGAATCACTCGCACGCGAAATACCTGCTCGAAAAACAGGGCATCACCAAGCTCGATGTCCTCAGCTACATCTCACACGGCATCTCGAAAGTGGACGAATTCGGCGAACCGCTGCCTTTCGGCGACGAAGAGGACGAGCAGGAGCGGCGGCTGGTGCGCGATCCGCTCAAGTCTTTCGCCACCAACCTGGTCGAAAGCGCGGCCCAGGGAAAGATCGATCCGCTGATCGGACGCCAGATGGAGGTCGAACGCACGATCCAGGTTCTCTGCCGCCGCCGCAAAAACAACCCGCTCTACGTGGGCGATCCCGGCGTCGGCAAAACCGCCATCGCCGAAGGTTTGGCCCTGAAGATTCAAAGAGGCGAAACGCCCGACGTGTTGAAAAACGCCGAGGTCTACGCGCTCGACATGGGCGCGCTGCTGGCTGGCACACGCTATCGCGGCGAATTCGAGCAACGGTTGAAGGCGGTGATCACCGCGTTGAAGAAGAAACCCGGCGTGATCCTGTTCATTGACGAGATTCACACCATCGTCGGCGCCGGCGCCGTTTCGGGCGGTTCGATGGACGCGTCGAACATTCTCAAACCTGCGCTCGCCAGCGGCGAACTGCGCTGCATCGGTTCGACGACCTACAGCGAATATAAAGCTTCGTTCGAGCGCGACCGCGCGCTGGCCCGCCGTTTCCAGATCATCGAAATTTCGCAGCCCTCGGTCGGCGACACGATTCAAATCCTGCACGGATTGAAGAGCTATTACGAAGATCATCACAGCGTGAAATACGACGACGGATCAATCCGCTCCGCCGCCGAGCTTTCAGCCAAATACATCAACGACCGTTACCTGCCCGACAAAGCGATTGACGTGATTGACGAAGTCGGCGCGGCGACGAAACTCAAACCCGTCGAAGAGCGCCCGGAAATCATCACCGAACACGAAGTCGAGCTGGTGGTCGCCAAGATGGCGAAGATTCCGCCGAAGACTGTGTCAGTGTCGGACAAGCAGAAGCTGCACAACCTCGACGCCGATTTGCAGGCGGTGATCTACGGCCAGGATCACGCGATCAAGCAACTGGTCAACGCGATCAAGCTGTCGCGTTCCGGCCTGGGCGCCGCTGACAAGCCCATCGGCTCGTTCCTGTTTTCAGGCCCGACCGGCGTGGGTAAGACCGAACTGGCGAAACAACTGGCGCGCACGCTCGGCGTCGAATTCCTCCGCTTCGACATGAGCGAGTACATGGAAAAACACACCGTGTCGCGCTTGATCGGCGCGCCTCCGGGCTACGTCGGCTTCGATCAAGGAGGCTTGCTGACCGACGCTGTCCGCAAAACGCCATACGCCGTGCTGGTGCTGGACGAGATCGAGAAGGCGCATCCCGACCTGTTCAACATCCTGTTGCAGGTGATGGATCACGCGACGCTGACAGACAACAACGGCAAGAAGGCCGATTTCCGCAACGTGATTTTGATCATGACCACCAACGCCGGCGCGCGCGAATTGAGCGGCAAGAGGCTCGGCTTCAAACAAATCGAGCAAGGCGGCATCGGCGGTTCGGGCAGCAAAGCGCAAGGCGCCATCGAGCGCGCGTTCAGCCCCGAATTCCGCAACCGCCTGGACGCCTGGATCGCCTTTGAATCGCTCAGCTTTGAAACCATCGGGCGTGTGGTGGACAAGTTCATCAACGAACTGCGCGAGCAATTGGCCGACAAGAACGTCACGCTCGAACTGACCGAAGCCGGACGCGCGTGGCTGGCGAATAAAGGTTTCGACAAACTTTTCGGCGCCAGGCCGATGGCGCGCTTGATCCAGTCGAAGGTCAAAGAGCCGCTGGCGAATGAAATTCTGTTCGGCAGCTTGCAGGGAGGCGGGAAGGTTGTGGTGAATGAGATTGAAGGCGAACTGCGGCTTGAATATTCCGGCCACTGAGGAGGGTTTATGTCTGCCATACCCGACTACAAATACCTGACTCCCGAAGAATATCTGGCCATTGAGCGCAAGGCCGAATACAAGAGCGAGTACATTGACGGCGTGATGTACGCGATGGCGGGTGGCAGTCCGGAACACAATTCGATCTCCGGCAACGTGCATACGCTGATCAACCTTCGACTGTGGGATACTCCTTGCCGGGTCTTCACCAGCGATATGAAGGTCCGGGTCCCCAGCACACGCAAGTTTCATTATCCCGACGTGACAGTGGTCTGTGATAAACCGGAGTTTGCCGACGATGAAAAGGATGTTTTGCTTAACCCGCTTTTGCTCGTAGAAGTGTCGTCCCAAAGCACGGCTAAATACGACCGCAAGGAGAAGTTCAATTACTACCAGGAGATCGAATCTTTCCGTGAATACCTGATCGTTGACCAGAACCAGCCGCTGGTCGAACGGTTTGTGAAGCAACCGAACGGCGACTGGGTCAGCGTGAAAGTCGCGGGCCTGGATCAGAGCGTCGAACTGACGACGATCAACTGCCGGCTTGAATTGAAAGACATCTACGCCAAAGTCCTTTGAGAAGCGATCCATCGCTCAGCTATACCTCATAAATGCTACAAGTCCAGCGACAAAATTTTCCTTCAGCCGGCCCGCAACGCGAAACGCTACGAGAGAAAGGACAATTCTGGACGCCACATTGGGTGGCTGAAGCGATGGTCGCTTACTGTCTATCTGATCAAAGCGAAAGCATCTTTGATCCGGCGGTCGGAGCCGGCGCTTTTTTCCTCGCCGCGAAACAATTTGCTCAACGACGAGATAGGCGAATCCGCCTCCTCGGCGCAGAAGTGGATCGTGAAGTTTTGCAGCAGGCGATGAGCGCCGGGTTGTCAGAGCGTGATCTGGCGCTGGTGGAAATTCGTGATTTTGTTCTGCAACCTCCTGACCAGCGGTTCCCAGCCATCGTCGCCAATCCGCCTTACATCCGCCACCACCGCCTTTCGCCACGAACCAAAGAATCGCTTCGCGCTCTGAGCCTGGAGTTGATTGGTGAGAGCCTGGATGGGCGCGCGGGATTGCACATCTATTTTCTGCTGCGCGCGTTGCAGTTGCTTTCAGACAGCGGACGGCTGGCGTTCATCATGCCCGCTGACACCTGCGAAGGAGTTTTTGCGCGCACGCTGTGGCGCTGGATTGCAAATCATTATCGCCTCGACGCCGTCGTAACTTTCACACCGGAAGCTTCGCCGTTTCCCAACGTTGACACCAACCCGATCATCTTTCTGATTCGTAACGCCAAGCCGCGAGACCAGTTCCTCCGGGCGCAATGCAAGCGGCCAGAGAGTGAAAGCCTGAGGAACTGGATCACCACAAACTTCGATCAGACCTCATCAGACGATCTGGAAATTTATCGCCGCAACTTGGCGGAAGGGTTGACGACCGGGCTGTCGCGCGCGCCTGCCGAACAAACAGATGCAGGCGTTGTCCTGGCCGATTTCGCCAAAGTGATGCGCGGCATCGCCACCGGAGCGAATGAGTTTTTCTTTCTCACTCGACAACGGGCAAACGAGTTGAAGATTCCTGAAGAGATGCTCCTGCCCGCCGTCGGGCGAACGCGTGATGTTCCGGCGGATGAGATTACGGAAGACACGCTGCGGCAGCTCGAAGCCAGTGGCCGTCCGACTCTGCTTTTTGCGCCTGAGGGCAGGGCGCTTGAAGATTTTCCCGAACAGGTGCGCGAATATTTACAGCAAGGTCAGGCAATCGGACTCGACCAGCGGCCTTTGATCGCAACGCGTCGACCGTGGTACAGGATGGAAGCGCGAAAGCCGCCCCCGTTTCTGTTCGCTTATCTGGGCCGCCGCAATGCGCGTTTCATTCGCAATTCGGCGGGCGTGGCGCCGCTCACGGGTTTCCTTTGCATTTACCCTCATCGCAGCGATCCGGAGTTCATCGCCAAGCTCTGGCAGTTGCTTCAGCATCCCGAAACGGTTAAGAATCTTGCGCGCGTCGGCAAGTCATACGGCTCCGGCGCGATCAAAGTCGAGCCACGGGCGCTCGAACGATTGCCGATCCCCGAACACGTTTTGGCCAGCGTAGGCTTGGCTTCAGAATCACAACAGCCCCTCCCATTTTTCGATTAGCCCCTTCCCGCTATGCGCAATCAAGCTGTTCTCAAAATGACAGCTTCGGTTTTTTACGTGATGTGTCTTGGCGCATCCGCTCAGCTATCGCTTGGGCAAAACTCTCAACCACAACGCGTGGAGACGATCACGCGCAAATTGGCTTCTCAGGAGTTCAACGGTCGCGCATTCAAAACCGAAGGCGGGCGCAAAGCGGCTGAGTTCATCGCCGCGCAGTTTCGTGAAATTGGATTGAAACCAGCCGCCAGTCGCTCCGATTTCTTTCAGCCCATCGCCGGCGGCGGACAGAACGTCGCCGGCGCAATCGAAGGCCGCGATGCCGCGCGCAAAAACGAATTCATCGTCATCGGCGCGCATTACGACGGCTTCGGCGGAGCGTTTGCGGGCGCGGTGGACAATGCGGCGGGCGTAGCGGTGATGATCGAAGTCGCACGGATGGTGATGAAGAACACGCCGCAACGAAGTCTGCTCTTCATCGCTTTCGACGGCGAGGAGCAGCGACAGGCCGGAGCGAAGTTTTACGCTGAACATCCGGTTGTTCCGTTGGAGAAGACTGTGGCGGCGGTGAAGTTGGCGGGCTTTGGCGGCGGGATGTCCGAGCGGTTGATGGAAACGCTTTACGTGATGGGCGCGGAATTTTCACCGCAGTTGCGCGAAGCCGTGGGCAAATACAAACGCGATGAGGCTCGTCTGGCGCTGGTCGGCGGCGACGCGATGCGCTCATCCGGCGGCGAACATTACCAGTTTGCGTTGAAACAAACGCCAGCGCTGGTCGGCGCCAACGGGGTTCATTACGCCTACCACTCGAAATCCGACACGCCGAACCTGATCAATTACGCTGCGCTGGAAAAACACGTGGCGACGCTTGCCAAAGTCATCACCGAAATCGCTAACACGCCAGGCAAGATCGAACGAGCGGCGGAGCCAGGTTACGACGCCGACGAAGCGATGGAATGGCATCGCTTATTGACTGCCTTGCGCGAAAACGTTTTGAAGACGCCTGGCAACGACGCCGGACAAGCGCAGATTGACGACGTGTTGTTGGAACTGAAACGCCATCAAAACCGTCCCGTCCAAAATCCGAAAGCGCGCGAGGCCGTGATCCTGCGCGCCTCGAATATCTGCTTTTACATAGCCAATCCAAACGGCGTTGAATACGACTCGCTTTACAACCGCGCGCGCAATCACGAGCAGAATGGCGAGCGCGATCAAGCCATCACCGCTTATCAAAAACTACTCAAGTTTATTGAAGATGGATACGCCCGCGATGATCAAACCATCAGTGACATCCGAGCGCGATTATCGAAACTCAACGGGAGATAACCGGGGCGCAGAGGCGGTGGGTTCCATCGCTGGCCATTTGATCCTCCACGAAGATTCCCGGCTGCGATCCGGCCTCAAGGTCAGTTGCGGCCCGGTAATCGCGCCGCGATCGGCGATCCGGCCCGTGGCGTCCACTGCCCAGAAGCCGATCTGGTCACGTGTGACCTCGAAATACATAAAGGTATTGGATCGGTCGTCGCCCGCCGCAAACAGCGGGCTGCTCCGGTCAATGTTTCCGGGCCGCAGTTTGCCGCCTGCGCCGGCGACGAAATACTGGATACCCAGTTGCGGTTTGGTGCGTTCGTAGAAGTGATCGTGGCCGGAGATGGCTACCGCCACGCCGTGCTTGACGAAGAGCGGCTCGAACCTGCGGCGCAATCTGGTGTCGGACCCGTGCCTTCGCCCCGACGAATAGATCGGGTTGTGGAAATAGGCGATCTTCCAGCGCGCCTTCGACGCGGCCAGCGCCCGCTCCAGCCATTGCGCCTGCGCGATATCAGGGTTGGTTGAATCGAGCGCGAAGAATTCGATCAGGTCACCGCCTTTGGTGAATGAGTAGTAGGCGCGCCCGCCCATGTTGAAATGCGAGTAGTTCATCTGCGCCTGGCGTCCCCGCTCCACGTCGTGGTTGCCGAGCGAGGCGTAAAAGCTCACCCGGCGCCGCAACAGTTCCGCATAAGGCCGCTCGAACTTCGAGATGAAGTGATCCGGATTGCCGTCCGGATAGATGTTATCTCCCAGAGTGATCACTGTGTCGAACGGACGCTCGTCGTGATAGGTCGTCATCTGGCGGGCGACCGCGTACTGCTCGTCGCTGCCCGTTCCCATGTCGCCCAGGGCGATGAAGCGGACTGTGCCTGCCGGAGCAGGGCCGCTCGGAGGCGCGTTCAACGCCGAATCCGATCGCGCTGGCGAGGTCATCTCGCCCAAGATAGAGACTGGCGCTATGGCCAGAGCAAATGTCAGAGTTATCCAGCAAAGAATCAGTAATCTTCGTTTCATTTCGTCAATGCCTCCCTCAAACTTTAAGGACAGGGAGCCGGTTTTTGGCGCAGGCCACGACCGATCAGGGCAGCTCTAGGCCGTCCTGCCTTAGCGCCAACTCACGGGCAGGCAAAAATCCGCCTGCTCAAGCGCGTTGATGCAACCTTCTCAAATTACCGAGATAATGAGTCGTTTTATGAAAGCTCAAATCCCAGAGCGCCGGCTGTTATCCCAGTCGACGGAAATATGAGCCTTCTCACTTGATGTCAATTTAGCAAAGAGTAGATGAACGGAAGATAAACGAAAAGAGCGGGGAAGCGGAAAATTTAATAATTGCGGACTGGCGGCGTTATCATGCCATCGAGAGGAACAGACAATGAGCTTATTCGACAATCCATTCGGCGATGAAAAGTATCAACCAGGCGATCCGCCACGCTCCGAAGATCAGGCAGCGGATGCGATTGTCAGCCCGGACACTCAACGCGCAGACCGCGTGCCGCCTGGGCAATCGCGGACGCGGCGCTGGCCTGTGCTCGACGCTTCGGGGCCTCCGCGAATTGATCTGGCCAACTGGAAGCTGGAGGTCTTCGGGTTGGTAGAGAACCCCGGCGCAGTCAGTTGGGCTGAGTATCAACAGCTTCCGCGCGTGAAAGTCTTTTCGGATTTCCATTGCGTCACCCGCTGGTCGCGGCTGGGCAATTTGTGGGAAGGCGTGGCGATGCGCGAAATTGCCGATCGTTCTGTCGTCAAACCCGGAGCGCGGTACGTCGTCCTGCACGCTTACGACCACGAGTGGACGACGAACCTGCCGATCGAATTCTTCCTCGTCGAAGATTCGCTGCTCGCCGATACGCACGACGGCCAGCCGATTTCGATTGAGCACGGCGGGCCGGTGCGCGCCATCGTGCCGAGGCTGTATGCGTGGAAGAGCGCGAAATGGATTCGCAGGATCGAGTTCGTCAGCGTTGACCGTCCGGGTTATTGGGAAGAGGGCGGGTATCACGTGGTGGGCGATCCGTGGCGCGAGCAGCGGTTCCGGTGGGACTGAGGTGGCGTTGTTTGTCGCGCGGAAGCTTTCGATCGGCGCCGGGCGTCGCGTAGTAAAGACCCGCTCCTTCGTGCTTTGAATCAATCGCAGGCGGCGCATTCAAATCCTGCGCATCTGGCAGCGTCACGCCTTTCGGCGGCGGCCAGCGACTGGTGGTAAGCGATGAGCGCGCCGTCGCGGTCGCCTGACTGCAACAAAGCCTGCGCGAGCGTGTATAGGTTCAGTCGAGCGCGCGCAGCAGCTTCTCAAGTCGCACGGCCCGGCTATCGTCTTTCTCCCAGACTTTCAGGTCGGGCGTGACGCCTTCGACTTCGTTGCTACCGTCCTGGCGGTAGCGCACGCAATCGGGCATCTGCGCGCGCAATCCGCTGTTGGCCAGCGTCAGTCTCAACCCGCCATTCGTGTATCCGCAGCCGGAGCCTAAGGTCTTCTCTCCGGCGATGGTCGCCACACCGTTGTCGCGGAGCATTGCAGCGAAATATTCAGCCGCCGACGCTGTGCCGCGATCAACCAGCACGAGGAGTCTGCCTTTGTAAACGCTCTCCTGATATTCGTAGCGGCTGGGATAGAAGAGGACGCCTTTCGAGTTGAGGTTCTTCAATTCGCTCGACGGCAGGTAGTCGAAAACTCCCGTCGAGTAGAGCGGCGCCGAACCGAGCATCGAACATTTGCTCTTGCCGCTCGCCGCTGACCAGACGCTGGACTTGTCGCATGGCGTTTGGGTTTCATTGATCGCCTGTTGGAGCCGCTGCCTGGCTGTTTTCAGGTATTCCGTTTGCTGGCGCGTCAGATCTTTTCGCGCGAGGTCGTCATTTACATTCTTGAGTCGGCGTTCGAGCGACCGCGTCCAGTGCTGGTGGCGGATGAAACCCATCCGAGGCGCGCGCAGCGTCTTGCCGGCCAGAATTCTGGCGACGGCGTCAACCCAGTCGCTGCCGCCGCCATTGCCGCCGAGGTCAACGATCAGCGCGTCAATCCCCATCCGCTCAAGCGCGCCAATCTGTTCCGCCAGCTTCGCCGATAGATGATTGGCGGCGGCGTAGTACTTGAACTCGTCCAGACATTGGCCGCCACACGCGCCCGAAAGATTCCGGCGGTATGCGTCCCACGCCGCCTGGCAGCCATTCCAATAACCTTCGGGCGAAAAGAGCGGGATGCGGATGACGCCATACTTCTTGCCATTGTCGGGCAGAAAGACGCCTGTGCGGAAGATGTCGTTGTCGGCGCTAACCGGGGTGAATTTCGGCGCGTCCTCAAACGGAATCGAAAACCGGTTCGAGCGGATTCTGAAACCCAGCGCCTGGCAGACCTTGTCGCCTGCGGTCTCCTGGTCGAATGAAGGCCCGGTCTCGCTGCCCGACGGAGACGGCTTGACGGGATCGCTCAACCGCAGATGCCCGTCGCCGAAGGCCGCCAGGAACTTCTCCAACGCGCGCCGGGCTTCGGCGTCGGAATTCGCGGCGTCGAGGGCTCGCTGGGCCTCTGCGTCGAGCGCAGCCAGATCGAGCTTGCGCGCCTGTTTCATCCATTCGAGATTGGCGTAGCCTGTCGCTAGAAATTCCTTGAGCGCCTGATAATCCTGCCGCCACTTTTCCCGCGAGAACTGTGTCGAGTGGCTGCCGGAGACGAACCACGAAAAGTTCGGTAAGGCCAGAAATGCGAAGAGACAAATTGTTTTCAGGGCTATTGGCCGCAACATTTCTTGTACTTCTTTCCTGAGCCACAGGGGCAAGGATCATTACGTCCCACTTTCTCAGCGCGGACAAGACTGCCGGCTTCAGTTCCGATGTAGCCTGGGGCGACGGAACCCTCCGGTTTTGTGTACATCAGTTCCATCGGGAGTGGGAATGGCGGAGGCCCGTTCACAGCGCGATTATCCTCGGTCTGCTGACGCTTCTTCTGATCTTCACTGGCGCCTTTCGCGTCTTTTTCTGTTGCCCACCGCCGCTGGCGCGCGGCGATGGCTTGTGGATGATAGAAATCCAGCAGGTCGTGTTTGAAATCTCGTAAAGCCTCGGATCGTTGATAGGTGGCATACCTGACGAATTCGCTGTAATCGCCGAAGGCGTTTTTGATGATCACCTTCCGCTGGTGAGCCGTCCGCACTGCTTGCAGCCCGCGCTGGCGGTCGAGCGCGACCGGGCAAAGCTGGCTGTATGAAAGAAAGAGGAAATCATCTTCCTGCTGGTCAGTGAAGATTTCGCACAGGAAGTCGAGAATGCGGTCGCGGGTGTTTGAATGTTCCAGCGCAATGCGGGTCAAAGCTTCAGCCGCTTTGGAGCGCGCAAATCCGTAGTCGGAGTTGTCGCGGTAAGCGCCGCGGAGTTCGAGGATGTAATTGATCAACGGCTCGACGGCGCTCTCGCCGAACTGCGCCAGGATTTCCGGCCATCTCTCGGTCACCCATTCCTGGTTGGCGAAGTAGGAGGTCATGATGGCGGAGAGCAGGTCGGGCAGCAGCTTCTCGTCGCGCATCAGGCCGAGGATCGTCACTGTGTGCAGTTCGATCCAGAAATTGCCGTACTGGCCTTCGTACCAGTAATCTTCGTCGAGCAGAATTTCGCGCAAACGCGGTTTGGCTTCATCGCCGCGCCGAACGACCTCTTGAATGTGTTCCACCGTGACGCGGTCTTCCTCTTTGAACAGCAGGTCAATCAATTCCGCCGTCGTCATTTCCGCATAATTGAACATTCGCTACTCCTGAATTTACGTACCGCAGACTGTCTAGTCTGCGGTTGGCTTCATTCCCCGCTCATTGCGGGAAACCGCGGGCGATTGGCGCATAGTCCCGGCAAGTTCGAAGCTCAAGTCATCCGCAGACTAGACAGTCTGCGGTACGTTTCGTGATCTGCCGATAATCGCATCGGCAAACGGGAAAGTCGAGCCGCCGCCGCCGCTTGATTCGTGCTATATTGATTTCACCGTTTGGCGGAAGTTGATCCGCAAATTGGGTGTTTTTTCAAGAAATTTTCCCGAGGAAATTATGGACAAAGAAGTACGTGAACTCGAAAAGGCGCTCGAACAAATCTGGGGCATCGCCACGAAAAAGTTCGGCCTCGATCCGTTCCCGACGCGCTTTGAGATTGTGCCCGCGACGGTGATGTACGAAGTCGGCTCCTACGCGCTGCCCGGACGCTATTCGCATTGGACCTTCGGCAAGGCTTATCACAAGATGAAGACGATGTATGATTTCGGCCTGTCGAAGATTTACGAGGTCGTGATCAACGCCAATCCGTCTTACGCCTTCCTGCTTGAAAACAACTCGCTGTTGCAGAACAAGCTGGTCATCGCGCACGTGCTCGGCCACGTGGACTTCTTCAAGCACAACGCTTACTTCTCGCAAACCAACCGGCGGATGATTGATGACGCCGCGCTGCACGCCCGCCGCATCAATGAGTACGAATTCAAATACGGGCGCAAGGTCGTCGAAGAATTCCTGGACGCGGTGCTGTCAATCGAAGAGCACATTGACCCGTACTTCTTCATCAAGAAAGACCGGAGCGAGAAGAGACCCGATGAGATGGATCAACGGCGCTCGAAGCCCGGGCCTTACGACGATCTGAACTCGAGGCAGGAGCGCGAGGCGAAAGCCAAGGCCGAGGCGGCGGAAGCGGAGAATGAACAAGCGCAACCTGAAAAAGACCTGATCTGGTTCATCATGCAAAACTCGCCGATCTTGCAGCCCTGGCATCGTGACGTGATGAGCATGATCCACGACGAGATGTTGTACTTCGTGCCGCAGATGCAGACGAAGACCATCAACGAAGGCTGGGCGTCGCTGATCCATTCACGCATTATGCGCGAGCTCGATTTGCCCGATCACGAACACATGGAGTTTGCCGAATTGCACGCGGGCGTTGTCTCGCCACATCGCAATCAGCTCAACCCGTACTACGTCGGCTACAAAATCCTCGAAGATATCGAACGGCGCTGGAACAATCCAACCGCTGAAGAGCGGGAGAAGTTTGGCCGTCAGCCTGGCGGAGGGTGGGCGAAGTTGCTGGAGGTGCGGGAAATGGAAAACGACACCTCGTTCCTCCGCAATTACCTGACCGAAGAGTTGTGCGAAGAGCTTGATCTGTTCGTCTATGAACTGATTGACGAAGAGGAATGGACCGTGACCGAAAAGCGTTGGGAGCGGGTGCGCGATCAACTCGTGGCGAATATGACCAACTTCGGCTTCCCCTACATCGAAGTCGCGGACGCCGATTACGACCGCAACCGCGAATTATTACTGCGTCATCGTTACGAAACCGCGGAACTCGATCTGAAATACGCGCGCAAGGTGCTGGAATACATCTACAAACTCTGGGGGCGCAGGGTCCATCTCGAAACCATAGTCGAGGAAGAGGCGATGATCTTGCATTACGATGGCGAAGAGCACAGCGAGAGTTGAAATGGTGGTTGGTGGTTGGTGGTTGGTGGTCGGTAGCTGATCACCAACCACCAACCACCAACCACCAACCACCAACCACCAACTACCAACCACTACCTCATTCCATCAGCCTCAGCGCGACACACTTCAAATAGTAAGTCTCAGGCACGGTCAGCAGGATCGGATGGTCGCGCGCTTGCGTGCGCTTTTCGATGATCTGAACGTCGCGTCCGGCGTCGCGCGCGGCTTCCGCCAGCACCCCCAGAAACAACTCTTCGCCGACGTGGTACGAACACGAGCAGGTGATCAAAACGCCGCCGGGATTGAGCAACCGCAGCGCGCGCAGGTTGATCTCTTTGTAACCGCGCAGCGCAGCTTCGACCGCGCCACGGTTTTTGGCGAACGCTGGCGGATCAAGCACGATCGTGTCGAACTTCTCTCCCGCGCTGTCGAAATCGCGCAATTGATCAAAGACATTCGCTTCGATGAACTGAACATTCGCGGCGCCGTTCAACTCCGCGTTGCGGCGGGCGCGTTCGATGGCTGGCTGCGAAACGTCAATGGCGACGACCTGGTCGCACCCCTTCGCCAGATGCAGCGCGAACGAGCCGTGGAAGCTGAAACAATCCAGCCCGCGTCCGCGCGCGTAGCCCCTCGCGGCGGCGCGGTTTTCGCGTTGATCCAGGAACGCGCCGGTCTTCTGGCCTTCGAGCAGATTCACCTGGAACTTTATCCCGTTCTCGGTGATCTCCATCTCGCCGTCCGGATCGGGCGAAACCGAATGGAGCGCGCCGCTTGCCATCGGCAAACCCTCCAACCGCCTGACCTTCGCGTCGTTGCGTTCGACGATCAAGCGCGGATTGAACTGTTCGACCAGCAACTCCGTCCACATCGTCTTCAACGCATCCATCCCCCGCGTCAGCGTTTGGATGACAAAACAATCGCCATAACGATCAATGATCAAGCCGGGCAACAGGTCGCCTTCGGCATGAACCAGGCGGTAGGCGTCCGTGTCACTCACGACGCGCCGTCGCCAGTCGGCGGCCAGACGCAGGCGCGAGAGCCAGAACTCGCGGTTGATCTCGATGTCGCCCTTTGAAATCAACCGCAGAGAGATTTCGGACTCTTTGCCGTAATGCGCCCAGGCGACGAAGCGCCCACGCTGATCAACGACTCGAACGACGGCCCCGCTTTCCGCCGAGGGTTTGCCGATGAGGTCGCTGCGGTAGATCCACAGGTGTCCCGCGCGGGCGCGGGCCGCGCCATTCGGCGAAACGACGGCGGCGTTGGTGGTTTGGGCAAGTTTCATATTCCCATCCGCGCCCAGAAGTCTGGTTACGCCTTCACGTAAATTTCTGCCCCAACCTTCTTGAACTCCTCCGCCTTCTCCAGCAAACCGCTACCTACTCATGTCTGATTAGTCGCATCACTTTGGCTCTAAAATGAGCATAAGTTCTTTGGCGCGCTTGCGTGCTGCGCGTCCAGCCTCACCATCGCGATCATCACCAGTCCCGCCAAGTGTGCTGAATTTGCTTTCAACTTGCTCTTCCCGGACGCGGAAATGTTGCGCGGCAATTTCACGCACGGAATCACCACTTAGGCCGTTCGAGCAGTCATGATCCGGGAATGTCAGAACGGCTCGTGCGCCACGATTGCTGACTTTTGTCAGAAGATCATCAAGCGCCCCGCTGGACTCTGAGCTAACGCTGTATTTGGAGCGGGGGCGTTTTTCGCGTGCCGGATAGCGGCCGACTCCCGTAACTTCGCCGCAATTGCCTTCGGCAATGGTTTCGAGAACGTGGTAGAAGCGGCTGTAATGTACGCCAGAATATGGTGGATCAATAAACGCAAGATCACCTTCTTGGAGTTGCAATGCGGCGAGATTCGCATCAGCGACTACGGCTTGACCGGGGTGTTGAGCAAACTGGCCAGCAAGCGATTCAAAGGCGTTCCGGGTCTTAGCGATTATATCTTTGCTCCACGCCTCTTTAAGGAAGCGCATAGCAGTGCATGTAGGCTGAAAAGGCTGCGCGGTGTGCCCTGGCGCAGCAGCACATTGACTTGCAGCTTGGATCAAAGCAGCGAGAGCAACCTTTCTGGTTGGATTGTGCTTGGGCATAGTGGCACGGAGTGAGTCTATCCAGACGGCCTGTCTGGGGCTGAAGTAGTGACCGCCATAGGCTTGGGTGATAGGCAGGTTAGTCTGCTGATCGCACCATATCCGGAAGTCAGTAACGACAGATTTGGTAAGTTTGTCCTTTGCCCGAATTGCGCAAGCGTTGAAATGCGTCTCAGCAAGACAATGCCAACTTTTCCAAGCGGTCTGCCAATCAAGCTTCGTTTGGCGGCCGATAACTGCACCAGCAAGAACAGCACTATAACTTTGCAAGTCAAATGCAAGAACTGGATTCGGGAAGCGCATTGCTATATGAATGGCGACTGTACCCGACCCGGTGAACAGGTCGACAAAACGGCGTGCGCTAGTAACCTCGCGGCGCAGCAATTCGCCAAGACCGTTCTGCAACATAGCCCGCTTAGAACCCATATATTTCATGAGAGAGGTTGCTCCAATCCCGGATCTTCTACCTGAAACACCATGACATCTTTACACCAATTGGGTCTTCGATGCGCACGCCAAAATCGATTCGTTGGAACTCGTTCGTCAAGAAAATCGTGAAACGCTACGATCCGCTGGAAAGCGAGAATCTGAACATTCTGGAGATCTGGATAGTCATCTCGCGAGGGCTTGTCCACTGAATGAAGTCGGATGCGACTGATCTTCTCTATGTTCTCAGTTACCTCCCATAGCTGGGGGAACTTGATGGCGGTATATGAATTAACGTGATCTGTATAATTGGCGAAGGTGCGGTGCGAGGAATCCGAGTTCTTATCTCGCTCGCTATTTTCACGGAACAAAGGGTTTGAAGCGAATTTCGGATGTCTATGAATGACTTTCCAGTAAAAGGGGTGTTCTCCATCTTTCGTTTCGATCTCTGATAAGACAAATTGCCCCTTTCCAATTAAGACCTGGATCCCCACTCGTTTTGTGAAGGACTTAAAGATCCCCATCGAATACGCGAACGCGCGCATCACGAAATGGCTGGCATAGTAACCACTGACAGAAGCCCACAACGGGCTCGTTTCCGTTAACGCGACAGACCAGAGGAAGCTATGAATCGCCCGATGCCACATTTCTACACTTGCCGAAGCAAGCATCTGGCATTTGTTGTGGGGGAGTGTAGCAGTCGCCGCGCCGGTGCTGCCAAGCAGTGCAGAAAACTCTTTCGACAATGTTCCAGGTTTCGGAAAATCCATCCTCGCAGATGGCTTATCGAGTTTCCCGAAAGACAGCTCAAGTATGCGCTCGGCTGAAGAGTAGTCAATTGGCATATTACTCACCAAGGGATTGATTGACTTTTTTGCGCGCCTGGTTTGCTTCTTCAGCAATCCGTTCAGGTGTTAGCTCTCCAAGCTTCTTCTTCTTGAAGGCTGCCACCCAAAGACGGTTACGAAATCGCCCTATGCCACCGCTGCCGAGGAATCCTAACTCCTTGAACTCATCTTTTGCAACGAACTTTCCATCACGCAAAAGGCCAGCTCGTTCAATCGCACCATGCAGCCACGCAGTGATCTCGCTTCGCGCTTTGTCTGACACGAAAGGAATATTCTTCTCCTTAAGATGCGCCAAGACTGCCGGAACTAAATCAATGACTGACACGAGAATTCGCCCCTGATAAACAACGTTTTGAGGATTCAGTTCGGAAGTCCCGTTTCCTTCAGCGCGCCCTGATGCATTCAGCCAACACTCAAGAATTTCAGCAAGAAACGCGGTCTGCGCCTCAAGATTGGTGATGTCACAGGCATCCAGTGCTGGAATCGCTCCTTCAATCGCTGCATTTAGAGTGGCAAGGGTGACTACGTCTTTGACTCCATACTTAATTCCTGGAATTTGGATCATCCCGACAAGGGGTCCGGTTTCCAACATCAACTTGCGTCCAATGTCTTGCGCACGATCTTTTCGATCCAGCGGTTGGCGGTCACCACGGGCCAACGGAAACAAATCGGCCACAAGCGACCGGTCAACCTTTTTTTGATAGAGGTTAACATCAATGAAGATCTGGGCTTGGCGGACTGGTGGAGATCCCGCTGCGTCGAGATCGATAAAGACTTCGGTTGGTACCTCAAACTTCGCTTTTGGATCAGTTCTCTGATGGATCTTCAAAGCCAAGTAGGCACCATTAACTCGGTGCTGTCCGTCAATAACCGTGAGGTAAAACCCCTTCTCAGACGGATTCAGGCCTAGTTCTGCTGTTCCCGCGAGAGAGGTCTCATCAAAGCTTACTCCGTTCACATGAACGAGGACGTTGCTGAAGAAAGGAAATGAACTCTTCGCGTATTTGATGGTGCCTCTGATCTGCGGGGGCCACTCGCGCCCTGGTTCATTCTTTCGAGGCTCGTAAATCGGGCCGAATATCTCGTCCAGCAGTGACCCTGAATCCTCAATCTCTTGCTGCAAGAGATAAGCAGCGATTTGGGCGACACGTTTCCAGTCGAGGGATCGCTGAATCGCCTTAACCTTCTTAGGATCACGGTTTGGGGTGTGTGGCAATCCCGGCCACCATTCCATCAGCTTCTCTACATCGAGTGCGCACAAGCAGTGATGTACGGACTTGAGATCAGATGGCATAAACGGGTTCACCGGAACGACAACCGATATGCGTTCGATATTAGTTTCTGTGCTCATTCGATTGATTCGTTGACGTCTAGCAAAATGTAACTTCGCTAGCAGCAGTTGATTTTCAATAGCGGATCAAGCGGACCGGCTCGTGAGAGGAAGATCAATAGCGAAGCATTCACTGCCGGGCGCTCAGCCACGCTGTAGCTCCTTTTCGAGATCGGCGAAGTCCACGACGAATGCGTTCTCGCCGCGTCGCGCCAGTTCCAGCAAAAAGTCTGTGCGATCCAGACCGGCGATGGCTGCGGCCTTTTCCTGCGAGATTTCGCCGCGCTCGTACCAGTGGATGGCTGCGGCCAGCCGCAACTCACGAACAAACTCCTCCGGCGAGCGGCGCAACGCGGCAAAAACATCTTCTTCCATCCGCAGAGTTATTTCAGTCATTGTTCTTTCCTCTCACGAGCCTGTTTTACCATCCGATTCTCGCGCAGATCAGGCCTTCACGTAAATCTCCGCCCCAACCTGCCTGAACTCTTCTGCCTTCTCGCGCATCCCCGCCTCCAAGGCCGCCTGCTCATCCATCCCCTGCTTCGCCGCGTAATCGCGCACGTCCTGCGTGATCTTCATCGAGCAGAAATGCGGGCCGCACATCGAGCAGAAATGCGCGGTCTTCGCGCCTTCCTGCGGCAAGGTCTCGTCGTGAAATTCGCGCGCGGTTTCGGGATCGAGCGAGAGATTGAACTGGTCTTCCCAGCGGAATTCGAAGCGGGCTTTCGAGAGCGCGTTGTCGCGGAATTGCGCGCCGGGATGGCCTTTCGCTAGATCAGCCGCGTGCGCCGCGATCTTGTAAGCGATCACTCCGTCCTTCACGTCTTTCCGGTCGGGCAGTCCCAGATGCTCTTTCGGCGTGACGTAACAGAGCATCGCCGTGCCGAACCACCCGATCATCGCCGCGCCGATGGCCGACGTGATGTGGTCGTAGCCGGGGGCGATGTCTGTGGTGAGCGGGCCGAGTGTGTAGAACGGCGCTTCGTCGCACGACGCAAGCTGCTTGTCCATGTTCTCTTTGATCAAATGCATCGGCACGTGACCGGGGCCTTCGATCATCACCTGGCAGTCCATCTCCCAGGCGATCTTCGTCAATTCGCCCAGCGTTTCGAGTTCGGCGAACTGCGCTTCGTCGTTCGCGTCGGCAATCGAGCCAGGACGCAGGCCGTCACCGAGCGAGAAGCTCACGTCGTAAGCGCGCATGATTTCGCAGATTTCGCGGAAGCGGGTATACCAGAAGCTCTCCTGGTGATGCGCCAGACACCATTTGGCGATGATCGAACCGCCGCGCGAGACAATGCCAGTCGTGCGTTTGGCTGTCAGCGGGATGAACGGCAGGCGGACTCCGGCGTGAATCGTGAAGTAATCAATGCCCTGCTCGGCCTGCTCGACGAGCGTGTCGCGGTAAATCTCCCAGGTCATCTCTTCCGCCTTGCCGCCGACTTTTTCCAGCGCCTGATAGATCGGCACGGTGCCGATGGGGACTGGCGAATTGCGGATGATCCATTCGCGCGTGGCGTGGATGTTCTTGCCGGTGGACAAATCCATCACCGTGTCCGATCCCCAACGGGTCGCCCAGCGCATCTTCTCGACTTCTTCTTCGATTGACGAAGCGACGGCGCTGTTGCCGATGTTGGCGTTGATTTTGACCAGGAAGTTTCGGCCGATGATCATCGGCTCGCTTTCGGGGTGATTGATGTTGGCGGGGATGATGGCGCGCCCGCGAGCCACTTCCTGTCGCACGAACTCGGGCGTGACGAATTTCGGGATCGCTGCGCCGAAAGATTGGCCCGCGTGCTCGAAGTTGAGCGCGTTGCGGTCGCCGCTCGACATCGCCTCGAACGCTGCCTGGCGTCCGAGATTTTCGCGGATGGCGATGAACTCCATTTCGGGCGTGATGATTCCGCGCCGGGCGTAATGCATTTGAGTGACGGCGCATCCGGGCTTGGCGCGCAGCGGCTGGCGGCGCAGACCGGGAAATTCTTCGAGCTTGCCTTTGGATTTCTGACGCGCGTACTCGGCCTCTTCCGCCGAGCGGTAGCCGTCGTCAACCGGCTGCGGTTTGCGGCCCTCGTATTCTTCGACATCGCCGCGCGCGACGATCCACTCGCGGCGCAGCGCGGGCAGCCCGTCGCGCACGTCGCCCTTGAACGCGGGGTCGCCCCAGGGGCCGCTCGTTTCGTAAACGCGCACTGGTTCGTTGACCTCGATCTGGCCGTTGAAGCTTTTGGTCACGTGTTGCGAGATTTCGCGGAAGGGCACGCGGATGTTCGGGCGCGAGCCGGCGACGTAAATGCGTTGTGAATTTGGAAGTTGCGTTTCGAGTGATGAATTGTGGTTTGAATCGTTTCCGTTGCTGTTCATTGTTTTCCTTTCTCCCTACGACGGTGTTAGCCGTATCAGGTTCTAAGGGTCTCCATCGGTCGGACTCTCAGCCGCGCCTGCGGCTCCCCCGAAAAGATGGCGCAGATCAGTTACTTCCTACGGCGCTTATTGGCGATTTTGAGCGGCGGCAGTAGATCACCGACGTTGATTGAAATGGTTGGGAAAGCGGCCAGCTTGAAGCTTTCACTTTCGGTGTAAGTCTGTTTGCTACGATAGCCGTTCTGGCTCGGCTGGCGGTAATCCTCCAATTCCCTCGACTTCAAATTCAGCAAACAATATTGCCTGATTCCCGCTTTGGCGTAGGTTCGGCTTTTGCGAACGCGATCAAATTCCAGAGAGCTTTCTGAAACCTCCATCACCAGTAGAATCTCTCGCGGGGTCGGGTGATGATCGCTGTAGTAATTCTCGTCAGGCAATGCGAGTACGACATCAGGCTCAGGTTCCGACGAATCATCGAGGTGAATCGGAGCTTGGATGCGAACTGTGCAGCGGCCGGTGAAATTCAAAACGAACCATTCCGCTGCGCGCGAATTGCTGGAGGCGTGTCTCGGGCCTTGTGGACTCATAACGATGATCTCCCCCTCGATCAGCTCAACTCTTTCATCTTCGCGCAGTATCCCGGCCTCGGCCATTTTGTAATACTCCTCAACGGTGAACCGGCGAAAAGCAGGGGCAGACTGCGACTCTTTATCCGGGACTTTCGTACTTTTGCGTTTTAAAGTTTTGGTTATGGACGCCATAAAGAAATTCTCCTTATCAGCATTTCAACTATCCTGCAATGCAGGCCCCCTCTTCCTGAAAAGATAATTCGGATTCTTGATGACGAGGTCGTATCTCTCCAATTGGCTGACCTCGGCCACCACTTTGCAGACATCCCAACCGGAACCGTCTGCGGAATCATCGAAGAGTATGAATCCGCCTTCGACCAGAAACTGGTCACAGTTCTCAAAGTCGCGCCTTGCGTATCCGTATGAATGATTGCCGTCAATGTAACAAAAACCGATTGGGCCGCCGAGCCGGATCGTCCTGCCGAAAACGTCGGGCGCCTCTTGCGCGTTTCGCCAAGCTGCGAAGAACTCATCCGAAAACAGTTCCACCGTATACGGCAAATCCTGCTGGCTAAAAAAGGCAACGTTTCGCAGGTATGTACTCTTCACAAACTCCCGGTAATCTTGATGGGTGAGCGAGGTGGAATCACCGACAGCTTCGTTCTTCTCCGCGCCTTCGAATTCCCATCGGTCACAAGTGAATAACGGGTTTTTAAGACCATTCCGCTCTTTGTAGTATGTCAAGACGTTGGTTGATAGACCGCAAAAAGACCCGATTTCGACGATTGCGGTGTCGCGCGGCATATGCTTGAGCGCGTGGTCGAAGCAGTACAAATTTCCGCGCACGAGCATGCCAGCGTTGGCGAAACACAACCACTCGATATACGGATTCGAGATGTCAATAATTTGGAAATGAGGCGCCCGCGGCCTGGCTGATCTGAGCATGTCCCTGAGGCCACGACCGTTCACCAAGGTTCGAATCTTGTTTGCCAGCATTCTCCTGCTACCCCCCAATGCACGACATCGTCCTGAGTGGCTGCACGAACTCCGGATCGTTAATGTGGTGCCGGTCTTCTTTCTTCTCCACCGTCGCCACGATGAAATCCATCAATTCTTCGCGCGCCGCCCCGCCGCGCAGCAATCGCTTGATGTTGTGTTCGACGGTCGAAAACAAACACGTGCGGATCATCCCGTCGGCGGTCAACCGGATACGGCTGCAATGACCGCAGAACGGCTGGGTCACCGGGTTGATGAATCCAACCTCGCCTGGAGCGCCGTCCGCAAATCTCCATCGCCTTGCCGTCTCGCTCAGGTTTTCAGATTTGACTCGTTCGAGCGGATAAATGGCGTCGATTCGCTTTCTCAACTCTTCGCCCGGCACGACCATTTCGCGTCGCCAAATCTTGCCGTTGTCGAGCGGCATGAATTCGATGAAGCGCACGCGCACGCCTTTCTCGCGCGCGAATTCGGCGAAGCGGATCGCCTGGTCGTCGTTGATGCCGCGAATCGCCACGCAATTGACTTTGACTGGCTGCAAGCCTGCTTCAATCGCCGCGTCAATGCCGTCGAGCACCTGCGACAGTTCGTTGCGCCCGGTGAGCAAGGCGAAACGATCCGGCGTGAGCGAATCCAGGCTGACGGTGATGCGCTCGAGTCCCACGTCCTTCAAACCTTGCGCGCGCCCGCGCAGGAAATGCGCATTCGTGGTCATCGCCAAATCTTCAACGCCTTCTATCCTGGCCAACTGCCGGATCAGGCTCTCGACATCACGCCGCACCATCGGCTCGCCGCCGGTCACACGCAGTTTGGTGATGCCCAGGCTGACGAAAATTTCCGTGAGATAGACGATCTCTTCGTAAGTCAGAATCTCTGTCTTCGGCTGCCACTCCATCGCCTCCTTCGGCATGCAGTAGAAGCAGCGGAAATTGCAGCGGTCGGTGATCGAGATGCGCAGGTCGCGGATCGCGCGGCCATAACTGTCTTTGAGGAGAATGGGAAGAATCATAACAATCGGCTTCTTTGCTTGCTTTTGGAATTTGACGCCAAGTATTCTAACAGGGCGGCAACACGAAGTCACAAAATCACCCAGGCGAATTCAAGATGGCACAAACAGTCGAATCGAAGATCATTGCTGAACTGCGCGACATCGCCGGCAAAGACGGCGTGGCCGTCGGCGACGACGAACTGCTCGTCTACGAATGCGACGCGATGACCACGCACCGGTCGCGCCCGCTGGCCGTCGTCTTCCCGCGCGCGACCGAACAGGTGTCGCGCATCGTCAAGCTGCTTTACGAAAACCGCATCCCGTTCGGCCCGCGCGGCGCAGGCACCGGCCTCAGTTCCGGCGCGATTGCGACGGGCTGTGAAAAAGGAGAGCGCTCGGTCGTCATCGAAATGGCGCGGATGAACCGCATTCTGGAAATTGATTACGCCAACCGCCGTGCGATCCTGCAACCCGGCGTGATCAACATCCGGCTGTCGCAGGCCGTCGCCGCGCGCGGTTACCATTACGCGCCCGACCCTTCGTCGCAAACCTCCTGCACCATCGGTGGCAACGTGGCCGAAAACGCTGGCGGCCCGCATTGTTTGAAATACGGCGCGACCACGAATCACATCCTCGGATTGGAAGTCGTTTTGCCGACCGGCGAGATCGTCAATCTGGGCGGAGCGGGCGCAGACACCATCGGCTACGACCTGCTCGGAGCTTTCGTCGGCAGCGAAGGCACGTTCGGCATCACGACCAAAGTCACGGTGCGATTGACGCGCACGCCGCAGTTGGTGATCACGCTGCTCGCTGATTTTACGGACATCAACGACGCCAGCCGCGCCGTGTCCGCCATCATCGCCGCCGGGATGTTGCCAGCCGCTTTGGAGATGATTGATAAAGTGACGATCAACGCGGTCGAAGATTCGGTCTACGCCGCCGGTTATCCGCGCGACGCCGCAGCCTGTCTGATCGTCGAACTCGACGGTCTGCGCGCGGGCTTGCAAACTCAGGCGAAGCGCGCGGCGGAGATTTGCTTCGAGCACGGCGCGCGCTCGGTGCGCGAAGCCAGCGATGAGACCGAGCGCAAGAAATTGTGGGCTGGTCGCAAAGGCGCTTTCGGCGCGTTGGGCCGCGTCAGCCCCGATCTGCTGGTTCAAGACGCCGTCGTGCCGCGCACCCGGTTGCCCGAAGTGCTGGCCAAGATTTACGTCATCGGCGCGAAATACAACCTGAAGCTCTCGACGGTCTTCCACGCGGGCGACGGCAACCTGCATCCGAATCTGAATTTCGACGGGCGCAATGCGGACGAAGTCGAGCGCGTCGAAGCCGCCAGCAAAGAGATTATGAAGCTCTGCGTTGACGCGGGCGGCTCGATCACGGGCGAACACGGCGTCGGCGTGGACAAGATTGATTACATGCCGATGATCTTCGACCAGGCGTCGCTCGACGCGATGCTGGCGGTGAAGGAGATTTTCAACCCGCTCGGATTGTGCAATCCCGGCAAAGCCGTTCCGGCGCAGCGGATGTGCCGCGAATATCGCAAAGGATTCGACTTTGAGCTAAGCTGAAGGTGAAAGACGTCGCTCAAGGAGAAATTATGATGTCACAGATTGAAGTCACAGAGTTGGTTCAACGCCTGCCGGACGTTATCGCGGCGATTGCAGAAGGTGAGGAGGTCGTTCTCACCAATGCGGAAACGCCATTTGCCAAACTGGTCAAAATCGAGAGCGCGTCGCCGGGCAGAATCCCTGGAAGCGCGGTTGGGCTTTTTACGATGTCCGACAATTTTGATGAGCCAATTGACGACCTGTTTGAGGTGTATAAGGAACTGAACTGATGAAGCTTTTGCTCGATACGGCCTCGTTTTTGTGGTTTGTCGGCAATTCCCCCAAGCTCAGTCGCAAAGCGCAACAGACCATCCGCGATCTCAACAACGAAGTATACTTGAGCGTTGCGAGCGTTTGGGAGATAGGGATCAAACTCAGTATTGGCAAAATGAGTTTGACTCAGCCGATCAAGTCTTTCGTCATCTCACAACTTACGATGAACAGAATGAAATTACTGGCGATCGAACTTGATGAAATTGAAACCATCAGCCAGATGCCACTTCACCACAAAGACCCGTTCGACCGTTTACTGGCTGCGCAATCACTCGTCCACAGAATGCCGATCATCAGCAATGATCCAAAGCTAGATTATTATGGCGTCAATCGAATCTGGTAGCGCCCCTTTTTCATTGGAGACCAGGATGAAACAGTTCATCGCTTTGTTAATATTGCTTCTGCTTGCAACGCACGTGGCAGGAACCAAAGCGCAAATCAACTCACAACCGGTCAGCAAGATCACCGACAGGTTTTCACCTGTTGATCCCGGCGCCGTTCAACTCCAGGGATTTCTCGGCGAACGCTGCCGCAAGAACGAACGCGAACGCCTGCTGACGAAAAACGAAGACGAGTTGCTCAGCGGATTTCAGCGCCGGCCGGGCGATCAGGCCTGGGTCGGCGAACACGCCGGCAAATGGCTGCACGCCGCGACGCTCGCCTGGGCTTACCTGAAGAGCGAAGCGTTGCGCGCCAAACTCGACCGTGTCGCCGCCGCGCTGATCGCGGAGCAACAACCCGACGGTTATCTCGGCACTTATGCCGACGACGCGCGCTGGGGGATGGGCAAAGACCAGCAGTGGGACGTGTGGGTTCACAAATACAATCTGCTCGGCCTGATCACTTACTCCACCCACACCGGCAATCAATCCACGCTCGATGCGGCAAAGAAGATCGGCGACCTGTTGATCAAAACTTTCGGGCGCGCCAGCGAGGGCGAGACTAGGCTGGATTTGAACGAGCGCAGTACGCACGCCGGGATGGCTTCGGGCAGCGTGATGGAACCGATGGTTTTGCTTTATCGCGCAACGGGCGACGAGAAGTATCTGGATTTCGCGCGCTTCATCGCCGAACGCTGGGAAGGCGAAAAAGGGCCGAAGATCATCAGCTCGCTCGTCGAGAAGAGGTCGGTCAAGCTCGTGGCCAACGCGAAGGCTTACGAGATGATGTCGTGCCTGGTCGGTTTGTGCGAACTTTATCGAACCATAGGCGAAGTTCGTTACCTGACGCCGGCGATCAACGCCTGGAACGACATCGCCGCCAACCAGTTGCTGATCACCGGCTCTGGCAGCAGCGGCGAACATTGGACTGAAGCCCGCGCGTTTCTCAGCTCACAGAAAGATCAGGTGGCCGAAACCTGCGTGACCGTGACCTGGATTCAGCTTACTCAGCAATTGTTGCGATTGACCGGCGAGGCGCGTTACGCCGACGAACTGGAAAAAACTTTCTACAACCATCTGGCTTCCGCGCAACGTCCCGACGGCGCGGCGTGGGCTTATTTCACCGCGCTGGACGGAAAGAAAGATTACCAGACGGAGCAGAATTGCTGTTCGTCGAGCGGCCCGCGCGGATGGGCGATGCTGCCGTCGCTCATCTTTATGACCAGCGAAGATGGCGTGGTCGTCAATTTCTTCGCGCCGGGCGTGGCGACGCTGAAGATCAACGGCGAAACGGTGACGATCAAACAGGAGACTTCCTATCCGGCTGATGGCCGCGTGGCGATCACGGTGACTGTGCCGAAGCCGATGAAATTCAGCCTGCGCGTGCGCGTGCCTTCGTGGTCGAACATCGCGGGCGTCAAGGCGCAGGCGAACACCTACTGGCTGCTGCGCCAGACGTGGAGCCGCGCGCAGACTATCACGCTCGATTTTGCGATCCCGGCGCGCGTGATCAATGGCGAAGGCAGTAATGCTGGCAAAATTGCCGTCGCGCGCGGCCCAGTAGTGCTGGCGATTGACGAGTTGTACAATCCCGGCCTCAATCCGCTTTCGGCAATCGCTCTGACGAATCAACCTCCGCAGCTCAAAACCAGCGCGACGTACCGCGACGCCGACGGCGCGCCGGTTTATGAAACCGACGCCGTGCTCGCGCAAGATACCGAAAAACAGAAAGCGGGCGAACGAGTCACGCTGCGGCTCGTTCCCTTCGCGGCGGCGGGCGCTAGCGGACATCAGTTTTCAGTCTGGGCGCCGAAGACCGCCGCGCCGGCTTCCGGCAATTCACAGTAATCGACGTTTCAACCAGGGAGACCAGGATGAGATTTCGTTGTCTTTCAATCTTTCTGCTCATTTTGTCATTGCCTGCGCTCGCTGCGGCGCAGAGCCAGTCGCCCGCGAACGATTCGCCCGAAGCGATGAAGCAACAGCTCGAGCGTTTGCAGCAGCGCTTGCGGGACTGGCCGTTGCTCAGTCGCTACAAAGAAGCCAACGCCATAGTCCCTCCGCTGGGAAAGAATGAAAACCGGGTGGTCTTCATGGGCGATTCGATCACCGACGGTTGGAAGCTGGCCGAATATTTTCCCGGCAAGCCTTACATCAATCGCGGCATCAGCGGGCAAACGACGCCGCAGATGTTGATCCGCTTCCGCCCCGACGTGATCGAGTTGAAGCCGAAGGTCGTGGTGATTCTCGCCGGAACAAACGACATCGCGGGCAACACCGGCCCAATGACTCCGGAGATGATCCAGGACAACTACGCCTCGATGGCCGACCTGGCGAAGGCCAATGGGATCAAAGTCGTCTTCGCCTCGGTGCTCCCGATTCACGATTACGGCAGGACGAAGGTGTCCGAGCGCCGCTCTCCCGAAGAGATACTCAAGCTCAACGAATGGCTGAAGAATTACTGCAAAGAGAACAGACACGTTTATCTCGATTACTTCAGCAAAACGGTTGACGAGAAAGGAATGCTCAAGGCCGAGCTTGCCAATGACGGCCTGCACCCGAACGCGGAAGGTTACAAAGTGATGGCGCCGCTGGCCGAAGCGGCGATTCAGCAGGCGCTGAGGAAGAAATGAGAAGGGGAGACAAGGGGACAAGGAGACAAGGAGAAGGGGGGAAATAGGAGACAAGGAAAGAAAGTCCTCCTTGTCTCCTTGTCTCCTTGTCCCCTTGTCCCCTTGTCCCCTTGTCCCCTTGTCCCCTTGTCCCCTTGTCCCCTTGTCTCCCCTTCTCCCACTCTTATGCACAAGATCACAGTCATTCGCGGCGACGGCGTTGGTCCTGAAATCAGTGACGCGACGATGCGCGTCATCGAAGCCACCGGTGTCAAATGCGAGTGGGACTTTGCGCTTGTGGGCCGCGAGGCTGAAAAAGAATCCGGCGCGCCATTGCCCGGCGAGACGCTCGAAAAAATTCGCGCAAGCGGCGTCGCGTTGAAAGGCCCGGTGATCATCGAGAAGATGGGCGACAAGGTGGTCATCTCTCACGACGATCACACGCAGCGGGTCTACTCGAACGTCAACGCGGCGCTGCGACTGGAACTGGGAGCTTACGTCAACGTGCGGCCTTTGCGCGCGTTTGAGGGAGTAAAAGCTCACGCGCTGAAACTTGATGTCGTGGTCATCCGCGAGTTGACCGAGGATTTGTACAGCGGCTACGAACACCGGATCGGCGAAGACGCCGCCGAAGCGATCAAGATCACGACCCGCAAAGCTTCGGAGCGCGTCGCGCGTTTCGCGTTTGAATACGCCAAACAGCGTTCGCGCCATCGGGTCAGCGTCATCCACAAAGCCAACGTGCTGCAATTGACCGACGGATTGTTCCTGCGCACGGCCCGCGAAGTCGCTGGCGATTACCCGAACATCAAATGCGACGACGCGATGATTGACGCGTGCGTTTACCAGTTGGCCTGCAAGCCGGAAGGCTGGGATGTGTTGCTGATGCCCAATCAGTACGGCGACATCGTCTCGGATTTGTGCGCTGGCCTGGTCGGCAGCTTCGGTCTGGCGCCCGGCGCAAGTTTCGGCGACGACGTGGCGATCTTTGAGGCCGCGCACGGCGCCGCGCTCGACCTGGCCGGGCAGAACAAGGTCAATCCGGCGGCGTTGATTTTGTGCGGCGCGATGATGCTCGATCACCTGGGCGAGGCGGAAGCCGCGCGGCGCATCCGCGACGCCGTTAAAGCTGTGATCAAAGAAGGCCGCGCCGTTACGCCAGACCTCGGCGGAACGGCAAAGTCGACGGCGATGACGAATGTAATCATTGATCATTTGTGATATGGAAAAACGATTCGACTTGGTCGGCATTGGCTCTATGGTCGTGGATTTGATCTACCGCGCTCCGCGCATCATCGGCAGCGAAGAAAAGATCGCGCTCGGCAAATACGACACGGGCGAAGCGGTGAAGATGCTGGTCGGCGGCGTCACGCTCAACCACCTTTCGTGGGCGAGCCTGCTCGGTTTGCGCGTGGGAATTTTCGGCAAGCAGGGCGATGACGAATACGGAAGGTTTTTGCGCGCAGGGATGGATCGTTACGCGATTGACAAACACATCACGCTCGATGGCGCGTCGTCTTCGTTCGCCCACATCTTTGTTGATCCCGATGGCGGGCGGGCGATTTATATGAGTCCGGCGGCGACCGGAGAGACGACTGGCCGTTATCTGCGCGCCGAGCACGCCGATTACATCCGCAGTTCGCAAATGCTTTCGACCGAAATCTCGCAACTGCCGCTCGACGCCGTGGTCGCGGCATTGGAGATCGCGCGTGAAGCCGGAGTCGTGACTGTGCTCGACGTGGACATTCCGCGCAGCGACGCGCTGAAATCGCTCGGCGGCGCAGAGGATTTCGATCGCGCATTGAAACTGGCCGATTACCTGAAACCGTCGAAGGCTTGCGTGATCGAGATCACGGGCGAAAGCGACGCGCTACGCGCCGCCAAAATCCTGCGCGAAAAATATGGCGCGCGAGCCGTAGTCATCACCGATGGCGAGATGGGCTGCGCCATCGCCTCGGATGAATTGAACGACCGCGTGCCCGCTTACCTGACCAAAGCCGTTGATTCGACCGGCGCTGGCGACGCCTTTCTCGGCGGGATGATCGCGGGGTTGACTTACGGGTTGAATTGGAAAGATACGTTGAAGCTGGCCAACGCCTGCGGCGCGGCGTGCTGCGAAATCAGCGGCGCGACGCCCGATTTGTCGAAGAGCCGCTCGCGCGTGTTCAGGCTTTATGACGGCGCGCCATTCGCCGCCAGAGATTTCGCCGCCGCGCCGTCTCCACAACCAGCGAGCGATCCCTACCACAACGCTGTCCAACACTTTCTTCAAATCGCGGTTGAAGAGCTAAACAAGCTGCGCGGCAAGATCGGCGGCGCGGAATATTTCAAGCGCGCAGCCGATCTGATCGCGAAAGCCGAATCGCAGGGCAAACGAGTTCACGTCACCGGCATCGGCAAGCCAGAGTACGTCGCCGGTTACATCTCGGCGCTGTTTTCAAGCACTGGCACGCCGGCCTATTTCCTGCACGGCACCGAATGCGTTCACGGCAGCGCCGGTCAGGTGGCGGCGGGCGACGTGGTGATCGCCATCTCGAACAGCGGCGAAACCGGCGAGATGAAGGCCACGATCACTGCGATCAAACGCAACGGGGCTTTGATCGTCGGAGTTTCGGGTAACCAGAATTCGTGGCTGGCGAATGTCAGCGACGAGTTTTTGTACGCCGGAGTCGAACGTGAAGGCAGCCCGCTGAATTTCGAGCCGAGAGCAAGCATCCTGGCGGAAATCTACACGCTGGCCGCGCTGAGCATCGAGTTGCAGGCGCGCAAAAACATCACGCGCCAGCATTACAACGCCTGGCATCCGGGCGGAGCAATCGGTAAAGCCACGGCTGAACCAGAAGTTGATCTTTGATTCGCCGACTTCACCCTGTGCGTTTCAGTTTCCCGGTCTTCTTCGCCCACCGCTCGACGTGCCCGAACACCCACAATCCAACCGGAATCATCACCACTCCCATCAACGCCAGCGTCAACAATTCAGGCAAGACCGCCGAGATCGGAGCGCCAACTGGTTGCTCCTGCCCCGATCCGATGCCCATCAGCTTGCGGCAGGCCGAGAGCGAATAGGTCGCGGGCGAAAGCAGCGCGAGCGGTTGCATCCATCCCGGCAGAATTTCTACCGGATAATAAACACCCGAAACCAGCAGCAAACAGCCTTGAAAGATGTTCGTCGCTTCGGCGCCGCGTTCGGGGCTGAGCACAGGCAAGACCGCCGCCATCAACCCGAGTCCGATGAACGCAAAGCTGCTCACCAAGAGCACCACCAGAATGCCCCACAGGTTCGCGCGCGAAAGGTTGAGGTTGATGAACACCGCCAGCGCGCCTATCACGATGGCCAATCGCAAGATGCTGTAGACCGCCGCGTAAAGGCTCACGCCGAACAGATGGACAAGGCGCGATACCGGCGCCATAAACGTGTATTCCAGCGTGCCCTCCCACCGCTCGTACGCGACCGAACTGGCGATCTCGTTGAAGAGCACCGACAGGAAACTCCACAGCAACACGCCGACGATCAACGTCAGCGTCAACTGCTCGTCTTTCGCGGCCACGCCGATCAACGCGATGGTCGCCGAATTGACCATCGCATAAAAAGTGAAAACCACGACCCAACCGAAATATCGCTTCGTCAAACTGAAATCCCGAAAGACGAAAGCCATCATCTGCCGGGCGGGCGTGATCACCCCTGACCGTTGGGTTTTGAATTCTACGATCATGTTTTTCCTCCTTCTTCTTTGCCGTCGTTCAACGACTCGCCGGTCATCTTGATGAAAGCGTCTTCGAGCGTCACGGCTTGAGCCTGCTCCTTCAATTCTTCCGCCGTGCCTTCGGCGACCAACTGGCCGCGAGCCAGGAAGCCGATGCGCGCGCACAAATGCTCCGCCTCGTTCATATCGTGCGTGGTCAGCAGGATCGTCGTGCCCTCTTCCTCGCGCAGCTCTTCCAGGAACCGTTGAACGTCGCGTTTGCTCTTTGGATCGAGACCGGTGGTTGGCTCATCGAGCAGCAGCATTGGCGGATTGATCATCAACGCGCGGGCGATCGAGACCTTCTGCTGCATGCCGCGGCTCATCTCTTCGAGCGGATCGGAGAACCGCCGCGATTCGATGCCCAGGCGCTCAAGGATATTGAACGCGCGCTTTTCAGCCCCCTTCGGCTCAAGGCCGTAAAGATAGGCCGAATAGAGCAGGTTCTCCCGCGCCGACAGCCGCTTGTAGAACGCGGCGTCAACGCTCACGCGCCCGATTTTCCAGCGCACCGCCCGCTCCTCGTCGGGAAGCCGATGCCCCATCAACCGCACTTCGCCGTGATCGGGAATGAGCAGCGTCGAAAGAATGCGAATCAGCGTTGATTTGCCCGAACCGTTCGGTCCGAGCAGCCCGTAAGTCTCGCCCAACGCGACCTCGAACGACACGTCCTTCACCGCCCACTGTTCCGTGGTTGTGTACCTGAAGACGCCCTTCCGCTGGCGTTTGCGAAAGACTTTCTTCAATTGACGAACTTCGATCGCGTAATGGTGATTGTTTTGAAATGACGAATCGAACATAAATTTTCGAGTCTCCGGCCAGCGTTGAAGGTTCGCTTGCAAAGCGCAGGCTTCAAAGCTGGGGTTGAAACGTTGGTTGGTGGATTGAGTTGAAGTGGCGAGAGATGGCTGGGAGTTTTGACGAAGGGCGATTGCAGCGCCGAAAACTGGCAAATGCAGGGAATAATCGCTTACAAATAAACGTCCGCGACAAATAGCGCGTAAAACTCTCAGCCTGTCAGTGACGCAATCTCATCGGCGCGCCTCCTTTCCGGGTTAGGTTGGTTTTGAATCCGATTGACCATTGAAACAGGCGCGGATTGTACAGATGCGGCAGCGCATTTGCAACGCGAATCCCGGCGCTGGTAAAACCGGCGCGCCTGCTCCGCGAAAATTTCCGCTCCATTGCCGGCATTTTCCCCAACTCTTTTGTCCTGGCGTTGGAAAACCAGCCTTTCCCGCCGAGGCACGCCCGTTGCCTCTCTTCCGGCAGGAGGTTGTCGCCGAATCGGCGGCGTAGAATTTATGATCACTATCAAACGCATCCTTTGTCCGACCGACTTCTCGGATGAATCTGACGCGGCGCTGCGTTACGCAATCGCATTGGCTGGCGCTTACGAAGCGAAGCTGCTGGTCTGTCACTGCGCCGCAACCTCAACGCCGATTGACGACAAGGCGCGCGAAGAGTTCGACCATCAGGTCGAGGCTTCGATCAGGCGATGGACCGGCGTCGGACATCGCCCCCAGCCCGGGTACGCAAGCATCATCGCGCAGGGCGAGGCCGGCGAGGCAATCACCAAAGCCGCGGCAGAGGAGCGGGTAGATTTGATCGTAATGCGTTCGCGCCGCCGTCCGGTGGCTGCGTCGTTGCTCGGTTCCACCGCCGAAGCTGTCTGCCGCACGGCTCCCTGCCCGGTTCTGATCACCCATCCGGACGAGCGCGAATGGGTAGGTTTGACCTCGGGCGAGATTGACCTGCAAAAAATCCTCGTCGGCGCTGATTTCTCGATTGATTCCGAGTTGGCGCTGCGGCTGGCGATCACTTTTGCGCAGGAATATCAGGCCGAGTTGCATATGCTGCACACCCTGCCGGTTGCGATGGCGCAGGCGGCGCTCGACTTGCCACCGGAGATGGAAAATGATTTCCAGCGCGCAGCCAGAGTGCTGAAGCAATCGGTTCCCGACGAGGCTTATCTATGGTGCAACGTTTTTCAGGCGGTCAAGGGTGGCCCGCCTTACCGCGAGATTCTGAGCTACGCCGAAGAGAACGAAATTGACTTGATCTGTTTGGGCGCGCGCGGCGCGGGCTTTGCCATGCGCGCGCTGTTCGGTTCAAATACCGACCGGGTATTGAGGCAAGCGCCCTGCCCGGTGCTGATCGCGCGCCCGCTCAGACCGGCGCCCATCAACCACGATCATCGGCGGGCGGAAAGATGATTCGCGGAATATGCAGCTTACGTTTCTGTTCCAGCAACTCGGCATCGCGTTGGGACTCGGATTGCTGGTTCGGATCATCCCTCTTTCAACACCGCAGCCACAGTCTTCAACAGCTTCTCGGCGGTGTACGGTTTCGGAAGAAAAGTTTTCAGCCCCATTTGCGCGGCTTCGGCGGTTTTGTCTTCGGCCTTCAACCCGCTGGTCGCAATGATCTTGATGGCCGGGTCGAGCCGGCGCAGCGCGCGGATCGTCGCCGGGCCATCCATAAACGGCATCATCATATCGGTGATCACCACCTTCACTTCGTCTTTGTGCGTGACGAAGATGGCCATCGCCTCCGCTCCGTCGCTGGCGACTATCACTCGATAACCGAAAGCGACCAGCGTCTCCCTGGCGACTTCACGAATCGCATTCTCGTCGGACTGACCTTCAAATCACCGGCAAACAACGAGCGCAGACCATGACAATTTCCACTCCTGTTACCGCCGCCAATTCGTCAATAGATTTTTCCAGAGACCTGCTCCTGCGCGACGGCGCGATGCTGCGGTTGTGCGCTTTGCGCCCTGGCGATCGCGACGAGTTGAAAGCCCTCTTGAGCCGCTGCTCGCCGGATTCGATTCGCTACCGTTTCCTGCACCCGGTGAAAACGCTGCCCGAAGCGACGCTCGATCAATTAACGCAGGTTGACGCTCGCGCCACGTCGCGCTCGTGGTGGTTCAAGGCGAAGACGCGAACGAACGCATCGTCGCCGTGGGCCGCTATCACGCGCCGGAGCATCGGCCCGATGTGGCCGAAGTCTCGTTCCTGGTCGAAGACGCGATGCAAAGGCGCGGCATCGGCACGTTGTTGCTCGACACGCTGGCCGAGATTGCGCGCGCGCACGGCATCAATCGCTTCAGCGCCGACGTGCTGGCCGACAACCACGTGATGCTTTCGGTCTTTCGCAAAGCGGGCTACGGTCTGTCGAGCCGGGTGAGCTACGGCGTGACGCACCTGGAATTCCCGATCGCATACAGCGAGATCGCCGAGTCGCGGGCCGAAATGCAGGAAGCCGAAGCCGAGCGCGCGTCGTTGCGCCCGGTGCTCGCGCCCCAATCCATTGCGGTGATCGGCGCGAGCCGCGATCCACAGTCGGTGGGCGGCGCGTTGTTTCGCAATTTGATCCGGTGGGGATTCGCCGGCGCGGTCTATCCCGTCAACCCGCGGGCGCGCGCGGTGGCGGGCGGGCGCGCTTACGCCTCCATCACCGATCTGCCCGAAGTTCCGGAACTGGCGTTCATCAGCGTGCCTGCTTCATCCGCGCTCGACGCGGCGCGGCAATGCGCGGATCGCGGCGTGCGCGCGTTGTGCGTGATCTCGGCGGGGTTTGCCGAAACCGGATCTGAGGGCGCGGCGGCGCAGGCTGAGTTGCTCAACCTTTGCCGCGCGCACGGAATGCGCCTGGTCGGGCCAAATTGTTTGGGCTTGGTGAACACGTCAAACGACGTTCGCATGCTCGGAGCTTTCGCGCCGGCGGCGGCATACCAGCAACTCGCCGAGCGACTGTCATCTCACGGCATCGTTCTCGCCGCAGCCAACGTCATGCCGATAGCGCCACGTGGCGTCGAAGTGATCGCCGGAATCACACACGACCCTGTGTTCGGGCCGCTGGTCGCTTTCGGCTCCGGCGGAGTGCTAGTCGAATTGCTCGATGACGTAGTCTTCCGCGTGCTTCCGCTGACGGACGCGGACGCCACCACAATGATCCGGGATACGCGCGCCCATCGTTTGTTGCAGGGTTTTCGCGGTTCGGCTAAGGCTGATGTGGCGGCGGTTGAACGCCTACTGCTCGCGCTCGGCGCGCTCGCCGAAGCCGCGCCACGCATTGCGGAGGTGGATTTGAATCCGGTGATCGTTCACGAGGAGGGCGCGGGCGTCTCGCTGATTGATGCGCGGGTGCGGTTGTCCGAGTGAAAGTCTGGTCAGACTTCAACTTTGCAATCGAGTCAATTCGGTTTGCAACTCTGAAAGCGCCCGTCTGACCGCTTCGCCGACAGCCGTTTCAACTTCCGCCGATAAACCAACGCCAGCGGCAAAATTCTTCCCTTCGATACCGTAAACCACTAGACGCGAGGGAAGCTGGCAAAGCGCGCAGGCCAGCTCAATCGCTTCGGCTAGGCTGAAGGCGTGGGTCGAGCCGTGGAAGGAGACGGCGGGGATCGGCTGCACGGTCGCGTCAAAACGATGGATCGTTCCCGGCGCCGCGCCCGACATCGTGGCGTCAATGATGGTCACCGTCTGCGCTCCCCGCCAAGCTTCGATCAACGCTGCGCCATCGCCGCTTTGTTCAAGAACGATGACTGAGTCTGCAAGGCGCGCCTTCAACCGCCGGGCGACGATCAAACCGGCCGCGTCATCGCCGCGATATTCATTGCCGATTCCGATGATCAGTGGGAGCGGTTGTGACATCTCTATTCGCGCTCGATTTCAAGCCGCAAAAAATGGGTCGCGCAGGAGATGCACGGGTCGTAATTGCGCACCGCCTGTTCGCAGCGCCAGGTCAGTTGTTCTTTCGGCAAATCGAGATGGCGAGGCGCGAACTGCTGCAGGTCGTCCTCGATGCGCTTCTGATTCTGCGATGTCGGCGGGACAATCTTGGCGTCGGTGATCAAACCATTATCGCCAATCCGATAGCGATGATAGAGCAATCCGCGCGGCGCTTCGGTGCAAGCGTAGCCGACGCTCGCGCGCGGGACAATTTCGACCGCCGGCTCATCCGGCGCTTCGTACTCGTCAATGATGCGCAGGGCTTCATCGCAGGCGTACAAAACTTCGACGCTGCGCACGATGATGCTCTGGAACGGATTGCCGTATTCGGACGACAAACCGGCTTCGCGCGCGGCTTCACGCGCCAGCGGCGACAGCTTGTCAAAATTCAGGTTGTAACGCGCCATCGGCCCGGCCAAATATGCGCCGCGACCTTTGAGTGTTGAATGCAGCGCGTTCGAGTGGGCGACGTGCTCTTCGATCACGTGTTCGTCGAATTCGCTAGCGGCGATGTCCAGCCCCTGGTTGGAAACAATTCGGCCTTCGTTGAAGGGATATTCGTCCGCATGTCGCAGCGCGACGAATTCGTAGTCCGGCTCGAAATCGGGAAAGTCGAACGTAGCTGTCCACCGCACGGTCTCCAACGCCGCGTCACGCGCCCATTTCAAACGTTCGGCTAATTGAATGAGATCGCGATTCGCTGGCAGTTTGTAGAACCCTCCGACGCGAACATTGATCGGATGAACCTCGCGCCCGCCGAGCAGCGCGATGACTTCGTTGCCGACCTTCTTCAACTGCAACCCGCGCTCGACGACGGCGCGATGATCTTTCGCCATCCGCATCGCGTCTTCGTAGCCGAGAAAATCCGGCGCGTGCAGCAGGTAAATGTGCAGCGCGTGGCTTTCGATCCATTCGCCGCAATAGATCAAGCGCCGCAGCGCGCGTAATTGCCCGTCCACTTTGACGCCAAAAGCGTCCTCCATCGCGTGAACCGCGCTCATCCGGTAAGCGACGGGGCAGATGCCGCAGATGCGCGCCGTGATGTCGGGCGCTTCGCTGAAACGCCGCCCGCGCAGGAAGGCTTCAAAGAAACGCGGCGGCTCGAAAATCTTCAGGCGAACCTCCTCAACGGCGCCGCCTTTGATCTTGATGTACAACGCGCCCTCGCCTTCGACGCGGGCGAGGTAATCAACTTTGATCGTCCCGGTTTTCATGCGATTCGCTCTCCTGGCGGAACGGCTCGGCTCCCGCGTAGAAGCCGCGGTAGACGCGCGTCAGATCCTCCTCTTTCACTCCCAGACCGCCGAACCACACGCTCAAGCTGGCCGTGTTCGGCGTCTCCTTCGGCCCGTAGCAGCCGTAACAACCGCGATTGTACGACGGGCAGATCGCGCCGCGGCCAGCGTGAGTCACCGGGCCAAGACAAGGCGTGCCGTGCGCGACCATCACGCACACGTTTCCGCGCAGCTTGCATTCCAGGCAGACGCTGTGTGGCGGCGTGTTCGGCTTGCGCTCGTTGAGGAAGGCGCTGATGACTTCGATGAGCTGGCGCTTGTTGATCGGGCATCCCTGCAACTCGAAATCAACTTTGACGTGCGCGGAGATCGGCGTGGAGCGGTCGAGCGCGCTGATGTATTCGGGCGTGGCGTAGACGATCTGGATGAACTCGCGCACATCTTTGAAGTTCCTCAGCGCCTGAATTCCGCCCGCGGTGGCGCAAGCGCCGATAGTCACCAGATACTTCGATGCGCGGCGCACCTGCTGAATGCGTTCGGCGTCATGCGGAGTCGTGATCGAGCCTTCAACCAGGGACAGATCGTATGATCCCTTGACCATCGCGCGTGACGCTTCGGCGAAGTAGGCGGTCTGCATCGCGTCAGCCACAGCGAGCAGTTCATCTTCGCAATCGAGCAGGCTCAATTGGCAGCCGCGGAACCAACCACGACCAGCCAAGCACATCACCCGGGCTGACCGTCTGAATCTGCGCCGGGCCGCCCGGCGTGGAGACTTCGAGCGCGACCTTGCCCTGGCGAATGAGGTAGAACTGGTCGGCGTCTTCGCCTTCACGAGAGATCATCTGCCCGGCGTCGAAGCGCACATTCTTCGCGCATCCGGCGGTCAATCGCAGGTCTTCAAGCGATTGATCGCGAAAGAAAGGATGCTCGGCCAGCAATGGTTCAAGCGTTTCCATTATCTTCTCCGAAAACGTACCGCAGGCTGTCTAGCCTGCGGATGACTCGATTAATGAGCGTTCAATTACCCCCAAGCGGCTTGATGATGAAGCTTCCGCAGGCTAGACAGCCTGCGGTACATCACGAATGGCGCGAACCTCCTCGGTGATGTCAATGCCCACCGGGCACCACGTGATGCAGCGCCCGCAGCCCACGCAGCCCGATTCGCCGAACTGATCTACCCACGTCGCCAGCTTGTGCGTCATCCATTGCCGGTAACGCGACCTCGGCGTCGCGCGCACGCTGCCGCCGTGAATGTACGAAAAATCCATCGTGAAGCACGAATCCCACCTGCGCCATCGCTCGGCGTGTTCGCCCGTCAAATCGGTCACGTCTTCCACCGTCGTGCAGAAACAGGCCGGACAAACCATCGTGCAGTTGGCGCAGGTCAGGCAGCGCGACGCCACGTCGTCCCAGCGCGAATGTTCGTAGTTGCGATAAAGCAATTCCTTGATGTCATCGGTGTCGAGCGCGCGGCCCATCTGCGCGGCTGTCTGTTCAACGATCTCTTCGACTTTTTGCTGTTCAGATTCGCTCGCCGCGCGATGCGGAGAGGCTTGGAGAATTTCAGCGCCACGCTCCGTCCCGACCTCGACCACGAAATGATGGCGGCCGGCTTCGATCACTTCGGTCAGCGCCAGATCGAATCCGGATGAAGCCTTTGGTCCAGTGTTCATCGAGACGCAGAAGCACGTGCCGCCAGCCTTTCCGCAATTAACCGCGATGATGAAAGCTGGTTCGCGCCGCGACTGATAGATCGGATCAACGTGTGGCCCTTCGAGCAAGACCCTGTCCTGAACCTGGATCGCGCGCAGATCGCACGCGCGAACGCCGATGAAAGCGAACTTCGGAACGGGAGCGTTCTCGGCGATGAAGCGCAAACTCTTTCCATCGCGTGTGACTTGCGACAACCGCACGTTGGGTGGATGAAGGAACTTCTTCCACGAATGCGGCCCGGCGTTGTAACCGAAGAGCGCGTCGTCGTTGCGCCGCTTCAACCGATACTTCCCGCCATCCTGTTCATCAGTCCAAGCCGCAGGCAGATCGGAGGTCGAGGACAACTCGTCGTAGACAATCGCGCCATCACGAACGACAGGGCCGACGACGCGATAGTCTCTTCCAAGCAGAGCGTCAATCAGCCGCTGAAGATCGCCGTGTTCAACGATTGCCAATGTCCCAGCCTGTGTCGGCCTCTCATTCATACTTTCAGTTGTTCGTCCTCAACTGCGCCTGATGCGTCGAGAGCGCAATCCGGCTGTAAGCTTCGGCCACGCCCCAGGTCAGCAATACCGCCGCCGACACTATCATCAGCAACTCCGCAGTGAGCGGTTCCAGTCCCAGCAACGCGCGCAATCCGGGCAGCAGCACCGTCAGGAACTGCACGCCGATTCCCAGGAATACCGCCAGATGCAGCGCCCCGTTGAATTGCGGCGGAGCGCTGATGCGCCGCGCCGGATAAGCGTAAAACAATTGCCCGATGGTCGCATGCAGAAAGACCGCTGTGCGCGTTTGCATCAGGCTGAAGCCGATGAACGGCATCAGCGATAACAACACACCGCCGATCATTGCTTTGAATAGTCCGGTCGCCAGAATGAATTGGAGCGATTCCCGATCCAGCAAGGGCGAGCGGGGATCGCGCGGTCGTTCCCGCATCACGCCGGCGTCTTGATCCAATCCCAGCGCCAGCGCGGGCGGGCCGTCGGTGATGATGTTGACCCACAACAGTTGCACGGCGGTCAGCGGCAACAAGATCGCGCCCGTCTCGTCCTTCAATCCCAGCAGCGCAGCGCCAAACGCGCCGCCCACCACGATCAACACCTCAGCCAGGTTGGTCGAGAAGAGGAAGCGGATGAACTTCTGGATGTTCTCGTAAATGTTGCGGCCTTCCTCGATGGCCGCGACGATGGTGGCGAAGTTGTCGTCCATCAACACCAGATCGGCGACTTCGCGTGAGACGTCGCTGCCGCGTTCGCCCATCGCCACGCCGACATCGGAACGTTTGAGCGCCGGCGCGTCGTTCACGCCATCGCCGGTCATCGCCACGATCTCGCCGTTCTGTTTGAGAGCTTCGACCATCCGCAGCTTATGCTCCGGCGCGACGCGGGCAAAGATATTCGTTTCCTTCACCGCCTCGCGCAACGCTTCGGGCGGCATCGTTTCCAATTCCATTCCGGTCAGCACACGACTTGGCGGGATTCCGACTTCGTGCGCCACGGCCAATGCTGTCGCCGGATGATCGCCCGTCACCATCACCACGCGGATGCCGGCTGCCTGCGCACGCCGGATCGCTTCAGGCACTTCGGGTCGCGGCGGATCCCACAGCAGGACGTGACCCAGAAAGACGACCTCTTCGTCGCCTTCACCTTCGCGCCAACCCAACGACAAAACGCGGAAGCCTTCGCGTGCGTAGACCTCGGCCTTCTCTTCCCAGACTTGCCGCTCTTCAAGCGACAAACGGCTGCGCTGCAAAACCACTTCCGGCGCGCCTTTCAGATAACTGATCGACGCGCTGGTCTCCTCGACCGTCACGCGCATGAACTTGTACGAACTGTCGAAGGGCACATAGCTTTGGCGCGGATGCTCGCGCTGCAAACGGTCAGGCTCGACGCCTCGCCCGTGAGCGTATTCGAGCAGCGCCAGCTCGAGCGGATCGCCCGCTCCGGCGGCTTCCTCAGCGTCGTTCGCCAGCGCCATCGCCCGCAGCGCGCGTTCGGCGTCCGGGCTGTCCAGGTCTTTCACGAACATGCGGTTTTCGGTCAACGTGCCGGTCTTGTCCGTGGCGATCACCGTGACTGAACCAAGCGCTTCGACGGCGCTCAAGCGGCGCACAACAGCTTTTCGTTTCGCCATCCGCTCCACGCCCAGCGCCAGCGTCAACGTCAACACGGCGGGCAATCCTTCTGGCACGGCGGCGACGGCCAGCGCGACGGCGAAAAGGAAAACGTGGCTGAGACGCTCCAGCCCTTCGACCATCAGACCCCCAACCGCGATCAACACGGCCAGCGCGAGCACGGCGCGCGCAATCTGTCCGCCGAATTTTTCCAGCCGGCGTTCGAGCGGCGTCTTGTCGGCTTTGATCTCGCCGATCATCACCGCCAACCGCCCCATCGCGCTCTGCTCGCCGGTGCGGCTGACTTCGAGGTAGCCTTTGCCGCGCACGAGCAGCGTGCCGCTGAAGACCTCGGTGTCGCGCTCTTTTTCAATCGGCACGGATTCTCCGGTCAACACCGACTCATCAATCATCACGCCTTCGGCTTCGATCAGCGCGCCGTCGGCGGGAATTCGATCACCGGCTTCGATGCGCACGACATCGCCTGGGACCAAATCCGCGCATGGCAGATGAACGAGCCTTCCCTCGCGCATCACCCAAACCAGCGGCGCCGCCATCTCTTTCAGCACGGCGAGCGCCGCTTCGGATTTGCTCTCCTGGTAAACGCCCAGTCCGGCGTTGAGCAACAGAATGATCGCAATGGCGATGGCTTCGACGGGCAGTCCCGCCGCTCCTTCGCTGACCCAGATGGCGGCGTCCGCCACCAACGCGAAGAGCAGAATGTAGATGAGCGGGCTTTGGAATTGCTGAACGAAACGCCGCCACAACGGAGTGGGCGGTCGTTCCGGCAAGGCGTTCGGCCCATGTTGTCCCAGACGAGCCTGAGCTTCGGCGTCTGATAGTCCGTAATGCGTCACTGCTCCGCTCCATTGTTTGTCCCAGCGTTTGTTCCGGGAGGCACGCACACGACCGGAATGTGGGCGGCGCGCAGCACTTTTTCCGCCGTCGAGCCGAAGAGAATCTCCTCAATGCCGCCCTGATGTTGACCGCGAATGCCCATCACGATCAGACTGAAATCGAGATCAACGGCGATGCGCAATATTTCCGTGAACGGAGTGCCGACCACGACCATTGATTCCAGGCGGATGTCTGAGACCGCGTGCTCCTGCGCAATCTGCTGCAACCGCTCTTCGGCTTTCCGCTGCATTTGCGTCCTGGCCGTCTCCGCGTCGCAAAAGCCTTCGGCGCTCACCCGCGCCAGGAAATCGGCGTCAATCACGTGGAGCAGATAAACCTCGCCGCCCGGATCAATCAACGCCAGGGCGTAATCGAGCGCCCGCAACGAACCGGCCGAAAAATCTATCGGCACAAGAATGTCTTCGATCTTCATAGTTTTTTTCCTTCGCTTCCAATTACACCTATGCCGGCCTCTGATCAAACGATCATTACGCATTCTGGCGAATTATGGGCAATCGTTATTCCAAAGTCAGGCGCGCGCGCCGGTTGATGAAAGCGCTTTAGCAGTTATGGTCTCAACATTGTCCCTATGAGATTCGGCAAAGCGAATTTCTACGCTGCCATTGTGGAATTATCCCCAATCGCAATGGGGTGTTATGACCCAAAAAACTCAACGATCGTCGGGGCGAGCGCCGGTAATCACAGCTAAATGTGCATTTACGATTACCGCCGGAAACATTGAAATCTGGCCGGAAGATTGCAACCAATAAGGTGGCTACAACAACAAGGAGGTCTGGTATGAAAATCCTATTGGCAACTGATGGTTCCGATTGCAGCAAGGCCGCGGTGAATTCAGTCGCGGAGCGCCCGTGGCCCGCAGGCAGCGAAGTAAAAGTCGTCTCGGCGATTGAGATTCCTTACGCGCCCACGACCGAAGCCTGGGTACTGCCCGACAGTTACTACCAGGAACTGGAAGAAGCGGCGAATGCGCAGGCGGCGGCGGCGGTCAAGAATGCGATCGAACAAATCAAGTCCAGCCCGACTGCCGGGCTGGAGATCATCACGGAGATCAAGAGCGGAGCGGCCAAAGATGTGATTTTGGACGAGGCGGAAAAGTGGAGCGCCGATCTGATCGTGCTCGGCTCGCACGGTTACAGAGGCTGGCAACGGTTCCTGCTCGGTTCGGTTTCACACGCCGTCGCCACCCATGCGCACTGCTCGGTTGAGATCGTGCGGCAAAAACCGGGCGCAGAAACGCGGAAGAAGCTGTCGGTTGAGAAGCTCACCTGGCGAGAGATGTGACGGATTGGTTGATCAGGGCGAATTCGCTGCCGTTGAATTGGAAGTCCAGATTCCGTCGCTGTTCGCCCTGTTTCGGATCAGTAGTCGCTCCGATCAATCTCAGGATCGGGGACTTCCCTTCTTCATGCCTCAACCCCATGTGCAGGTACTTGTCACCGGATTTGAGCGCCCGGCCTTGTCTGTCGAAAGCCAGCGGAAATTTCTTGCCTTCGCGCAGGATGACGGCGAAGTAGTCTTTGCCACCCTTCACCGCTTTGGCGTAGATCACGATCAGGCTGTCGAAGCTGCCCTTTTGGACGGCGTCGAGGCGGGCGGCGTAGATCAATTCGGCGTTCGCGCCGCCCGATTCGCGCGTTTCGGTCTTTGCGGTTTCAAAATCCGCCGGGCTGATCTTCGGGTTGCGCGCCATTTGAGCCGAGGCTGCGGTCGGAGCGACGATCAACAGCAGTAAAGTCAGAATCAAAATCATTGTGCGATTCATTTTCTCTCCCTACGCAATTCAGGCTGCGCTCGCCATCTTCTGCGCATACTTCCCGGTAATGGATTTGAGGGTGCGAAGAATGGCCTCAGCTTCGATCTTCTCCGCATACTCGCGTGATAAGGCGATAGTCATGGCTGGGCGATCGGACTCAATCTCCGACACCAGGCCGTGCACGAATGTCCAATTGTCGGCAATGGTGTAGCAACCAAAGATCTCCTGCGGGGACTCGCCATTCCGCTCCCAATTTAAACGGGCCGCCGCCAGCATGGCCCCATAGAGATGAATCTGCGGATCTAGAGCTTCCGGTCCCCGTTTTGCCTCGACCACGATCAGGTAGTAAGACTTGGTTATCCCGGAAATGTTGTGTCCCACCACTCCATCTGCGATTCCTTCCAAACGAAACCCCGGATATTGCGCTTTCAGCGGCAGTTGCGACCAGGCGTTGAGCCTGCCCTGCTCCGCCAACATCAGCAAGGGATAAATCGCCCGTGACCAGATCGTGGCTTCGTTCATCAGGATGACCGATTCGTTCAGCAGAAACGAAACTATAACTTTGACGAGCTGCCGTTCCTGTCTGGATAGACTGACGTCTATCCGGTCCCACATCTCCGGGACCACGCCCTTCTCGTCAAGCGCAGCGATTGAATTGAGAGACTCCGCTGTGAGTTCGGAAAATTTGAATGTCTGCATAGATCGCTCCTACTTTATCGCCGCCTGCGCGCTCCCCACATTCGCATTCGCATCGAACACTCGCAAAGCAATCACGTGCGGTTTCCCCCCAGCGACCGTCGCCGTCACCCGGAACTCTTCGCGCTTCGAATCAGCGATACCGTCAGCCGGGAAGACCGCTTTCCACACTCCGCCGTCAATCTGGTATTCGGCGCGGCGAATGATCGAGGTCGCATCAGTCGCGCGGAAAACGACCTCGACGTTCGCGCCGGTCACGCGCGGAGCGTCGGCGGTCACGGCTGGCGGTGTGTTGTCAATTTCGATGGCCTCCGTCTCCTGCTCGTCAGTCAACGCCAAACTACCGGGATTTGATAACTCGTCCGACGCGACGACCTTGAAAACGTAGCGCCCATCAGGCAACGAGTTGGCGTCAATGGTGAAGTAATTTTCGCGCAGGTCCGTTTTGAGCGGATAAAACTCTCCGCCCACCGCGTTGCGGTAATAGACGGCGTATTCGATCGCATCGCCATTACGATCTTCCGCCTGCCATTGCAGCGAAACCGCGCCGCGCTGAAAGATTCGCCTGGGCGGCATTTGGGCCATGGCGCCGAGCGCGGAAGGATCGAGGCCCGCTGAATCCGCGCCGCTATCCATCTGTGGTTGCGGCAACGCCTGCAACACGACGCCGATTGGCAGGATGTTGATCGTGTTGATCTTCGGCGCCAGATTGCGTGGCAGGTACGACACCGTGACTTCGCGCAAACGCGGCGCGGCGGCGGTGGCGGTCTTCTTCAACGTCGCGCGCCATTGAATGAATCGCGCCGGCAGGCTTTTGATCGCGTCGCCGTCGGCGCTCATCACCGGCGCTGACCAATCGCTCCAGGTCGAGTCGGGATTCGCCGTGTTGCCGCTGCGCGTTTGCAATTCAACCGCGCCTTCGCCGATCCACGAAATCCGCCCCCAGGTGGCGGTCGTCTGCGCGTCGCGCACGGACGAAGTGTAAGTACCGGAGGCGCTGGTCTCGTTGTCCAATTTGAACAGCTTGCCGAGATTCGAGCTGGCGACGAAAAGTTGATTGCCCCCGGCGCCGCCGCGAACGAAGCGCGAGGTCTGGGCTTCGGACGATTGCGCAATCAACATCGGCTTCTGCCCCGGCGACGCGCCATAAATCCGGCCTTTCTGTCCGGTACCGACCATCACCTGCTTGGCGCCGTCAATCGCAATCGCAAACGCCACGGCTTCCTTTGAATCCCAGAGCAGGTCGCTGGCGCCATTGGCATCCAGCCGGTAAAGCGCGCTCTTCGATTGACCGCTGGATGGAGCGGAACCGCTCGAACCGCCCGATGAGCCGGGAGTGTCAATCACCTGCACATCGCTGAGCGTGATCGTCACCGTGCCTTCATCGCCGTTGAGCGGCGGCTGGACGGCGGGCGCAGCGGAGGCGGCAGGCGCCGCATTGGCCGCTCCGCTGCCGGCGGATTCGGCCAGCGCCAGCGCGTAAATCTCACCTCTAGTCCCCAGCGCCAAGTCGCGGATTTCGCGCAGCGACGAATCGAACAGCGTGAAGACTTTGCCGTCCGGCGAAACGCGCAGCACCAAACCGCCAGGGTCAGTCCCCACAATGATGTTGCCCGCCGAATCAACGCGCAGCGCCGTGATGTTCGTCTGCGTAACGGTCACAAACGGCGCGCCGGTTCCATCACGGTTGACGCGGTAAATCACTCCTTTGTCGCCCGTACCCACCAGCAATCGTCCCTGTCCATCGAACGCCAGCGACCAGATGTACTTCGTCTTCGGCTCGAAAAAGACCTTCGCTTCGCCGCTGGGCGAGATGCGATAGACCTTGCCGTCCGGCGACGTGCCCGCGTAAACATTGCCTTGCGCGTCAACCGCCAGGGCCATCACGTCCAGTTCCGAGGTTTTATAAAGCAGCGCGCCTTTGCCCGACGGATCAACTTTGAAGACGCGCCCTTCGTGACCTGTGCCGAGATAGATGTTACCGGCGTTGTCCGCGACAGCCGACCAGATGTACGCCTGCTTCGTATCGAAGACTTCGGCCAGCGCGGGCGCGAGCGTCAAGGCTCCGTTGTCGGCGATCGAGACGCCTTTGGCGTCGCCCTTTTCGACCTCGGCGCGGGTGTTGACGCGCCAGAAGACGGGGCCGCCGGCGAAAGCAGAAAAGACTCCAAGTGAAATGAAGCCCAACCAGAGACAAACAAGAAAGGTTTTTCGCATGTGTTTGAATTCGACCTCAATGAAATTCGTTGAGCCATCGAACCTGATTCTTCAATTGCTCAGCAGTAACTGATCGCACAAGGCTTAATAAACGACGAAACAAGATATGGAATGGAGTTTGGGCGCATCAGGCTGCGGCGTCTTGCTGCTTCCATCGCTCATAGCTGTTTTCCCAGATGGCGCGATCAACCTCTTCTCGATGGTCGTGGTAGTACGCCAGCGCGTCAAAAACTTGCGCCGGAGCCAGGTAATCCCAATCAAGCAGAATTTGTTCGACCGTCATTCCGACCTTGTAGTAATACTCGACGATGTGCCAGACCGCGATGCGAGTGTCTTCAATGATCGCGTTGCCGCCGCATACTCCTTCGATTTTGACGATGTGTGGATGCTCAGTCCGCAGTCGTTTGTGTTTTTCAGCGTTAGCCATGTCAGTCTCACTTCCTGATCTATGATTTCGCGTCGAGGCGTTCTTCGTAATCCCGAACCCTCCGCACAAGCCAAGCATGGGCTTCAGCAAAATGGCGTGCGCGTTCATCATCATCATCTCGCGCCAACTTCAGCCTGTCCACTTGAGGATCAATCTTGCGGACCATCTCAATCAACTGGGCTTCGATCATCGTTTCGGCCACTCCGGACCGACCAGACAGAAAAATGTGAGAGAGAAAAATGGCATCTCTTATTTTTCTCTCTTACATTTTTCTGTCTGGTGGCCGAAACGATGATCGA
>Ga0187892_10000828_pt1 | contig 77182 bp, 73 predicted proteins | sample MA1701073metaG_FD_139345 | JGI IMG/M metagenome (GOLD analysis project Ga0187892, IMG submission 139345) | Bio-ooze microbial communities from a basaltic lava cave in the Kipuka Kanohina Cave System on the Island of Hawaii, USA - MA170107-3 metaG ... | reverse complement strand
GGCCGCTGGAGCGCCTCTTCGCTGCTGCTGCCGCCTTACGGCCGCAAATTCCGCGCGATCCTCAAGCTGCTCAACCGGTGACGGACGCCTGGGACCTTCCATCGCCGTTCGTGCATCGGGTGTCGGCGCTTCCACACGACATCGACGCCTACGGACACGTCAATAACTCCGTGTACCTGCGCTGGCTCGACGAAACCGCGTGGACACATTCAACGAAGCTCGGCATTCCGCCCGAACATTGCGTCAGGACCCGCCGCGGCATGGTCGTGTGGCGCAGCCAGCTCCACTACCAGGCCCCGGCTCTCGCCGGCGACGCACTCGAGGTCGGCACCTGGCTCGTGTTTGAGGATGGGCGCTTGCGGGTCGACCGGCGATTCCAGGTCCGGCGGACGGGCGACGGCAGGACGCTACTCCGGGGATTGATCCACTATGTCTGCGCCGATCTCGACAGCGGTCGCCCCCGGCGCATGCCGCCGGAGTTCGCCCTGCGATACCGACCGCTGCCCGAAGTCGTCGCTGCCCTGTCACATGAGAGCCATCGCGAATTCGCGCCAGGCGTCGAGCCTCGCGCGCCCTGAATCGACTCAGCCGAGCAATGCCCGCGCGTGATGGCGCAGGTGATCTTCCATGAATGTCGAGATGAAAAAGTAGCCGTGGTCGTAGCCCGGATGGCGGCGCAGCGTCAGCGGGTAGCCCGCATCCTTGCAGGCCTGCTCGAGCCGCTCCGGCATCAGCTGCTGCTCGAGGAACTGATCCGACATGCCCTGGTCGACGAGCAAGGGCGGTCTGCCGGTCACCGAGGGCAACGCACGTATCAGCTCGCAGGCGTCGCATTCGCGCCACCGCTCACGATCGGCACCGAGATAGCCGGTGAACGCCTTCTGGCCCCAGGGACAGTGCATCGGCGCCGCGATCGGCGCGAATGCGGAGATCGAACGATAGCGCTCCGGGTTCTTGAGCCCGATGGTCAGCGCACCATGCCCGCCCATCGAATGCCCGAATATGCCCTGGCGCTTCGCGTCGACCGGAAAATTCTGCTCGACGAGCGCCGACAACTCCTGCGTGACGTAGGAATACATCCGGTAGTGGTGCGACCAGGGCTCCGCGGTCGCGTCGAGGTAGAAACCGGCCGCGATCCCGAAATCCCAGGAATCAGCGTCGCCGGGAAGCGGTACGCCGCGCGGGCTCGTGTCGGGCGCGACGATCGCAAGACCGAGCTCGGCCGCGACACGCTGCGCGCCCGCCTTGACCATGAAGGTCTCCTCAGTGCACGTCAGCCCGGCGAGGTACCAGAGCACCGGGACCCGCCGCCGCCCGGCCTGCGGCGGCAGGTAGACCGCGAATTTCATCGCGCAACGCGTTTCCTGCGCTGCGTGGCGGTGAAAGCTAACGGCGCCGCCGAAGGCGCCGTGGCGGGAGAGTAACTCCGGCGCCGCGGTCATCGGGTCAATGCGTCCCGCCGGCGCGGCGCCGGATGCTCACTTCTTCTTCCGCGCCCTGGACTTCGCTTTCCTGGCGGGCATCCGGGCCGGCTTCTTCGCCGCGGGCGTCGATGCGGGCACCGCTTTGAACTTCGCCGCCTCCTCGGAGCCGCGCGTCGCATTGCCCGCGCTATATGAGTGCTTGCCCGTGCCCGCCAGCTGTCCGCGATCGACGATCAGGTACTCGCTGCGGATCGGGCGCCTGTCGAAGTAGCACTCCAGGATCTCGCGCGTCCCCGCCGCATAGCGCGCCTGGGCGGACAGCGAAGAACCCGAAATGTGCGGCGTCATGCCCTCGTGCGGCATCGTGCGCCACGGGTGATTGCGCGGCGGCGGCTGCGGGAACCAGACATCGCCCGCGTAGCCGGCGAGCTGTCCGCTCTTCAGGGCCCGGACGATCGCATCGCGATCGCAGATCTTGCCGCGGGCCGTGTTCACGATGTAGGCGCCACGCTTCATCTTCGCGATCAGCGCGTCGTTGAACATGCCTTCCGTTTCCGGATGCAACGGGCAGTTGATCGTGACGACGTCGCAGACCCGGACCATCGACTCCACGTTCTGGTGAAACGTCAGCCCGAGCTCCTGTTCCACCGACTCCGGCAGCCGGTGCCGGTCGGTGTAGTGCAGCTTGACGTCAAAAGGCTTCATGCGCCGCAGGACCGCGAGCCCGATTCGCCCCGAGGCGACGGTACCGACATTCATCCCTTCCACGTCATAGGACCGCTCGACGCAGTCCGCGATGTTCCAGCCGCCCTTCACCACCCAGTCGTGCGACGGGATGTAATTGCGCACGAGCGACAGGATCATCATCACGACGTGCTCGGACACGCTGATGCTGTTGCAGTAAGTCACTTCCGCAACCGTGATGCCGCGGTTCATCGCCGCCTGCAGGTCCGTGTGGTCCGAGCCGATGCCGGCCGTGACGATCAGCTTCAGTTTGGGAGCGCTTGCGATCAGGTCCGCGGTTGCGTATGCGGGCCAGAACGGCTGGGAAATCAGGATCTCGGCATCGACGATTTCCTTCGCCAGGCGGCTGTTCGGGCCATCCTTGTCCGAGGTCACGACCAGCTTGTGCCCGCGCGACTCGAGGAATTTGCGCAGGCCCAGCTCGCCGGAAACGCTGCCGAGCAGCGCGCCCGGCTTGAAGTCGATCCCTTGTGGTGTCGGCAATGACTGGCCGCCGGGGTAATGCGTGAGTCTCGGCAGGTCGTCGCGCGCGTATTTCTTCGGATATCCCGTCACCGGGTCGTCGTACAGGACACAGACTACTTTGCTCATCGCTTCTTCCTTGCTTTAGGCAGCCAACATGCCCTTCGCCTTCGCGGTGTGCGTGGCGATGGCGTCCATCAACGCGGGACTCAGGCAATCGTAGGGCTCGAGGCCGAGTTCCTTCAGGCGCGCCCGCACGGCGCCCATCTCGTCGGGCTTCGCGCTGCCGGTCTCGATGATGGAGGAAACGAATGCCGCGAACTCAGGCGCAGCCCAACCCTTGTCCTTGGACAGCTCGACGTGCACGAAATCGAAGCCATAGAACGGATGGTTCTTGTTCTCGATGCGCCCGTACATGTGCACGCCGCAGCCGTTGCATGCGTAGCGCTGGATGGCCGCGCTCGGATCGACCACCGCGAGCTTGTTGCCGTTGGCGGTGACCGAAAGTTTGTCGCGGCCTACGACCGCGACCACCGAAAACGCCGCGCCTTTGGGCTTCCAGCACTTGCTGCAACCGCAGGCATGGTTGAAGGCGACGTCGCTAGCCAGCGTCACCTCGACCGGATTGGACGTGCACTTGCACGTGAGCTTGCCGCCCTTGAAGCCCTTGGTCCCGGGCTTCACGCCGTTATCGACGGACGGATGGATATTGACAGCCATGGTGATTCCCCTCGGTTCGGATTCAGAATTTCACGACGCTTCGGATGGACTCGCCCTTGTGCATGAGGTCAAAGGCGTCGTTGATCTTGGGCAGCGGCATCACGTGCGTGATCAGGTCGTCGATGTTGATCTTCCCTTCCATGTACCAGTCGACGATCTTCGGCACGTCAGTCCGGCCGCGTGCCCCGCCGAAGGCCGTGCCTTTCCAGATGCGGCCGGTCACGAGCTGGAACGGGCGGGTCTTGATCTCCTGTCCCGCGCCGGCGACGCCGATGATCACGGACACGCCCCAGCCGCGGTGGCAGCACTCGAGCGCCTGGCGCATCAGGTCCACGTTGCCCACGCACTCGAAGCTGTAGTCCGCGCCGCCGTCGGTCAATGCGACGAGGTGCGCGACGATGTCGCCGTCGACTTCCTTCGGATTCACGAAATGCGTCATGCCGAAGCGCTCGGCGAGCGCCTTGCGTCGCGGGTTGATGTCGACGCCCACGATCCTGTTGGCACCGGCGATGCGCGCGCCCTGGATGACGTTGAGCCCGATGCCGCCCAGCCCGAACACGACCACGTTCGCGCCCGGCTCGACCTTGGCCGTATTGATCACCGCGCCGATGCCGGTCGTCACGCCGCAGCCGATGTAGCAGACCTTTTCGAAGGGCGCGTCCTCGCGGATCTTCGCGAGCGCGATCTCCGGAAGCACCGTGTAGTTCGAGAATGTCGAGCAGCCCATGTAGTGATGGACCATCTTGCCGCCGATCGAGAACCGGCTGCTGCCGTCGGGCATCACGCCCTTGCCCTGCGTCGCGCGGATCGCCGTGCAGAGGTTGGTCTTTCGCGAGGTGCAGGATTTGCACTCGCGGCATTCGGGCGTGTAGAGCGGGATGACGTGGTCGCCCTTCTTGAGCGACTTCACGCCGGGCCCGAGGTCGATGACGATGCCGGCGCCCTCGTGACCGAAGATGACCGGAAACAGCCCCTCCGGATCCGCGCCGGAGCGCGTGAACTCGTCCGTGTGGCAGATCCCTGTCGCCTGGATCTCGATCAGGACTTCGCCGGCCTTCGGGCCGTCCAGCTCGACGTCGACAATTTCGAGCGGCTTGCCGGCCGCCCAGGCGATCGCAGCGCGTGTCTTCATTGTTCTTTGTTCCCCGCTCTAGCCCATGTGCAGGCCGCCATTCAGCGAGAAGTCCGCGCCGGTCGCAAAGGCCGCGTCCTCCGACGCGAGCCAGGCGACCATCGATGCGATCTCCTCCGCCGTGCCGAGCCTTCCCACCGGAATTGTCTTCACAATCGCCTCGAGAACCTCGGGCTTCATGGCGCGAACCATGTCCGTTCCGATGTAGCCCGGCGAGATCGTGTTGACCGTGATGCCTTTGGACGCAACTTCCTGCGCGAGCGCCATCGTGAATCCGTGGATGCCCGCCTTCGCAGTCGAGTAGTTGGTCTGGCCGAACTGGCCCTTCTGGCCGTTCACGGACGAGATATTGATAATGCGGCCCCAGCTGCGTTCCAGCATCCCGTCGATGACCTGCTTAGTGACGTGAAACAGGCTGTTGAGGTTCGTGTCGATGACCTTGTGCCAGCGTTCGAAAGTCATCTTCCGGAAGGTGCCGTCGGCCGTGACGCCCGCGTTGTTGACCAGAACGTCGACAGGCCCGAGCTCATTGCGGACCCTTTCGAAGGCTGCGCGCGTCGATTCCCAGTCCGCGACATTGCCTTCCGAAGCATGGACCTCGAATCCCTGCGCCCGCATGTCCGCGACCCACTTGTCCTTGCGCTGGGAACCCGGCCCGCAGCCCGCGACGACGCGGAAACCTTCCCGGCACAGGCGCTTGCAGATTGGCGTGCCGATGCCGCCCATCCCGCCCGTTACGTAAGCGAGTCTTCCCGCCATGGTCCCCTCCAGGATGACGCAGTTTACAAGGTCTATATTGCACTTGCTGACACAGTCAACCGGCGGCTTCCGATGCGGCCGATGATTCCAGTTTCCCGGCGCCAGTTGCTGATGAGCGCCGCATTCGCCTCGGCGGCCGGGGCTTGCGGCTACTCACCGCTTGCGGGCGCAGTCGGGTCTGCGCCCATCAGGCCATTCCCCCTTTCCGCTGTCCGCCTCGGGCACTCCAATTCGCTTCAGGCCCGGCCGTGACGCGCGGACCGACGGATTCCTCGAATTCGACGCCGACGTCGACGATGGGCAGCTTGCCCTGCAAGCGAGCTATTGGGGCGGCGGGCGCGACCGGCTGTTCTATATCGAGGTAGACGGCGTCCGGGTCGCCACGCAGCGACTGCATGGCGAACATGCCGGCGAATTCATCGAGCGGCGATTTGTGCTTCCGGTCGAGTTGCTGCAGCGACGCGAACCAGAACTGCGCCGATCCGAGTTGCTCGATCACACTCATCGGTGCGCCGCCAGAGCAGAGAGTTCTTCGTTGTGCTTTCGTGCGCCGCCGACGGCATGCAGCAGGAACGAAGTGACGAACAGGATCAGAAACGCTATCGACAGGGAGTTCTCGTAGAGCCAGAGCACCCAACCGCCGCGCCGCACGGGCCACGGGGCCTGAGCCAACTGGGTGGCGTGGCCAGTCACAGGGATCGCGGCCGACCGCTTCCTTGCCGCCGGGCTTCTTCGATTCCGACGACCACGGCGCCGACGATTGCCTGCGCCACCGTGCACAGCAGAAAAAGAGCACCGATGACGATCGACAGACCAACCTTCCGCCACGCGGAACGCACCGGCGACGGCGAGCTTGCCGCGCCAGTCTTGCGCGAAGCCGCGCCATTCAATGCGGCGCCTACGCGTTCAGCAGCGATCCCGCGATGCCGCGAATCCCGCCGTTGCTTTCGAGCTCCGCTTTCCTAGCCTTCATGCGCCGGCCGAGATCCTCGAGGTCCATGTCCGACTTGCGGGCTTCCGCAAACATGCCGCCCGGCTGTTCTTCCTCTTTCACATGATGCTTGATCATCTCGGAAAGCACCTTCACCTTGGGCGCGTAGTATTCGTCTTCGGGCCGTAACGCCTCGATCTCCGCGATCAGCTTCTTCGCCCCCGCGTGCTCGACTTCCGCTTCGTGGTGCATATCCGTGTCCTGCGTCGCCGCTAGGAATGCGGGATAGAAGATCTCTTCCTCAATACGCGTGTGAACCTTGAGCGCGTCGCAGATCTTCGACGCCAGAGTCCCTCTTCGGTCGGCGCTTCGTGCTTTTTTGAACTGGCTGAACCAGGACTCCACCTGGCGATGGTCGGCTTTCAGTACTCCTATGGCATCCTTCGATGCTGGCGCGCGCACCTTGCGGGCCTTTGCGCCTGAGCTGGCATGTGATCTTTCCATCTGGATTCTCCTGGCTGCATCGGGCTGGCTGGTGGCTGGAGTGTAGGTATCGATCGCGACGCTACATGTAATCGGCAATCCCGTGTCGATGTAGGACCGCAGCCGAGGGCAGAGGCCTCGAGGCTGACCTTCTCGGCAGTCGACCACAATTCGCTTCAGCAAAAAACGGCGCTAGGCCGCCTTCCTGCGCGAGTTGGTCGCGCCTCCCCTGTGCTTCAGGCTCTTTCGCAGGACTGCGGTGAGGTCGATGATCTCGGCGCTCGGCCGCTCCTCCGCCTCCGCTTCGGCGGCCGGCGTCAGGACGTGGGTCTGCCGCTTGCGGATCTTTGCCTTGATCCGGCGCATCAAGTCCTGGCGGTACGTGTCCTTGAACTTCTCGGGCTTCCATGCACCGCTCATTTCATCGACAAGCCGGCGGGCCATGGCGAGCTCCTGCGGGGAGATCTTCGCCGCGCGGGCGTTCGCCGGCGGCAGTTCGAGATCGCCCGCAGAAACGAGCTCCTCGGCGAAGCGCAGAGTGTTGAGCAACAGCGCGCGCTCGTGCGCCAGGATCGCGCAGAAATGCTGCCGGCCGCGGATCACAAAGCTGCCGATCGCGACGCGGTCGCCTCCGCGCATCGCCTCGCGCAGCAGCGCGTAGGTTTTTTCCCCTCCGTCGGCGGGCTCGAGGATGTACGGCATCTCGTAGTATTCGGGAGGAATGGCGGAGCGCTCGGCAAAGCTCACGATGTCGATCGTCTGCGAGGCCTCGACGTTGGCCTGGCGAAAGTCCTCGTCGCTCAGCGCGACGTATTCACCCTTGCGGTATTCATAGCCCTTCACGATTTTCTCCCAGTCCACGACCTTGCCGGTGCGCTTGTTGTAGCGCTGGTACCCGACGGGCGAGAAATCCCGGCTGTCCAGCAGGTCGAGATCGAGCGTGCTGTCCCGCGCCGCGGAGTGCAGGTGCACTGGAATGTAGACCAGGCCGAAGGAAACGGCGCCCTTCCAGAGCGCGCGACGCGCTTGGCCCTTGCCTTTCCTCGCCGCCTTGGCCCGGGAGCCGCGACTCCTCGATCGGGACTTGCCCTTGACCGCCCGCTTCGTCGTCCGCTTGCTCATTTGAGGCTCCTCAGAAATTCACGCGGCAGGGAACGACCCGCCGCATCGTATTGGCTCCAGGCCCGGCTCTTCGCCAGTGACGCCGGAGCCGTGCGTATCGTGTAGCGCGACGGGTCGAGTCCCGCCCGCACCTGGTGCCAGGTCAGCGGCATCGACACGGGCGCGCCGTCGCGCGCGCGCGGCGACAACGGCGCGACCGCCGTCGCTTTTTCGCCATTGCGCAGGTAGTCGAGAAAGATCTTCCCGGTCCGGGCTTTCTTCGACATGGTGAAGACATAGCGCTCTGGCTCGTCCTGGGCCGTGGCCATGCACAATGCGCGCGCAAATCCCTTGGCGATTTGCCAGGTCAGGCGCGCCTTTTTCGGTTGAGCGAGGGGCGTTACGACATGCAATCCCTTGCCGCCCGTCGTCTTGCAGTAGGCGATCAACCCCAGGGCCTCGAGGCGATCCTTGAGTACGCGCGCGCCTTCGACGACGCGCTCGAATTTCACATCCGGCGCAGGATCGAGGTCGAAGACCAGTCGACCCGGGACCGCGGGGCGGCCCGGCTCGCAGTTCCAGGGATGCAATTCGACGCCGCCCATCTGCGCCACGGCGATGAGCGCTTCCACGCCGTCAATCTGGATGTACGGCTTCCGATCGCCGGCGACTTTCACGAGCTTGATCAGACTGGACGTGCCCGCCATCGCGTGTCGCTGGAAGAATTCCTGCCCGTCGATGCCGTCTGGCACGCGGACGATTGAACAGGGCCGGCCCCGTAGATGATCGATCATCCACGGCCCGGCGCGCTCGAAGTAATGCGCGAGATCGAGCTTCGTCACGGGTCGCGAGTCGCCGCCGTCGGGCCACAGCGGCTTGTCCGGATTCGAGATCGACACGCCAAGCACGCGGTTGTTGCGGGCGTGAGTTTTCGTCATTCTGCTGCCGGCAGACTTGCCCTTGGCCATGGTTTTCTCCGCTTCCACGTCACGTGGCGGCTTATCCGCCCGCAGCCCCTTGAACGCCGCCTGGCGAATCATTGCGGAGCCCGTCCAGCCGGCGAATTCGATCTCGGCAACCAACTCCGGCCTCGCCCAGCGCATTTCCGCAGTCTTGCGTGGCGCTCCCTCTCCACTGAACGGGCTTTCATCGCTAGCGAGCGCGCGGAGTCGCGGCATGAGGCCTTGCGTGGACTTCTGCCCGAATCCCGTTCCGACTCGGCCGACGTAGCGGAGCCGCCCGCCTTCGTACACGCCAGCCAGCAGCGAGCGTAGGCGGCCATCGCGCAAGGTCCAGCCGCCGATGACGACTTCGTGTCCGGCACGGCACTTGGTCTTGAGCCAGGTGTCGCCGCGGCCCGACCGATACGGCGCATCGAGCCGCTTCGAGACCACGCCTTCGAGCGACATCCGGCAAGCGGATCGCAGGATGGCGTCTGCGGCGGTTTCGAAGTGTTCCACATACCGCAATCGCGGATCCGTATCCTGCGGTTCGAGCAGCCCGTAAAGCCGCTCCTTGCGCTCCGCGAGTGGCAGCTTTCGCAAGTCCACGCCATCTGCGAACAGCAGATCAAAGATGAAATACACGAGGTCCGACGTCTCTTCATCGACGAGCGCGGCCTGTAGTCCGGAAAAGCTCGGCACGCTTTGCCGGTCGAGCGCGACGACCTCTCCGTCGACGATGCATTCCGGCAGCGAATTGCCCACCTGGGCAATCTCCGGAAATCGATCGGTCCAGTCGAGTCCCGTCCGCGTTCGAAGCGCCGCCTTGCCGCGGGCCATTCGCATCTGCATCCGGTAGCCGTCGAACTTGATCTCGTGGCCCCACCCCGCGTCCGCCGGCGCATGCGCGACGAGCCGTGCAAGCTGTGGCGCAATGAATTGCGGCAGTGCATCCCTCGCTACCTTGCGTGCTCCGCTCGACCGCGCGCGCGCCGGCGCAGCAGGCTCGCGGCGCGCCGGTTGTTTCGCCAGCATGAAGGGACGGGGCCGCGCCCCGCGTCCAGCCGCGATCTGCGCCATCTTCCGGCCGGAGGCGATTGAACGATCCGTCTTCAGCAGGCGATCGCCGTCGTCGCGCGCATGCCGATCGCGGTGCTTGATCAGGAGCCAGTTGGTTCGCTTGCCGCCGGTTCGGTCCGTTTTCATCCGGACAAGCACCCATTCCCCTTTCAGCCGGTGTCCCTCGAGCAGGAACTTGAGATTACCCGCCTTCAGGCCCGCTTCCGGCGAGGTTCCCGGAAGTGGAGCCCAATAGCCGCGGTCCCAGAGCTGCACCGTGCCTCCGCCGTACTCGCCCTTTGGAATCGTGCCTTCGAAGTCGCCGTATTCGAGTGGATGATCCTCGACCTCGACGGCGAGCCGCTTGTCGGCGGGATCGAGCGAAGGCCCGCGCGTCACCGCCCAGGACTTGAACACGCCGTCAAGCTCGAGCCGCAGGTCGTAGTGCAATCGGCGCGCCGCGTGTTTCTGCATGACGAAGCGAAGCGCCCTTGACGGAGTCGAGCGACGCCGGGCTCCAATGGGTTCAGTCGTGACGCTAAAGTCGCGATTTTTCCGGTAGCGGGCGAGCTTTCGCGTTGCCATCCATGGACGTTCAGGCCAGGCGTTCGATCCCGTCAATCGGCGGGCGCCGACAGGTCTATACTGCGCGCGCTGACACCGGGCCAGCATTTGCCCGGACAGGGGGAAACAAGATGAAAAGTGTAAAGATGGGAGCGCTTCTGCTCCCGACGGCGCTATGCCTGGCTTCGGCAGGAACGGCGCTCGCCCAGGACGAACCTGCGGAGTCGTATACCTATGCGACCTATAGCGTGTGCGACCTCAACAAGCAGGACCGCCTGGACGAGATCTTCGGCCAGCTCGACAAGCCGATTCTGGATGCGGCCGTCGCCGATGGCTCGATCACGGCCTATGGCTACAACGCGCACCACACCGGCGGACGCTGGCGCCGTGTGAACTATTTCATGGCGCCGTCGATGGAGAAGCTCCTCGAGTCGCAGAAGAAGATCGGCGACGCGGCCGACGCGAAGAACAAAAAGCTTGGTGACGAGTCCAGTGGCATCTGCGGCCAGCATGATGACTACATCTGGAAGCGGCAGGCGGGCAAGATCGGCACCGTCTCGCCGGGCGGCTATTCTTTCTCGACTTATTACGTCTGCGACAGCCGCGAAGTCCAGGCGGATGCGCTGGTCGCGCAGTTGTATGCGCCTATCCTCGACAAGATGGTCGCGGACGGCAAGCTCAAGACCTGGGGCTGGCTCGAGCACATCGTGGGCGGTCAGTTCAGGCGCCTCGCGACGATGGGAGCAGCCGATCTCAAGTCGCTCATGATGGCGCGTGGAGAACTGGTGGCGGCGCTTGAAGACAACGCGCTCGCGGACCAGTTCACCGACATCTGCGACTCGCACGCTGATTACATCTGGGAGGTCAAGTTCAGCAATCCGTAACCGGTTCCGGTCCGGAATGGCGCAGGGTCCGGCGGTTGCCGGGCCCTGCAGCCTGTCTCGTCATCGCTCGCGGACTGCGCGATTTCGGCGACGGATTCGTCGCAGTACTGCTGGCCGTCTACCTGATCGAGCTGGGGTTCGGCGCATTTGAAGTCGGAGTCATTGCGGCCGCCGCGCTCCTCGGCTCTTCCCTGCTGACACTCGCAATCGGGCTCTTCGGGCGCCCGGGAATGCAACGCCGCCTGCTGATATGCGCCTCCGTGCTAATGGTGGCGACGGGTCTTGCGTTTGCGAGCCTTGAGAATCTCGCGTGGCTCCTGGTCGTCGCATTCGTCGGGACGATCAATCCCTCGGCCGGCAACGTGAGCATCTTCGTGCCGATGGAGCATGCGCTGCTTGCAGGTGCCGCGCCTCCGGCCGGCCGCACTCGCCTGTTTGCAATCTATGGCCTGGTCGGCGCACTGGCCGCCGCGGCTGGTTCCCTCGCCGCCGGCAGCCCGGACATCCTGGCGGATTTCGGGTTGTCGCGCCTGGATGCCCTCAAGGCGATGTTTACGTTCTATGCGGTTCTCGGCATCGCCGGTGGATTCATGTACAGCCTCGTGCCGCCGCATAGCGGCGTCGCTGGATCGGGGCCGCGGTTCAGCCTCGGCCCGTCCAAGCGGTTCGTCATGAAGCTCGCGGGACTCTTCAGCATCGACGCCTTTGCAGGCGGCTTCGCCGTCCAATCGCTGCTGGCGCTCTGGCTCTTCCAGAAGTTCGACATGTCGCTTGCCGCGGCTGGCGTGTTTTTCTTCTGCTCCGGACTCCTGGCGGCGCTGTCCTACCCGGCCGCCGCCTGGCTCGCCAGGCGAATCGGCCTGCTCAACACGATGGTCTACACCCACATTCCATCGAGCATCTGCCTGATCGGCGCCGCGGTCGTGCCGAACCTCGAACTGGCGCTCGCACTCCTGCTCGTCCGCTCCGCACTGTCGCAGATGGATGTGCCGACCCGCTCCTCGTACGTGATGGCAGTCGTGACGCCCGCCGAGCGCGCCGCGGCGGCCAGCGTCACGTCGGTGCCGCGCGGGCTCGCGTCCGCCGCGAGCCCGGCGATCGCCGGCGCCCTGTTCGCGACAGGCTTTTTCGCCTTGCCTTTCGTCATCTGCGGCGCGCTGAAAATACTCTACGACTTGCTCCTGCTGTGGACTTTTCGGCACGTCAAACCACCGGAGGAGACCGCCGCTTGAGCGGCCACTACCGCGAGTCTGCCCTCAACTGCTCGATCTCTTCCGTCGAAAGTCCAATCACCTGCAGTCGCGAATCATCTGATCCTTCCCGAGACTTGAACTGGACTGCCCGATATCCGAGTTGCATCGGACGCCTTGAAGAGAGCGCCTCGGCACCGGCGAATCCGCTTGCGGAATCTCCCGTCAATCCAACGAGGCCCAATATTGCTGCGTCCGCGGGCAGGAATGTTCCGTTCTCGTCGGAAAACGTGTACTCAATGCTTTCCACGCCCAACACACGTTCGATGACGATTGCATTGCCGGACGAGATCTCACTGACACAATCTTCGCGCATATCCTCGTTCAGTTTCTGAAGTCGATTCTCCAGCAAGCGCGTCGAGACATCATCTGCATGTTCTCCGGCGAATGCGTAGTTGACGCTGCGAACCCTGCTGTCCTGCAATGCCGCCGACACGTCGACTCCCTCCCGAAACTTGCGAGACAAGGACCGATCGAGAGAATCATTCGGGTCAACTGGAAAACTGCCTGCAAGCGATCCGGAATCAGTTGAACCAATCAGCCCATTGCGCGCGAGTGCGAAGCACTCGCTATCGAAGGCCAGCATTCGCTCATGGCCATCGACGAAACTCAGGACCGTGCCCGGGCCCCAGTTTTCGCGCGGTATCTCGAATGGAACGTAGCCATTCGATTGAATCAACGTGCTGAGGGGTTCCCGCGACGATTGATCGGTTCGCTCGAGACTGCAACCAGCCAGGGCTACGATCGCCATGCACAGGATCCAATTGCAATTCCGGCGTTGAGGAGACATGGCCAACCCCCTGGACTTTGCGGCTGTGCGGTCAAGTACTAGTCTTGCGCAGTTGGAGCGAACCTCCAAGTGGGTGGGGTGCAATCGATGGTGAAGGTACTCCAGTGGGTTGGCGGAACCCTGTTGCTGCTGATCGTTTCCAGCTGGGCCGTCATGATGCTCCACTACTCGAGCCTGCCCGGCGCCTGGCTGCCCGATGTCGCAGCCGTTGCATACGCCCTGTTCGCGAGTTCCATGGCGGTCGTCATCGTGCGGAGCCCGAAGGCCCGATGGCGCGCGATCGGGATGCTCGCGGCGGTATGGATCGCACTGATCGCCTGGTTTCTTTCGATTGGACCTTCGGATGCACGCGACTGGCAGGCGGACGCAGCGCGGCCGCCTCGCGTGAGCCTGAAGGGCGATCGTGTGACAATCGAGAACGTGCGCAATTTCGTGTACCGGTCGGAGACGGACTTCGACGAGCGCTGGGAGACGCGCAGCCACGATCTGTCGAGGCTGGACGGGCATGACTTCCTGATCGTGTACTGGGGGATGGCGGCTATCGCGCACACCATGATCTCGTTCCGCTTCCGCGACGATACCCGGCCGGGCGGATTCGACTTCCTCGTGATTTCCATCGAGGCGCGCAGGGAACGGTTCGAGGCGTATTCGCCTGTCGCGGGCGCGTTTCGACGCTATGAGTTGTACTACGCGATCGCCGACGAGCGGGACGTCGTCGGCGTGCGGACGAACCATCGAAACCAGGAGACCTACCTCTACCGCACGCTGTCGTCGCCAGCGCGTTCGCGAGCGCTGCTGCTCGATTACCTGAAGGCCGCGGACAAGCTGTCGCGCGAACCCGCGTGGTACAACACGCTGACTGACAACTGCACGAACGGCATTCTCTACCACGTGCGTTCGCTCGGCGATGAGCTCCCGTACACGTGGCAGATACTGTTAAGCGGTTATGCCGATCGCTACGCGTACGAGGCCGGCGGGCTCGACCATGCCTTGTCATTCCAGGATCTCAAGCGCCGATCCCGGATCAACGACGCGGCAAGGGGGCATGATGCGGACGCATCGTTCTCGACAGTCATCCGCGCCGGGCTCCCTGGCTATGCGCCGGAGCGGTGAGGCATCGAGCCAAGCGACGGCTGATTCGTGCTGACGACGCTGTCGAATTGGTCGGAGCGCCGAGATTTGAACTCGGGACCCCTTGCACCCCATTAATTTTTTCTGAAACAGGGTGCAACACCCTGCATCGTGCAACGTCCTGAACTAATAGCGACTTACTAAACATTGTTAGTGCACGGTGTTGCATTTGATTGCAGGCAAGCACGTGACAGACTGTACCCCAGCTGTACCCCAGCCGACCCCTTGTACGGGGTTTCGATGGTGCTATACCCAGGTTGGGATGGAGTCGCCAAAGTCGTTTCGTCATGCTGCGTCGATCATTCAGCGATTCGTATTTGCGAAGCCTTCGCCCCGAACCCAAGCGCTACGACGTAACTGAAACGGGTCGGCGGGGATTTCAGATTCGGGTGTTCCCAAGTGGCGAGAAGAGCTTCCAGTTTCGCTATCAGCTGCACGGCGTCACCCGGCGCCTCACCCTCGGCTCGTACCCTGCTACGAGCCTCGCTGAAGCCCACGAAGGCCATACCGACGCCCTACGTCTCCTACGCCTTGGGAAAGACCCCAGGGTTCATCGGCAATCAGTCCGCGATATTGAGTTGAACGCCGGCACGGTCGGATCGCTGGCTCAGGAGTTTCTGACCCGCTACATCGACCGCAAGCGCAAGCGCCCGGACCAAGCCCACCAAATTCTCCAGGCCAACGTCCTGCCCCATTGGGCCGACCGAGCGGCCAAGGACATTACCCCGCGGGACTACACCCTCCTCCTGGACCGCATCCTCGACCGAGGCTCCCCGACCATGGCCAACCGGACGGCCTCGCTGGTGTCGCAGATGTTCCGCTTTGGAGTGCAACGGGGGCTCCTGACGGCCAGCCCCTGTGTGGCACTGCAAAAGCCCGGTGGGCAGGAAAAGGCCCGCGAGCGATTCCTTACTGAAGAGGAAGTTCGAACCTTTTGGACTCGTCTTGAAACCGCGGCGATGGCGGATTCACTGAAATGTGCGTGCCGGATTCTGCTCGTCACGGGGCAACGGCGTGGCGAATTGGTGAACGCCCGCTGGGCAGAACTCGATTTCGACAATTGCATTTGGCGAATTCCGAGAGAGATTGCCAAAAACGGTAAGGAACATTTCGTGCCACTTTCAGCGCTAGCACTGTCGCTGTTTCGGGAATTGCGCGTGCATTCTGGCGACAGCGCATTTGTATTGCCATCCAGACTTTACGAAAACTCGCCAATCCCCGAACGCACGCTTTCGCGCGCCGTCAGAAATAATCAGGAGCATTTCGGAATGCGGCATTTCACGCCACACGATTTGCGCCGCACTGCTGCAAGTCTGATGACAAAAATAAATGTGCCGCGTTTAATCGTCGGAAAAATACTCAATCATTCTGAGCAAGATATAACCGCCACCTATGATCGCCACGATTATTCTTCAGAACAACAGATCGCTCTTTGCCGATGGGCAGATTATCTCCTTGACATCATCCAAGGTTCGCGACCGACAATTGTTCCATTGGCCGACTACGCCCAGCGCACGAGGCGGCATGCGTAGGCGGATGTGAACCACGGTGGGTAAGGAACCAGGATGAACTACGAAGAATCGGCTGCGCTGCGAGCCAGCGCGCAACCCAGCGTGTTATTTACTCGCGCGCTGCTTGGAAGTCTGACCCAGGACGAGCAACGCGACATTCTTCAGCAGCTAGATAGCGTTTTCAGTCTGCTTGCGGGGCGACTGCACTTTCAACGGCGCTTAACGCCCTACGGCTCCCTTGGCGCGCGGTACCTATGGCTTCCGAACAATGGTGGTCCAGGACCTCTGCTAACGGACCTCGATTTCATTCGCGATCCGCGCTTACACAAATTGGCTGCATTTCGATACCTACGGAGAAGGATTTCGCGCAATCAGCCGCAGATCGCTGTTGGACTGATCACTAGCCTACTTATTGCGCGAGATTGGGAGCTTCACGATTACGAATCAATCGTGAATGCACAAGAGGTTTTCGACACTTTCCAAATTGCCGCGAATGCAGAATCCGCCAGCCGTCGTTTGGCTAAGCGCACCGGCGGCTTCAATAAATCGGCATCAGACAGAAAACGACATTCCGAAATGGAAAAGAGAGTCACGTCTGCTTGCCTGGCAAGTATTCGCGCAGGTCACAATCGACACGAGTGCTGGGAACATGTCCACAGCCGTTGCGAGTCGCGAGACGGGTATCCCAGTAAAACCACGTTGCGTCGAGTGTTCCGTAAGGTATATGCAGCAGCCTCAATCGAGCCGAAAGCCGCAAGTTAGCTGTTGACCTCCGACTGAAGCATTCTCTGATTGCCTGGACGCCCTCGAGGCGCCCAACTTGGAATCACTGGATGCGTGTTCTTCGTTTACGGGATGTCGTAGAACGTACAGGGTTATCCCGCACGACAATCTGGCGCCTTGAATGCGCCGGCCGCTTTCCTGCGCGACTCCAACTTACAAACAATGCTGTTGGCTGGAGCGACGACGACGTCACCATCTGGTTGCGAGCGCGTCCACGCGGCACTCGGCGCGCGCGGTTTCTGCGGTCAAGGACGCCAGCATGCAACCAAAATAGGAGGAATTGACGATGGCTGCGAAAAAGAGACTTCTTACGACCGAGGATGTTGCCGAGATGCTCGGCGTATCTCCTCAAACAATCGCCAATTGGCGGCTGTTGGGCGGCCACGGCTTGCCGCATCTGAAAATCGATCGCATGGTTCGATATCGCCCGGACGACGTCGAGACGTTCCTTGCGAACTCCGAGGTGGGTGACGAGGATGATGAGGATAGCGACGACGATGATTTTGACGATGACGATGACGACGACGACGCTGATTCCGATGAAGATTTCGTTGATGACGACGCAGACGAATAGCCGTCATGCATGCCGTCGCTCCCACATCTAAATCTCGCCCACATCGCGGCACATGCATTTCGAGTGACGTGTCATGCAGTGCGCGGGTGACGCCTTGATCGCGGGGACGGAGTCCGTGGTAGCCGAAAGGCGGCCGGCCCCGCAGCGAAGCGCCACGGGGCCGGCAGGCCGGCTTAACCACGGACTTCAGGGGTCCCGCGTCAAGGCTCACACGCGCACCACACCAGACTTTTTCCCAAAATCTGCCCTTAGGGATGCATGGGCCGGTTTCCTTTCGCCCTACGCTTTTCAGTGGTTCGCGACCCTCACTTTCGAATCAAACGTCCATCCTGAAGCTGCGTTGAAGCGTTGGCGCCGATTCACCAACGAGATCAATCGCAAGCTCTATGGGCGGCGTTGGATGCAGCGCCCTAATGGCGGGCTCCACTGGGTTGCCGCAATCGAGCGCCAAAAGCGTGGCGTAGTGCACCTGCACGCGCTACTTGGCGATGACCGCGACCTCAATTTGATCGCACGTCGACTTAGTTGGATGGACTACTGGCACTCGATTGCCGGATTCGCGCGCATTGAGGCAATTCGAAGCGACGACGCGGTTGTCAGATACGTAACGAAGTACGTAATTAAAGATGGCGATATTGAGTTCAGCAGGAATCTTGGAAAGTCAGTTCAACCCCAGTTGTTCGGACCGGCCAAGTAGTCGCGCATGCCGCCTGTCGCGGCGCGATTCACTGAGGCGGGCACACTTTGCCCCGTTGCTTGACGGGCAAAGTGTGCCCAAATGAAACGCAACTCTAACCGGAGCGAAGACCATGTTAATTATCCATGTTTACAATCAAGTTCACGAGCGCAAGGCAACCAAAAAGGATGGCACCGAATTCACATTCAAGTATCAGGAAGCTGAAATTGTGCGTGACGGGCACCGCCCCCGCGTAATCAAGGTTTCGGTACCGAATCAGGGCCGTTATGAAGAGGGGCTTTACACGCTTGCCCCGGAATCATTCAGGCCGGACAAGTATGAGCGCCTTGAAATGGGATTCGCGGAACTGACTCCCCTGGACATGGCGCTCAAGGCAGGAGAAAAACAGCAGAAAGCTTGGCAGGGCCGAAAACTTGTTTAGCAAGAAATAGCAAAGCAACTCACGAAGTATTCGCGGTACCGCATTTGCCTCCGGTCATCCGTGATGTGCCGAATTGAAAAGTTCTCAGCCTGCCTCCGCTCCTGCCGCTTGATTCGACGAAAAGAGCGAGGATTCCAGCTGCCGAACGGCTCGATTTGCCGCGGCTACGTACCGTGCATTAACGTCAAAGCCAATTGCTCGACGACCCAGTTTCTGCGCCACGACGAGCGAAGTTCCGACCCCACAAAACGGATCGAGTACAACGCCTTCAACAGGGCACGTACTTTCGATGCGCGGCGCTATAAGCATTTCTGGAAAGGTCGCGCTATGTCCATTCGACCCTGGCCGAATATTCAGTTCAAGGACATCGTGGGGTCGCTGACCCGCCGCGTCAATGTCGTAGTAGTAGCTCGCTCGGCCTTCCTTTGGCTTATGCACGAAATGAAAGAAGTGTTCGTGCGTCAACGCAAGTCGGTCTTTGAATGGGCGCGGTGGAACATTTGGTTTGTACCAAATTAGATCGTTACGGAGAATCCAGCGGCGCTCCTGCATTGCAATCGCGACTCGCGCAGGAATCAGAAGCAACTGCTTTTCTTGGCGGTAACTGCCCATAGGCGTTTTCCGACGCAACCGGTCGTCACCGCCAAGACCCTGACGGCCTTTTGGCCGAATGCTTGACCAGCGGGCGAAATATGTGTCACCAATATTTAGCCAAAGGCTCCCGCTCCGCTTAAGCACCCTCTTAGTTTTCTCCAAGATCACCGTAAGATTACTGATGTACCACTCCGGAAGGGGCTCTAGTCCAAGCAGCCCGCCATGGCGGCGATACCATTCAAAGTCAGGTATCGCGTCCTTCGCCTGGTGCGACTTTTTCCACTCTTCGTAAATCTCCCAATTGTGGCTGCTCTCGTAATCGCGTAGTCCCCAATAAGGCGGGCTCGTAATGACCAGATCAACACTTTCGGCTGGAAGCAAATCCAGCAGATCGAAGGCGTCACCGGCATGTGCGGCTGCGCCTATATTGGGAATGGCAACGCGGGGTGCGTCGCCACTGCTTATGACTTGCCGATTCGTCATTCCCTCGCCTCTGCTGAAAGTAACTAACTCAGACTATTGGCTGTAGACGTACAGTCTCGGCACCGTAGTCTTTCGCGTCAAGTGCCGGGCCCAAATCTTCAAAAAGCCTTCGGTTTGATCGTCCGCAAGCGACGAGAGGCAATCGGCCTCTCTCAAGAAGCACTTGCGGACAAAGCCCAACTCCATAGGACTTACATCAGTTTACTTGAGCGCGGTCAACGGAACCCGTCCCTCAACGTAATCGCTGCCCTTGCAGTAGCCCTCGATACTTCTGTAAACGCATTGGTTGGCGAGTTGGATCGGAAGGCCAGCAGCTAGTGGGCGCGCGGCCGACACCACCGCCGGGTACAACCCGCGGCAACTTTATTGCGGAGTGGTTTGGTCACCGCGTATGGCCAGTCCCTAACGATTCCCCATCGGCTGTATTAAATCAAACTGCTCGGCGTTGCCCGTTTTTGTCCAACGCGACAGGGGAGGATCGTCAATGCATCAAAGTTCCCAGCCGCGGTGAAGAGCCGACTGGCGTCTGCACCATTAGCAGCGATAGCAACGGCATCCGAGAGGACTGGCTCGCTTGCCCATACCGCACACTCGATCAGCACTTCACGCTCCTAGGCGAAGTAGTTCGCACTCTGTATCGGGTGCCACTTGAAATTGATGTCCTTGGCATTCCCGTCACGATTCTGCAACGGGCTGATGTCCAGGAGCGGGTTGCTAATGCACTGGAAAACGGGGTAACGCGCGTTTTCCTTTTTACGTCAGACAAGTTGGGCGGCGAGATCGATCTCCCTGAAACAACAGTTTCGCCGGGCGCAAAAGTGGATGTGTCGATCGTCGAACTCCTCTCGTTAGATCCTCTGACCGGCTCGCCGGAGACCTTTGGTCAGCATGTCTTCTACGAAATACAAACTTCTGATTTTCATGGAAGCCCACTCCACGCCGTTCACCTCTTGCAGGAGATCTGTCCTGCCAACTCGACTAAGCCATACCATCAGGCTCTACGAGCGAAGCCCGAAATAGCCGGCACGGGAGTCGAGGGTCCTAACAAGGCAAATGTTTTCAAGCGAACGTTCTATCAGATGATATTGAAAGTGCAGTTTGCTGAGCATCCTCTTTGTGCTGGCTTCGCCATAATTCTTCCTCTTCCGGTCTGGAACAGCTGGCTCCGACATTTCGCGAACCCAAACTTGGTGGAGGTCGATACTGCACGACGAATATTCGTACTCGCCGGACCAGATGAGCGTGCTGCGGACATTGCCGCGACTTCCCGCTCTTGGATTTTTGTCTTTGATATCGATCGCGAATCTCGCGAGAGTCCGAAACCGCTCCTAATTGCGCGGCGAATCGCTACTTCGGCTTCGGCATTGATGCATCAAGCTTTCACTGCGGCGGCACAACAAGGTATCGCCGCGGGCGTAATAGACCGCTACCGTCACACGCTTGAAACGCGCGTCAGGGCCAAATGGCCTCATAAATCTGGATAGGAAACGTCAAGGCTATTGCGATGGTGACCAGCATTTAAGGTTGCGTCAGTTGTTAGACAAACAGGAATACACACAACGACGCGGCAAGTCCGATTGCCCCTGCCCACATTGCGGCTCGAAGCATTCTGTACTTGCTTCGGCAGACGCGAGCAAGATCGAAGCAATGCTCGGCTTTCACTTGAACCAACGTAGCAGACGTAAGTTGCATTACTTCATCTGCGTACTGACGCGCACTGTCATACTCCGCGATGGCTTCCCAGAATAGGTATCCACGTCTAGAACCAGACGTTCTTGGAGTGACCACCAACAGCGCGAGGAGCACGCCAAGCGCCAGCCCTGTCATCGCTAGAAACGTAATTGTGTCGAGAATGTTCCATTGCATTATTGGCTTCAACCAGCGTGCTGAGCCGTCATTCTTATAGAGAAATGCCAGTAGTGCCGTGGCGCCAGTAAACAAGAAAGCGGCCTTCTGATCCGCAAGTCGAATGTATTCGCGAACGTATTGGTGCACTGACTCCGCAAATCTTTCGCACGAAACTGCATTCCCGACCGATGTACCAAACAATGGGGAGGCTGCGTGCTGTTCTTCGCGTGTCGCTGCGGCTCCGCGGTTCGGTGCGGGAAGCGCCTCTCGTGTACCCGCAGATGAAACTTGGAGCGGGATTGCCGTTTTGTCCTGCGCGGCCTGAGCGTCGGATTTTTCAGAAGTCGTCATATGAGCTTGGCCCATCGCCCTTTGTATAGAAAAAGCGGATATGGCTGCTGAGAGTTCGTATGGACCCATCCTGTACTGATGGGTGACAATTCCGTCCATGCAGTCTGCCATGAAGTTGGCAGCCGATTCCTAGCCGACGCGCCCAGCGCGATGTCACCGGGGTTCACGAGTGCCAGCATCTTCGCTGCAAAATTTGCCGCGTTTCCGATCGCGACGTTTGCGTTGAAGCGCTGTGCTGCACCTATCTTGGCGATGGTTACTGCGCCATGATCCATGGAGGTCCGGAACTCCAACGGAAGAACACCAGACGCGCGCAGAATTGGAGAGATCAAATACTCATTTGCTGCAACCATAGTCAGTGCGCAAGCAACCGCGCGCTTCACCGAGTTTCCACCGGCTTGGTCACCAGCCCGATCCTCAAAATACGCCATCAGACCGTCGCCAGTGTTTTTCTCAACGGCTCCGCCGTACTCTTCGACAATGCGAATCATCTCCGTGAAAAACAGATTGAGTACTCGAAGCATCATTTCTTGCTCGTCGCTTGTAAGCGAGTTGCGCTGCGAGAACTTGCTGATGTCGATGAACATCACCGTCAGGTCAAGACGTCTGCCGGCACCAATGGCTAGATCAGTATCGTCGGGGATGACCCGCCCAGCTGGAACTGCGGCGCGCGCGGCAATTTTGGCGCGTAGGCGTTCTATGCGCTCAATTTGAGAAGTCCAGTACGTTTGTTCTAGGCCGTCGTAGTTCATGTGACATCGGCAACTAAGGCACTGCGAAAGGCCTGCGCCGCGAACTTGGGGAAGAATTCAACCCCAATGTGTACCCCAACCTGTACCCCACGTCGTGGGCGCGCAACCAATGGACGGTCGAACCGATTGAATTAATTGGTCGGAGCGGCGAGATTTGAACTCGCGACCCCTTGCACCCCATGCAAGTGCGCTACCAGGCTGCGCCACGCTCCGACGTTGAAATGATAGCCGATCCGGCGGACGCCGGATCAGCGCCGCAGGATGCGGAGCAATTCCTCGAGTTCGGCGCGCACCTGGCGGATCACCTGGCGGGCCTGCGAGTTGTCCTCGCGCGCCTCGTCGCCTTCGAGGCGGTTGCGCGCGCCGCCGATCGTGAAGCCCTCGTCGTAGAGAAGGCTGCGGATCTGCCGGATCGTGATCACGTCCTGGCGCTGGTAATAGCGGCGGTTGCCGCGCCGCTTGACCGGTTTCAGCTGCGGGAATTCCTGCTCCCAGTAGCGGAGCACGTGCGGCTTCACGCCGCAGAGGTCGCTGACCTCACCGATCGTGAAGTAGCGCTTTGCCGGGATCGCCGGCAGGTCCTTGTTGTTACTTGCTTCCAGCATAGGCTTCGACGCGGGCCTTCAGCTTCTGTCCCGGACGGAACGTCACGACGCGGCGCGCGGAAATCGGGATTTCCTCGCCGGTCTTGGGATTCCTTCCCGGACGCTGGTTCTTGTCGCGCAGGTCGAAATTGCCGAAGCCCGACAGTTTCACCTGCTCGCCGGTTGCTAGCGCCGCACGGATCTCTTCGAAAAAGAGATCGACGAGCTCCCGCGCTTCGCGCTTGTTCAGGCCAAGCTGGTTGAACAAGGCTTCGGCGATTTCCGCCTTCGTGAGTGCCATTCGGTCTATTCCCGGATCCCCGCCTTCAGGTCACCCTTGACGCGCTCGATGACCGCGGCAACCACGGCATCAGCTTCCCCGTCAGTAAGGGTGCGAGAAGTTTCCTGTAAAATCAAGCCTAAAGCGATACTTTTTCGACCGGCTTCTACCCCCTTCCCCCGGTAGACGTCGAATATGCGCAAATCGCGCAACAGGCCTTTTGCGGCCAAATTAACACTTTCCCGCACTTCGTCCAGCGTGACCGACTCATCCACCACGACGGCCAGGTCCCTGCGGATTGCCGGGAACTTCGAAACCTCGGTATATACAGGGACTTCCGACCGGAAGCTCGGGTCGATTGCAAGCTCGAAAATCCACGGCGGATCGCGGATCTCGAGTCTGCGCGCAATCTCCGGCCGCAGCTGGCCGATCCAGCCGACGCGGATGTCGCGATCGAATATCGCGGCGCTCCTGCCCGGGTGCAGGCAGTCGTGGGCCGCAGCGACGTAACTTATTGCAGCCTGGCGGCCCGTCAATGCGAAGAGAGTGTCGACGTCCGACTTGATGTCGTAGAAATCCGCCGCGCGTTTTTCGGTTCCCCACTGCTCCGGAAAAACGGGACCGGTGACGAGTCCCGCGATGGACTGGCTCTCCGCAAGCCGGCGTTCCGCGATCTCGAAGCGTGTACCGACTTCGAAGAGTCGCACGCGGTCCTGTTGGCGACGCAAGTTGAAACGAAGCGCCTCCACGAGCCCGGGCCACAACGACACGCGCATCTCGCCGAGCTCCGCCGACAGCGGATTCTCGAGCGCGAGCGCGGATCGATTCGGAAACATCAGCCGCTGCAAGCGTGGATCCACGAAGCTGTAGGTGATCGCTTCCTGGTAGCCCCGGTCGGCAAGCATGAGCCGCAATCGCTCCCGCGTAATGGCGCGTTCCGTCGCAGGCTGCGGGCGCTGCGGCATCCTGGCGTCAGTGCGCGGGATGTTGTCGTAACCGTAGATGCGGCCGACCTCCTCGATGAGGTCCTGCTCAATCGCGATGTCGAAGCGATGGCTCGGCGGAATGACCCCGAGAATGTCGCCGGCACCGGCGACCTGCATGCCGAGCCGCCTGAGGATGTCTTCGATTTCGGTCCGCGGGATCTGGACACCCAGCAAGCTCGTGACCCGCTCAGGACGCAGCGTGACGCCGGGGCGTTTCGGCTGATGCGCATCGTCCTGGGTCAGGACGGCGGGGCCGGGACGGCCGCCGGCGATCTCGATCAGGAGCAGTGTCGCGCGCTCGATTGCTCGCTCCTGGCCTCGTGGATCGACCCCGCGCTCGAATCGTTGCGCCGCGTCGGTGACGAGGCCGTAGCGACGCGCGACTCCCGCGATGGCGTCCGGAGGGAAAAAGGCGCCCTCGAGGAATATGTCTGATGTGTCGACCGCGATGCCGCTCCGCTCCCCGCCCATGACACCCGCGAGGCCTACCGGGCCGGCGGCGTCGGCGATGACGAGCGTGTCCGCCGCAAGTTCGATGTCGCGACCGTCGAGGAGCTTCAGGCGCTCGCCAGCGCGCGACTTGCGCACCTCGATGTGCTGTCGCAAACGGCGCAGGTCATAGGCATGCAGCGGCTGGCCCAGCTCGAGCATCACGTAGTTGGTAACGTCGACGACCGGGCGGATCGGGCGCAAGCCGGCTCGCCGCAGGCGCTCGCGCATCCAGAGCGGCGTGCGCGCCGCCGGGTTGACGCCCTGGATGACACGCCCCGCGAATCGCGGGCAGCCCGCCGGCGCCTCGAGCCGGACCGCAAATTTCTCGCGCGTCGCGTGCGGAACCGGCTCTGCCGGCGGGTGTACCAGCTTGCGAGACGTGATGGCCGCGACTTCCCGCGCGACGCCGAGCACCGAAAGCACGTCGCCTCGATTCGGGGTTACATTGAGCGTCAGTATCGTGTCGTCGAGCAACAACGCTTCGCGTAGCGCCGAGCCCGTCACCAGTTCGTCCGGCAGCTCGAGAATGCCTTCATGCTCCTCGGAAAGCCCGAGTTCGCGCGCCGAGCAGAGCATGCCCGCCGACTCGACGCCGCGGAGCTTCGCCCTTCCGATCACGTCGCCGGCCGCGAGTTTCGCTCCCTCGAGCGCTAGCGGCGCCTTCATTCCGGCGCGCACATTGGGCGCGCCGCAGACGACCCGCACGAGCGCGGGGCCGCCGGCCGCGACCTGGCATACGGTCAGCTTGTCGGCATCCGGATGGCGCTCGACGGAAAGCACTTCGCCGACGACGACACCCTGGAAATCTCCTGCGGCGGGCTCGATCGACTCGACCTCGATCCCGCCCATCGTGAGGCGCGCTGCTAGCGTCGCCGCATCCGTGCCGGCATCCACCCAATCGCTGAGCCAGGACATGCTGATGCGCACGGTCAACCCCGGTTGAACTGCGCGAGGAAGCGCAGGTCGTTCTCGAAGAACATGCGCAGGTCGTCGACGGCGTAGCGCAGCATCGCGAGCCGCTCGATGCCCATCCCGAAGGCGTAGCCCTGCCACCGGTTGGTGTCGACGCCACAGGCGCTCAGCACGTTCGGGTGCACCATGCCGCAGCCCAGTATCTCGAGCCAGCCGGTCTGCTTACAGATGCGGCAGCCGGCGCCGTCGCACAGCACGCACTGGATGTCGACCTCGGCGGACGGCTCGGTAAATGGAAAGTACGAAGGCCTGAACCGGAGGCCGCGCGGCTTCTCGAAGAACTGCTCGGCAAAGCCCGCGAGCACGCCTTTAAGGTTCGCGAGGCTCACGTCCTCGTCGAGGACGAGTCCCTCCACCTGGTGGAACATCGGCGTGTGCGTCACGTCCGAGTCGCGACGGTAGACCGGCCCCGGCGCGATGACGCGGATCGGCACGCCCTGGAGCTTCATCGCACGGATCTGGACGGGCGAGGTGTGCGTGCGCAGCAGCCGTCCGTCGCCGAAGTAGAACGTGTCGTGCATCGCCCGCGCCGGGTGATTCACGGGGATGTTGAGCGCCTCGAAGTTGTGGAAGTCGTCCTCGACTTCCGGGCCTTCCGCGACGCTGAATCCCGCCCGGCGGAAGATCGCCTCGATCCGAAGGCGCGTACGCGTGACCGGATGCAGGCCGCCGACCGATTGCCCGCGGCCCGGCAGCGTCACGTCGATCGCACCGGTCCCGAGATCCCGCTCGAGCGAGGCGGCTTCGAGCTCCGCGCGGCGCCCGTCGAGGGCCGCCGTAATGCGGTCCTTCGCCCCGTTGATCGCGGCGCCGGCGTCCTTGCGTTCCGCGGCGGGCAAGCTGCCGAGACCCTTCAGTAGCTCGGTCACCGAACCCTTTCGGCCGAGGACGGCCACGCGCACGGCATCGAGCGCGGAGAGATCCGCGCTCGATGCAATGTCGGCGAGCGTGCGCGCGACCAGCGATTCCAGGTCCTTCACCCGACCCTCCGCGATCGCGTTACTTGGCGGCCAGTGCGGCCTTCGCTTTCTCCGCGACCGCGCCGAACGCGGCAATGTCGTGCACCGCGAGGTCGGCGAGCGCCTTCCGGTCGATCTCGATGCCGGCCGCGTGGATCCCGGCGATGAATCGGCTGTACGAAAGCCCGAAGCCCCTCGCCGCCGCATTGATTCGCTGGATCCACAGCGCCCGGTAATCGCGCTTCTTGAGGCGCCGGCCGGCGTAAGCGTACTGGCCGGCCTTGATGACCGCCTGCTTGGCGACGCGGAAAACCTTGCGCCGGGCGTTGTAGTAGCCCTTCGCCTTCTTCAGGATTTTCTTGTGGCGGCGTCCTGCGACGACGCCACGCTTCACTCTTGCCATGTCACATCACTCCTGTTTGCGCGCGTCAGGCGTGGGGCAGCAGCCGCAGCAGCCGTCCCTCGTCGGTCTCATGGACCATGGTGGAGCCGCGCAGCTGACGCTTACGCTTCTTCGTCATCTTGGTGAGGATGTGGCGGCGATTCGCCTGGCCGCGCTTGAAGCCCTTCGCAGTCTTGCGAAAACGCTTCGCCGCAGCCCGGTTGGTTTTCAACTTGGGCATCGGTCGTCTCCTTTTATGACCTCTTCACACCGCTTGCGCGGGCTGGAGGCGTATCGGCGGTCTCCCGCCGGTCACTTCTTCTTGGGCGAGATCACCATGGTGATCTGGCGCCCTTCCATCGCAGCAGACTGTTCGATCGCGCCGTATTCGGCGAGGTCGATCACCAGCCTGTCGAGGAGTTTGCGCCCAATCTCCGTGTGGGCCATCTCCCGGCCGCGGAACCGCATGGTTACCTTGGCCTTGTCGCCGTCGGTCAGGAATCGGATCAGATTACGCAGCTTGACCTGGTAATCCGCCTTCTCCGTGCCCGGCCGGAATTTCACTTCCTTGAGCTGGATCTGCTTCTGCTTTCGTTTCGCCGTATGAGCTTTCTTGTTCTGCTCGAACAGGTACTTTCCGAAGTCCATGATCCGGCAGACAGGGGGCTCGGCAGTCGGCGAAACCTCCACGAGATCCAGCTCCTCAGCGGCGGCCTTTGCGAGCGCCTCGCTGCGGCTCAGGACGCCGACCTGGCTTCCGTCGGCGCCTATCACGCGTAATTGCGGCGCAAGGATCTCCTCGTTGCGCCTTACGCGTTTGGTTGTCGAAATGCTCGATCCTCCAAATCATTAAGGCCGCGGCTCGCCACATCCCGGGCGATCCGAGCGGCCACCTCTTCCAGGGGCATGGCACCCAGATCCTTCCCGGAGCGCGTGCGCACGGCCAATGACCTGGACTCGACTTCCCGATCGCCTGCGACCAGGAGATAAGGAACACGCTTCAGCGTGTGGTCGCGGATTTTATAGCCGACCTTCTCGTTCCGCAAGTCAATTTCGGCGCGAAGCCCCTGATTTTTAAGGAATTCGGTGGCGACGCGCGCAAAATCCGCCTGCTTTTCGCTGATATTCATCACGACCGCCTGCACCGGCGCGAGCCAGGCGGGCAGCTTGCCCGCGTAATGCTCGAGGAGGATCCCGAAGAAGCGCTCGAGCGAGCCGAAGATCGCGCGATGCAGCATGACCGGCGTGCGCTTCTGGCTGTGCTCGTCGATGTAATGCGCGCCGAGCCGGCCAGGCAGGTTCAGATCGACCTGCCAGGTGCCGCATTGCCAGTCGCGGCCGATCGTATCCTTCAGCACGAACTCCAGCTTCGGCCCGTAAAACGCGCCCTCCCCCGGGTTGAACTCGTACTCGATCCCCGCAGCCCGCGTCCCGGCCTTGAGCGCCTCTTCCGCGCGCGTCCAGGTGGCATCGTCGCCGACGCGTCGTGGCGGGCGATCCGCGAACCTGATGCGGACGTCGTCGAATCCAAAGTCGCGGTAGATCGACATCATGAGCTCGATGCCGCGCACGGTTTCGTCGGTGATCTGGTCTTCGGTCACGAAGACGTGCGCGTCGTCCTGGGTGAATGCCCGGACGCGAAGCAATCCGTGCAGCGCGCCCGACGGTTCGTAGCGGTGGACCTTGCCGAATTCCGCATAACGGATCGGGAGTTCCTTGTAGCTGTGCAGGCCCTGGCGAAACACCTGGACGTGGCCCGGACAGTTCATCGGCTTGATCGCGTAGACGCGCTCGTCGGGCGTCTTCGTCAGGAACATGTTCTCGCCGAACTTCTCGACGTGGCCCGACTGCACCCAGAGCTCGCGGTCCATGATCTCGGGACTACTGATTTCTTCGTAGCCAGCGGCGGTCTGCCGCTCGCGCATATAGGCGATCAGCTGCTGAAATATCGTCCAGCCGTTCGGATGCCAGAAAACCGCACCGGGAGCCTCTTCCTGGAAGTGGAACAGGTCAAGCTCCCGGCCGATGCGGCGATGGTCGCGCTTTTCGGCCTCCTCGAGGCGATGCAGGTAGTCCTTCAGCTGCTTCTCGTCGGCCCAGGCCGTGCCATAGATGCGCTGCAGCATTTCGTTGCGCGAATCGCCTCGCCAGTACGCACCCGCGACCTTCGTCAGCTTGAATGCGCCAAGTTTTCCAGTGGACGGCACGTGCGGCCCGCGGCAGAGGTCCTCCCATTCGCCCTGGCCGTACAACGAGATCTCCTCGCCCGCGGGAATCGCCGCGATGATCTCGGCCTTGTAGTGCTCTCCGATCGACTTGAAGTGCGCGACGGCAGCCGCGCGTGTAAGTACGCGGCGGCGGACCGGCTGGTCGGCCTTCACGATCTCCCGCATCTTCGCCTCGAATTTCTCGAGATCCTCGGGCGTGAAGGGACGCTCGAAGGCGAAGTCGTAGTAGAAGCCGTCCTCGATGACCGGGCCGATCGTGACCTGCGCCTTCGGATAGATCGCCTGGACTGCCTGTGCCAGGAGGTGGGCCGTCGAGTGCCTGAGGATTTCGAGCCCTTCCGGATCCTTCGACGTGACGATGCGGATCGTCGCGTCGCCCGCAATCACGTGCGAAGTGTCTACGAGCCTGCCGTCGACCACGCCGGCGAGCGCCGCGCGCGCGAGACCCTTGCCGATCGACGCCGCGACGTCGGCGACGCTGACCGGGCGGTCGAAGGACCGCTCGCTGCCGTCGGGCAGGGTGATTACGGGCATTGCGTTTCAGCCACTGACACGGCGGTAATGTTAGTGGATTCCCCGTGCAGACGCGCAACGGCACCTGATAGTCTCCCGTGCTCACGCGGGAAGGGATGGACATGAAATTTGGTTCTGGCAAGTCCTGGCTTGGGACGATGTCATTCGCTTGTCTGTCAGCGTTCGCAACCCCCGCGTCTTCTGATGAGCTGCCACTCGCGGATGCGAGCCGCATCGAAACGCGCATTCAGGCATTGTCGAAATTCGGCGCCAACCCGAACGGCGGCGTCAGTCGCGTGGCATTCAGCGCCGCGGACCTGGCAGGGCGCGAATACATCAAGGGTCTCATGCGCGACGCGGGCCTGGCGGTCCGGGTCGACGCGGCCGGCAACGTCATCGGGCGCCTTGAAGGGAGCGATTCCGCACTGCCCGTGATCATCCTGGGCTCGCATATTGATTCGGTCCCGCAGGGAGGCAATTACGACGGCGACGTCGGTGTCATTGGCGCCATCGAGGCCGCCACCCTCCTTCGCGAGCGTGGAATCGACACGCGCCATCCCCTCGAGATCGTGAGTTTCACCGATGAGGAAGGCGGTACCGTCGGAAGCAAGGCGATGGCCGGAAAGGTTGGCGGAGACTCGCTCGGCCTGACGAGTCACAGTGGCATGACGATTGGCGACGGAATTCGCGCCGTTGGCGGCGATCCGGACAGGCTCGAAGCCGCACGGCGCGGGCCGAACGACATCGAGGCTTATCTCGAATTGCACATCGAGCAAGGCGCGATTCTGGACGAGGCCGGCATCGACATCGGCGTCGTGGAGGGCATCGTGGGAATCCGCTGGTGGGACGTCACGGTCGAGGGTGCGGCCAACCATGCAGGAACGACCCCGATGAACCGACGCCGCGACGCACTCCTGTCCGCCGCCGAGCTCACCTTGGCGATCAATCGAATCGCAGCGACAACTCCCGGAACGCAGGTCGCGACGGTCGGACAAATTCACGCGGAGCCCGGAGCGCCCAACGTCATTCCGGGTCGTGTCGTCATGAGCCTCGAGATCCGGGACCTGGCGCAAGCGAAGATGGAAGCTATCTATCAATCGATCGCCTCGGAGGCCGGGCGCATTGCACGGGCGCGAGAGACTCCCATTAGCTTCGTCGAGGTCGACATGGCGCTGAAGCCGGCACCCACCGATGAGCGTTTGCGCCAGCTCATCGCGCAATCGGCGGCCGCCTTGGGACTCTCGCATCGCGTGATGCCGAGCGGCGCCGGCCACGACGCCCAGGAAATCGCAAGCATCGCACCAGTCGGCATGATCTTCGTGCCGAGCAGGGACGGCATCAGCCACTCGCCAAGGGAATACACGTCGCCCGCGGACATGGCGAACGGTGTCAATGTCCTGCTGCGGACGATGCTCGCCATCGATGGCGGCGCACTATCGAAATGAGCGTGGTTGGCGCGACAGAAATCGAAGCTGTGACCCCTACCATGTCAATGAGCCCGACAGCGCCCAGTCAGAATAAGGTGTCGCCGCAGCTAAGCTCGGCGCACACTTCTTGATACGGCGGGCAGAACGAACGTCCGGCGGGAGGTGAAGATGGGTGCATTCAAGGAGCCGCACGGCGACATACTGAAACAGCTCTACCTGACGGAAAGCGCAGCCGAGCAAGAAAAGCTGCGCGCGCGCGACTACCGCTCATGGGACCTGACGGCGCGGCAGCTGTGCGACATCGAGCTGATCCTGAACGGCGCGTTTTCGCCGCTCGATGGGTTTCTGACGGAGGCGGAATTCAAAGGAGTCGTGCGCGAGATGCGCCTGCCCTCGGGCGTGCTTTGGCCGATCCCGGTGACGCTGGATGTCTCCGTCGAGTTCGCACGCGACACTTCCAAGGGCGAGCATATTGCGCTGCGCGATCCGGAAGGCGTGCTGATCGCGACAATGGAGGTATCGGATATCTGGGAGCCGGATAAAGCCGAAGAATCAAGCGGCGTATTCGGCACTCAAGATGAGCAGCACCCAGGCGTGTTCTACCTGATGCAACGTGCCGGCAAGACGTATCTGGGTGGAAAGCTGCGAGGCGTCGAGCCGCCGACGAGCTACGACTTCAAGCTGCTGCGCGACTCACCGGCGGAGCTGCGGGGGCGCTTCCGCAAGCTAGGATGGCGCAAGGTGGTGGCGTTCCAGACGCGCAATCCGATGCATCGCGCACACCACGAAATGACGCTGCGCGCCGCGCGCGAGTCCGAGGCGAATTTGCTCATACATCCGGTGATCGGTATGACGCGCCCCGGCGACGTGGATCACTACACGCGCGTGCGCTGCTACGAGCACATGCTGAAGCATTATCCGGAGCAGACGACGGCGCTTAGCCTGCTGAATCTCGCGATGCGAATGGCGGGGCCGCGCGAGGCACTCTGGCACGCGATTATCCGCAAGAACTACGGCTGCACGCACTTCATCGTCGGCCGCGACCATGCCGGGCCGGGCAACGCCTCCGACGGCAAGCACTTCTACGAGCCTTATGCCGCGCAGGCGCTGCTGAAGGAGTACGAGCAGGAAATCGACGTCACGATGGTGCCGTTCAGGGAGATGGTGTATGTGCAGGACAAGGCGCAGTTCGAACTCGTCGACGAGGTCCAGCCAGGCATGCAGGCGCTCAAGATCTCGGGCACGGAGCTGCGGCGCCGCCTGCGAGAAGGACTCGAAATTCCGGAGTGGTTCTCGTACCCGGAGATCATCGAGGAGCTGCGCAAGACACATCCGCCGCGCCATAAGCAGGGGTTCACGGTGTTCTTCACCGGCCTTTCGGGTTCGGGCAAGTCGACCATTGCGAATGCCCTGTTCGCCAAGCTCCTCGAGCTCGGCGGGCGGCACGTGACGTTGCTCGACGGCGATCTCGTCCGCAAGCATCTTTCGAGCGAGCTCGGGTTCTCGCGCGAGCATCGCGACATCAACATCGTGCGCATCGGCTACGTCGCCTCGGAGATCACGCGCCACGGCGGTGTCGCGATCTGCGCACCGATCGCGCCGTACGCAGCGACGCGTCGACGCGTGCGCGAGATGATCGAAGAGGTCGGCGCCTTCATCGAGATCTTCGTCGCCACGCCGCTGGAAGTCTGCGAGCAACGCGACCGCAAGGGACTCTACGCCAAGGCACGCGCAGGGATCATCAAGGAGTTCACCGGTATCAGCGATCCGTACGAGGAACCGGAAAGTCCGGAGATGCTCATCGACACGCGTGCGATATCGCCGGACCTTGCGGCGCATCGTATCTTGGTGAAGCTCGAGAGTCTCGGCTACATCCGCTAGCGATGCTGCGCAGCCGCACGGCGTCGGCGACCGATAATGGCCGCAGCAGCAGCCTTCGAGTCGATGACTTCTTCACTAGACGCGCGTTCCTCGAGTCCTCGAAAGACGGTGTCAGTCCACCAGGTAGTTTCAGTTACGTCTTCAGGACATCTCAGTCCCAGGAACTTGTCGAATACGTTCATGTTGTTGTCCACCTGGTTCTTCTTCGCTTCAGGACCTCCCTGTTCCCGCGCGACTGCTACAACTTCGATTTGCTCTGGACCGGAGGAAACTGTAGCTGACTGACTCAGAACCATCGCGATCGCGATGTCAGCACGTAGCGACGTGAGAATCCCGGATATGCGAACGTAGGGAAAGCACTGACTTTTTGATTCAAGTCACTGCGCTCCATGACTGGAGCATGATCGCCCTTCGGTTCGGGAGGACCGGGCTTGTCGCCGGTACGGGCCCGTCAGGTCGCGGCCCGGGTAAGCGACTGATAGCGGGCGACAATCCAGTAGTCGACGCGCTGGTTGCAACGGGGACGCGGCCCCTCCCCGTCCGTGCGAGTCCCCGGACAATGCAGGGTGCCGTCGGCCTGCGTACCGGAATCGCGGAGCAGCGAGAGTACGATGGCGTTCAGGTCGATGCTGCCGTCACAGTCTCCATGCGCGCAGGCAAACTCGAAATACGCGTGCGCCGATGGATAGAGCGCGTGCGTCCGCGCCGCAGGCACCGGGCCGTCATTCGCAACGAACTGAAGATGGATGCGGATCTGTTCACTGCGCGGGAACGCGTTCGCCAGCGTGCCGGCGGCCTCACGCTTACGCATCGTCTTTTCGCGTTTCTGTTCTCGGACTGAACGGGCGGTGCGAGACACGATGCGCATGGGTTCATCCTCGCGAGCTTCGTTGTTGTCTAGCGGACGCCCCGCTCGAGTCGCCGCCTGAGCCGGCCATTCTGCAAGAGCAAGTCAGAGATTTCGGCCCGCGCGCCTAGCAGGCACCTGCCGAGATAGAGCGCGACGGCAGACAGGCCAAGGATGATTGCCGTAGTCATTGGCTCCCACCCTGGCCTGTTGCTGGTCCGCAAACCGGATCAGTAGCGATTACCGCCGCCGTTCCCGTAGCCGCGACCGCCACCGCCACCACTGCGCTCCTTCGCCTGCGCCTCATTCACCTTGAGGGCACGGCCTTCGAAGTCCTTGCCGTTCAGGGCCTGCATGGCCTTGGAGGCATCGGCACTCGGCATCTCGATGAAGCCGAAGCCGCGAGGGCGGCCTGTGTCCCGGTCATTAATGAGGGCTAGCGAGTCGATCGTGCCGTGCGGTTCGAACAGCGCACGCACCGACTGCTCGGTCGCGGAGAAGGGAAGGTTGCCTATGAAAAGCTTGGTCACTTGTTTTACTCACATAAGGAAGATAGCAGCAAGCGGATATCCACCTGCTGGTTCGGCGATGCGTTTCGTGGTGGCTGGACCGGGTCGAACGGCGCGCCGAAGCGGCGCATCGAGCCAGGCAAGACAGAACTAGATGATCACCAGACCGATGCATTCTACCAGAATTCGAGCCTCTCTACTCGCCGTTCTCGCTGGACACCTTTGCGGCCCTGCTTGAGCACAAGTATGAGTTTCCCTGTTCGACGTCTACGCGCATTTCGTCCCTGACGGCAAGGCGAGCGCAGCGAAAGCGCTCGCGAGCCAATTTTCGGCAGAGTGGAGAGATTTTGGAAAGGTCCAGGAGTCAACCGGATCAGGAATTGTTCGCAGTTCGCCGATTGGTCTGGTGGGCGCGACAGGGATCGAACCTGTGACCCCTACCATGTCAAGGTAGTGCTCTACCGCTGAGCTACGCGCCCGAAAAGAGGCGGAATGTTAGTGGATTCCCCCCTCTCGGTCCACACGGCCGCGCGAGGCGGTCAAAAGCTGTAGGTCGTCCTCAGGTAGTAAAACGCGCCGTTGAACGTGACCGGTTGCAGCACGTCGTATGGCAGGTTTCCGAAGAAATTGATATCTGCGCTCGAAAGATCGGGATACTCGTCCAGCACGTTGTTTGCGCCGATCGCGACCGAGAACTGCTGCGTCACGGCAAACTCGACGTCGAGATCAATTCCCCACTCCGCTCCGTAGGTCTGCTCCGGCTCAAATCCGCCGCCGAAGTTGAAAACTCGGGTCGCCTCGCCCCAGCGGGTGCCGCGCGCCAGCAATGACCAGCGCTCGCTGGTCCAGTGCGCCGTAAAGATCACCTTGTCATCCGGCGAGGCCGTCTCGATCGTATTGCGCTCCTCCACGCCGAACAGCACGTTGTCGACGCCGAGGGAATCGAGCACCGCCGGATTCGGGTCGACCTCGGTGACCTCGGTCTCGCTCTTGTTGTAGGCAGCCGAGAGTGCAAGGCTGCCGGCGCCGAGGTCGAAGGTGTAGTCCGCGACGATGTCGAAGCCGTCCGTCTGCGTGTCGATGGCGTTCGTGAAGAAGCGGACGCCGAGTACGCCGGGAATGCCGAGCGAGTCCTCGATGAACTGGGTTACTTCCGGGCCGCCGATCCGTTCCGAGAGCGTGATCCGGTCATCGATGTCCACGCGGTAGAAATCGACTGAAAGGCGGAATCCATTCTCCGGATTGAACACGAATCCGAGGTTGTAGCTGACCGATTCCTCCGCATCGAGCTCGCTCGCGCCGAGCAGCACCGCGATCGGGTCATCGGTCGGGAGGTTCAGCACGTTTTCGAGCTGGCCGCCTTCGCCGAAGCTCGTGGTCGAGCCGCGGAAGAAGGCCTGCGTCAGCGAGGGCGCGCGGAAGCCGGTTCCGATCGTACTGCGAACCGCGAAGGAATCCGTCAGCTCATAACGTGCGGATATCTTGCCGTCCACAGAGTTTCCGAAGTCGCTGTAGTCCTCGAAACGGCCGGCGATTCCCACCTGGAATCGATCGGTAATTTCGGACTCGAGGTCCACATAGGCGCCGACGGCATCGCGGTCGACATCGACGGTCTCTTCCGGCTTGAGGCCGGAGCCAGCCTGCGTGCCGATAGTCGCCCCGACCACGGGGCCCGCCTCGTAGGACTCGGGGTCGCCGGCTTTGGTCTCGTACGTCTCGGTCCGGTACTCGAGGCCCCAGGCGAGATTCACGGGATTGGCGAAGGCGCCGATGTCGAACGGTCGCGACATGTCGAAGCGAAACGTCAGCTGCGACAGCTTGTATTCGCCGACGTCGAAGTTCGTCGGGCTCGCGTCACCGAGCGAAACGTTCAGCGAATTCGTGATGTCGTGGTCGAAATCGTTCGAGCCATAAACTGCGCTCAGGTCCCAGCTCCAGTCCGATGCCAGCGTGCCGCGAATACCGGTCGCCAATGACAGGTCGACGTTGCTTGCGTCGAGCACGGGGATGTAGCCGACGGGAAAGATTGTCGGGACGTTGTTCACCGTGCAAGAGCAGTCGACCGAAAACGAGTCGGGATAGCGGAAAAAGTTCGCGCCCTCGCCGTTCCGGTCGGAATAGCTGCCGAACGAATAAAGCTCCAGGTCGCCGCCGAGCGAAAAAGCGGAATTGAACATGAACGAGACATCGTCCATCGGCCCGTCGCCCGCCTTGTGGGTTTGGGTACCGAGTAACGCCAGGTTGGGAGGCGTCTGGTTCTCGAAGAATGGAATCTGGTCCGGGCCGGAACGCAGCGTCTGGTCGCGGTCCCGGTACTCACCGGTCAGGTTCAGGAATCCTTCCCTCACTGCGAAGCCGGCGTTAATGGATGCGAACAAGGTGTCGCCGTCATTGACGCTTCTGCCCGTCGGCTCGAAATCCGTCCGGTTCTGGCCCCAGCTCGCAGTCGCTTCACCGCCATCGCTCGCGTCCTTCAGCACGACATTGATGACCCCAGCGATCGCGTCGGATCCGTACTGGGCGCCCGCACCATCCCTGAGCACCTCGATCCGCTTGATGGCGCCGACCGGGATGCTGTTGAAATCGACCGGGCTCGTTCCCTTGCCGAGCTTCGACTCCGTCGTGAGAGTCGCAGTGCCATGCCGGCGCTTGCCGTTCACAAGAACGAGGACCTGGTCCGGGCTCAAGTTCCGCAGCTGCGCTGGACGCACGAGGTCGGCGAAGTTGGAATTCGACTGGCGCGGCAGGTTGAACGAAGGCACGAGCGACTGGATCGCCGCGCCGACTTCGCCGGGAATGGCGGCCGATCGGCGAATCGCCTCCGGCGTCACGAGGTCGATCGGCGCAAGGCTTTCATCTACGCTTCGGCCCGCCGTGCGCGTGCCGACCACGACGATTTCCTCGAGCGCCGGCTGGTCTTCTGCCGCGAATGCGTCGCAAGCGACGAAGAGGCCGAATCCCGAGGCGCCGACGCCAAATACCGACCGAACGGCCATCCGCAATGCACTTGCCATGACACCGACCCCTGAGGAGTTTTTCGTGCGGATTCAGTCTATGGGCGTGGAATTCGGACGGTCAACGTCGAATTTGGATGCTCCATTCGGGGCCCGAGCCGATTCCATGGGTGCTCGCGAAGTTGCCCTGGTTGATCGCGAGCGACACGCCGTCGAGACTGTTCATGTAAAGCAAGGGCTTGCCGACTTCCACGGCGCCAAAAGTCTCGGCGTACGGCATATTCAGGTTAAGAACTTCTTCACCGGCCTTCAGAATTTTTATCCGGACCGGCCCGCCCAACGGCACCTGGAGCCGCGCGAACGTTGCGCGATCGACGTTGGTCCAGATGTTCCCGTAATTTCCGTCGTCGGTCTGGATGTTGCCGAAGACGACGCCTTCCGCATACCGCGCCTGCTCGTGAGGGATTGTCACAACCTGCGCCGGCAATTCTCGCCCGACCTGCTCGAAGCTGATGACGCCGGCGGCCAGTCTCGCTGCCGTATAAGCGTACACGTCGCGCCCGTGAAAGGTGAATGACTTCTCGGAATTCTTTCGCCGGTTGACCGCCTCGTCGATCTCGCGGACGGCCTCGATGCCGAGCCGCGGCGCGACGAAGGTCAGAGTTCCATTGTCCGGCGTCACAAAGAAGTGGCCTGACTTTGTCTTCAGCACGATCGACTTCCGATCCGTTCCGACTCCCGGGTCCACGACCGAAACGAAGACGGTGCCGGCGGGCCAATACTCGGCGGACTGCACCAGTCTCAGGGCGCCCTGCCAGATGTTGAACGGCTCAATGTGGTGCGTGAGGTCATAGATGTGTATGCCGGGCGAGACGCCGACTGCAACGCCCTTCATCGAGGCAACGGCGCCATCGAGCGTTCCGAAATCGGATTGCAATACGAGTATCGGCTGCGCTGCATGTGCCGTCAGGGACAGCATCGCGGCCAATATCAATCCCCAAGGGTTCGCACGCCGCACGTTCAGATTTCCTGCCAACGGTTTCTAGCCGGCGAGCCGGTCGGCCTCCGCTCCAAGCGCACTGTTGCGGATCGCGGCGATCTCGTCGCGCACCTGCGCCGCCTTCTCGAACTCGAGATTCCGCGCGAGCCGGTACATCTCGGTTTCCAGCCTGCGGACCTGCTGCATTGCCTGCTCCGGCGTCAGGCGCACGGCTTTGCGGCGGGCGGACTCTCCCGCCGCAACCGAGCGTGCGCCCTCCATGATGTCCTTGACGGCCTTGCGGATCGACTTCGGCACGATGCCGTGCTCGGCGTTGTAGACGAGCTGCCTTTCTCGCCGTCGGTTCATCTCGGCGATTGCCCGCTCCATCGAGCCCGTGATCCTGTCCGCGTAGAGGATCGCCGAGCCGCGCTCGTTGCGCGCGGCGCGTCCGACCGTCTGAATCAGTGATCCCTCGGACCGCAGGAACCCCTCCTTGTCGGCATCCAGGATCGCGACCAGGGAAACTTCCGGCAGGTCGAGGCCTTCCCTGAGCAGGTTGATGCCGACGAGCACGTCAAATTTCGCGAGCCGCAGGTCGCGGATGATCTCCACGCGTTCGACGGTTTCGATGTCCGAGTGCAGGTACCGCACCTTGACGCCATGCTCGTCGAGATATTCCGTGAGGTCCTCCGCCATGCGCTTCGTCAGCGTCGTGACGAGAACGCGCTCGCTGCGGTCGACTCGGATGCGTATCTCCGAGAGCAGGTCATCGACCTGCGTCGCGACCGGCCGCACCTCGACCGCCGGGTCCACCAGCCCGGTCGGCCGCACGACCTGCTCGACGACCTGGCCCGACTTTGCGAGTTCGCGCTCGGCCGGTGTCGCCGATACGTAGATGGTCTGCGGCTGAACGCGCTCGAACTCGTCAAATCGCAGCGGCCGGTTGTCGAGCGCGGACGGCAGCCGGAACCCGTATTCGACGAGCGTTTCCTTGCGCGATCGATCCCCGCGGTACATGCCCTGCAGCTGCGGCACGGTCACGTGGCTCTCGTCGACTATGAGAAGCGAGTTACGCGGCAGGTAGTCGAAGAGGCACGGAGGCGGCTCGCCGGGCTCGCGGCCGGAAAGGTAGCGCGAGTAGTTCTCAATGCCGGCACAATACCCGAGCTCGGCAATCATCTCGAGGTCGAACAGGGTGCGCTGTTCCAGGCGTTGCGCCTCGACCAGCTTGTTTGCGGCGCGCAACTCTGCCAGGCGGCCGCGGAGCTCCACCTTGATCTCGTCGACCGCGGCGAGCATGCGTTCGCGCGGCGTCACGTAGTGCGTCGATGGGAACACCGTCAGGCGCGGAACTTTTCTAAGTACTTCTCCCGTCAGGGGATCGAAGAACGCGAGCGACTCGATCTCCTCGCCGAAGAATTGCACGCGGACGGCGTCGCGCTCCGACTCCGCAGGGAAGATGTCAACGACGTCGCCCCGCACGCGGAACGTGCCCTGTCGCAGGTCGAGCTCGTTACGCGTGTACTGCATGTCGGCGAGCCGCCGCAGCAACTGGCGATGATCCATGCGGTCGCCGCGGACGAGGTGCAGCACCATCTTGAGGTAGGACTCGGGATCGCCAAGGCCGTAGATGGCTGAGACCGTTGCGACGATGATCGAATCCGGACGCTCCAGCAGCGCCTTCGTGGCGGACAGCCGCATTTGCTCGATGTGCTCGTTGATCGACGCATCCTTCTCGATATAGGTATCTGAGGACGGCACATAGGCTTCCGGCTGGTAGTAGTCGTAATAAGAGACGAAGTACTCGACGGAATTGCGCGGGAAATACGTCTTGAACTCGCCGTAGAGCTGCGCGGCCAGGGTCTTGTTGTGGACGATGACGAGCGTCGGACGCTGGATTGTCTGGATGACATTTGCGATCGAGTACGTCTTTCCGGATCCGGTAACGCCCAGCAGGGTCTGGTGCGCGAGTCCCGACTGGATGCCGTCAATGAGCGAGGCGATCGCCGCCGGCTGGTCGCCGGCCGGTTGATATTCCGCCTGGAGCTCAAACGGCCTCGGTTCGCTCACTTCCGCCTCGAATTGCAACGCAAAATGCCTTCCCGTACCTTAGCCGGGTTCGCGGCCATCCGGTACTCCCCGTGACCATCAGACTCGCCAGGCGCGTCCAGCGCATCAAGCCCTCGGCCACGCTCGCCGTCACTGCGCGGGCCGCGCGTCTCAAAACCGAGGGCAAGGACATCATCGGTCTCGGCGCCGGCGAGCCGGATTTCGACACTCCCGTTCACATCGCGGATGCCGGCGTCGCCGCGATCCGCGGCGGCCATACGCGTTACACGAGCGTCGAGGGCACGAACGAGCTCAAGGACGCCATCATCGCCAAGTTCCGCCGGGACAACGGGCTCGAATACAACCGGTCCCAGGTCCTCGTCTCGAGCGGCGCCAAGCAGACTGTGTTCAACCTCTGCTGCGCCCTGCTTGATCCGGGCGACGAGGCGATCATCCCGGCACCCTACTGGGTGTCCTACCCGGACATGGTACTTGTCGCGGATGGCACGCCGGTCGCCGTGTTTGCGGGCATCGACGCCGGATTCAAGATCACGCCGGCGCAGCTCGAGTCGGCAATCACGCCGCGCACGCGCCTGTTCATCCTGAACAGCCCGAGCAATCCGACGGGCGCGGCCTACTCGCGTGCGGAACTGCGGGCATTCGGCGTGGTGCTCAAGCGCCATCCCCAAGTCGTCATCGGCACGGATGACATGTACGAGCACATCTGGTGGGGGCCTGAGCCGTTCAAGAGCTTCGTCACCGCCAACCCGAGCCTGTACGACCGCACGGTCACGATCAACGGATGCTCGAAAAGCTATGCGATGACCGGTTGGCGCATCGGGTATTGCGGCGGCCCTGCGGAAGTGATCGCAGCGATGGCGACCATCCAGGGCCAGAGCACTTCGAACGCCTCGTCGATTTCGCAGAAAGCCGCCACGGTCGCGCTCAACGCGCCGCAGGATTGCGTCGTGGAAATGAATCGCGCGTTCAAGTCGCGGCACGACTTCGTCGTTTCGGGCCTTAATGCCCTCCCCGGCGTGAAATGCATCCCGGGCTGGGGCACGTTCTATGCGTTCGCGAACGTCGAGCAGGCGATGAAGAACGTGGGCGCCGCGGACGACAACGCCTTCGCCGAATTCCTGATCAACGAAGCGGGCGTCGCCGTCGTGCCGGGCTCCGCATTCGGCGCACCGGGTCACATCCGGCTGTCGTTTGCCGCTGCGACCGAGACGCTGAAGGACGCGCTTGGGCGAATGCAGCGCGCGCTTGGCGGCGCGAAGGCCCTGCTGCGTGCCTGAGCGCCGATAACCGCCGAAAATCCCTGCGATTTTGTTGACTTGGGCGCGGCCTTGGCCGACAATCGCGCGCCCTGAAAAGCCGCTTCCCCGATAGCTCAGTTGGTAGAGCAACGGACTGTTAATCCGTGGGTCGTTGGTTCGAGTCCAACTCGGGGAGCCACTTCTCTATTTCGACGTGAGGCTGGAGACACCCACCGGCGCTTTTTGCATGCGCTTGCCCAGCGCAAGCGCGTTCCCAGCCAGCAATACCGCGAGCCCGAGAATTGCGGGCAGGCTCCAGCGATACCCCTCGAACAAGGTCGACACGATGAGTGCCACGACGGGGAAAAGCACGCTCGTGTAGGCGGCACGCGCCGCACCGATGCGCTTGATGAGCGCCAGGTAAAGTCCGAATGCGAGCGAGGTGCCCGCGAGCGACAGGTAGAGCAGCGAGAGCACGTAGGGCAAGCGCGGATCGAACGCAATCGGCGTGCCGCGAATTGCAGCGATCACGGCGAGGCCGATCGCGCCGTAGGCCATTCCATAAGCATTGACCGTCACCACCGGCAACCCGCCACGGGTGTTGCGCATGGCCGCCATGTTCCCGAGCGAGGCGACATAGGTCGCCCCGAGTGCCAGCAACGCGCCCTGCGCGATGCTCGGGTCGTCCAGCGCCGCCCGCAGTTCCGGCAGGAAGAGAAGCGCGACGCCAAGCACGCCTGCGCCGGCCGCGACCAGGACGCGCCTTTCGATCGGCAAGCCGAAGATCATGCGGCTGTTCACCAGGTTGAAAAAGATGATCGAGGTGAAGAGCACCGCCACGAGCCCGCTGGTCAGGAACTGCGTCGAGAGATAAGTCATCCAGTAGTTGAGGCAGAAGAGCGTCGCGCCCTGGATCGCGACGAAGCGGTGATCCGGCCAGGACAACCGCATGGGACTACCGGTGGCTCGCGCGTATATGAAGACGCAGATCGCCGCGAGCCCGAACCGGTAGACGAGCGAGATTTCGGGAGCGACTACCCCGAGCTGGAACTTGATCGCGTACCACGTCGTGCCCCAGATGAGCACGACGATGGCGTAGACAATGGGTGTTGGCACCCGCGGAAGCTAGATTCTTTTGTGTGTCGGATCAATTACTAAAGCTAATGCGCTCGTAAAATACCGCAGGTGAGGATGGCGCCGAAAGCCGCTATCATGGACAACGGCCGCCGCGGCAGCACAAGGGGACCGCCGCATGGGTTTGACCGTCGCGTTGATCGCGACACTTGCGCTCGCTGCATCGGCGGAGGTTCCGCACGATGCCGCTGGCTGGCGTGCCCAGTCCGACGCGCACTATTCGCAAGGCGATTTTCGAGCGGCCCTCGATGCCGCAGAACGGGCCCGCCTGCTCGATCCTGCCGATCCCTGGGCCCGGCTGGCGTGGATTCGTGCGCTTGCGGCTATCGATCCGGACGCTGCGCGCCGCGCGATGCCCGGCCTCCAGGACCCCGTCGAGCTGAAGGCTTTCCCGGACGAAGACCGTGCGCGCCTGGAGACGGCGTTGGGCTACCTCTGCCTCGACCTTGGCATCGAGCCGCTCGCGGCCATGTACTTCGCCGACGTGCCGGCGACGACCGCGAGCCATCCCAAGGCACAGGCGGGGCTCGCGATCCTCGCTGTCCGTCGCGGAAATTCGCGGCAGGCGCTCGTTCACTTCGTCGCCGCGCGCACCACGATTCGCCTCGATCCCTCGCTCGCCGAGCTGGAGCGCGATGCACGCTACGACGTGGTGTTGCACGAGTTCGTGACGGCGCGCGATTTGCGCGACGCGAATGCCGCCGGGCGCGCCTATTCCGTACTCGACGAGTTGCGGCCCAATCATCCGTCGACGCTGCTCGCCCGCGCGGATCTCGCCAACCTGCGCGGCGACCAGCCCGCGCGTGAGCGCGCGCTTCGGGACTTGCTTGCCGTCGACCCGAAGGCGCCCGGCGCAGCGAGCCAGCTCGTCGACACGCTGCTATTGTTGAATCGTCCCTATGACGCCTACGTCGTCGCGCGCGACATGGCGCCGGAGCGGCTGGCGGGCGACGCGGGCTTGCAGGCAATCGAGCGTGACTCGGTCACGCACTTCGAGGCGGCGCTCGATTCGAGCTGGCGCAACGGCCAGACAGACCACGACCGGCTGGAGCTGCCGCGCTTGCAGGTCGCCTGGTCTGCGAGCCATCAACGCTGGGGTCGCACGCGAATTCTCGGTGAAGTGGCGTCCGCGGATTCCGACAGGGTTCCCGCCGGCGAGCCATTCGGTTCGTCGGTTGCGTTACCGACGCCATCGGATTCCAAGTCGGACGAGGGTATCGCGGCACTCGCGCAATGGGCGCCGCGCAATGGCATCGCGCTGGAACTCGGATCGACGCCGACGGGTTTCGAAATCAGCAACCTGGTCGGCGCCTTGCGCTTCCGGAACGACACGCGCGAGGGCCACTGGATTTTCGGCGTCGACCGAAATGCAGTCGAGGACTCCCTCCTGTCCTATGCCGGCATAATCGATCCTCTGAGCGGGCAGACCTGGGGTGGCGTCGTGCGGAACCGCGTCTATGTCGGCGGCCGGTTCGGAGACGAGGCCTTGAGCTTGTACGGTTTGCTGGCGGGTGCGGTGATCGACGGTCACCGGGTCGACAGCAATACGGAGTGGCGTGCCGACGCGGGTTTCCTTCAGCGCACCAATTCGGGCGATGGCTGGGTGGCGCGCGTGGGCGGCGTGGTGCAGGCGGCCGCCTTCGCGGCCAACCGCTCGCACTTCACGCTCGGGCACGGCGGCTACTTCAGCCCCGACAAGTTCTTGTCCGTCGGGCCGATGTTCGAGTTGCGCGGGCGCAGCGACGAGCGGAGTTTCAGCATCGAAGGCGCGGTCACCTGGCAGGAAGTGCGCGAAGCGGGCAGCGAATTCTTCCCGACTGACGCGGCGCTCCAGTCGGCGAGCGGCGATCCGCGCTACGCGGGCGACTCGCGCGACGGCGTCGGCGTGCGGCTCGCCGCTTCCGTGGAATGGCGGGTCACGGCGCGGGCGGTCGCGGGGATTCGGCTCGAAGGCGTGAGTGGCGAGGACGCCGACCTGGTGCGGCTGCAGGTTTACACGCGGCGCTGGAGCAGCGCGATCTCGCAGCCGGTGCAGCAACCGCCGCTGTCATTGCGCACGGGCGGGTTCTACGTCCTGAACTGAGCTCAGGCGCGGGTCTTGCGGCTCGCGGACAAACCCTCGATGTACTGCGCGAACCGGTCGCCAAGCTCCGGATGTCGCAATCCGTACTCGACCGTCGCCTCGAGATAGCCTAGCTTGCTTCCGCAGTCGTAGCGCTTGCCCTTGAAACGGTAGGCATACACGGGCTCGTCGCCGAGAAGCGCGGCGATTCCATCGGTCAGCTGAATCTCGCCACCCGCGCCGCGTCCGACGTTCCTCAGCCGCTCGAAGATCGAGCCGCTCAGGAGATAGCGGCCGACTACCGCGAGATCGGACGGCGCATCGGCTGGTTTTGGCTTTTCCACGATACGGCGGATTCGCGACATCTCGCCCGCCGAATCCTCCGTTGCCACGATTCCATAGCTGGCCGTCTGGCTTCGGGGTACCTGCTGCACGCCGATCACGCTTCCGCCCGTCCTCAGGTAACGGTCGCGCATCTGCGCGAGCACCGGCTCGTCCGCATCGATCAGGTCGTCGGCGAGGTGCACGTAAAACGGCTCGTCGCCGACGACGGCATGCGCGCACAGCACCGCATGACCGAGGCCAAGCGGCGCCGGCTGGCGAATGTAGATGCATGTGGCGTCGGACGGCAGGATTCCGCGGAGCAGGTCCACCAGCTCCGTCTTGCCCTGCTCCGCGAGGGCTGCCTCGAGCTCGGGATCACTGTCGAAATGGTCCTCGATCGCACGCTTGGAGCTGCCCGTGATGAAGACCAGGAGCCTGGCGCCCGCGGCGAGCGCTTCGTCCGCGGCGTACTGGATAAGCGGCTTGTCGACGATCGGCAGCATTTCCTTCGGGCTCGCCTTGGTGGCGGGCAGGAAGCGCGTGCCGCGTCCGGCAACAGGAAATACCGCGAAGCGGATCGGGGCGGGTCGGCTCACGGGGGGTCCTCGGTTCCGGAATCCTTGCGCGACCATGATACCGGAGCCGCCGCGAGCCGACCCACGCCTTGCGTCGGCGAACCTCAGCCCGGGGACTTTGCAGCCTCGAACTTCAGGTTCGCCTTGTTCTGCTCGACGAGCTTCTTGCCGAGTCCCTTGACCTTCACGAGGTCGTCCGCGCTCTTGAACGGCCCGTTCTTTTCACGGTAGCTGACGATCGCCTCGGCCTTCGCCATTCCGACGCCCTGCAGTTCGCGCGCCAGTGTCTTGGCATCCGCCGTGTTGATGTCGACAGGCCCGGCGATGGCGTTCGGCGCGAGCAGCGTCGCGGCCACGAAGACCGCACTCAGTCCCTTGATCAGCATGACTTCACTCCCTTTTCTCGCGCGCGGCGACCATCGCCGCGCCCGGGGAGTGAGACTAGACGCCAGGGTGACAGGGCGCCGCACGGCTATCGCGCGCGTTTCGCAGGAAATGAACAAGAAGGAGACTGGGGGACTGCCCCTTCATCGCCGCGCAATCACTGAAGCCGGGAAACCCGCTCCATGAAGGGGACCGTCGCCTCCTGCGGCGGCAGCTACTTCTTCCCGCCCTCCAACCCCGCAACGAGGTCGAATCGAAGCAGTGGCCTCTGGCTGTCCCAGGTCTTGCAGCCGGGGCACTGCCAGAAGTGGTCGATGCTGGAGAAGCCGCAGTTCGCGCAACGATAGCGCGGTGTCCGCGCGGCGAGACGGCGCAAGACAGTCGCAATGTCGGCAACCGCGCGCGCGTCGAGCGCCGCCGGGTCGCGCCCGATCGCAAGCACGAGCCCCGAGATGGCGTCGTCCTGCGCGAGGCAGGCGCGCACGCGCTCCTCCAGCGGGGCGAAGTCGAGTGCATCCGCCATGATCGAGGCAATGGCAATTTCGTTGACCGCATCGGCACGGCCGGCCACCACGCGCGCGACGACACCCTCCCCCGCGCTTCCCGCAGCGCGCGCGAGCCGCACGAGCCTTGGCACCACTTCGATCGCGAGCGCCGCATCGTGCGCGAGGACTGCACCGAGCAGCCGCTCCGCGAGCGGGTGATCGCCCTGTTCGATCGCGATGTCGGCGCGCACGAGGGCGCCGCGCGGAAAGCGCCGCACCTCGGTGCGCGCTGAGCGCAGGTGCCCGCGCGCTTCATCGAGCGCCCCGCGCCCACGCGCGGCCTCGGCCAGCTCGCAATAGTAGTGCGCGATCGCGCTTTCCTGCGGTGCCCGGCCGGCTTTTTCGAGCTCGCGGAACACCTCGATCGCGCGCATCCACTCCTGCTCCTGCTCGTAGATGCGCATGAGCTTGCGCATCGCGGCCATGCGATGCGCGCCGGACGCCGCGAGCGGCTCGAGGATCTTCTCCGCGCGATCGAGCATGCCGGCCTTCAGGTAGTCCTGGGCGAGCGCAAAGCCCGCCTGTTCGCGCTGGTTCGGCTCGAGCGACTCGCGCGTGGCGATGTTCTGGTGGATCTTGATCGCGCGGTCCACCTCGCCGCGCCGGCGATAGAGGCTGCCGAGCGCAAAGTGGGTCTCGACCGTGTAGTCATCGAGCTCGGCCGCGCGCAGGAATGCCTCGAGTGCACGGTCGGGCTGTTCGTTGACGAGAAAGTTCACGCCGGCGAGGTAATTGCCGCGCAGATTTTCTTCGCCTATGGCGCTCGGTCGGGGCTTGCGCGAGGCGTAGAAGCCGATGGCCCCGCCGAGGAACAAGACTCCGAGGAGGATCCAGATCGATTCCGGATTCATCGTTCAGCAGCCGCGCCGGGAGGCGGCGCCCGGCCGCCTAGTTCCGGATCGGGTGTGACTGTCCCGCATTGACACGCTCGCGCAGATCCTTGCCCGGCTTGAAATGCGGAACGTACTTGCCGGCGAGCGCGACCGCCTCGCCGGTCTTCGGATTGCGGCCCTGCCGCGGCGGGCGGAAATGCAGCGAGAAGCTGCCGAAGCCGCGGATCTCGATGCGTTCGCCGCCGGCGAGCGCATCGCTCATGATTTCGAGCATCTGCTTGACCGCCAGTTCGATGTCCTTGGCGGGCAGGTGCTTCTGTTTGGCGGAGATGATCTCTATCAATTCTGATTTTGTCATGGCTCCCGTCCTCAACTGCGTGGCGCCACCCATCCCCGGCGACGCCCCGGACCGGCTTACTGACCGGAGATCTGCTCCTTCAGCAGGTCGCCGAGCGAGGTTCCGGTCGCCGAATCGCTGCCGCGATACTGCTGCACCGCTTCGGCCTCCTCCTCCGCCTCGATCGCCTTCACCGACAGCACGATGGCGCGGCTCTTGCGGTCTACGCCCACGAAGCGCGCCTCGACCGCATCGCCGACCTTGAGCACCGTGCGCGCGTCCTCGACGCGCTCCCGTGCGAGCTCCGACGCCCTGAGGCTTCCCTCGATGCCGTCGCCCAGGTCGACGATCGCGCCGCGCGCGTCGACGTCCTTGACCGTGCCCTTGACGATGCTGCCCTTCGGGTGGTCGGCTAGATACGCCGAGATCGGGTCCTTGGCGAGCTGCTTGATGCCGAGCGATATGCGCTCGCGCTCCGGATCGATCGACAGCACCATCGCCTCGACGGTTTGCGCCTTCTGGTAGTCGCGCACCGCCTCTTCGCCCGGACGGTCCCATGAGATATCTGACAGGTGCACCAACCCGTCGATGCCGCCCGACAGGCCGATGAAGATGCCGAAGTCGGTGATGGACTTGATCTGGCCGGATACGCGGTCGCCGCGATTGAAGCTTTCCGCGAATTCGCGCCACGGGTTCGGCTTGCACTGCTTGAGCCCGAGCGAGATACGGCGGCGCTCCTCGTCGATGTCGAGGACCATGACCTCGACCTCCTCGCCGACGTGCACCACCTTGGCAGGGTTCACGTTCTTGTTGGTCCAGTCCATCTCTGAAACATGGACCAGCCCCTCCACCCCTTCCTCGATTTCCACGAAGCAGCCGTAGTCGGCGATATTCGTGACCTTGCCGAACAGGCGGGTATTCGGCGGATAGCGGCGCGCGATGTTCTGCCACGGGTCGGCGCCGAGCTGCTTGATGCCGAGCGAAACGCGCTGGCGCTCGCGATCGAACTTGAGGATGCGCACGTCGATCTCGTCCCCGACCTTCACGATCTCTGAGGGATGCTTGACGCGCTTCCACGCCATGTCGGTGATGTGCAGCAGGCCGTCGATCCCGCCAAGGTCGACGAAGGCGCCGTAGTCGGTCAGGTTCTTGACGGCGCCCTTGACGACGTCGCCTTCCTTCAGGTTGTCGAGGAGCTGCGAGCGCTCCGCGCTGTATTCCTGTTCGACGACCGCGCGACGCGAAACGACGACGTTGTTGCGGCGCTGGTCGAGCTTGATGACCTTGAATTCGAGTTCCTTGCCTTCGAGGTAGCTCGGGTCGCGCACCGGGCGCACGTCCACGAGCGAGCCGGGCAGGAAGGCGCGGACGTTGTCGAGCTCCACGGTGAAGCCGCCCTTGACGCGGCCGTTGATCACGCCCTTGACGATCTCGCCCTTCGTGAACGCCTCTTCGAGGCGGGTCCAGGTGCGGGCGCGCTTGGCCTTCTCGCGCGAGAGGCGCGTTTCGCCGGAGCCGTCTTCGACGGCATCGAGCGCCACTTCCACTTCCTGGCCGACCGCGACGTCGATTTCGCCATTCTCATTGCGGAACTGGTCGATCGGGATCACCGCTTCGGACTTCAGTCCGACGCTGACGATGACGACGTCCGCATTAACGTCGACCACGGTGCCCATCAGGATCTGGCCGGGCTTGATCTGCTGGTTCGCGAGGCTCTGTTCGAAAAGTTGCTGGAAAGATTCGGTCATTGGGTTTTCCGGGCCGCGGGGCCCACTTGGGTTTACCTGCCGTACGGCGTCCTGCCGATCCGGGTCCTGCTCAACGCGGCGAGACTCCCTGCCCGCCGTCCTTGCCGGCCTCAGCCGCCGGCCGCTCAACTCCCGCGCGCCGCCTCCGGAAACCGCTCGCGCGCGAGTGCAATCACCCGCCCGACGACCTCCTCGATGGTCAACGCAGTCGAATCCACGACGACCGCCTCCGGAACCGCCACCAGCGGGGCCACGGCTCGCGTGGAATCCCGCCTGTCCCGCTCGGCTATCTCCGCGGAAAGGGCGGCAAGGCTACCACTCAACCCCTTTTCTTTCAACTGCTTATAGCGTCTCCGCGCCCTTTCCGCGGGGCTCGCGGTCAGGAAGATCTTGAGCCCGGCATCGCGGAAAACGATCGATCCCATGTCGCGTCCGTCGGCCACGAGGCCAGGGGCTAGCGCAAAGGCCCGCTGGCGGCCCAGCAGGGCCGATCGCACGGGCTGCCAGGCGGCGACCCGCGAGGCCGCTTCCCCGGTCGCCTCGGCGCGCAAATCCCCCGTGACGTCCTCACCCCGGAGGAACACGAGCTCTTCGCCGTGCGGGTCCATGCCAAACCGCACGTCGAGCCCGGCGGCTACGGCCGCGTGGCCGGCGATGTCGTCGGGGAAGAGCCCGGCACGCATGCCACCGAGTGCCACCAGGCGGTACAGGGCGCCGCTGTCGAGGAGATGCCATCCGAAATGCGTCGCCACGCGGCGCGCGATCGTGCCCTTGCCTGAGCCACTCGGGCCGTCGATTGCGATGACCGGAACCTGGCTCATCCACTCTCCGTTATGTCGAGCCCGGCAGCCCGGGCCGTCTCCGCAAAGCCGGGAAACGACGTGGCCACATTCTGCACGTCGCGAATGGCGATCGGGGACTGCGCCCGGGCGCCCAGCACCGCAAAGGCCATTGCAATCCGGTGATCGCCCCGACTGTCGATGCTCCCGCCGCTCACGTCGCCGCCTCGCACACGCAGGCCATCGGAGAGCTGCTCCGTGGCGACTCCGACGGCTGCAAGTCCCTCTGCCATGGCGGCGAGACGATCGCTTTCCTTGACGCGAAGCTCGGCGGCGCCGGTCACTACGGTCTCCCCGGTTGCCACCGCCGCCGCCGCGAAAAGCGCGGGCAGTTCGTCCATCGCCACCGGCATGAGCGACGCGGGCACGGCGACCCCGTGAAGCGCGCTCGGACGAACCTCAATGTCGGCTCGCGGTTCGCTGTCGTTTGCGGGAAGCGGCTGCACGCGGATGTCGGCGCCCATCAGGCGCAGGACGTCGATCAATGCCGTGCGCGTCGGGTTGACGCCGACATTTCGGATGACGAGTGGTCCCGACCCGGCAATCAGGCCGGCGACGATGAAGAATGCGGCCGACGAGAAATCTCCGGGGACATCGATGCGGGTCGCCACGAGTGTCGCGGGACCCACCACCGCGACCGCACTTCCCGCGCGCGTGACGCGCACTCCAAACGCTTCGAGCATGCGTTCGGTGTGATCGCGCGATATCGCCGGTTCGATCACGCTCGTCCTGCCCTGCGCCGCAAGACCGGCCAGCAGGAGGGCCGACTTGACTTGTGCGCTTGCAATCTCGAGTCGATGCTCACAACCGTTCAAGCTGCGCCTGCCTGCAATCGTCAGGGGCGGCTTGCCGTCGTTCGTGCGGACCTCGGCCCCCATGCGCCGCAAGGGTGCGGCGACCCGTTCCATCGGACGCTGCATCAACGATGCGTCCCCGACCAGGATCGAGTCGAAAGCCTGCCCGACCAGCAGTCCCGCGAGAAGGCGCATCGACGTGCCGGAGTTGCCGAGGTCGAGCGCCTTTGCCGGAGCCTCCAGGCCGCGGGGTCCGGCGCCGAAGATGCAGAGCTCGCCGGGCGCCGGTCTCTCGATGCGCACTCCCATGGACTCGAGGGCGGCGAGCGTCGCGTGGCAGTCCTCGCCCTCGAGAAATCCCCGGACCTCCGTCAAGCCCTTGGCGATCGCGCCCAGCATCGCCGCGCGATGCGAGATCGACTTGTCCCCGGGAACCCTGACTTCACCGGCGACCCGGCCGCCGGGCTTCACGACGAAATTTGCGTGCGAAGCGGTCACGTTCCTGCGGCGAGCGCCGTGGGCATTGCGGCGAGCAGGCGCTCGACCTGATCCGCCGTGCCAGTCGTGATTCGCAAGTGGTTGGACAGGCGATAGTTCCCGACGGGGCGGACGATCACGCCCTGGCGCAACAGCGCCTCATCGACAGGCGAGGCCGCGCGGCCGAGATCCGCAAGAACGAAATTGCCCGCGGAAGCCGGGACGCCAATTCCAAGCGCCGACAGGCCCGCACGCAGTCGCTCGAGGCTCGCGCGATTGAGCGCGAGCGTCGCCTCGAGGTGCTCGCGGTCATCCAGGGCCGCGGCGGCTGCCGCGAGCGCCGGCACGGACACGTTGAATGGCTGCCGGATCCGATTGAGCAGGTCGCCGATGTCGGGGTGTGAAAGCGAATAGCCGACCCGAAGGCCCGCAAGACCATAAGCCTTCGAAAAAGTCCGCGTGACGACGAGATTGGGATGACGGGCGAGCCATCGCGTGCCGTCCGGCACCCCGAGCGGCGCCGAATATTCGTGGTACGCCTCGTCGAGAACGACGATGACGTGCGCCGGAATCGCGCGCAGCAGGGAATCGAGTTCCGATTCGCCGAGCCAGGTGCCCGTCGGATTGTTCGGGTTCGCAAGAAACAGCATTCGCGTACGTTCGTCGACCGCCGCGACGAGCGCCGCCGGGTCGTGTCCCAGGGGCTGGGCGTGCCTCGCCGGATGCGCCGGCGCAACGCGCGCGATGGCGCCGGAAGCCTGCACCGCGTTCGGGTACACCGCGAACGCGTACTGGGAGTAGACGGCCTCGGTGCCCGGCGTCAGGAAGGCTTCCGCAAGCAGCACGAGGATGTCATTCGAGCCGTTTCCCAGCGTGACCTGATCCAGTTCCAGGCCGTGCCGGCTCGCGATGCGCGAGCGAAGCGCGTGACCGCTCCCATCGGGATACATGCCGACGCTTCCGAGCGCGCTTGCAAGCGCCGCGCGCGCCAGCGGTCCCGGCCCGAGCGGATTCTCGTTCGAGGCGAGCTTGATGCTGTCCTTGATGCCGAGCTCACGTTCGAGGGTTTCCAGTGGCTTGCCCGGCACGTAGGGCGAGAGCCGGCGCACACCGGGTGCCGCGAGTGCCTCGAAGCGATTGGCCGAACCCACGCTAAACCGCCCGTGCGCTCAGCACGCCGTGAATCGAGCCGATCTTCTCGACCAGTCCCGCCGGCACCTTGCCGTCGATGTCGATTAGCGTGTACGCGACCTCGCCCTTCGACTTGTTGAGCAGGTCGGCGATGTTGAGGCCCGCCTCGGCGAGCCGCGTCGAGATCTGGCCGACCATGTTCGGGACATTGCTGTTCGCGATTGCGATGCGCGAGGTCTCCGGCACGCGCGGGAGCGCGGCTTCAGGGAAATTCACCGAGTGCCGGATGTTGCCGTGCTCGAGGAAGTCCCTGATCGTGTCCGCGACCATCATGGCGCAATTCTCCTCGGCCTCGCTCGTCGAAGCGCCGAGATGCGGCAGCGCGACGACACCGGGGACTTTTCGCGTCGCGTCCGAGGGAAAGTCACAGACATAGGCACCGAGCTTGCCGGAGCGCAGTGCGGCAACGATCGCCGCCTCGTCGACGATAGCCGCCCGCGCGAAGTTCAGCACGGTGCCGCCTTCGGGCATGAGCTTGATCCGCTTTGCGTTCACCAGCCCGCGAGTGGAGTCGCTCAACGGGACATGGACGGTCACGGCATGGGAGCGCGAAAAGAGATCCTCGAGGCTCAGGGCCTGTTCGACGCCCGATGACAATTGCCAGGCACGCTGCACGGTGATCTGCGGGTCATAGCCCAGCACATGCATGCCGAGCAGGTGCGCCGCGTTTGCGACTTCGACGCCGATCGCGCCGAGGCCGACGACACCGAGCGTTCGTCCTGGGAGCTCGTGCCCGATGAAGCGTTTCTTGCCCTGTTCGACTGCGGCCTCGAGATCCTCGCCCGTGAGCTCGAGCGAACGCACGAAGTCGAGGGCCGGCCCGATGTGCCGGGCGCCGAGAAACAGCCCGGCGAGCACGAGCTCCTTGACCGCATTCGCGTTCGCGCCCGGCGCCGTGAACACGGGAACGCCGCGTTGAGACAGGAGCGATACCGGGATGTTGTTCGTGCCGGCGCCGGCACGCCCGACGGCCAGCACGCTCGCGGGAATGTCCATGGCATGCATGTCCGCAGACCGGACCAGGATGGCGTCGGGACGGCCGATTTCGGGCGCGAGCTCGTAGCGATCCCGGGGCAACCGGTCGAGGCCCTTGGGCGAGATGTCGTTGAGGACCCTGATTTTGAACCGCATCAGCCGTACCGCCGCTCGAAGTCGCGCATGAATTCGACGAGTGCGGCGACGCCCTCCATGGGCATCGCGTTGTAGATGCTTGCGCGCATCCCGCCCACGGCGCGATGCCCCGCGAGATTCGTGAGGCCGGCAACGTCCGACTCCGCCAGGAAGGTTTTCTCGAGCTCCGGCTTTGCCAGCCGGAACGGCACGTTCATCCAGGAACGGCACCGATGCGCCACGGGATTGGAATAGAAAGACGAGGCGTCGATCGCGGCATAAAGCGCGTCCGCTTTCGCTCGATTGCGCCTCGCCATCGCGGCCAGCCCGCCTTCGCGCCTGAGCCACTGGAACACCAGGCCCGCAAAATACCAGCCGAAGGTCGGCGGCGTGTTGAGCATCGAACCGGCCTCCGCAACCGCCCGGTAGTCGAATACCACAGGTGTTCCATCGCGCGCCTTGCGCAGGAGCCCATCGCGCACGATGACGACGGTGATGCCGGAGGGCCCGATGTTCTTCTGCGCGCCGGCGTAGATGAGTCCGAACCGGCTCACGTCGAGCGGCCGCGACAGGATCGTGGATGACATGTCCGCTACGAGCGGAACCGCCCCGGTGTCCGGGATATAGGGGAACTCGACGCCGCCGATGGTTTCGTTCGGCGTGTAATGCAGGTAGGCCGCATCCGGCGACGCCCGGAGCATGGCAGGCTCGGGTACCGTCGTATAACCGGAAGCGCCCTCGTCCGCCGCAATGCGTACCGACACGAAGCGTCGGGCTTCCTTGATCGCGCGCCCGGACCAGTGGCCCGTATTCACGTAATCCGCCGCCGCACCCGGCGCAGCAAGGTTCAGCGGCACGGCGGAGAACTGGGCGGTCGCGCCGCCCTGCATGAAGATCACGCGATAGTCCGGGGGAATGGAAAGAAGTTCGCGGAGGTCCGCCTCGGCCTGCTCGGCGACCGCCATGAATGCGCGACTGCGATGGCTCACTTCCATCACCGAAGCGCCGCCCTGCCAGTCGAGCAGTTCGTCGCGCGCCTGTTCGAGCGCGGGCAGCGGCAGGACCGCGGGGCCCGCGGAGAAGTTATAGACGCGCACGCGCCATCCGGTCCGGCTTCAGCCGGTCCCTTCGCCGCCCTGAGAATCTTCCCCTGCGATCCGCTCGAGTCCGACGAGATTCTCGCCTTCCTCGAGCCGCATGATGCGCACGCCCTGCGTGTTGCGGCCCAGGACCGGGATGTCGCTGACCGGCACGCGCACGAGCGTCCCGCTCGAATTGATCAGCATCACTTCGTCGTCGCTGCGGACCTGGCGGGCGCCCACGAGCGTTCCGTTGCGGTCGCTGGTCTGCAGCGCGATGACCCCCTGTCCCGCGCGCCCGTGCCGCGGGAAGTCGTCCATAGCGGTCAGTTTGCCGTAGCCCCGCTCCGAGACCGTGAGGATGGGGCCCTCGCCCAGCACGATCAGCGACGTGACGCGCGTTCCGTCCGCGAGCTTGATGCCGCGTACGCCGGCCGCCTCGCGGCCCATGGGGCGGACCTGGTCCTCGGCAAACCGGATTGCCTTGCCGTCGGTCGTCGTCAGCAGTATTTCCCGCTGGCCGTCGGTCAACGCGACGCCGACGAGGCAATCGGACTGGTCGAGCGACACCGCGATGATCCCGTTCGCGCGTGGCCGCGAAAATGCCGATAACGGCGTCTTCTTGACCGTGCCCAGGGCGGTCGCCATGAACACGAAATGCGACTCGTCGAACTCGCGGATGGCGAGCACGGCCGTGATGCGCTCGCCCTCGGCGAGCTGCAGCAGGTTGACGATCGGCTTGCCGCGCGAGCCGCGGCTCGCGAGCGGCAACTGGTAGACCTTGAGCCAATAGCACTGGCCGCCGTCCGAGAAGCACAGGAGCGTGTCATGGCTGTGCGCGATGAAGAGCTTGTCGACGAAGTCCTCGTCCTTGACCGTCGTCGCCATCTTGCCCTTGCCGCCGCGGCGCTGCGCCTCGTAATCCGTCACGGGCTGCGTTTTCGCATAGCCTGCGTGCGAAAGCGTAACGACCAGGTCCTGGCGCTCGATGAGATCCTCGATGGTGACGTCCGATTGATCCGCCACGATCTGCGTACGGCGCGCGTCGCCGTACGCTTCTTTCATCGCGGCGAGTTCCTCCCGGATCACGGTGAGCAGCCGATCCGGGCGCGCCAGGATCTCGCCCAGGTCGCGGATCAGGTCCAGGAGCTCGTTGAATTCCGTGACGATCTTGTCCTGCTCGAGCCCGGTCAACCGGTGCAGGCGCAGGTCGAGAATCGCCTGGGCCTGGGCCTCGGAGAGTCGATAGGTGTCGCCGTGCAACCCGAGTTCGTCCGCGATGCCATCCGGCCGTGTCGGCACGTTGCCGGCGCGCGCGAGCATCGCCGGAACCGCCCCCGGGCCCCAGGTCCGCGCCTGGAGGGCCGCGCGCGCTTCCGGCGGCGATTGCGACGCCTTGATCAGGGCGATGACTTCGTCAATGTTCGCGAGCGCGACCGCGAGACCCTCGAGAATATGCGCGCGATCGCGCGCCTTGCCGAGGTCGTGAATCGTCCGTCTCGTCACGACCTCGCGCCGATGGCGCAGGAACGCGTCGAGCATTTCCTTGAGCGACAGGAGCTTCGGCTGCCCGTCGAGCAGCGCGACCATGTTGACGCCGAATACGGCTTCCATCGGCGTCAGCTTGAAGAGCTGGTTGAGGACGAGCTCGCTGTTCTCGCCGCGCTTCAGCTCGATGACGACGCGGAGCCCGTCCTTGTCGGACTCGTCGCGCAGCTCCGAGATGCCCTCGATTTCCTTGGCGCGCACGAGGTCGGCGATGCGCTCGAGCAGGCGCGCCTTGTTGACCTGGTACGGCAACTCGGTCACGACGATCGCTTCGCGGCCGCGCGAGTCGATTTCCTCGACCGCGGTGCGCGCGCGCACCGAAAGGCGGCCGCGCCCCGTCTTGTAGGCGGCGACAATCTCCACGGCGCCATTGATGATGCCCGCGGTCGGGAAATCCGGGCCCGGCACGAGGCGCATCAGCTCGGCGAGCCCGAGCTCCGGGTCGTCGACCAGCGCGATGCAGGCGTCGACGATCTCGTTGAGGTTGTGCGGCGGGATGTTCGTCGCCATGCCGACTGCGATGCCCGCCGAGCCGTTGACCAGCAGGTTCGGGATGCGCGCAGGCAGCACCGCCGGCTCCTGCTCGCTGTTGTCGTAATTCGGGGAGAAATCGACGGTTTCCTTGTCGATGTCCGCGAGGAGCTCGTGCGCGATACGCGACATGCGCACCTCGGTATAGCGCATCGCCGCCGCGGCATCGCCGTCCACGGAGCCGAAGTTTCCCTGCCCGTCAACCAGCAGGTAGCGCAACGAGAACGGCTGCGCCATGCGCACGATCGTGTCGTATACGGCGGCATCGCCGTGCGGGTGGTACTTGCCGATGACGTCGCCGACGATGCGCGCCGATTTCTTGTAGGCCTTGTTCCAGTCGTTGCCGAGCTCGCGCATCGCGTACAGAACGCGCCGATGGACCGGTTTCAATCCGTCGCGGACATCGGGGAGCGCGCGGCCCACGATCACGCTCATCGCGTAATCGAGGTAGGACTTGCGCATCTCGTCTTCTAGGTTGACGTGCAGGACTTCGCGCGCGATCTCGCTCATGCGGATTTCGTCGTCTTTTTACTGGCCGAGGAAAGCGTGAATTTTACCACAGCGCGTATACTTTCCGGATGCAAAACAGCCCGAACGTCGACCCCGCGGAGATTGCCAAATTCGACTCGGCCGCGCCGCGCTGGTGGGACCCCGACGGCGAGTTCAGGCCCCTGCACGACCTCAATCCCGCCCGGCTCGATTACATCGAAGCGCGCGCCGGACTTGCCGGGCTTCGCGTGCTCGACGTCGGTTGCGGGGGCGGCCTCCTGGCGGAAGCGATGGCGCGGCGCGGTGCCCGGGTGACCGGCATCGACCTCGCGCCGGGGGCGTTGCAGGTCGCGCGCCTGCATGCGCTCGAGACCGGAACGGCGATCGAGTACCGGCACGTGGCGGTCGAGGTCCTGGCCGAATCGGAGATGGCCGGCTACGACCTGGTGACTTGCCTGGAGATGCTCGAGCACGTGCCCGACCCGGCCGCCATCGTCGCTTCCCTTGCCCGACTCGCACGGCCCGGCGGACACGTGATCTGCTCCACCATCAATCGCAACATCAAGGCGTTCGCGCTTGCGATCGTGGGCGCCGAATACGTGCTGCGCCTGCTGCCGATGGGCACGCACCAGTATGCCCGCCTGATCCGGCCCTCGGAACTCTCGCGCTGGGCCCGCAGCGCCGGGCTCGAGCTCGCGGATCTCGCCGGGCTCGAATACGACCCGGCCAGCCGAAAAGCGCGAATCAGCAAGGACGTTTCGGTCAACTATCTGGCGCACTACCGGCGACGCACCGCGGCTGTGCCCGCATGACGGGCCGCCGCGAATTGCGCGGTGTGCTGTTCGACCTCGACGGAACCCTGCTCGACACGGCCCGGGACATGGCGGAAGCGCTCAACCGCGTGCGCGTCGCCGAGGGACTCGAAGCGCTGCCTTTCGAACGAATCCGGCCGCTCGTGTCGCACGGCGCCCCGCGACTGATCCGCCTCGCCTTTGGCGAGCCGGAGGGCAATCGCTACGAGGTCCTGCGGTCCCGGTTCCTGGAGTACTATCGCGCGGCTCTCGCGGTTCATACGCGCCTGTTCGCCGGCTGCGACCGCGTGCTGGCTTCGATCGAGCGGGCGGGGATGCGTTGGGGCGTCGTGACGAACAAGCCAGGCTGGCTGACCGGGCCTCTGCTCGCCGCGCTGGAGCTCGACTCGCGCTGCGGCTGCGTGGTGAGCGGAGACACGCTTGCGGAACGCAAGCCGCACCCCTTGCCCCTGCTGCACGCAGCGGGACTGCTGGGGCTCGAGCCTCGCGAATGCGTGTACGTGGGCGATACGGAGCGCGACGTGCAGGCTGCGCGCAACGCGGGCATGATTCCGCTGGTAGCCGGTTTCGGCTACCTCGGCGACGGAGACGATCCCGTCGACTGGCAGCCCGACGCTGTCATTGCGAGACCTGAAGACCTGATCGACTGGCTGGGGATTGATCAATGACGCTCGACCTGACTGCATTGGTTGTCGTCCTGTTCGCGATTGCCGTCGCGCTCGGCGCCGGCTGGTGGATGGGCAGGCGCCGCGCGGCGGCCATCGAGGCGGAGCGCACCGTGGCCCTCGATCGAGCCATGGAACAGCTCGACCGGCGCTTCGACGACCTGGCCGGCCGGCAGTTGCGCGAGAACATCGAGAATTTCCTGCGTCTGGCGAAGGAAAACCTTGGCCAGCACCAGCAGCAGGCGCAAAGCACGCTGAAGGAGCGCGAGCAGGCGATCGAAACCCTGGTGAAGCCGATCCAGGAATCGCTCGCCAAAACGTCCGAGGCCTTGCGCGAAATCGAAGTCGAGCGCCAACGCGATTTTGGCAGCCTGCGCCAGAATCTGACCGACATGCGCGAGACCCATACCGCGCTTCAGCGCGAGACGCGAAACCTCGTCCAGGCGCTCAGCAAGCCGCAGGTGCGGGGCCAGTGGGGGGAAATTGCCCTGCGCCGGCTGGTCGAGCTCGCCGGGATGACCAACCATTGCGACTTCGAGGAGCAGGTTCACGTGATCGGCGAGGACGGCGCGCTGCGGCCGGACATGGTCATTCACATGCCCGAGGACCGCGATGTCGTGGTGGACGTCAAGACGCCGCTCGACGCCTACTTGCAGGCGGTCGAAGCGGCGACCGACGAAGCGCGGACTTCCGCGCTTCGGCGACATGCACAGCACGTCGCGGAACGCATGCGATTGCTCTCGTCCAAGAAGTACGCCGCGCAGTTCGAGAACGCTCCGCAGTTCGTCGTACTGTTCCTGCCGGGCGACCAGTTCCTCGCCGCGGCACTCGATCAGCAGCCAGACCTGCTGGAGGGGGCCATGGCGAGCGGCGTGATCCTTGCGACACCGTCCAGCTTCATGGCTTTGCTGAAGGCCGTGGAGTACGGCTGGCAGAACAAGCGCCTCGCCGCGAATGCCGAGCGCATCCGCGGCCTCGCGGAAGAGCTGTATGGCCGGCTGAATACGTTCCGCAATCACCTCGCGCGTGTCGGCGGTGCCCTCGAGTCGAGCGTGCGCGCCTTCAACGAGTCGGTCGGTTCACTGGAGCGCATGGTGCTGCCGGGCGCGCGGAAATTCACCGAGCTCGGTGTCCGCGGTGACAAGCCAATCGAAGAGCTGGCCGAGATCGAGGTCAGCGTGCGCATCGCCGAAGGCACGGCGCAGCTCACTTCGCCCGAAGAGCATTGACCGGCGATCGACGGTCCCCGGCCGTGACCAGGAATTCCGAGGCGCGCGCCTACGCGCCGGAGCCCGAGTCCCATTCAGGGCGCGTGATCGTCGTGACCGGCGCAGGCGACGGCATCGGCCAGGCCGTGGCAGTCGCCCTCGCCCTTCACGGCGCGACCGTCGCGCTCCTGGGGCGAACCCAGCGCAAGCTTGCGCGCACCTATGACCGCATCGTCGAAGCCGGCGCGGCGAAACCCGCGTTACTGCCCTTCAATCTCGAAACGGCTGCGGCTCCGGAATACGACGCGCTCTTCGAGGCTCTGGACCGCGAGTTCGGCCGGCTCGACGGCCTCGCGCACGTTGCCGGCGTTCTTGGAGACCTGAGCCCGATCGATCAATACGACGTGCCGACCTGGTGCAAGGTGCTGCACGTCAACCTGACGGCGGCCTTCCTGGTTACCCGAACGCTGCTGCCTCTGCTGCGACGTTCGAGAGACGCGTCGATCGTGTTCACTTCGAGCACGATTGCGCGCGGCGGCCGTGCGTACTGGGGCGCCTACGCGGCATCGAAATTCGGCACGGAAGGTCTGATGCAGGTGCTGGCGCACGAAATGGCCGGCACGACGCAGGTCCGGGTCAACAGCCTGAATCCGGGGCCCGTCCGGACCGCGATGCGTCGCCAGGCATTTCCAGCGGAGGATCCTGACCGGCTGCCCAAGCCTGCGGCCATCGTGGCGCCCTATCTTTACCTGCTCGGACCCGCAGGCCAGGGCGTCAACGGCGAGGCGCTCGACTGCCAGTAGCCTGGATTTCGGCGGATTCGCGCAGAGCCTTCAGTTCGCCCTCCGTGAGCGGCCGGCTTCGCCCGCGTGCCAGCGCGCGATCCATCGCGATAGGGCCGAACCGCGTGCGCAGGATGCGATTGGCTTCGAGGCCGCAGCCTTCGAAAATCAGCCGCAGTTCACGCGGCCGGAGCCCCGCAACCGCGACCTGGAGCCAGCGATTGCTCCCGTCGCCGCCGGCGGGCGTCACCGCCGTGATTTCCCCCTTTGCGGGAATGGAACCGGCACGCTCCTGGAGCAGCGCCTCGACGGCCGCCTCGTCGAACGCGCCGCGCACGCGCACGCTGTACTCGCTCGAGATGGCAACCCCACGCCGCGTGAGCGCGGCGGCGAGCTCCCCGTCGGTCACGAAGAGCTCGAGGCCTCCATCGCGAGCCGCAAGCGGGCTGATCGGGATCCAGCGGCGGCCGCTCGCCTTCGGCAGTCGCTCCATCGAGCTCGGCGCAGATCCGCCGCTGCCTGCCCGAACGTCTTCCTGCGCGGGACGATGGTAGGCGATGCCCTTGTGCGGCGAGTCCGTTCCGCGCTCGAGGCGCAACCGCCTTCCATCCAGCCGGATGTCGTCGCGAGCTCCGATCGGTTGTCCTGGAGACGCGGGTTTTCCGTTGACGGTGATTCGCCCCGCCGTGATCCACGCTTCGACCTGGCGGCGCGATCCGACGCCGCGCGCGGCGAGGACCTTCTGGATTCTTTCGCGAATCGGCATTCCGGTTCGCGGCCCTGCCGCGCCGGTCAACTCACCGCGTCGGCGTCGTTGGCGGCCGTCAGGCCCGTGGCCGCCGCCTGCATGGCGACCGGACCGTCGAACTCCAGCTGGATGCCGACGTCGTCCATGTCACGGAGCGCCGCAAGCGACGGCAATTCATCGAGGCTCTTGAGCCCGAAGTAATCGAGGAACTCGCGGGTCGTGCCGAGCAATTCCGGATGGCCGGGAACCTCGCGATGGCCGACCACGCGGATCCAGCCGCGCTCCGTCAGCGTCCGAACGATGTTCGGGTTGACCGTCACGCCGCGCACGTCCTCGATTTCGCCGCGCGTAATGGGCTGGCGATACGCGATCAAGGCGAGTGTTTCGAGAAGCGCGCGCGAGTACCGGGTGGGCCGCTCCTGCCATAGCTTCGAGAGGCGTACCGAGAACTGTCTTCGGACCTGGAGGCGCCAACCGCTCGCGACTTCAACGAGCTCCATCGGCCGCCCGTCGCAATCGTTCGCGAGCGCCGCCAGTGCCTTGCGGATCTCCGTCGCCTCGGGTCGCTCGAGCTCGTCGAACATCTCGCGCAACTGCTCGACGCTCAAAGGCTGCCCGTACGCCAGAAGCGCTGCCTCAACGATGCCTTTCAATTGTCCGCTATCCATTGACTGCCTCGTCACGCGGTCGTGATCTGTAGGTCTTCGATCAGGGCGGCATCCGGGTCGCGATCGACGCGCCGCACGTGCAGCGGCTGGTAGGGCTCCGCCTGCACGATTTCGACGAGCTGCTCGCGCAGGAGCTCGAGGATCGCGGCGAAGGTCACCGTCACGCCCAGCCGCCCTTCCTCGGGCCGGAACAGGCGGATGAACTCGATGAGACCGACGCCTTCCAGCAGCGCAAGCACGTCCGACATGCGCTGCCGGACCGAGAGCGTTTCGCGCTGTACGTGCAGGTGGGCGAACATCGTGGCCCGCTGCACGACGTCCTTGAACGCGACCAGCATTTCCTGCAACGCGACTTCAGGCAGCATGCGCACGACTTGCCGGTGTGTCAGTTCGGCGACTGCAGGATAAACGTCGCGATCCAGGCGCGGCAGGCAGTCGATGTCTTCGGCCGCACGCTTGTAGCGCTCGTATTCCTGGAGACGCCGCACCAGCTCGGCGCGCGGGTCGTCCTCTTCCTCACCGCCGTCCGAAAGCCGCGGCAGCAGCATCCGGGACTTGATTTCGGCGAGCATCGCGGCCATCAGCAGGTATTCGCCCGCGAGCTCGAGGTCCAGTTCCTGCATCAGCTGGATGTATTCCATGTACTGACGCGTGATGTCTGCGATCGGGATGTCGAGGATGTTGAGGTTCTGGCGGCGGATGAGGTACAGGAGCAAGTCGAGCGGTCCCTCAAACGCCTCCAGGAACACCTCGAGCGCCTGCGGCGGGATGTAGAGGTCGCGCGGCATCTCCGTAACGGGCTCGCCGTCCACGAATGCGAACGGCATCTCGCCCTGTTGCGGCGGCAATTCGCCCGCCGCGTGCTCAACGTCACTAACTTCGGGGTGGTCGGCTGCTTCGTTCACCGGTACTCCAGCCGGATGGCTTCTCGGACCTCGGACATTGTCGCACGCGCCGCTTCACGCGCGCGGTCGCAGCCCTCGGCAACGATGCCCCGGACGAGGTCCGGGTTTGTCTCGTACTCGCGAGCCCGCTGACGAATGACTTCGAGTTCCTTCAGCACGGATTCAATGACGGGCTTCTTGCAGTCCAGGCAGCCGATTCCGGCGGAGCGGCAACCCGACTGGACCCAGTCCTTCGTTTTCTCGTCCGAATAGATCTTGTGCAGGTCCCAGACCGGGCACTTGTCCGGATCGCCGGGGTCGCTTCGGCGCACGCGCGCAGGGTCGGTCTGCATCGCCTTGAGCTTCTTCTGCACGCTTTCGGGATCCTCGCGCAGCCCGATCGTGTTGCCGTAGGACTTCGACATTTTCCGGCCATCGAGGCCCGGCACTTTCGGAGTCCTCGTGAGCAGCGCGGACGGCTCCGGCAGGATCGCGCGGCCGCCGCCTTCCAGATATCCCAGCAGGCGCTCGCGATCCGCGACCGTGAGGCGAGCGCCTGATTCGACCATTGCACGAGCCTTGGCCAGCGCTTCGGCGTCGCCGTGTTCCTGGAACCTGCGCCGGAGCTCGTCGTATTGAGCGGCGTTGCGGGCACCCAGGCGCTTTACGGCGCCGGCGATCTTCGACTCGAAATCCGCCTCGCGGCCGTAGATATTGTTGAAGCGGCGCGCGATCTCGCGCGTGATCTCGACATGCGCGACCTGGTCCTCGCCGACGGGCACGTATTCGGGCCGGTACATCAGGATGTCCGCACTCTGCAGCAGCGGGTATCCGAGAAAACCGTAGGTGCTGAGGTCCTTGTCCTTCAACTGTTCGATCTGGTCCTTGTACGTCGGCACCCTCTCCAGCCACGACACTGGCGTCACCATCGAGAGTATCAGGTGGAGTTCCGCGTGTTCCGGCACACGCGACTGCACGAACATCGTGCAGGCGCTGGGATTGAGACCTGCCGCCAGCCAGTCGATGAGCACTTCGTTGGTATTGGACCTCAGGTCCGCCGTGTCCTCATAACCCGTCGTGAGCGCGTGCCAGTCGGCGACGAAGAAGAAGCACTCGTAGCGGTATTGCAGCTCGACCCAGTTCGCGAGCGCGCCGTGGTAGTTGCCGAGATGGAGCTGGCCGGTTGGCCGCATGCCCGAGACGACACGACGATTCTGGACGGTTCCTGACATGCGCCGGGTTACGCGACCTGCAAGCCGAACGCGGCGACGAGCAGCCCGATGATCGAACGGATCGGCCCGCCGACCAGCGGCCACAGCAGTCCGGTGACCAAGAGACCGACCACGATGAACAGGCCGAGCGGAGCGATGCGATCGAGCAGCGCGCTGAACGGGCCGGGAGGCAGCAGATTCCTCACGACCTGTCCCCCATCGAGTGGCGGTATCGGCAGCATATTGAAGACGGCGAGCAGGACGTTGAAAGAGATTCCAATCACCGCCATCGCTCCGATCCATTGCCCCGCGACACCGAAGTCAAGACGCTGGCTCAGCATCAGGAGGAAGGACCAGAAGATCGCCATCAGCAAGTTGGCGCCAGGACCCGCAGCCGACACCCAAACCATGTTTGCGCGTGGATTGCGAAGGTTGCGCGAATCCACCGGCACCGGCTTCGCCCAGCCGAACAAGAAGTCCCCCGGCATCAGAAGCAGGATTAAAGGCACGAGCACGGTGCCGACCGGGTCGATGTGCCGGATCGGGTTGAGGGTCAGCCGCCCCTGCATCTCGGCCGTGCGGTCCCCGAAAAACTTCGCTACCCAGCCGTGCGCAACCTCATGAACGGTGATCGCGAATACGATCGGAATTGCGCCCTTTGAAACACCCTCCAGAAACGATGCCAGGTCCATGAACCGTCCAGGAGGCGCGCCGGCCGTCCGCAAGGCAATTGCAGCGGATTATACGATGCCGGGGCGCACGCTGCCGATCATTGGAATGGCCGCGGATCTCCTTTTCCGGCGCGCAACAATCGCGGTACATCGCCCGACAGGTCGACGATAGTGCTCGGCTCGACTCCGCAATTGCCGGCATCCAGTATCAGGTCGACGGCATGACCGATGCGCTCCTCGATATCGCGGCCGTCCGTCATAGGCGTTGCGTCACCCGGCATCTGCAGCGTCGTGCTCATGAGCGGCTCTTCGTATTCCCGGAGCAGGGCCCGAACGACGGCGTGATCAGGCACGCGGATGCCAATCGTCTTGCGGCGAGCGTCCAGGAGGCGGCGCGGCACCTGCCGCGTCGCGCGGAGCACGAACGCGTACGGTCCCGGAGTGAAGCTCCGCAGCAACCGGTATTGCCAGTTCTCGACGAGGGCGAACCGCGCGATCTCCGACAGGTCGCGGCAGACGACCGTGAAGAAATGCCACTTGTGAATCTGTCGCAGCGCCTGGATGCGCTCCATCGCATACTTTGCGCCCAGGGCACAGCCCAGCGCGTAGCAGGAATCCGTCGGATAGGCGATCACTCCGCCGTCGCGCAGGCAGTCCGCGGCGATGCCCAGCAGCCGTGGCTGCGGCGTCGATGGGTGGAGTTCCAGTCGTTGGGCCACGGTTCATTATGAACCGGGCGCATGACGCGGCCGGTTCCGCTATGATTAGCGCCCTTTTTCGTCGGTTCCGGGCATGCAGCTGCTGTTCGATTTCCTGCCGGTCATCGCGTTCTTTGTCGCCTACAAGATCGCCGGCATCTACGTTGCCACCATCGTCATCATCGTCGCGACCGTCCTGCAGGTCTCGATTCACTGGCTGCGCACGCGGCGCGTCAATCCCATGCACCTCGTTTCGGCTGGACTCGTGCTGCTGTTCGGCGGGTTAACCCTGGCCATTCACGATGCGATATTCATCAAGTGGAAGCCAACGGTCTTGTACTGGCTGCTCGCCGCGGCATTCCTCCTCAGCTTCTGGCGACGCATCAGCGACCGCCCCCTGGTTCAGCGCATGATGAATGTGGCCGATGCCGGGATTGCGCTGAGTCAAGTGCAGTGGCGACGCCTCAACTGGACCTGGATTGGTTTCTTCGTCTTGCTCGGAGCGGCGAACCTTGCGGTTTTCCGCAATTTCGACGAGGACACTTGGGTGAATTTCAAGCTCGCCATGATCGGCCTGCTGTTCGTTTTCATTTTGGCGCAGGGCATCTGGATCGCCGCGCAGGCAAGCGACAATGACAAGCCCGCGGGTTGAGCGAATCAAGGCGATACTCGAGCAGGCGTTCACGGCTGCCCGCGTCTCGGTACGCGATGACAGCGCGCAACATGCCGGCCACGCAGGCGCACGGGCCGGTGCAGGGCACTTTCTGGTGCGCGTCGAGTCCCAGGATTTCACCGGACGCAACCGCCTCGAGCGACATCGTCTGGTATACGATGCGCTCGCCGATATGCTGCCGCGCGAGATCCACGCACTCAACATTGAGGCAGTTTCACCCGAAGACGACATTCCATCGAGGACACAATGAGACATACGCAGATTCTCGCCATCTCCGCGCTCGGCATGCTGCTGGCCATCGGTTGCACCAAGGCTGAAACGCCCGTTGATGCCGCAGCCAAGCCGGTCGCCGTAGTCAATGGCGCGCCAATTTCGCGCGACGTCTGGAACCTGTACGTGAAGACGCGTCATGGCGGCAAGACGCCAGGCGACCTGACGGCCGAAGAGCAGAAGGCAGCGCTTGACGAGCTGATCGGCATGTACGCCGGCGCACAGGAAGCCGAAAAGCAGAAGCTGGGTACAGGCGAGCCAAATGCGAGGCTCGAGCTGGTCGGCAAGAGCGCGATGGCGGAGCTGCTGTTCAAGAAGTTCACGGAAGGCGCCGAGCCGACCGAAGCGGAGCTCAAGGCGGAATACGATGCCCGCATCGCGGAAGCTCCGAAGCAGGAGTTTCACGCGCGTCACATCCTCGTGGACGAAGAGGCGAAGGCCAAGGATATGATCGCGCAGCTGGACAAGGGCTCGAGCTTCGAGCAACTCGCGAAAGACAACTCGAAGGACGGGTCCGCGACGGAAGGCGGCGACCTCGGCTGGTTCAACCCGAACCAGATGGTAAAGCCCTTCTCCGACGCCGTTCAGCAGCTCGAGATCGGCAAATACACGGCAACGCCGGTCAAGTCCGAGTTCGGCTGGCATGTGATCAAGCTCGAGGAAAAGCGTGCGACCACGCCGCCGCCGTTCGATTCGGTCAAGGCTCAGCTGGGTCCGATGGTCAACCAGAAGAAGTTCGAGACGCACCTCAAGGAGCTGGTCAAGACGGCCAAAGTCGAGCGCTCGCTCTGAACCCTGGCTAGCTTGCCGGGCGGAATTCCCTCGAGTAGGTCCGGTTCATGGGGTTGATGGCGGGTGCGGCGATTCGGGGCTGCACCAGCCGCCTGGTCACGTAGAAGTACACGGGCAGCAGCGGATAGTCGTTGAGCATCAGCGACTCCGCCTGCTGCAGCGTGTCGCGCCTCTTCGCGGGATCGCCCTCATCCGCCGCTGACGCGAGCAGGCGCGCGTATTCCGCGTTGACCCAGCGACCGAAATTCTGCGGGCTGTCCCTTGTCATCGTATCGAGGAATGTCGACGCATCGTTGTAGTCGGCCGTCCAGCCAACGCGCACGACATCCCATTGGGCGGGATCGGCGCGGGCCGCGAGATAGGCCTTGAACTCCACCTGGATCAATTCGACCTGGACGCCGAGCTTCTCCTTCCACATCGCTGCGATCGCAATGCAGACCTTCTGCACGAGCTCATTCTCGTTGTAAAGCATCCGCAATCGCAGTGGATGATCATTCGAGTAGCCCGCCTCCGAATACAGCCTGCGCGCGCGTGCGATGCGCTCCGCTGGCGAGGCCTCGCGCCAGCTGTAGGACGCGGGTTCATAATTCCACGCGTCGTCTGGAACAAGCGAGTAGGCGGGAACCTGGCCAGCGCGAGTGACCGACTCGACGATGGCTTGCCGGTCGACCGCTAGCGACAGCGCCTCGCGCAACCCTCGCTTGCCACGCAACGGACCGCGCTCGGTGTTGAGAGTGAAATAAATAGTCGCGAGCGTCGCACGGTACTGCAGGCCGGAACCAGGCACCGCCAACAAATCCTGAAACCTTTGCTCCGGCACTGAATACGTGACGTCGAGCTCTCCGGAGCGAAAGCGCATGAACTCGGCGTTCTCGTCCGGTACGAACTGGTATCGAACCTGGTCGAATGCCACCGACGCGGAATCCCAGTAATGAGGGTTGCGCGCAAGTAGAAGGCTGCCACCGGGCGTGAACTCCGCAAGAACATAGGGCCCGTTGGACACCGTCGTGCCGGGCTTCGAAAAGCCCCCGGGCGAAGTAGTGGACGAGGAGTGAACAGGCGACGCGACCGTATTGGTAAGGATGTCCGGAAAGTACGGCAATGCATGCGAGAGACGGATCTCGAGCGTGTAATCGTCGACTGCTCGAACGCCAAGTCTGTCGGCAGGCAGCTCACCCTGCAGGATCGCCGGCGCATTCTCAATTGAGCGCAGGAGGTCGGCGGCGCCGGAAACCGTCGCGGGATCGAGCGCACGTCGGAAGCCTTCGACGAAGTCGGCAGCAGTGACGGGATCGCCATTCGACCATCGTGCCTCCCGGCGCAATTGGAATACGTAGACCTTGCCGTCTTCCTCGATCTGCCAGGACGTTGAGGTGGCGGGAACCACCTCCCCATCCGGCGTACTGGACGTGAGGCCCTCGTAGAGGTCTCGCAACACGTCGTAGGAGAACGCGTCTTCCGCGCGTTGAGGATCGAGCGAGCCAGGTTGACCAGCCAGGCCACGCGTCAGCAACAGCGTCTCGGCCCTCCCCGTCGCACGGCCAGCTGCCTCGTCCTTGCTGCAAGACGCCAATTCGATCGCAATGACCGCGATCAAAATTGTTGCAGTTGCTCCCTTCCAGGCGGCACCTGACATGAAAATCCGCCAATGCATCAATTAGGCCTCGCACACGCGCCTACGCGGTCGTGGAAGCTTACGCCATGTATTTGCAGGGAATTGAGAGGCACCGCGCGACGCCAGATCTTACGGTGCCAGTAAACAAAAACGGCGCGATGTCGCGCCGTTCAGGTGAAAACTCGGATGAGGCTCCGCCGGCCGAGTGCCGGCGCCAAATCTACCTTGGTCTACCGGCTGTTCTTCTCCGACCATTTTTTTGTGCCGCATCGGGGCGACCCGTACCAAGTGATGCACCCGGACGTCCACCACCAGGTGAAGGTCTAATGCGCCCGGTTCCCAGAGATGCGTTAGTACGGCCAGTGCCGAGTGACGCATTAGCGCGGCCGGTGCCCAGCGATGCTTCAGGGCGGCCGGTGCCCAGCGATGCTTCAGGGCGGCCGGTGCCCAGCGATGCTTCGGCGCGGCCGGTGCCCAGCGATGCTTCGGCGCGGCCGGTGCCCAGCGATGCTTCGGCGCGGCCGGTGCCCAGCGATGCTTCGGCGCGGCCGGTAGTCGGCGTTCGGTCAGCAGCAAATGCACTGCCGGCACCAGTCAGGATGATCCCAGTGGCAAACGCCAAAGCAATTTGCTTCGACCGTTGTTTGTTTTTCATCAGTCGCGCTCCGATTTAATTCCTGCCCCATCTCCCACACGAAATCGAAACCTTCCCAGCTCGAAATCGCGCGTTAGTCATCTAATTCGTCGTCCGCAAACTCCTGAAGATCTCCAAAGGTTTCCACCAGTGGCGCTCTGTCTTCGTTCGCCTCCTGATAGAAATAAATTCCAACCCCGACCTGAACTGACTTTTCCCCTTTCTTTCGTTCTGGCCGCGGATATGTCGCTGACTTCTGGTCGATCTCCTGAATTACTGTCTCGAGGTACTCACGAATCTCTTGCTGAAAAATCTCAACATCAACCAATCTCAGTCCGTCGTCTGGATAGACCATCCGATCAAATCGTTTCTCGAGGCCTTTCCCGCGTCCCAAGTTGTAGTCAACTGTTTCGATGTACCTACGTACTGCCTGCGAGAAGATCTGGATCATTTCTGCAGTCAAGTCGGTTGGGATGTATGTGCGCTTCAAAACGCGCAGGTACATACCCCCTTCCAAGATTCGTGCTGCTCCGACGCGAACCAACTCTCCGATTAGCACTTCATGCGGAACGTCAGAACTAAATCGCCGCACAAGGTCTTCAAACGTTGGAACCACATCGGTCCCGTCGATCTTCACGTCTCGCGGATATCCGTATGGCGCTAGGAATTGCGGGTCGGAGTGCCAGGCTTCGAGAACACTGGCCGCAAGACCGGCGTTACTCCAAACGCCCCACTGGGTCTTGCCTTCACTGCGAACGATCTTCGCGACCTCCCGACGCGTCAGACCTGTCGCGATTGCAACTCGAGACAAAGTCATCCTGCGTCCCGGGAGTGTCATCTCCCGCGCACACACGTTTACGTAGACGTCTTTGAGTACCCCCCCAAATTCCTGAAACGTGATGCCGCTTCTAAGCAGGATCCTGATGAGCGGTGTCATCAGCGATCGAAAGGCTGCTAGAAGATCCCGTTTAACATCATAAGTATCTGACATGACTTAATCTAGCTGGATTAAACGATAAGTGACCACCCATGGACATAATCAGTCCTGGGCCTAAAACAATAGCCCTATAAATCAATCAGTTATGTGGATTCCCGGAATCGAGCATGACCCGCGCTCAAAGATCACGCCATAACCTATTCAAATCATTGAAGTTTTCTAGGTGAAATCGTCACGTACAAAAACGTATGCGCCGGCCCCGACAAGCACTCTCTCGCCTCTTGGCGAGGATTTCACTGAGCGGCGTGCAAGCCATTCATCAATGACGTCTACGAAGTCCTGCCCACGCGCGTTCACCAACTGCTGCAGGACTGGCACCAAGTCCTTAGTTACAGATGCGTAGCACGCGCGCTCAAACCTACCCTTGGCTCGCGAGGGTTTATCGAAAACGTTGTATTCGACTGAACCTAGAAATCCACAAATATGTTCGAGCACGAACTCGCTAGCGATCGTTAAACCATCTTGTCCCGAGCATGCCACTACGGAATCACTAATCAATTCGAGTCGTTTGTCTTCAGTAATGCGGACGACTCCAAGTTCCTCCATCGATGCCAGCAAGGCTTGTGGATCCGCATCCGGCACGCTGGCTCGGACCAGTTCACCGAATGATAGACGGCTATCGTCCAACGCAAGCTGAGTCGGCATTCCGTTGGCGTCGACAAATCTGCAATCGCGTCTCCACTTCAACACTAGGTCGCAGCACATAATTGCTTGGCGTGCGGTAACACGACTCGGCTGCGAATCAGGGATGCTGACAATTTCGTCAACCGCGACTGTCCCCATCTGTCGTAGTTGGTGTTCGCTAATTCCACACCCGCGCAGAATTCGGAATACACGACGCAACAAGATCCGTGCTGAATTTAGAATAGCGTCGCCAGATTGGCTCAACATTTCGTTAGTCGAGTGATTTTCGTACGGCCCATCTGGAGTGATCATATCGTTCACCGCTCTTTTAGCTACGTGTTACAAGGACGAGATGTGCTCAGTCGTCGATTTCCTCGAATTTCCTTGTCCGCCATTTGAGACGTCGAGTTGTGACGCGTCGTATTGAGATAGTTGACGCCTGCCTCCGCCTCCTGCGCCCGCTAGCGCGGATCATGCTGCGCCACGGCCTGTCGACCTATGATTTTTCGCGTATTGCCAATATTGCCTTTGTTCGGGCGGCCGGGGATATCCTGCATGAGCAGGGGAAACCGCTGAGTTTCTCGCGCGTTTCGGCAATTACTGGCCTGCACCGGCATGTAGTCAGCGATATTGTTAACTCGCCTGATGCCAGCTCTGCTGACCCGTCAACCAACAAGGACTACCGCCGCAACCGCCTTTCGCGCGTCCTGAGCGGCTGGTTCGAGAGTCCCCGGTATACGGATGACGAAGGCCGGCCGCTCGTGCTGAGGATCGATGGACCGGAACCCTCGTTCGCCTCGATGGTCCGCGCATTCAGCGGCGACATTTATCCCAGGATCATCCTCGATGAATTGATCGAGGTCGGTGCCGTCCGGATCCTCAAGGACGGCAATGTCCGCGCGGTTACGCGGCGGTATACCACCGGCGGTGCGGAGCCGGCGGCGATCCAACAACTCGGAAATACGACTCGCGACGTGCTGAGCACGCTGGAGCACAATCTCGGCACCCCGCCCGACCGGCGCCTTTACGATGATGCCGTCGTGTCCGTCCAGCTCGACCGGGCCGCGCTGCCACTATTCCGTCGACTGCTGCGCCAGCGCGGCGCGGCGTTTCTCGAGGACATCGATGGTTGGGTTTCGGAACATGAACGACCTGACGCTCCGGACTCAGTGCGTGCAGGTGTCATGGTCCAAATGTTCGTCGACGTCGAGCCTGAGAAGAACGAGGAGCCGTCCGGCCCACGTTCCGTGTGATCAGCGCTTGTGGCCCGCCAATTTCAGGAACTCGCCTTCGTCCAGGATCTTGATGCCGAGTTCCGTCGCTTTCTTGAGTTTCGAGCCCGCTTCTTCGCCGACGACGACGAAATCCGTCTTTTTGGAAACGCTGCCTGCGACCGTTCCACCCAATTCGCGTACGAGATCGCTCGCCTCGTCCCGAGACATCGACGTGAGCTTGCCGGTCAGGACGAATGTCTTGCCGTCGAACTCCTTGCTCCGCGACCTGGCTTTGGGAATCTCCGGCCAATGCACGCCGAATGAGATCAATTCATCTATCACCTTCGAATTCCGCGACTCAGACATGAAGGCGTGCACATGGGCCGCCGTGATCGGACCAATGTCAGGGACTTCCTCGATTTCAGCCACGGAACTCGATCGCAGCGCCTTGAGGGTGCGGAAATGGCGCGCAAGGACGTCTGCGGTTGCCTCTCCGACGTCGCGGATGCCGAGGGCGAATAGGAATCGCCCGAAAGTCGTTTCCTTGCTCTTCACGAGCGACCTGACGAGATTTTCCGCTGATTTCTCGCCCATGCGATCAAGCGCCGCGAATTGGGTTGCGGTGAGCTGATAGATATCAGCGGCGTCCTTTACCAGCCCCTGATCGACGAGCTGGTCCACCAGCTTGCTGCCGAGTCCCTCGATATCCATGGCCCGACGGGAAGCAAAATGCCGCAATGATTCCTTCAATTGAGCGGCGCACACAAGCGCGCCGGTGCAGCGTGCAACCGCCTCGCCCTCCTCCCGTTCCACAACCGATTGGCACACCGGGCAACGATCCGGCAGTCGCGCGCGGGCGGTTCCGGCGGGCCGCTTCTCCGCGATGACGCGGACGACTTCCGGGATGACGTCACCGGCCCGCCGCAGGATGACCGTGTCGCCAATCCGGACATCCTTGCGCTGAAGTTCAGCGATGTTGTGCAGCGTGGCGTTCGCTACTGTCGCACCGCCGACGAAGACGGGATCGAGTCGGGCAACCGGCGTCAACGCACCCGTTCTGCCAACCTGCCATTCGATCGCGCGCACAAGCGTCATCGCCTCTTCCGCCGGAAACTTGTGGGCGATCGCCCAGCGCGGCGCGCGCGCGACGAAACCGAGCTCACGCTGCTGATCGAGCGAATCCACTTTGTAGACGACGCCGTCAATCTGGTACTTGAGCTTGCTGCGCAGACGCGCGATCTCGTCGTAATACGCCAGCAAGCCCTCGACTCCCTCGACGACTCGCGACTCGGGCGACGTGCGAAGTCCCCAACTGCGCAACGTCTCGAGAATTGCGTTGTGCCGGTCCGGCAGTTTGCCGTTCTCCACGACACCTGCCCCATAGAAATAGATCTCGAGCGGACGCGACGCAGCAAGGCGAGGATCCAGCTGCCGCAAACTGCCGGCAGCCGCATTGCGCGGGTTCACGAACACCTTTTCACCCTTTTCAACGGCACGCCGATTCATCTCCTTGAAACCCGCGATCGAGATGAAGACTTCGCCGCGAGCCTCCAGTAGCCCGGGAACGGCCTTGCCGGTGAGACGCAGCGGAACGCTTTGAATCGTGCGGATGTTATGCGTGACGTCTTCGCCTACCGAGCCGTCGCCGCGCGTCGCCGCGATCTCGAGCGAGCCCTTCCGGTACGTCAGGCTGACCGCGAGTCCGTCGAGTTTCGGCTCGCAGGCGTAACTGATCTCTATTTCCGTTTCCAGCCGCTCGCGAACCCGCCTGTCGAATGCAACGACATCCTCTTTCGCAAATGCGTTGTCAAGCGAGAGCATCGGCATGCGATGGCGCACCTGCGCAAAGGCCGCGATTGGCGCACCGCCGACCCTCTGGGTCGGCGATTCGGGAACGACGAGCGCAGGGTGCTCCCGCTCGAGCTCCCGCAGCTCGGTCATCATTCGGTCGTAATCGGAGTCCGGTATCTCGGGGTCGTCGAGGACATGGTAACGATAGTTGTGCCGGTCAATTTCCGTGCGCAGCCGCTCGACGCGCTGCCGCAGGCTTGCAGGCGCCGGTTTCATCAGCTGCGCCGCAGGCGCCGGTTGCGGTGTTCGAAGTGGACCAGCTCCTCGCGCAAGTTGAGGATGCGCTGAGTGGTCAGCGTGCTTCCCTGCTCGTCCTGCAACTGGCCCTTCATGCGGTCAGCAAGGTTGCGTCCGGCCGTCAGCACGAGATCGAATGTCGACGGCGCATCGAGCGGGCCGGGCACGATGCCGAATAGTGAAATTCCCGGAAATGCCTGTTCGTCCATCCGGTCGAGGTCGAAGGATCCCGGCTCCATCATGCTCGCGACATAGAAAAGCGTCTTGCCGTCCTCGCGCTCGCGATGAAATATCGAATAGGGACCGTGGTAGATGCCCTCGGCCTCGAGTGCCGCGCGCAGTTCGGCCCCGCTCCATTGACCGCCGGCGGCGACCAGGCGCAGTGCGACGATTCGTTGCTTGGACGCTTCCGCGGTGCGCCGCTCGGTGGCATCCGCAGGCGGAGGCTCGGGCGGCTCTTCCATGGGCTTGGGCGCGACCTCATCCCGCTCCAGCGGATGGGTGCGGACCCACGGGGCACGATGATGGTCATCGGCCTCGCCTTGCTCGCCGGCGAAAATCCCCTCCTCGTTGGCCGCCTCCGCCTCCGCATCCGCAATCTCCGGCTCGAGGCCGGATTCTGTCTCGAGCGAGAAGTCCGGCTCGATGGGGTGGCGGCGGTCGATCCCGACGAAATCGGAGATATCGACCTCCAGGTCCTCGGGAATCTCGATCAGCGGCGGACGCCTCGGAACGCGCACGCGCTCAATGGTCGGCGCATAAGCGACCGGCTCGTCGATGTCGTCTAAGGATGACGCGTCTTCGATCGACTCCATGCCGGGATCCGCTCGCTCGCGCGCCGAAACGCCACCGCCATCGAGAGCCGACCGCAGGCGGGACTTTCGCGTTTCCCACCACCATAGCCCGAGTATCAGCGCAATGCCGGCTCCGAGCAGAATCCAACGCAGCTCAGCCACGGCAGTGGTTCTCGCCTAGCCGACCGCGGCCATCCGCACGGCTTCGTCGACGTCCACGGCAACGAGCCGCGACACTCCCGGCTCACCCATCGTGACGCCGATCAGGTGGCTGGCGAGTTCCATGGTGTTCTTGTTGTGCGTGATGAACACAAACTGCACGCGCTCGGACATGTCGCGGACGATGTCGCAAAAACGGCCCACGTTGTGGTCGTCCAGCGGCGCATCGACCTCGTCGAGCAGGCAGAACGGCGCCGGGTTGAGCTCGAAGATGGAGAACACGAGGGCGACGGCCGTGAGCGCCTTCTCGCCGCCCGACAACTGGTGAATCGAGCTGTTCCGCTTGCCGGGCGGACGCGCCATGACGGCGACGCCAGCGGTCAGCAGGTCATCGCCCACGAGCTCGAGATAGGCCGCGCCGCCGCCAAAGAGGCGCGGGAACTTCTCTTTCAACCCGCTGTTGATGCGGTCGAAGGTGTCCTGGAATCGGGCGCGCGTCTCCCGGTCTATCTTCCGGATTGCCTGGTCGAGCGTGTTGAGCGCATCCGACAGATCGGCGAACTGGCGATCGAGGTATTCCTTGCGCTCGGATTGTTCCTTCAATTCATCGATCGACGCGAGATTGACGGCGCCAAGGTGCTCGATCCTTTCCGCCACTTCGGCAAGCTGCTGGTCCCAGGCAACCACTGTGGCTGCCGCGGGCAATGCAGCGGTGACCTGTTCCAGATCGAAGTGCGATGCAGAGAACTGCTCGAACAGCGACTCGCGGCGCACGCGCGTCTCCTGCATCCCCAGGCTGATCTCGGCCAGCGCGGAGCGTGCTGAATCCGCAACGGCCTCTGCCTTCTGGCGCGCCACATCCTGTTCGCGAACCTGCGCATCCGCGTCTTCGACCGCGCGGCGCGCATTGCCCAGCTCCTGCTCGACCACCAGGCGCTGCTCGAGGTAGGCCTGCAACTGTTTCTCGAGGTCGGCATAAGGCGCCTGGCCGTCCTCAAGCTGCCGTTCCAGTTCCACCCGGCGGGACTCCAGCTGGCGCGACTGCTCGCTCGCGCGATCGAGGCTCGTGCGAAGCGTTGCGAGCGTCGAACGTTGTGACTCGACCTGGATGGCCACCTGCTGCGCCGCGCTCATTTCTTCCGTGTGATGACCGCGGGCACTCGCGACGCCCGCGCGCAGCACGTCGCGTTCACGCTCGAGCCCGGAGCCGCTTTGTTGCAGCGACTGCTGACGCCCAAGCGCCGCCTCGAGTCGCGCACGGCAACCGCCTGCATCCGCCTCG